>Ga0105245_10000419_pt1 | contig 39635 bp, 35 predicted proteins | sample KBSM54metaG_FD_81523 | JGI IMG/M metagenome (GOLD analysis project Ga0105245, IMG submission 81523) | Miscanthus rhizosphere microbial communities from Kellogg Biological Station, Michigan, USA - KBS M5-4 metaG | ecosystem: Host-associated > Plants > Roots > Rhizosphere > Soil | place...
CGATCGCGCGATCGAAGTCCGGCCACGCCTGCTCGCAATGATCGGTCTGCGCCGCCCACTGCCCGCGATTCGCGTAGCCGATCGCGAGCTTGTCGTCGGGCTTCTTCGGTCGCTTCTCGAGGAGCGCGATATCCTCGTCGAGCAACTGCTTCGCTTCCGCGTAATGCTCGGTATCGAGGTAGGCCGAGGCGAGCGGGCTGATCGAATCGGCGAGCCGCGGATCGCCCGGCGGGAGCGTCGCGCGCGCCATGTCGACCGCGCGCTTCAGCGCTGGAATCGCGTCGGCCTGCTTGCCGAGCGCGACCTGGGTCGAGCCGACCGCGAAGATCACCTCGGCGAGCGCGGGCGAGGGATCGAGGCGCGCCTCGCCGATCCGTTCCGCTTCGCGGAGCTCGACGAGCGCACCGGCATTGTCGCCCTTGCGGCGCAGCGTGACGCCGAAGTTGAAGTGCATCCGCATGACGATCAGTTGATCCGGACCGTACTGCGCGATCGCGAGCGGCAGGGCTTCGCGAAAGTGCTGGATCGCATCGTCCCAGCGCTGCGCGGCCGCTTCGGTCGTGGCGATCCGGATCTTGATCGTGATCGCCAGCGCGTGGAGCGACGAGCTCGGTGACGCTGCTCCCGCTGCGTCGAGCGTCTTCTGTGCCGTCGCGAGCGTGGTCAGCGCGGTCGTGGTGTCGCCTGCGATCATCTCGACCATCGCTTTGCTGTCGAGGAAGTTCGTGTAGAGCGCGGTCGAGGACTTGCTGCGCGCGAGCGCGGCCTCGGCGGCCGGCAACAACGTGCGCGCCTCTTCGAGTCGATGCTGCGTGCCGAGCATCGCGAGCAGCGTCGTCCACAGCTCCGAAGCGAGGCGATCGTCGTGCGCGGTCGAAGCCTGCGTGATCGCCTCGCGCAACGTCTCGACCACCGGCCCCTCATCGCCGAGCTCGCGCTGGATGCCGGCGAGGCTCTGGAGCGTGCGTGCGAGCGTGTCCGGATCGCCGAGCTTGCGCGCGCGGGCGACCGCTGCGTGCGCGCGATCCGCGAGGTTCGCGTTCTTGACGCCGCCCCCGCGCAGCTCGACCGAGATCGCGAGCGCCTCGCGGCCGAGTGCGTCGGCTTCGCGGCGCTCGACGGGATTCGTCGGGCGTGGCACGAGCTCGAGCAAGGCGGGGAGGTCGGCGCAGTCATCGAGCGCCGCGAGACTGAGGTCGCCGCGCATCGCGTTGTCGAGCGCCGCGCGATCGCTCGTGCGCTCGAGCACGGTGGTGGTGGCGTCCAGCTCGAGGAGGGCGCGATCGAGGCACGACATCCGGCGGTCGAACAGCTCGCCCGATTCGCGGTTCGCGCGGGCGGCGTGACACGCATCGACGCGCTCGTCGAGCCAGCGTTCGCCACCGCGATCGAGCATGCCGGCCGCGACGGTGAAGCGCTGCGCGCCGAGCTTCGGATCGATCGCGTTCAGGTGCGCTTGCAGTGCTGCGCGGCGCGGCAGACTCCACACCTGCGCGAGTAAATCACTGGGGCGAGGGCAGGGCTCGCCCGCCGATTGCGCGCGGCCGAAGCCCCACGCGATGCCGACCGCCGCGACGACGGCCATCGTCGAGCCCGCCGCGATCCACCGCGTGCGATGGCCGCGCCGCACGCGCGCGAGTGCGTCGAGCAGCGGCGCCATCGCCGGGTAGCGATCGTCCGGATCGTCCGCCATCGCGCGCGCGAGGATCGGCTGGAGCGCCGCGGGCGCCGGATCCGGCAGCGCCTCGCGCAGCGTCTTCGCGAAGCTGTACTGATCGGCGCGCGTATCGACGGGCAGGCCGAGCCGCTGCTCGGGCGCCATGTACGCCGGCGTGCCGAGCACGCTGCCCGACTGGGTCAGCGTCTGCATCGTGACGGTGTCGACGTCGGCCGCGGGCGTCACCGGCGCGTCGACGCTCGTCACGAGGCCGAAGTCGCCGAGCTTGGGCACGCCGCGGTGATCGATCAGCACGTTCGACGGCTTGAAGTCGCGATGGACGAGCCCGAGCGCGTGGACCGCTGCGAGGCCGTGGCCGACCGCGATGAAGATGTCGAGGACCTCGCGGACCGTGCGCGGCTTCTGCATCCACGCGAGCAGCGTCTCGCCCTCGACGAGCTCCATCGCGACGAACGGATCGTCGCCGGCGAGGCCGACCTCGTAGACCGTGACGACGTTCGGATGCGAGAGCTTCGCGAGCGCCTGGGCCTCGCGCAGCAAGCGGGCGAGCGCGACGTAGCCACCCTCGCTGTGCGGGTGGAGGAGCTTCAGCGCGACGCGGCGGTCGAGCACGGTATCTCGCCCCGCGAACACCATGCCCATGCCGCCGGAGCCGAGCCGGCCGACGATGTCGAAATGTCCCAACCGCGGAGGCTGGCTCGCTTCCTCGCCGCCATCGGGGAGGGTCGGTACATCCCGCGGATTCATTCGAGCGAAGTATCGTGCATAATGCCCCGGCGTGCGCGGCAAGCCACCGATCCAGTTGGTGACGACGGCGGCCGACAACTCGCGTGGAGGTACGGCGGTGGCCGGGGCCTACGTGCTCGTCGTCGGCGACGCGAAGATGATCACGCGCCGCCTCCCGCCCAAGGGCGAGGTCGTCGTCGGGCGCGATCCGGACTGCGACCTCGCGCTCGACGATGCGCGAATCTCGCGCCGCCACGCGAAGTTGATCGTCGAAGGTAACTCGATCCGGATCGAAGATCTCGGGAGCACGAACGGCCTCAAGATCGGCAGCGCGCAGTTCGCACGCGGCGCCCAGGTGCCGCTGCGGCTCGGCGATAGCGTGCGGCTCGGGCCCTACACGCTGATCGTGCTCGCGAACGAGCCGGTCGCGAGCAACGACGGCGTCGTGCGCGCGGCGGTCGTCGTCCGCGATCCGAGCGTCGCCGGCAAGACCGAGATGATCGAGCGGATCGCGCGCCACGATGTCGGCGTGCTGATCCACGGCGAGACCGGGACGGGCAAGGAAGTCCTCGCGCGCACGCTGCACGCGCTGTCGAAGCGCCCGGGCGAGCTCGTCGCGATCAACTGCGCCGCGCTCACCGGCTCTCTGCTCGAGAGCGATCTGTTCGGCCACGAGCGCGGCGCGTTCACCGGCGCGCTCAAGACCAAGCCCGGCCTGTTCGAGGTCGCGGGCAAGGGCACGGTCCTGCTCGACGAGATCGGCGACATGCCGCTCGAGCTCCAGGGCAAGCTGTTGCGAGCGCTCGAGGCGCGCGAGGTCTATCGGGTCGGCGGCGTCCAGCCGATCGAGCTTCACGCGCGCGTGATCGCGGCGAGTCACCGCTCGCTGCCCGAGCTGGTCGAGCGCGGCGCGTTCCGCGAGGATCTGTTTTTCCGGCTCAACGGCATCACGCTCGAGCTCGTGCCGCTGCGCGAGCGCCGCGAGACGATCGCGACGCTCGCGAACGAGTTCCTGGCCGAGGTCGCTCGCGGCGTCCACTTCTCGCCCGCCGCGCTGGCCTCGTTGACCACGTACGACTGGCCCGGCAACGTGCGCCAGCTGAAGCTCGTGGTCGCGCGTGCGGCGCTGCTCGCGAACGGCGGGACGATCGATGTCCGTCACGTCCTACTCGACGCACCGCGCACGGCGACGACGTCGTCCGCGGCCTCCAAGGGCATGACGAGCAACGAGTTCGTCGCGATCGCGAAGGAGCATCGCGGTAACGCGACCGCGATCGCGCGCGCGCTGTCGACGTCGCGGTCGCACGTTCGCCGCCTCGCGAGCCGGTTCAAGGTCGATCTCGAAGCGCTGCGCTCGTAGGTGCCGACCGCGAGCGGCGCCGTTGCTGACCCGAGCATGCGACGGGTTGCGACCGACCGCGACCGCGCGATGACGACCGCGCTTAGCAGCCGAAACCCGCGCCGGGAGAAATGACGCGCGGGACGCGAGCTTGCGCGCGCCGAAGGTGTCGACCGTGCACGTCATGTGCTGGGACGCGATCAAACCGGGCACCTGGCATCGCGCGTGCTCTTAGCCAACTCGTCACCAACCGCTCACAACCAGGAGAACCCCATGCACATCGCCATCTCTGTCTCTGCGAACGTCTCGTCCCTCGAATCGATCGACGCAGCGCTGCTGTTCGGCGTGATCGGCGGCCAAGGTCAGCAGCAGCCGGCGCCGCGCCCGCAGCAGCAGCAGCCGGCCCCGCAGCCGCAGCCGAACTTCATGCAGCGCTGGGGACGGAACATGCAGACGGGTGGCGAGTACGCGATGGCCGCTGGTGCGGTCGGCACGGCGGTGCCGGTGCTCGGCGAGACCGGCATCCCCGAAGGCGTCGCCGCGGGCGGTGGCGCCTCGTGGCTGATCGGCAAGGGCATCGAGGGGATCGGCTCCTGGTTCAATCACTGATCAGTCGTCGAGCCCGACGAGCGCGCGCGCGTCTGCGTCGGCGAGGTGGGCCTCGCGAGCCAGTGCATACGCCGCGGCTTCGAGCCAGGCCGCGCGATGGCTCGACGAGGCCTCGCTCGCTTTGCGCAACGCTGCGCGCGCGGTCGCGGGCACGTCCGCTTCGTGAAGGAGCAAGGGCAGGAGAGAGAACGTCATACGCCGTCCTTTCGGTAGGAGCGCGAGATCACCGTGACCATCGTCTCCGTCATGATAGTCACAATAGCTGTGATTATCAGGCATGTCAATACCGTAAAGAATGGTTATAGTGACGGGTATGGCGAGCTCGAAGTCCATCCCCCACCTAACCCGGTTGTCGCGGCGCGTAAACGCCAGCGCGACGAACGAGGCGCTCGGGATGAACCTCAAGCAGACCTACATGCTCGCGCTGCTTCGCGATAGCGGCGCACTCCCGCAGAACGAGCTGTGCGACCTCATGCACCTGACCCAGAACACGGTGGTCACGTGGCTCAACGAGCTCGAGGATCTCGGGTTCGTTTCGCGGGTCCGCGACGCCGAGGATCGCCGCAAGCACAACGTCGCGCTCACGCCGAAAGGCGAGGCGGCGCTCGAGCGCGCGGAGACCGAGCTGCGCCGGCTCGAGGACGAGACGCTCGGCGGGCTCAACGCCGACGAGCGCAGCCAGCTCCGCCGCCTGCTCGCGAAGGCACTCGACAGCGAGCGCAAGGCGTGAGGTGGCTCGCGGTCGTCGTCGCGCTCGCCGGCTGCGGCAAGAGCAAAGACGCGTGCAAGGCAGAAGCGCACGAGCTCGGCACGTATCTGAAGACGATGGATCACACGCCGACGCTCGCGAAGATCCCCGACGACGTACACCTCGTATCGCGGCCGGAGCTCGCGAGCGCCTACGAGACGGTCGAGGCGCCGGTGGTGATGGTGAAGTCCACCGGCCTCGAGCTCCGCGGCGAGCAAATCGCGGTCGCGGACCTCGGTGCGAAGCTCGCGGCGATCGCGGCGAAGACCCAAGAGGACATCGACGCCGGCCACATGGCGCCCCGGTTCAAGTGGGATCACCGGATCTACATCGCGATCGACCGCGACGCGCCGTGGAGCGAGGTCGCGAACGTCGCGGCCGCGGCGGCGGGCACCGGCTACGTGAAGTGGATCGCGCTGTTCGCGAAGCCCTCGCCGGTCGCCGCACCGCCGCGCTCGGCGGTCTCGCCGCAGCTCGACAAGCTGCTCGCCGAGGACAACAGCAGCAACAAGGCGAGCGAGCTCGCGCACATGATGTCGGACACGATCCGGTCGTGCCCCGCGCTCGGAAAGTCGTTCGGGGCCGTCGCCTCCGAGGAGGCGACGGACAGGGCGCAGACGCTGATCGAGGCGATCGAGCCGGCCCTGATCGATTGTGGCTGCAAGGTCGATCTTCCGGATCTGCGCAGCCTGTTCTTCGCGGTCGCCGGCAACCTGCATCCGCTCGCGACGATCGAGCTCACGCTCGACAACACGGCGGCGCCGTTGACGTTCCCCTCGGCGACGCCGTGGCACGAGATCGCGGCGAAGCTCGTGGCCGAGACGACCTGGCTCGTCGCCAGCTAGAGCCCGCAGTTGACCGGGATGTCCGACGGGATCGTGCAGATCGAGATCTGAAACTCGAACGTGCCGGTGAACTGCGTGCCGCACCAGTCGTGCACCGGGTCGTGATAGCTCATCCCCGGCTCGAGCCCGAGGATGATCGGGACGTGGTTGAACTGATCGATCTTCGCGACATCGCACACGGTGTCGCCGACGTTGATCCAGTTGACCTGAAACGACGTGCCCATCATCACGGCGATCGACGGAGGCGTCGCGTGTAGCGTGCAGTCGTTGTGGCAGTCGATCTTCAGATCGAGGACAGCGGGGAACGCGTCGGGAGGTGGCTTCGAGTCGACCGCGGCGTCGTGGACGCCGCTGTTGCCAGCATCGCCCGAGCCCTGGCCCGGTGCGTCACCTGCGCCGGCGGCATCGCCCGTTCCGCCCGGCGGCGTTGGTCCGTGCGATCCACACGCCGCGAGCGCCATCACCGCGCAGACATGACGCAGTAGGGCCACGCCGAGGGCGTAGCACGAGCGATAACGCCGCATGCAAGGTTTCTATACAGAGCCGTAGGACTTCGAAACAGACCGCAGGCTCGCGCGGCCCTACAACAAGAGCATGCCCACGGTCCAAACGGTCAGCGACGAGCAGCGCGAACGCGTCATCGAACAACTCCAGGCCGGGTTCGCCGGCGATCTCTACGAGGTCGACGAGCTCGAGCGCCGGCTCGTGCTCGCGCAGGCGGCGGAGTCCCCGGCGGCGCTCGACGCGCTGGTCGGCGATCTCGGCACGACCGCGCTCGCAGCGACGTCGACCGCGCTGGTCGAGACCAAGCGCGTGCGCGTGGTGTTCGGCTCGATCGAGCGTCGCGGCCCGTGGCAGATGCCGCGCCGGCTCACCGCACGCGTCGTGTGCGGCAACCTCGAGCTCGATCTTCGCGATGCGCAGATCGCACCGGGCACGAGCGAGATCGAGGTCAACGTGACGATGGGCAACATCGAGATCTTCGTGCCGCCGGATGTCGAGGTCGACGTCGACGCGAGCTCGGTGCTCGGTCACGTCGAAGATCGCAGCGAGCGCGGCAAGGCCGCGCGCGTGATCCGCGTCGTCGGCCGGGTCAAGCTCGGCAATCTCGAGGTCACGACGCTGCGCCGTGGCGAGAGCAAGTGGGAAGGCCATCGTCGCCGGCGCTGGGAGCGGCGCGCTCGCCGCCGGGCGATGCGGCACGCGTATCGCCATCGGTTGCCGCCGCCGTACGAGTGGTAGCTGAGGTATAGCTAGCCGCGATGGATCCGCGGGAGGCGTATCAGGCGACCGTGCCGCAGCACGCGATCGTACCGCCGCCGCGCTCGCGCTCGAACCTTCCGCTCGTCGTCGGCGGCGTGCTGATCCTCGGCATCGCGATCGGCATCTTGATCGGCCACGCGAGCTCGTCGCCCGCGCCGGTGGTGGCAAGTGTCGACCTCGGCCATCTCGCAGTGACGTCGAAGCCGGTCGATGCGAACGTGCTCGTCGACGGCAGGTTCTCGGGTGTCGCGCCGCTCGAGCGCCTCGATCTCGAGCCGGGCAAGCACTCGGTCGTGATCGATGCGTTCGGCTATCAACCGTACTCCGGCACCCTCGTGATCGAGGCGCGAGGGAAGTTGAACCTGTCCGTGTTGCTCGCGCCGCTCGGCAGCGATGGCGCGACGAGCGGCAGCGTCAGCGGGACCGGCAAGGCGACGCGCGCGATCGTCCCGCCGTCCGCACTCGCACCGGTTGCCGCGCCGGCTGCACCCGCTCCCGCGGCGCCGGCCCCCGAGCCGAAGAAGACGGTGCGCCACAGCGAGCCCGCGCCCTCGCTCCCGCGCCGCGACTGCGATGGTGAGAAGAGCCGGTGCACGAATAACTGCCGGAGCGCTTCGACGGATTGCGAGTTCAGCTGCCCGGGGTGTTCGAGCTGCAACACGAGCACCGGCTGGGACGAGTGCAAGCGCCAGTGCGATACCTGCCGCGGCTCCTGCCAGAACAACACGAAGTTCTGCGAGAGCAGCTGCGAGACGCAGTACTCGAACTGCGAGGCCTCGCAGCCTCGCTAGAGACAGGGCAAGATCTGGCACGCCTCGCGAAAATCGGTGGCGTTCGCGAGGCGCGCAGCCTATAGCTCCGCGCGTGAAGGTCATCGGATGGTTCGTGCTCGCCCTCTGCGTGCCGGCGTACGCCGACAGCGAAACCCTGCGCGGCAACGTGCTGGTCTGGCAGGACGCGACGTTCTACATCGAGCCGACCGACGAAGCCGCGACGCTGCACGCCGCGAGCCTCGCGGCACCGCATGCGGATTCGCCGGGCGCGGTCGTGCCGATGCACGTCGTCGCGACGACCGGCGACTTCGTCGAGGTCGAGGCGGTGTCCAGCGACGATTGTGCGTGGGCGCACCTCACGACGAGCGACGACCTCGCGAGGCTCCACCTGTTCGTCAAGCGCGCGGCGCTCGCGCCCGTGCTCGTCGAGCCGTACGCGCACGACTATCCGAACGGGACGAAGATCGCGCTCCGCCCGGGCGTTCCGCTCGTCCCCGCCGGCGACGGGAAGTTCCTCGCGGCCGTGCGCGGCGGCACGATCGCGATCGAGCTGCCCACGACGGCGGTCGGCCACGCGTACGCGCCCGACAAGACGAAGACCGTGACCGCGATCTCGGATCGCGAATACACGGTGCCCGCGAAGACCGCACTCGCGCTCGGTGACACCCAGCTCGTGCTCGAGGGTCAGCGCGCGTTCGCGAGCGAGCCGCACGGCGCGACGACGCTGCTGTCGTTTCGCTCGCGCTGCGTCGCGCTCGACGTGATGGCGCCGACCAAGGCGGTCAAGGCGATCGACGACGACGAGGCGAGCATCGCGATGGGCGGCGGCAACGGCGTCCTCGCGCTGCGCGAGCACGACTTCATTCCCGCGGGCACGCCGCTCGCGACGCCGAGCGGGCGCACGATCGCCGCGGCGGGCAAGCCGATCTATCTGTCCGCACCACCGCGCGGCAAGACCGCGTGCGTCGATCGCCACGTGTCCGTGGATGTCGATGGCGGCGAAGCGCTCGCACCGACCGAGGGCGATGATCGGGTTCGCGTGTGCGCGTCCGCGGGCCGCGTCGTCCACGAGCGGATGCGCAGCTCGGCCTCCGCGAACGGCGCGACCGGGCGTTAGCGCTTTTTCGCGGGGTGGAGGTCCGCCCACGTCGGGCAGCCATTCGCGCGATTCCACTGGTCGGTCTGCGCGCGCTGCTGTGCCGGCGTACCGGCGCCGGGGCGGCGATCCTCGACGTTGTACGACGCGCACAGGTTCTCCCACTTCATTCCGCCGTGCGTGTCGGCAAGGTCGGCAGTGGCGATCGTGGTGAGCTCGAGCGAGGTGTTGGACTTCATGTTCCCGACGAGGAGCACGCATCGTGCCGGCGCACTGTCTACTGTGGTCCCACGCCGCGAAGGGGGACGTGGAACCAAACTCCCAGGCAACGCAACCAGCAGGCGACGGCCACGCGACTGGCGGTGGCAACCCGGCTAGCCGGGAGTTCTCATCTGCGGAGTGTGTCGGAACCGCACGTGCAAATGATCCGCGCCGACGCGATACGATAGGCGCGTTGATCACCGCGGGACACGTTCTCGGGGGGCGGTTCGAAGTTCGGCGTCGGCTCGGCTCCGGCGGCATGGGCGAAGTGTTCGAGGCGCTCGATCGCAGTCGCGGTGCCGTCGTCGCGTTCAAGACGCTCGCGCGCGCGACCGCCGATACGTTCGCGCGATTCAAGCGCGAGTTCCGCGCACTGCAATCGACCGCGCACCCGAACCTGGTGTCGATCGGCGAGCTGATCTGCGTCGACGATCTGTGGTTCTTCACGATGGAGCTCGTCGAGGGGACGCACTTCCTCGACCACGTCCGTGGCGACCACGACAAGCTGCGCGCCGCGCTGGGCCAGCTCGTCGTCGGCCTCCACGCCTTGCACGAGGCCGGGCTCGTTCACCGCGACGTCAAGCCGTCGAACGTGATGGTCGGCCGCGACGGTCGCGTCGTGATCCTCGACTTCGGGCTGGTCACGAACCTCGATCCAGCGCGCCAGTCGTCGGCGACCGGACCGGTCGGCACCGTCGAATACATGGCGCCCGAGCAGGCGACCGGCCAGCAGGTCGGCGCCGCGGCAGATTGGTACTCGGTCGGCGTGATGCTCTACGAGGCGCTGACCGGCAGGATGCCGCACACCGGCTACGCGCTGCAGATCCTGGTCGCGAAGCAACAGGTCGAGCCGACGCCCGCGGCCGAGCTCGCGCCCGATGCGCCGCGCGATCTGTGCGAGCTGTGCACGGAGTTGCTCGCGATCGAGCCGAGCGCGCGACCGACCGGCGCGGCGATCGCGAAGCGCCTCGGCGTCGCCACCGGGACGAAGATCCGGACCTCGACGCCCCTCACGGTGCCGGTGTTCGTCGGGCGCGAGCACGAGCGCGGCGAGCTCGCGGCGTCGGCGGCCGCTGCGCGGACCCAGCCGCGCGTCCATCTCGTCGTCGGCGAGTCCGGCATCGGCAAATCCGAGCTGGTCGCTCGTTACGCGCGGGAGCTCGCCGCAGCGGAGCCGAACGCGCTGGTCGTTCACGGCCGCTGCTACGAGCGCGAGTCGGTGCCGTTCAAGGCGTTCGACGGCATCGCCGACGGGCTGGTCCAGGCGCTCGCTGCGCGCGACGACGCCGAGGTCCGCGCTCGCTTGCCGGCGCGGCCCGCGCTGCTCGTGCGCTTGTTCCCGGAGTTCCAGCGGATCGAGGCGATCGCCGCGGCCCCGGATACGGAGCCCGATGTCGGCGAGCCGCACGAGCAGCGCCGCCGGATGTTCGTCGCGCTCCGCGAGCTCTTGTCTGCGCTCGCGCGCGATGGCCGGGTCGTCCTCACGATCGACGACCTCCAGTGGGCCGACGCCGATAGCTTCTTGCTCTTGCGCGAGCTCTTGCGCGGTGCCGCCGCGCCGCCGATCCTCGTGCTCGCGACGGTGCGCGGCGACGATGCCGCGCTCGACTCGGCACTCGAAGGTCTGCCGGTCGTCCGCACCCAGCTCGGTCCGCTCAGCACGGAGGAGTGCCGCTCGCTCGCCGAGGGCCTCGTGCCGGATGCGATGCAGCGGTTCGATCTCGATCGCGTGTCGCGCGAAGCGGCCGGCCACCCGATGTTCCTGCACGAGATCATTCGCCACCTCGATCTCGCAGGGCAGGGCGCGGCGGCAGCTTCGCTCGACGAGGCGTTGTCGGCGCGCGTCGCGCTGCTCGGGCCGGAGGCGCGGGCGCTGCTCGAGATCGTGTGCATCGCCGGCGCGCCGATCGCGATCGAGAGCGCCGCGCAAGCCTGCAAGCTCGAGCCGACGACCGCAGCGCGTGCGGTGGCCACGTTGCGCGTCGCGACGCTGTTGCGCGAGACCCAGCGCGGTCGCCGACTCGCGCTCGAGCCGTATCACGACCGCGTGCGCGAGGCGGTCGGTGGCCGGATCGAGCCGGATCGCCGCCGCGAGCTCCACGGCCGGATCGCGCACGCGCTCGAAGCGGCGCAGGAGCCGCGCGATCCGCAGCTGTTGCTGCGTCACTTCTTGCTCGCGGATCTACCTCAGCGCGCGGCGCGCTACGCCGAGGACGCCGCGCAGCGCAGCGAGGCCGCGCACGCGTTCGATCAAGCGGCGGAGCTGTGGCGGACCGCACTCGACGCGATCCAGCGCGACACCGCCGACCGCCGCCGGCTGTTGCTCCGGCTCGGCAACGCGCTGAAGAATGCCGGTCGCGGCGGAGATGCCGCGAAGCAGTTCCTCGCCGCGGCCGAGGGCGCCGATCGTGCGACCCGGCTGGAGTGCCAGCTTCACGCCGCGGAACAGCTCGTGATCAGCGGCCACATCGCGCCGGGCCTCAAGACACTCGAGGCGCTGCTCGTCGAGATCCGCGTGCCTTCGCCGAAGACACCGCGCGGAACGCTCGCGTCTCTGCTGTGGAACCGCGCGCAGATCCGGATCCGCGGCCTCGGGTTTCGCGAGCGCCACCGCCGCGAGATCGCGGACGAGACGATGCTCGAGCTCGAGGTGTTGAAGGCCGCGGGAACGAGTCTTGCGATGATCGATGCGATCCGCGGCATGGACTTCCAGTCCCGTCACCTCCGCATGGCGCTGCGCACCGGGCATCGCGAGCACATCGCCCGCGCGCTGTTGATCGAGTCGATGTACCAGGCGACCGCGTCGAATCCGAAGCGCGCGCAGCAGCTGATCGATCGCGCGCTCGAGATCGGTGCGGACCCCGAAGATCCGTACGTCGGTGGCGTGATCGCCGGCGCGCACGGGGCGTCATCCTATTTCGCCGGCGATATCACCGCGGCGAGCGAAGGGTTCGCGCGCTCGATCGCGCTGCTCGATCGAGCGCCGGGCAATAGCTGGGAGGCCACCACTGCACGGTTGTTCCAGCTGTTCTCGCTGCGGTTCGTCGGCGACTTCACCGAGATGCACGCGCGCTACGAGGACACGCTCGCGGATGCGGCCGCGCGCGGCGATCGCTATCTCGAGTCGACGATGCGGCGAGCGTGTGTCTCGATGTGGCTCGCGTTCGACGATCCGGTGATGGCGGTGCGCGAGCTCAATCGCGCGACGTGGGTGCCGCCGGCCGATCGGTTTCACGTCCAGCACTTTCACGAGCTGATCGCGTGGGCGGAGATCGGGCTCTATCACGGCACGATCGACACGCGCGCGCAGCTCGCCGATCGGTTCGCGCGGCTCGAGCGCTCGCTGTTGACTCGGGTCTCGAGCATCCGGGTCGCGAACGACTACGCGCGCGGTCGGCTCGCGCTCGCAGGGCACCTGCCCGACGCCGAGGCGAAGAAGGCGGCGCGCCGGCTCGCGGCCGAACCGAGCACGCTCGGCAACGTGTGGGCGCTCGTCCTCGACGCGTGCGGTGCCGCGAGCCGTGGCGAAGTCGCTGCGAAGGGCCTGTTCCTGCGCGCCGCCGAGGCCGCGGCCAAGGCCGGCTTGCGAGCGACCGAGGCTGTCGCCCGCCGGCGCGCCGCGGTGTTGCGCCATCATGCCGAAGACCGCGCGAAGGCCGAGCAGGCCCTGCGCGCCCTCGGCGTCCGCGATGTCGCGAAGATCTGCGATCTGATCGCGCCGATCGGCCGCGCTCGCGCGATTTAGGTCAAGATGGCGGGTATGAGGGTGCAGAAGCTGTTGGTCGCAGGTCTCGTCAGTCTCGGGGCCGCCGGGAGCCATCCGTCCGCGACCGTCGAGAACACGATGCCGATCGCGAACCTCCAGAGCTACCGCTCGATCGCGCTGCGCGTCCATTCGACCGCGTTTGCGGCGCAGGGCCAGGCGATGCAGCTCGAGAGCTCCGTGCTCGGCGAGATGCAGAAGCGTTGTGCGTTCCAGGAGGTCGCGGCGGCCCAAGCGCGCAACGCCGACCTCGTGCTCGATCTCAACATCGTCAACACCCAGCGCGGCGGCGGCGGCTTCATCTCGAACTCGAGCACGGCCCACCTCGACACGCTGCTCGTGATCAGCAACGGCCAGGACGGCGAGCTGCTCGGCACCGCGCGGATCCACGGCGAGTCGTCGGGCATGATCATCAACAACGCGCCGCCCGAGCTCGAGGCGATCGAGGTCGTCGCGAAGACCGTCGGCGACGTGTTCGCGAAGTCCGGTTGCTCCGGCCCGCGGATCGCGAAGGCCGAGCCGCCTCCGCAACCTCCGCCGCCCCAGCCCGATCCGACGAAGCCGCCGGCGGTCGACGAATCGAAGCGCGCCGAAGCCGAGAAGGACAACGACGACGGCAAGCAAAAGGTGTTCGTCGCGGATCTCCAGGGCGCGCTCGCCGCGTTCCAGCAGGCCGATGCGCTGCTTCCGGATCCGAAGTACGAATACAACCTGTGCTCGACGCTCGGCCTCCTCGAGCGCTGGGACGAAGCGACCGCGACGTGTCAGAAGGCGCTCGCGAAGCAGCCGCCGCCGGCGCTGAAGGCGAAGCTCGAACAGAAGATCGAGCTGCTCAAAGCGCATCAGTAAGTCACAGCGCGACGGTGCCGAAGTCGCGGCCGTCGCAGAACGGGGCGTCGGGGGCCGAGGCATTCGTGCACGTGCAAGCCGGCGGGCCGCAACTCTCGAACCAGATCACCTCGGAGGTCTGGGTCGTGCCGTCGCCGCCTTCCAAGCCGATGTCGAAGCCGAGCGTCGAGCCGAACGACGTCATCCCGAGCGTCGACGGCAGGATCGCGAGCTCGATCGTGTACGTCGCCTGGCTCGTCTTCGCGGCGGTCGCGAGGTTCGGCAGCGTGATCGTGTTGCCGTTCCGGAACGACTGCACCTGACCGGCGTGGTCGATCACGATCTGCGCCGCGTGTGGACCGTACGCGGCGGCGGTCGGCTGACCGTCACCGTCGACGTAGAACGAGATCGAGTTGTTCTGATAGATCGCCGGCGGCGGCTGGTCGCCGAGTGGCAGGACGCCCATCACCTCGGCGGCGATGTAGATGTGCGAGCTATCGCGCGCGACCGAGAAGCGCCCCGATGGGAACATCCCGTTCGCGCCGAGGTCGCGCGTCGGGTTCGATGCGGAGCTCATCGCGACGAAGCAGGTCGGCCAATCGGCGAGCTTGCCGTCGATCGCGGGCACCGGGATCGTCGGTGCGGTGAGCGCACCCGAACCCACGAGGATCGGCGTGCACGCCGGCGGGCCGTCGGAGCCGATGGCCGAACCATCGATCTGCGCGTCGTGCACGATCCCCGCGACGCAATGCCCCGCCGAGCACGCGAGCGGCGCGGGACACGCTCCATTCGCCGCGCATGGTGCGCCCTCCGGCAGCTGCGGCGCGTAACAGCCGCCGGCCAGCATGGCGACCACGGCGAGTAGTCCGCGCACGATACGGAGTATCGCACGGCGCGGGCGAATCTTTGCCTAGTACCAGTGGTGCGACTTCCAGAACGCTTCCGCGCGATTCGCGTTGCCGTAGCGGTCGTGGACGTACGAGCGGAACGCCTTCAGCTGGAGGCCCGGGTCCGTCGTGTTCGCGTTCGCGCCGAGATAGTGGCGGCGGTTCGAGATGAGGAGCTGGCCGAGGCCGAACGCCGTCGAGTGCGGGTTCTTCGCCGTCGTGCTGCCGCCCGACTCGTGCTGGATGATGTAGCGCTCGGCGGGCGACAGCTGGCCCATGTTGATGTGCACGCCGCCGCTGGCGGTTTCGAGCTGTTCCGAGGACAGGGATTCGAAAGCAGGTTCGATGTTCGACATGCTCGACTCCATGTGCAGCGAAAAGGCCAAGATCGTTCGCGAACCGCGATAGTCACGCTGCGTGGCGCGATGAGTCCCGCGGTCGACGTTCGATCGAGCGAACCGCGCGAACGAGCGTCGGGTGTCTACCGAGCGACAACACTCCCAGCGCGAGTCCCAGGCGAACGGCCTTGCCGGTGGCAACACGATCAGCCGGTATCGCGCTAGCGTGTGGCTCGAACCAACGGGAGGAGATGGCGATGACGAAACCGCACTTCGTGTGGCACGACCTGAACACGACGGACCGCGCTGCGGCGCAGCGCTTCTACGGCGAGCTGTTCAACTGGAAGTTCGACGGCGACGACTACGCGCACATCAAAGCGGGCGACCAGATGATCGGTGGGATCCGCACGATCGGCCCGAACGAGCACATGCCGCCGAACTGGCTCGGCTACATCGGTGTCGATGACGTCGCCGCGACCGTCGACAAGATGACGAAGGCTGGCGGCAAGCTGCTGATGCCGGCGACGACGATGGACAACGTCGGCACGTTCGCGATCCTCTCCGATCCGACCGGCGGCGTGATGGCGCCGTGGCGAAGCGCGCGGCCGGAAGAAGATGTCGAGCCGCCGGGCAGGCCGGCGATGTTCACGTTCTGTTGGGACGAGCTCACGACGACGGACATGGAGGCTGCGACGGCGTTCTACACGGCATCGCTCGGCTGGAAGGCGCAGACCGCCGATATGGGCGGCGGCATGATGTACACGCTGTTCAAGCGGCCCGGCGTTCCGGATCCGACGATGCCGAACGAGGACAAGAACGCGGGCGGTGCGATGATCGCGCAGCCGGGCCAGTCGTTCTCGTACTGGCTCGCGTACGTCGCGGTGCCGAACGCGGACGACACCGTCGCGAAGGTGAAGCGACTCGGCGGCAACGTGATGGTCGAGCCGATGGACATCCCGAACGTCGGCCGGTTCGCGGTGTTCACCGATCCCCAGCGCGCGACGATCGCAGTGCTCCAGCCCGCGATGTAGCTGTACTGAACGTACGTTCAGGCGCATGATCCGGGCGATGTTGGCGCCGCGCATGTGCTGCCTCGACCTCGATACGTTCTTCGTCTCCGTCGAGCGCTTGCTCGATCCGAGCCTGCGCGGCGTGCCGGTCGTCGTCGGTGGCCGGCGCAACGGCCGCGGCGTCGTGACCTCGGCGAGCTACGAGGTCCGCGCGTTCGGCGTGTGCGCCGGAATGTCGATCCGCGAGGCGTCGGAGCGCGCGCCGGCCGACGTGGTGTTCGTGCCCGGCAACGGCGAGAAGCACGGCGAGTACTCGGATCGCGCGCGCGCGATCGTCGAGCGGTTCAGCCCGATCGTCGTCGCCGCGAGCATCGACGAGCACTACCTCGACTTTCGCGGTTGCGAACGGCTGTATCGCAAGCCGGACGATGCCGACGACGACGCGACGATCCTCCGCGTCGTGCGCGAGATGACCGGTGCGATCGATCGCGAGCTCGGCCTACCGGCGAGTGCGGGGATCGCGACGTCGAAGCCGATGGCGAAGGTCGCGAGCGGCCTCGCGAAGCCACAGGGCGTGTTGCTCGTGCGCGCCGGCAGCGAGGCCGACACGCTCGCGCCATTGCCCGTGCGCAAGCTGCCGGGCATCGGCCCGGTGTCCGAAGCAAAGCTCGAGGCGCTCGGCATCGCGACGCTCGGCCAGCTCGTCGCCGCGCCCGAGGCCTTGCTCCGGCCGATCTTCGGCGCGTACACGCCAGGCATCCAGCGCTCGGCGCGCGGCATCGGCACCGACGTGCTCGGCCGCGAGCGTCCTGCGTTTCGCGAGCACGATCCGCGCGGCGGCGTCGCCGGCACGATCTCGAACGAGCGCACGTTCGCCGAGACCACGCCGGAGACCGCCGGAATCGTCCTGTCGGAGCTGGCCGAGCGGGTCGGCTCGCGCGCGCGGCGGCGCGGTGTCGTCGCCGGTCAGGTCACGTTGAAGCTGCGCTACACCGACTTCGAGACCCTGACCCGCGGTCGTACGATCGCGGCGACGAGCGTCGACTTCGAGCTGCATCGCACCGTGCTGGAGCTCTATCGCGAGCTGCGCACGCGCGATCATCCGATCCGCCTGCTCGGCGTTCAGATCGCGAAGCTTCGCCTCGATGCGATCCAGCTCCCGCTGTTCGCTGCCGGCGAGCGCCGCGGCATGGCGGTCGACAAGGTGCGCGAGAAGTACGGCTATCACGCGATGCACGTCGCGACGACGCTCGGCCGCGGCCGCCGGCGCTAGGCGAGTGCGGCGCGCACGACGTCGCGGAATGCGCGGGCCGCCGGATCCAGGTGCGTTCGATCGTGCCAGCTCATCGCGAGCTTGGTGACGTGGGGTGGAAACGGCAGCGGCAGGACCCGGAGGTCGCGCGTCACGAGCGACTCGGGCAGCATCGTCACGAGATCGCTCGCACGCACGATCGCCGCAGCGCTCGCGAACGACGGCACGGTCACCGCGATCTCGCGCGCGATGCCGGCGGTCTCGAACGCCTTCGCGAACACGTCGGTGAAGCGCCGGCCGGGGACCATGTCGACGCGCACGTGATGGAGCCGGCCGAGCGCGGTGGGCGACGGCCGTCGCGCGATCGGATGCGCGCGCCGCGCGACGAGCTGGGTCGGCTCGACGAGCAATGGCTCGGCGTGGAGGCCCGGGCCCGTGCCGGCGAGGCCGATGTGGAGGTCGACCTCGGGCGACGCCAGATCGCCGAGCGAGATCAGCGCATCGATGCCGACGACGCGGAGCTGCGCGCGCGGCATCGCGGTGCGCAAGGCGGCGACGATCGCCGGGACGCGCACGGTCTGGCCGACATCGGCGGTCGCGAGCGTGAACGTGCGCGTGCAGGTCGCCGCGGCGAACGGCGCGGACTCGAGCACCTGTTCGAGCTCGCGGATCGCGCGGGCGAGCTGTGGCGCGAGCTCGAGCGCGCGTGGCGTCGGCACGATCCCGCGGCCCTTGCGCGTGACGAGCGGATCGCCGAGCTCGCTGCGCAGCCGGGCAAGCGCGTTGCTCACGGCCGAGGGCGTGACGTGAAGGCGCGCGGCGGCTCGCGCGACGTGCTGCTCGGCGAGCACCGTGTGGAGCACGACCAGGAGGTTCAGATCGACGGACGCAATACTCACTGATGGTGAGTATAAGCGTCACGAATCATCACTTCCAGAGAGACGTTCGAAGCCGCATCGTGACGGCATGCGTTCCTTGTTGTTCGCGGCCGCGTTGGCCGCCTGTCACACGAGTCACCCGGAGGCCGTCATGACCGTCACGTCGCAAGCTCACCGCATTCCGATCCTCGATTCGTTCCTCGCCTATCGCGAAGCCGGCGCGGGCCGGCCGATCGTGTTTCTCCACGGCAACCCGACGTCGTCGTACGTGTGGCGCGGGATCCTGCCGGTCGTCGCACCGAACGGCCACGTGCTCGCGCCCGATCTGATCGGGATGGGCAGATCCGGCAAGCCCGACGGTGCCTACAGCTACGCCGATCACGTCCGCTACCTCGACGCGTGGTTCGACGCGCTCGAGCTCCGCGACGTGGTGATCGTGGGCTACGACTGGGGCGGCGTGCTCGCGATCGATTGGGCGTCGCGCCATCCCGATCGCGTGCGCGGCATCGTCGTGTTCGAGACGATCCTCGAGAGCCAGCACTGGGCGAACTATCCGCCGGCCGGCGCGGAGTTGTTTCGCACGCTGCGCACGCCCGGTGCGGGCGAGCAGCTCGTCCTCGAGAACAACGGCTTTCTGCCGCGCTCGCTCGGCAACGGCGTGAAGTCGGGGTTGTCGGCGGCGGATCTCGCCGAGTACGAGGCGCCGTTCGCGACGCCGGCATCGCGCCGGCCGATGCTCGCGTGGACCCGTTCCCTGCCGATCGACGGCGAGCGCGCGGATACGACGGCGGTGGTCGCGCGCAACGCGGCGTGGCTCGCGGCGACGCAGATCCCGACGCTCTTGCTCACGTTCGACGGCGCCGGTTTGAGCAACGCGCCCTCGGTCGTCGCGTGGGCGAAGCAACTGCCGCACGTCGAAGTCCAGGCGCTCGGCGCGGCCGGTCACCACGCACCGGAAGATGCACCGCTGCCGATCGCGACGGCGATCAACGCGTGGCTCGCGCGGCACTAGGGATGCGCGCCGACGCGCGCGAACTCTTCGACGATCGGCCCCCAGACCTCGGGACCGGGAATGTTCGGGAAGCTGTGCGTGGCCCCCGTCTTCGCCCAAGCCAGCGCCTCGGAGGTGCTGGTCTCGACGAACGGCGCGAACCAGCTGGCGTCGTCGAGCATCGTCGCGCGGACGTTGACGAACGCGTCCATGCCATCGGGGCGGGTGAACAGCCAGCTCTTGCAGTAGTCGCAGTGATGGTGACGCGCGGCACCGTGGAGCCCGCCGAGCACGGGCTCGCCGGCAGTGACCTCGAAGCCATCGGCCGGGACGAGCACGCTCAACGAGAACGCACTCGCGGTCATCCGCTGGCAGCCGCGACAGTGGCACGCCATCGTCACGATCGGCGGCGCGGTGATCTCCATGTGGATCCGGCCGCATCGGCACGCGGCGGTCCACGGCAACTTCCAGTCCGTCATGGCGGGAGCGTACCCGCAACTCGCGGTTCGCGAAGGTGTCTCGATCGCGTGAGTGTGAAAGCCCGGTTGGTCCTGTTGATCGGAATATCCGCGGTCGTGATGGTGTTCGCGGTGTTCCACGGCGCTGCGCCGCGGCCGGCACCGGTCGTCGCGAAGCCGCACGCGCACGAGCGCCCGTGGTTGACCCACGACGCGATGAAGGAGCTGGTCGCAGACGATGGCGGTCCGGGCCCGCTGTTCGCGGATCTCACACTCGGCGGACCGGCGCCCGCGAAGGCGTCGCGCGCGCGGATCGCGGAGTTCGCCGGCGCGAACGGCATCACGATCGACCTCGATGTCGCGGACCACGAGCTCTCGGCGATTCGCGTCCGCGTCAGGTTCGGCGGCTGCTGCGGCTACGAGGGCACCGACACGCTCGGGCGCTTGCTCCACCGCACGCGGATCTACGACAACGACTGCGAGGACTGTCGCGGCACGCCGGCGAACGACTGGAGCGCGGCGAGCAGCGACAGCGTCGCGATCCACGGCCATGTCGACGTCAACGAGATCGACGTGCGCTGGGAGGCGCGGCTGACCCTGCCGGAGCTCCTCGATCGCGCGGAAGCGATCGCGGGCCAGCCACGCGCCACCGTGCGCGCGCGAGCGGGCGAGCACTGGCGCGAGACCGCGACCGATTCGGTGCTCGACGTTCCGTTCTTGTTCACGAACGACGGTTACGGCAATAACCACGGCCTCCACCTCGCGATCGAGCGCGGCCGGATCGCGGAGGTCTCGTTCGAGATGCACGGCGAGGGGATGGACGATCTCGGCGACGAGCTGCGCAAGCGCTGGGGCAAGCCGAAGATCAGCGACGGAACGTGGACGTGGCGGACGCCGGGCCGCGTGATCACGGCGAACCCGGAGGACTACCACCCGGCGTTCGTGATCCGCGCTACCGCGCCAGCGCCGTCCACTGCTCTTGCACGCGCGGCAGCGACACCGGCACCGCGGTCTTGAGCTCCGGCGCGAACACGGCGACGCGCAGCTCCTCGAGCAGCCAACCGAAGTCGTCGAGCTCGCGCGCGGTCCGGCCCTTCGCGAGCAGCTCGCCGCGCCGCGCGACGTACGCGGTCCATAGCGGGACGACCTGCGCGGCCTTCGTCTGATCCTTCGGCGGATCGTGGGCCTGGCGCTGGAGCCGGATCTGCAGCGCCTTGACGTAGCGCAGCCGGTGATCGAGCTTGATCGTCGAGGCCGCGCTCCACAGATCCGCCGGTGCGACGTGCGCGAGCTGGCTCGTGATGTCGTCGTAGACGGCCTTCGCGAGGCCCGGCTTGCCGGCGAGCGGCTTCAGCGCGGTGCGGACCTTGTCGACCTCGATCGCGAACGCCTGCGCGGCCTTGCCGAGCTCGGCGACCATCGCCGCGACGACGCCGCGCCCCGCGGTCGCACGCTTCTCGAACGCGGCCTTGTCGCGCGGCGGATCGGCGAGCTCGAACGCGTCGTCGAGCACGCGCAACAGGATCTGGCGGCGGACATCCTTCGCGAGCGGCGAGGGCAGGAGGACATCGAGCTTCGACATCGATTGGCCGGTCGCGAACAGCAGCAAGCGGCGCAGCCCCTCGCGCGTCGCCTCGGCCGCGGCGGCGGGAGATTCGAGCAGGCGCAGGTCGACGTGATTCTCGCGATCGACGAGCGCCGGATACGCGCGCATCTTGCGCCCACCGACCTCGATCGTCACCGACTCGGGGAGCGTCGCGAAGTCCCAGCTGCGGATGCCGGTGCGCTCGTAGGTCTCGCGCGGCGCCGTCGCCCACACCTCGCGGGCGCGCTGGCCGAGTGCGCGCTGGAGCTCCTCCAGATCGCGGCCGGCGCCGATAACCTTGTCGTTGTGATCGACGACGCGATAGTTGAACGACAGGTACTGCGGCACGGTGCGGACATCCCACGCCGAGCGTGCGATCCGCTCGCCGGTGCGTTCGAACACCGCGCGCTCGAGCGCCGGTAGCAGGGCACCCTCGAACGGCGGCAACGTAGACGCGAGCTCGTGCGCGAGCAGATCGATCGGCGCGAGCGGCTTGCGCTGCGCCTTCGGCAGCGACTCGAGCAACGCGACGATCTTCGGCTGCATCCAGCCGGCGATCGTCCACGTCATCGCATCGGCATCGAGCTGCGGCAGCATCGCGACCGGCACGGTGATCGTGATCCCGTCGTCGTCCTCGCCGGGATCGAAGCGATACGCCAGTGCGAGCTCGACGCCGCGTACGGTCAGACGATCGGGAAATCGCGCGGGGGCGAGGTCGTGGGTCTCGGATAGCAGGACATCGGCGAGCGACAGCTCGAGCTTCGGCACGGCCTGCGCGTACCACTTTCCGAACGTCGCGCCGTCGACGACGGTGGCCGGGAGGCGCTGATCGAAGAACGCGAACTGATCGCTGTCGTCCGCGAACATGTCGCTGCGGCGCGCCTTGTCGCGCAGGCGCTGCGCCTCGGCCTGGACCCGCTTGTTGTGCTCGAGGAACGGCGCCTTCGTCGTGAATTCGCCCCGGACGAGCGCGTGCGTGATGAACAGCTCGCGGCACAGCGCCGGGTTCCACTTCGCATAGCTGACCTGGCGCGACGCGACGGGCAGCCCGTACAGCGTGACGTGATCGCGCGCGATCACTTGGCCCTGCTTCTGGTCCCAGTGTGGATCGCCGTAGCTGTGCCTGCACAGGTCGCCGGCGGCTGACTCGAGCCACACCGGATCGATCTTCGCGACCGTGCGCGCGAACAGCTGCGAGGTCTCGACGAGCTCGGCCGCCATCACCCATTGCGGCGGCTTCTTCGCGAGTCCCGACGACGGATGGATCACGAACCGGATCCCGCGCGCGCCGGTGAAGTTCCGCGCCTCCTTGTTCCACATCCCGATCTTGCTGAGCAGGCCCGGCAAGAGCGCGCGATGGATCTGATCGGCCGCCGCCGGTTGTGGGTTCGGCGCGAAGTCGAGCTCCTTCATGACGCGGACGATCTGATCGTGGATGTCGTCCCACTCGCGCATCCGGTTGTAGTTGAGGAAGCTGTCGCGGCACTGGCGCTGGAGCTGGCGGCGCGACGTCGTCGCCTTCGCGTGCTTCCAGAACTCCCACAGCTTGAGATATCCGGCGAAGTCGCTGCCCTCGTCGCGGAACCGGCGATGTGCCTCGTCGGCCTTCTGCTGGACTGCCTGCGGTCGCTCGCGCGGATCCTGGAGGCCGAGTGCCGCCGCGATCACGACGACCTCGCGCAGCGCGCGCTCGTCGCGGCCGCCGAGGATCATCCGAGCGAGGCGCGGATCGAGCGGCAAGCGGCCGATCTGGTGGCCGATCGTCGTGAGCTCGCCGGCTTCGTCGATCGCGCCGAGCTCCTCGAGCACGCGATAGCCGTCGCTGATCGCGCGCTGTTGCGGCGGATCGAGGAACGGAAAGTGCTCGATGTCGCCGAGACGCAGCGTCTTCATCCGCAGGATCACGCCGGCAAGGCTGACCCGCTTGATCTCCGGATCGGTGTGCGCGGGCCGCGACGCGTAGTCCTGCTCCTCGTAGAGCCGGAAGCACACGCCGTGCTGGGTCCGGCCGCAGCGGCCCTTGCGCTGATCGGCGCTCGCGCGCGACACCGGCTCGATGAACAACTGCGAGACACCGGTGCGCGGATCGTAGCGATTGACGCGCGCGAGCCCGGCGTCGACGACATAGACGATGCCGGGGATCGTGAGCGACGTCTCGGCGACGTTCGTCGCGAGCACGACCCGGCGCTGACCGACGCGGACGAACACGCGCTGTTGTTCGGCGGCAGACAACCGGCCGTACAGCGGCAGCAGCACGGTGTGGGGCAGGGCGTGTTGCTCGAGCTCGCCGAGCGCCTCGCGGATCTCGCGCTCGCCCGGCAGGAACACGAGGATGTCGCCGCGCGGATCGAGCTCGGTGATCTCCTCGACGGCGTTCGCGATGACCTCCGCGAGGTCGGTCTCGTCATCGGAGGGTGGCCGATACAGGACGTCGACCGGATAGGTCCGACCCGAGACCGAGACGACCGGCGCCTGATCGAAGAACTTCGCGAACCGCTCGAGCTCGAGCGTCGCCGAGCTGACGATCACGCGAAGATCCGGGCGCTGCGGCAACAGCCGCTTGATGAACCCGAGCAGGAAGTCGATGTTGAGGCTGCGCTCGTGCGCCTCGTCGATGATCAGCGTGTCGTACGCGCGGAGCAGCGGGTCGCTCTGGATCTCGGCGAGCAGGATGCCGTCCGTCATGAACTTCACGCGGGTCGTCCGCGCGAGCTTGTCGGAGAATCGAATCTTGTAACCGACGAGCTGGCCGAGCTCTGACTCGAGCTCCTGGGCGACGCGCGCCGCGACGCTGGTCGCCGCGATTCGCCGAGGCTGGGTGCAACCGATCCGCTCGCGGCCCATCGCGAGGCAGATCTTCGGCAGCTGTGTCGTCTTGCCCGAGCCGGTTTCGCCCGCGACGATCACGACCTGATGCGCGGCGATCGCGGCGGTGAGCTCGTCGACATGCGCGCTGATCGGCAGCTCGGGCGGGAACGTCGGCGTCATGGACTTCTAGCGGTTGCGTTGCGCGGCAGCGATCGCGTCGACCAGCGGGGCGAGCACCTGGCGATCGGTGCGGGCACCTCGTACCACTCTGAAGCGCTGGACGCGACGATCGAGCTCGCCGAGCTCGCGCTCGAGATCGTCGAGCTGGCCGCGGGTGTGGACCTCGCGGCGGAGCGTGTCGCAGACGTAATGGATGCAACGGGCAGGGCGATGGTCGAGCTCGAGCGTGCACCCGGTCTCGCCGCGAAATGCGCAGCCCGCATGATCGGTGCGCGGTGCGGTGAGGTCGCCGGGCCGCGTGCCAGCGTGGGCGAGCGCGGCGAGCTCGTTGTCGTCGAACAGATCCGCCGTGTTGCCGGCGCAGCACGCACCGCCGGCAAAGTGACCGACCGGGAACGGCTGGCCCGCCGTGCACGACCGGCACGACGCGACGCCCGCCAGCAGCGACGAGACCGCACGCTTTTGATCGCGAATCGCGCGGGCGAGCCCCGGCTCTTCGGCGTCCGGGCCCGAACGGAGCTCTGCTCGGAGTCGTGCATGAAGCTCGATCAGCTCGCCGGCGCGCGATCGCGGCTGACGCAGCTTGATCAGCAACCGCTCGACCGCGATCAACACGCGGCCACCGTAGCACCCATCTCCGGGCCGCTGTATGACCGTGCGATGACGACCAGATGGCTGATCTTGCTCGCGATCACGGCCTGCGGCGCGCCGACGCCACCGTCCGCACCGGCGCCGGCACCCGCACCGGCACCGGATCCCGCGCCGAACCCATCGGCCGGCAGCGATACGACCAGCCCGTCGATGGGTGGAGCCGTTTGCGGCACTCGTGGCGCGGCGCCGTGCCCGGCAGATGAGTTTTGCAGCTACGCGATCGGCGCCGACTGCGGCGCGACCGACAAGCCGGGCCACTGCATGGCGAAGCCGCAGCTCTGCCCGCATCTCGTGAAGCCGGTGTGCGGTTGCGACGGGACGACGTACCATAACGACTGCGAGGCCTCCCGCGCAGGGACCGGCCTCAAGTCAGCCGGCGCCTGCCCCTAAGGGAAACCGAGCGCATGCGCTCGCTTTGAGGGCTGCGACTTGTCTGCGTGTCCATGGCGCGGAGGCAGCTCGGCCTCTAGAGTGTGTCTAGTTGGTGGTGAGGCAAGACGCGGAGGAACGCTATCGCGCGCTGTTCGAGCACAGCCCACTTCCGATGTGGATGTACGATCGGAAGACGCTCCGCTTCGTCGCGGTGAACGAGGCCGCGCTTCGCCACTACGGCTACACGCGCGAGGAGCTCGCGGCGATGACGATCGCGGACATCCGGCCGCCGGACGAGGTCGCCGCACTCGAGGCAGACGTGCGCAGCGCGCACGGTCTCGCGGCGCCGAGCCTGTGGCGACACCGCAAGAAGGACGGCACGATCATTACCGTCGAGATCTCGGCGAATGACTTCGTCGAGGACGGCCACGAGGTCCGCCTCGTGCTCGCGAACGACGTGACCGAGCGCGTCCAGGCCGAGCAGCGCCTCCGCGCGACCGAACAGCAGCTTCGCCATGCCCAGAAGATGGACGCGATCGGGACGCTCGCGACAGGCATCGCGCACGACTTCAACAACCTGCTCACCGTGATCGACGGATATTCCTGCATGCTCGAGGAATCTCTCGCGGCGGACAGCCGTCGCGAGGACGCGATCGAGATCCGGCGCGCGACAGAGCGCGCCGCGGGGATCACGCGCCAGCTCCTGGCGATGAGCCGCGAGAGCGTCGCGGTGCCACGCGCGATCGATCTCGATACGATCGTCGAACAGTTCTCGCCGATGCTGGCGCGCTTCGTCGGCCGTCGGATCTCGCTCGTCACGCGCCGCAGCTCGAGTCCGCCGGTGGTCGCCGATCCGGGCCAGGTCGAGCAGGTGTTGATGAACCTGGCGGTGAACGCGCGCGACGCGATGCCCGACGGTGGCCGGTTCACGATCGAGACCCGCGCGAGCACGTTCGATGACGACGAGGCGCGCGCCCGCGGTCTCGCGGCAGGGCACTACGTCGAGCTCGCTGCCACCGACACCGGGACCGGCATGGACGAGCAGACGCGGGCGAGGATCTTCGATCCGTTCTTCACGACGAAGGAGGCGGGCAAGGGAACCGGGCTCGGCCTCGCGATCGTGCGCGGGATCGTGGCGGCGGCGGGGGGCGTCGTCTCGGTCTACAGCGAGCTCGGCCACGGCACGACGTTTCGCCTCTACTTTCCTGCATCGCGCGCCCCGGCGACGATCGCCGCCGAGTCGCCGCTCGAGGCGCCGCGCCGACTCCCTCCGGTCCACGTCCTGATCGTCGACGACGATCATCAGGTCCGCGCGCTCGCGACCCGGGTCCTCCAGGACGCGGGCTGCCATGCCGTTGCAGCCGCTACCCCCGACGAGGCGCTGCGGATGTGCGCGAGTCAGCGCGCGATCGACGTCATCCTGGTGGACGTCGTGCTCGCAGACACCCGCAGTGACCGGCTCGTCCGTCAGCTCGGCGAGCTGCGTCCGGCCGCGAAGATCCTGCTGACGTCGGGCTATCCCGCGGGCGCGCTCGACAGCGCGCAGAGCGTGTTGCCCAAGCTGTTCGGTCCGTCGTCGCTGCGCTCTGCGATCGCTCGAGCGCTCGGCTCGACCTCGACGGTCGCGGCGACGAGTGAAGTGCCCGCGGCCGCGGCACCCCTCCGCATCCTCGTCGCCGACGATGACGAGTTGTTCCGGCGCGCGACCTGTCGAGTGCTGCGACGCGTGGGCAACACGGTCGAAGAGGCCGGCAACGGGCGCGAGGCGATCGCTCGGCTCCAGACCGGGCGCTTCGATGTCGTGGTGAGTGACGTCAACATGCCTGAGTGCGGAGGGCTCGATCTCATGCGCGCGGTGCGCGAGACCGACCTCGACGTGCCGATCATCCTGATGAGCGGATCGCCGGATGTCGAGTCTGCGACCGCGGCCGTCGAGTTCGGCGCGTTCCGCTATCTGACCAAGCCGTTCGAGCAAGGCGTGCTCGAAGCGACCGTGCAGCACGCGGCGCGCGTCCACGCACTCGCGCGGCTCCGGCGCGAGGCGTTCTCGCTCACCGGCGCGCATGCCGGCGTCGCCGATCGAGCAGGACTCGAAGTCCGGTTTGGCGTCGCGATCGAGAAGCTGCGGATGGTGTTCCAACCGATCGTCGACGCGTCGACCGGTGCGCTCTATGGCTACGAAGCACTCGCGCGCACCGACGAGCCTTCGATGACCGAGCCGGACGCGCTGATCGATGCGGCCGTAGAACTGTCGCGCCTCCCGCAGCTCGGTCGCAAGATCCGAGCGCTGGCAGCGGCTGCGATGGTCTCCGCGCCCACCCGGTTGTCGCTCTTCGTCAACCTTCATCCCCGGGACCTCGACGACCTCGAGCTCGTCGCAGATCAGGCACCGCTGACCCGGATCGCGTCGAGGGTCGTGCTCGAGGTGACCGAGCGCTCGTCGCTGTCGAACTCGCCGGAGCTCGCCGAACGGATCCGGAGGCTGCGAGCCCACGGCTTCCGGATGGCCGTCGACGATATCGGCGCCGGCTATTCGGGCCTGAGCAGCTTCACGGAGCTCGTTCCGGAGATCGTGAAGATCGACATGTCGCTCGTGCGCGACGTCCATACGAGCACGCTAAAGCAGCGCACGATCGCCGCGCTGTGTCGGCTGTGCAAGGAGATCGGAACGCTGGTCGTCGGCGAAGGCGTCGAGACCCACGACGAGCGCGAGTGCCTGAAGAGCCTCGGCTGCGATCTGCTACAGGGGTTCTTGATCGGCCGCCCCGACCGCATGCCGCCGTGACTGCCGGCGCCGCCGGAGTCCCGCGGCGACCAGCGATACGCCGATCCAGGCCGTCGCTGGGTTGCCGCCGCCGACCTCGCAGCAGCCGCCGCCGCTCTTGCTGCCGGATCCCGTGCCGCTGTCACCCACCCAGTCGCTACCGCCACCGCTAGGCATGTTGCCGTACTCGAACGCGCCGAGATCGGGCGCGGCGCCGACGACGTAGCGCGTCTCGGAGCCGATCGGAGGGGTCGGCTGCCCGCCCGGCGCGCCGTTCTGCATCGCGCCATTGCCGTCGGCGTACGAAGGATTCGGGAGGCCGATGTCGATCGCAGGCGATCCCGCCGCGAGGTGGTAATCGTCGCTGGCGGTGAACCCCGCGCTCGTGCCGCCGGTGGTCGCGGTCAGCGCCGCCGGCACGCCGGTGATGCCGTCCATGATGAAGTTGTTGCTACCGGTGACGAAGGCCGCCGTCGTCGCATCCGACGTGAGGTGTGTGCCTGCGACGGTCGCGAACACGATGTTGTTGTAGAGATAGACGTGGGTCGGCGCGGGCGCGGGTGTGGTCGTGAGCACGTGGAACAGCTGGTTCGAAGCGTTGCGCAGGATGAACGTGTTGTTGATCGCGTAGAGCGCTCCATTGCGGCTGCCGACCGGATCTGTCGCGTTGTCGGTGCCGAACAGGATCGTCTGCGAGTTGTTATCCGCGGAGGTCGCGCGGAGGAACACGTTGCCGATCAGCACCGCGTTCGCGTTCGGCATCGCCGTGTTCGCGCTCTGGATCAGATCGACCTCGTAGTTGCCGGCGTTCTCGACGTAGTTGTTGATGATCTCGATGTAGCGCGTGCGCAGCTTGATGTTCTGGCCGCCGTGCGAGTCGTGGATGTGATTGCCGATCAAGCGGACGGTGTCGCCCTGGAGATACAAGTTGTGGCTCTGGCCATCGTTCGCGCCGTTCGCGTAGATGTCGCTGTTCGAGATCGTGATCACCGAGACGCCATCGGACTGCGCGCCATCCTGGTTGTCGTGGATCGACATGTCATCGAACGTGACATCGTGCGCGCCGGCGGTCAGCCTGAACCCCGAGCCGTTGTTGCTCGCGTTCGCGGCCTTCGTCAGCTCGAGGTGCGAGACCTGCCAGTAGCTGCCGTTCGTCCACTGGAAGATCGCGCGCGGCACGGAGCCGCTGCCGCTGAGATCGACGCCGGTCGCGTCGAACACGGGGCGAGGCCCGGCGACGCCTCGCATGATGATCGGCGACTGCGCCGTTCCCGAAGCCGTCAGCTGGCACGCGTCGGTGTAGGTGCCCGCGTCGACCTCGATGATGTCCCCCGGTTGGAGCGTGACCATCTTCACGAGGTCGCACGGCGAGTGATACGTCCGCGTCGAGCCGACCGGGTAGGTCGTCGCGCCGGCGGTCGCAGCGGCTCCGACGACGAAGGCGATGACTGCAAGCCTCATGAAGCGATCATGCGCGTGCGTGCGCGGCGATACAACGTCGATGGATCGATACCGAGGATCTCGGCCGCCTTCGCCTTGTTCTCACCGCAGTGCGCGAGCACGCGCTCGATGTACGCGTCCTCGACCTCGCGCAGCGTCACGAGCTCGTCGGACCGCGGCGCGGCACGCGCGCCGACAAGCACCTCGGGAGACACTGCACGCAGGTCGCCGATCGTCGCGACCGGACCGCGTACGAGGATCGCGAGCCGTTCGATCACGTGCTCGAGCTCGCGGACGTTGCCGGGCCACGGATAGCCGGCGAGCGCGGCGAATAGCTCGTCGGACAGCGCGCGGACCGTGCAACCCGCGTTGCGCGCTCGCGCACGGGCGAGGAAGTGCTCGGCGAGTGCGGGGATGTCGTCGGCCCGCTCGCGCAGCGCCGGCACCGCGAGCGGCACGACCGCGAGGCGATAGAACAGATCCTCGCGAAACCGGCCCGCGCGGATCTCGGCTTCGAGATCGCGATGCGTCGCGGCGAGCACGCGGACATCGATCGTGCGCGTCGCATCGCTGCCGACCGCGCGGACCTCGCGCTGCTGGAGCACGCGCAACAGCTTTGCCTGCGCGCCGAGTGGCATGTCACCGATCTCGTCGAGGAACAGCGTGCCGCCGTCGGCCTCGCCGAACACGCCGAGCCGGTTTGTGGCCGCACCGGTGAATGCGCCGCGCACGTGCCCGAATAGCTCGCTCTCGAGCACGCCCTCGGCGAGGCCGGCGCAGTTGATCGCGACGAACGGCTGATCGCGGCGCGGGCTCGCGGCGTGGACCGCGCGCGCGACGAGCTCCTTGCCGGTTCCCGACTCGCCGCGGATCAACACGGCCGCGCTCGAAGCGCCGACGCGCGTCACCGCTTCGGCGAGCTGCTGGATCGCGACGCTCGCGCCGACGATACCCGGCAGCGCGCTCTCGCGGCGCCGACCGCGCGCTCGCGCGGCATGCGCGACGAGCTCCGCCATCCGCACCGGCTTCTCGACGAACTCCCACGCGCCGCGCCGCATCGCTTCGACCGCGGCCTGGATATCGCCGAACCCGGTCATCACGATCACCGGGGTGTCGGCCGGCGCCGCCGCGAGCACCGCGAGGCCGTCGAGCTCCGGCATCCGCAGGTCGGTGACGACGAGATCGGCCGGGCGCTCGGCCATCGCGGCGATCGCGGCGCGGCCCGAGTCGAGGGCGCGAACGTCCCAGCCATCTGCTTCTAGATTGTCGGCGACAAGGCGCGCCATCGCCGCGTGATCGTCGACGACGATCACGGAAGGTTTCGTAAGCATGTACTCTCCCGTCTCGCGGGTCCGCGAGTGATTGCCTGATCTCGAGTGGGTTGCTCTGGATCAGGCGCGAGGAGGACCGCGTGCACGGCGCACGAACGAGCATGCGTCGCGAGGCTGGTCGACCGCGGTCGTCGGTGCGAGCGCTACGATCTGGCGAGCCGCCGAGGGCAACTCGACGGCGGCGACCGCGATGAACGAGGAGAGCGGCCGGCTCGGGCTATGTGCGCGGCGCAGCGCCGGCGCGAGCTTCGCGGCGTGGAGTTCGCTGTAGCCGGCGGTGCCGGTCGCGGCCGCGCTCACTCGTACACCGGCCACGACGAGTGTGACCGCGACGAGTGTGGACCACACCGACCGCATGGATCCTAGGTAGCACGCGATCGGCGGATGCGTTTTGCAAAATGCCAGAGCCGGTCACGCGAACTGCAAGGCTTCGCGTGGTCGCGAAACGCAGGCACGTGAATTGTCAGCGTTGTGACCCTGGCCCGCGCGCTGCAATTGCCGCCCGCGAGGTCAACCATGAATCCGCGAAACACCAAAGACATCTGGGAAGACGAACCGACCACGCCGTTCGAGTGGCTGCGCACCGCGCGCGTCCTCGTCGCAGAGGACGACGACTCGCTCCGCGAGATGATCGCGTCGCGCCTGCGCGGCGACGGCTGCCACGTCGTCCAGGCCAAGAGCGGCGACGAGGCGCTCGATCTGATCACCTCGATCGACTCCGGCAATGCCGACATGCGCCAGCTCGACCTGGTCGTGATCGACGTGCGGATGCCGGGAATGTCAGGGCTCGACGTCGTGCGCGTGCTCCGCGCATGGCAATGGGCGACCCCGGTCCTGTTCGTGACCGCGTATCCCGACGAGCGCTTCCTCGCGCAGGCCGACGAGCTCGGCGCGAGCGTGCTGCCGAAGCCGTTCGTGCTGTCGCGGCTGAGCCGGGTCGCGAGCGACGCACTCGCCGGGAGGTGGTCATGACGTCGCCAACGCTCGTGATCGCCGATGACGATGCCGACATGCGCGCGCTCGTCCGCGACGTGTTGCGGCCCGAGTATCCCGAGGCGATCGAGCTCGCCGATGGTCGCCAGCTGTTCTGGCACCTGATGCGGGCGAGCTTCGGCGTCACCGGGACGAAGCGCGACATCGTGATCGTCACCGATCTGAAGATGCCGACCTACAGCGGCCTCGAGGTCCTCGACGCGTGGCACGACCCGACGTCTGCGACGCCGATGATCGTGATCACCGCGTTCCCCGACGAGACCGTGCGCAAGCGAGCTCGCATGCTCGATGCGACGCTGCTCGCGAAGCCGTTCTCCCGCGCCCAGCTGCGCGAGGCGGTGCACGAGACCGTCCGCCGCGCCCGGATGAACGGAGCCATCTCATGAGCGAAGCCCGCGCCTTTCCGATCCTCGCCGCACGCACGGCCCTGAAGCGACCGATCGCCTGGCTCGGCGGCCACGCGATCGTGATCGGCGTCGCGCTCGTCGCACTGTTCGCGATGCTCGATCACGTGAGCGGCGTCGAGGCGACGTTCGTCGTGCTGACGTACCTGATCCCGATCTCGCTCGTGACGTGGTTCCGGTCGCGGTTCGCGGCGCTGTCGATCGCTGCGATCGCGACCGCGTGCACGACGTGGATCTTCGTGACGGGACAACCCGGCGCATCGGTGATCGGCATCATCCTCAACGCGTTCGGAGCGTACGGCATGTTCGTCGTGACGATCGCGATCCTTCGCGCGTTGCGCCGCCACGTCGAGCGCGAGCAGATGGGCCGGCGCGCCGCGGTCGAACAGCTGCGCCATGCCGAGCGCTTACAGATGATCGGTACGCTGTCGGCAGGCGTCGCGCACGAGCTCGGCACGCCGCTCAACGTGATCTCCGGTGCCGCCGAGATGATCGACGACCCGACGATCTCGCGCGTCCGGATCGGCGAGCTCTCCGGGCTGATCCTGCGCCAGACCGAGCAGATCACGTCGATCATCCGCCAGCTGCTCGACTTCGGCCGGCAGGGCGGCGTCGCGACCGAGCAGATCGAGGTCGACCGCACGGTGAGTGCGACCGCCGATATGCTGCGTACCGTCGCCGGCAAGCGCCATGTCGCGATCGAGATCGATCCCTCGCTCGGCGGTCGCGGCGTGCGCGCGAATCCGCGCGAGCTCGAACAGGTCGTGTCGAACCTGATGCTCAACGGGATCCAGGCGATGCCGAAGGGCGGGACGCTGCGCGTCACGACGCGCTCCGAGCTCCGGGCCGATGGCGAGTGGGCGGCGATCGTCGTCGAGGATCAGGGCGAGGGCATCCGTCCGGAGCACCTACCGTTCATCTTCGATCCGTTCTTCACGACGAAGGGCATCGGCGAGGGCACGGGCCTCGGCCTGTCCGTCAGCTATGGAATCGTGAGCGACTGGGGTGGAAAAATCGAGGTCGACAGTAAGCCGGGCCATGGTGCTCAGTTCGCGGTGTTGTTGCCGATCGAAGCGGTGCGTACCGGTTTACATGGTCCACGCGCTGTCTCTGGGCGGTGACGCAGGATCGGCCTAGCGTTCAGCGCATGAAGACCCTCGCAATCCTGTTGATCGGGCTCAGCGCGGTGGCGAACGCGAAGGCCCCGGAGCAGACCGCCAAAGTTCCCGTCACGACGGCATCGCAAGAAGCGCGTGACCTCTTTACCAAGGCGCAGGACCTCGCCGACAAGCTGCGCGGGACCGACGCGCACGAGCTGTTCGCGAAGGCCGTCGAGAAGGACAAGGACTTCGCGCTGGCCTACCTCGGCATGGCGAACTCGTCGGGCACCGCGAAGGACTTCTTCGACGCGCTCGACAAGGCGGTCGCGCTCGAGGGCAAGGTTTCGCCCGGCGAGAAGCTCCTGATCCAGAGCGCGGAGTACGGCTCGAAGAACGACCTCGCGCACCAGAAGGAGTCGCTCGACAAGCTCGCCAAGATGTTCCCCGCCGACGAGCGGGTCGCGAACCTCGTCGGCGCGTATCACTTCGGTCGCCAGGACTACCCGCAGGCGATCGCGGCGTACGAGCAGGCGATCAAGATCAACCCGAGCTTCACCCAGCCGTACAACCAGCTCGGCTACGCGTATCGCTTCGCGCAGAAGCCGGCCGATGCCGAGCGCACGTTCAAGAAGTACATCGAGCTGATCCCGAACGATCCGAACCCGTACGACTCGTATGGCGAGCTCCTCATGGAGGAGGGCAAGTTCGACGAGTCGATCGCGAGCTACAAGAAAGCGCTCGCGATCGACGGCAACTTCGTCGCGTCGTACATCGGCATCAGCAACGACCAGATGTTCGAGGGCAAGGGCGACGATGCGCGCAAGACGCTCGCCCAGTTCGCGAAGGTCGCGCGCACCGACGGCGAGCGGCGCACCGCGATCTTCTGGACGGCGATCGCGTACTCGTTCGACAACGCGTGGGACAAGGCGCTCGCCGAGGCCGACAAGATGGTCGCGATCGCGAACGAGCGCAAAGACCAGGCGATGCTCGCGAACGACTACAACTTCGTCGCGAACACGCTGCTCGAGGCGGGCCGGCCCGACGAGGCGGCGGCGAAGTACAAGCTGCAGCAGGAAGCGAACGCGAAGGCGAACATCCCCGATGGCGCGAAGGAGCTGACGAAGCGCAGCGGGCTCTACGACGACGCGCGCGTCGCGCTCGCGAAGCACGACGTCAAGACCGCGCAGGCGAAGGCGAAGGCGTTCGCACAGCAAGTCAGCGTCAAGCAGAACCCGTTCGAGGTCCGCCAGTCGCACGAGCTGAACGGCATGGTCGCGCTCGAGACGAAGCAGTGGAAGACCGCTGCCGACGAGCTCGCGCACGCGAACCAACGCGATCCGCGCGTGCTCTACCTCGCGGCGCTCGCGCTGAAGGGCGAGGGCGATGCGAAGGGTGCAAAGGCGATGGCGCTGCGCGCGGCCGACTTCAACGGCCTCGCGCCGGACTACGCGTACGTGCGCGCGAACGCGAAGGCACTGACGAAATAGCTCAGGCGCGCAGCGCGGCGATCGCGGCGACGTACTCGGCGCGAACGCGCCCGGCGAGCACGCTCCAGTCGTAGCTCATCGCCGCGCGGCGATTGATCTCGCCCTGGCGGCGGCGCGCCATCGGATCGAGTGCCGCGATCTCGGCGATCGCATCGGCGAGCGCGACCGGATTCTTCGGCGGCACGAGGTACGAGCCGTCGGTCGTCGCGACCTGGCGATAGCCGGCGATGTCGGAGCACACGACCGGTTTCGCCGACGCCATCGCCTCGAGGAGGACGATGCCGAACGACTCCTGGCCCGTCGACGGCGCGACGAACACGTCGCAATCGCGATAGAGCTCGACCAGCCGCGGCAGGTTGACGGCGCCGTGATAGGTCATGCCGTCGATCGCCGGCGGTGGTTCCGCGTTGCCGAGCTCGCCGGCGAGGTCGAGCGTGACGTCGACGCCACGCGCGCGCAGCAGGCGATACGCGTCGAACAAGTACGGCGCACCCTTGCGCACGTCGCCGAGCCGACCGACGAACAACAGCTTCAGGGGGCCGGCATGCGGCTTCGCGGGCGCGGCGGCGAACACGTTCGTCGGCACGCCGTTCGGGATGATCGCGAGCGGGCGCTTCCACACCGCCGACGCGTACGTCGCCGCAGCTTCGCTCACCGCGATCGCGCGCTGGAACCACGGGAACATCGTGCGGCCCCAGAGCTGGCGGGTCAGCGTGAACGCCTTCGCCTCGGCTTCCGCGTACGCGTGAAACGTCGCGACGTGCGGGATCGATCGCGTCGCCCACACCGACCAGTACGACAGCGCGGGCTGCGCCGGCTCGTGGATGTGGATCACGTCGAACGCGTTGCGCCGAAAGAACCGCGCGACCTGCCAGGGCTGGACGAAGATCCCGAGCTGGTTGTCGGATCCGTTGGCCGGGATGTTCATCACGCCGGAGAACCCCTGCGTGAACGGTTCGTCGATCGGGCGCGAGGACGGGCCCACGATCGTGACGTGATCACCCCCGCGGCGCAGCGCGGTCGCGAGCTGCTGGGCGTGGTGCTTCACCCCACCGCCCGGGGCCGCGAGGTCGTACGTGACCATCATACAAACCCGCAACGGCTGCGGATTTGCCGGGACGAGCCGTTGAGGGCGCGTCAGGCCTTCAGCATGAGCCACCATCTGTGGTGAGTGCCCGCCGGCCGGAAAAGCCTTCGCTACTTGATCACTTTCTTGCGCGCCGCCTGGGCGACGTGTGGCAGCACCCCGCCACCTTTTGCCATCTGGCGGACGGCATCGATCGGCACGTAGTCCAGCGCTCGGACCGCGACCTCGGGCGGGCACTTCGGATTGCGCGCGAGCGCCTGCGCGACCTGCGGGCGCTGGAACCACTCGCGCCGCTCCGCGACCTGCTTCAAGAGCTCCGGGCCCGAAAGTGCGTTCTTCACGATCGCGAGCACGTCCTCGATCGAGATCTACGGGTTCTTGAGCACGTACGGGTGGAGCGTGCGATTCGTGTCGCGCAGGATCGCGTTGCGCTGATCGCGATTGCCGTGGAGCGCCATCTGGATCTTCGCGGCGTGGGTCAGCTTGTCGGTCTGCGGCACGGCAGGAGCGAGCGTGGGAGCGCGGGTCCGTTCGTGCCGCGCGGGACCGCCGGCGCCGCTCTCGCGTCCCGCGGCGACCGCCTTGCGCAGCTGATCCGCGAACGCGGGCTCGATCGTGACCGCGACGCCGAAGCCGGTGAGGATCTGGATCACGCGGACATCGCTGTCGAGCCGCGTGCCGTCGGGCAACACGATCTCGAGCGATGCCGCGGACTCGGGCTCGAGCCCGCTGGCGTCGGTGACCCGCACGAGCAGTCCGCCCTTCGCCATCTGCAGCGTGTCGTCGTGAAGGTCGCTATAGCGTTCGTACGTGATCCGGAACGCGACCATCACCTCATCGTAGCGCGCTCACCAGATGTGTGCGCGGTCGTTCGGCGCGAGATAGAGCTTCGCTCCCGGCTGGATGTCATACGCCGAGTACCACGCGTCGATGTTGCGCACGGTATCGGCGCGATACATCGCGGGAGCATGGCCGTCGACCTTGACCTGGTTGCGCAGCGCCTGGTCGCGCTCCTCGGTCCGCCAGCCCTGCGCGAATCCGAGGAAGAACTGCTGTTCGCCGGTCATCCCGTCGACGACCGGTGCGGTCGCACCGTGGAGCGAGGCGCGGTAGGCGTCGAACGCGACGGCGAGGCCGGCGGTGTCGGCGACGTTCTCGCCGAGCGTCTGCTCGCCATCGACGTGGAGATCGGGGAACGGCGCGTACGCGCTGTACTGCGCCGACAGGATCGCGCACGACGCCTTGAAGTGCGCGAGGTCTTCGGGCGTCCACCAGTTGACCATCCGGCCCTTGTCGTCGAAGTCGGCGCCGGTGTTGTCGAAGCTGTGGCTGATCTCGTGGCCGATCACCGAGCCCATCGATCCGAAGTCGATCGAAGCAGGCTGCGTGGGATCGAAGAACGGCGGCTGCATGATCGCGGCCGGGAAGTTCAGCGCGTTCAGGGCGGGCAGGTTCACCGCGTTGACGGTCTGCGGCGTCATCACCCACTCGCCGCGATCGACGGGCGTGCCGAGGCGGCCGATCGAGAACTGGTACTCGAACTGATCCGCGCGCTCGACGTTGCCGAACAGATCGTCGGCCTTGATCTCGAGGCCCGAATAGTCGCGCCACTTGTCGGGATAGCCGACGCCGACCTTCAGCGCGGTCAGCTTCGCCTTCGCCTTTGCCTTCGTCGCCGGTGTCATCCACGCGAGGTTGTCGATCCGGGTCGCGAACGCGGTGAGCTCGGCCTGGACCATCGCCTCGGCGCGGGCTTTTTCACTCGCTGGAAAGTACTTGGCGACATAGAGCTTGCCGACCGGCTCGCCGAGAACGTTGCTCGTGAGATCGACGCCGCGCTTCCAGCGGTCGCGCTGGACCTCGATGCCGTTCATCGTCGTGCCGAAGAACGCGAACTGCTCGTCGGTGAACGGCTTCGGCAGGACGCCGGCAGCTCGTTCGATCGCGTGGAACGTGAGGTAGTCACGCCAGGTCGCGAGCGGCTCGGATTGGACGAGCGCCGCGAGCTTCGGGATCGCGATCGGATGCCAGACGACGAAGCCTTGCTGCTTCGAGAGGCCAGCGGCGGCCCAGAACGCATCCCAATCGATGCCGGGTGCGCGCTGCGCGAGCTCGGCGCGGGTCCAGTGGTTGTTGCCCTTGTGGATGTCTTCGGTGTCGAGGATCGTGGCGTGCGCTTCGGCGATCTTCTTCTCGAGCGCGAAGATCTGCGCCGCCTTCGCATCGGCATCGGCGATGTTCGCGAGCGTCAGCATCTTCGCGACATGCGCCTGGTACTTCGTCCGGATCTCCGCCATCCGAGGCGAATCGTCGAGGTAGTAGTCGCGCGACGGCAGGACGAGGCCGCCTTGCAACAAGAACGCGGAGTAGCGGCTCGGATCGTCGAGATCCTGCGCGATCCACAAGCCGAACAGGTTGCGGGTCGTGAAGTTGCCGTTGTTGAGGACGTCGACGTCGGCGCGCAGCGTCGCGCCGAGTGCGCGCGACAGCGAGGTCGCGTCCTTGATCGCCGCGATCGCATCGAATGTCGGTTTGAGCGGCGTGATGCCCTTCGCGGCGATGCCAGCCTCGTCCATGTAGCTCGCGTAGAAGTCGCCGACCTTCTTGCCCTCGGCGCCCGCGCTCGCGGCGGTCTTGATGAGGTCGGCCGTGCGCTGCTCGGTGCGCTCGTAGATCTCGGCGCCGGTGCCATACGACGCCTTGTCGGGCGGAATCGGATGCGTCTTCATCCAGCCGCCGTTCGCGAACGCGAAGAAGTCATCGCCGGGGGCGACGGAGCGATCCATGCCGGCCGTGTCGAGCTTGGTGGTGGCGCCGGGCGAAGTCGCCGCGCCGCCGTGGCAGGCCGCGAGCAATACGAGGGAGAGCCGCTTCATGACGGTGTTGTATCCCAGCTCGCGCGTACCGATCCGGCTGTCGCAGCGCCGTCGCAGACGATCTAGAACGTGCCGGCGAGCGCGACGCCGTTCGGCATCGGGACCAGCCGCCATGCGTGCCACGCGCCGCGCGGCATCGTGTACGTATTGAGGAGGCCGATCGGATAGCCGAGCGCGAACGAGACGAGCCCGGCCGACCAGGTGGTCTCGTGCGCGAGGATCAGGCTGCCGGTGAGGTTCACGACGAGGTTGCCCGCGTGACCGCCCCAGAACAACGCGCGCTCGATCTCGCCGGCCTTGTCGCACGCCGTCGCCTCGGTGATCCGCGGCGTCAGCACCATCGCGATCGTGCCGAGGCCGGACTCGACCGCGCCGACGACAAGCGTGTCCCGAAACTTGTCGTCGTAGGCGCCGAGCGGGTTCCACCGCGCGAGCGCGAGGCTGGCCTGGCCGACCGTGAGCGCGCCGTAGGTGATGGTCCAGCCGAGCCGCCAGCGCTGGAAGTGAGCCGCCTCGTCGGGCAGATCGCACGGCGACGCCGACGCCAACCGCATCATCACGAGCAGCACTGCGAGGCTTCGCACCGGTTCGCGAGCCTATCAGGCAGTGCTACCTTCGTGATCGGTGAACGAAGAACACCTCGGGTCGACGCGCGAGTTCGCGGCGCAGCTCACCACCCACCTCGAGAAATTCCGCGAGCCGGGCCTCCCTCTACCGAATCCCGCGCAGCTGTGCGCGCTCGTCGAGGCGACGTTCTTCGCGAGCATGCACGAGGAAGAAGCGCGCCGCGTCGACTTCGGCGTCGCGTGGCAGC
>Ga0105245_10000428_pt1 | contig 39167 bp, 25 predicted proteins | sample KBSM54metaG_FD_81523 | JGI IMG/M metagenome (GOLD analysis project Ga0105245, IMG submission 81523) | Miscanthus rhizosphere microbial communities from Kellogg Biological Station, Michigan, USA - KBS M5-4 metaG | ecosystem: Host-associated > Plants > Roots > Rhizosphere > Soil | place...
AGGCTGGCCGGCAGCGCGCCGCAGTTCACTTTCACCATGACGCTGGGCTTGCGAAGGCTGCGATTGTGAAGCGCGCGGGCGATCAATTCCTTTCCGGTTCCGGTTTCGCCCAGCAGCAACACGGTCGAATCGGTCTGCGCCACCATCTCGATACTTTGGAAAACCTTCTGCATCACCGCCGAGGCGCCCACGATTTCTTCGAAGTTCAACTCGCTATGAAGCTCTTCCTGAAGGTAGACGTTTTCGCGCTGCAACTGGTCCAGCTTCTCTTCGGACTGCTTTCGCTCATCGATGTCGCGAAGGATCAGCGTGAACAATCGCCCCGTCGAAACGTCCGTTCGGGAAACCGTCGCCTCGATGGAAAATCGATCGCCGTCTTTGCGCACCGCGCGCATGCCTTCGGGAATCCAGCACTGCGGGAAACCCTCCGAGGCCATGTATTCCGTCAGAAGCTGCTCCAGAGGCTCGGTCAGGAACCGGTCTATTCTGTGGCCCACGGCATCCGAGGCCGTGCACCGAAACATCTTCTGGGCCGCCTCATTGAAGATGACAACTCTTCGCTCCGAATCCAGCACAACGATGGCGTCCATCGCCGACCGGAAAATACCAGCCAGGCGTTCCTCGGTTTCCCTGCGTGCACGCTCGGCCTTCTTGCGCTCGGTGATATCCAGCAGAAAGGTCTGGCTGAACAGGAACTTTCCGGCGGCATCCTTCTTAACCACCGAGGAAATCTGGAGGTCCACGCGTTCGCCGTTTTTCTTGGCGCCCTGGACCTCCACATCTTTAACGAAGCCCTCTAGAGCGAGCTTGGGCATCAGTTCGTCACGCACGTGAGCCTGGTATTCCGGCGCGGCAAAGTTGGCCACCGGCCGGCCGATGACCTCGCTTCGTTCGTACCCCATCGTGTTTAACCAGAATTCGTTCACATCCAGGATGCAGCCGTCCTGGCCGACGGAGTGCATCATGATGGGCGTGCTGTTGTAGAGCGATCGAACGCGCTCTTCGCTGTTCCGAAGGCGATCGTTGGTTTCCGACAGCTCGGCCGTGCGTTCGGCGACGCGCCCTTCCAGATCCGCCGCATGCTGGGCTACTTGCTGATTCAGGTGAGCATGACGAATCGCCACCGCCAGGCTGTCGGCGACGTCCTGCGCGATTTCGATGTGCTCAGCTGAAAAAGCCGCTATCTGATCGGAGCCGAGATTCAGCGTGCCGATCAGCTCGCCATTCGCCAGCAGCGGGACAGCGACGATGGATCGGATCCCGTCCGCCTCTAGAGCGGCCCGGGATGGAGTATCCGCAACATGAGCAAGATTGGGGACCACATAGGGCCGCCCCTGCCGCAGGTCATCCGGATCACCGAACAGACCGAGCGGAATGCGCGAGCCCATGCCCAGGTGCGTCCCTTCGCGAGTCAGAACTCCGACCAGGCGAGCGTTGACGCCTCCGGGCTCGACCACGGAAACGCTGGTGCGCTGGCAGGGAACAATCTCATGAAAACGTGCCAGCGCAGCGTCGGCGATCTCATGCACCGACCGTGCGGAAAGAATCGCCCGATCCGTCTGACGCAGGAGTTTGAGGCGCTGCCCGTAACGCTGCAGAGCGTGCTCGGCCTGCTTCCGGCCGGTGATATCGCGCTGAATGCCGAAGTTGCCGTTAAAGCGGCCTTCCTGATCGTAAATACAGATGTAGTCTCCGTCCAACCAGACCGGGGTTCCGTCCTGGCGGCGCTCTTCGCTCTCGCCATGGCGATGACCGGCATCCAGCATCTGCCGGACGAATTGCCGCCCCTGGTCCATATTGTGGGCGAAGACATCTCTCGGTCTTCGTCCCATAAACTGTTGCGGAGTTGCCGCGTGCAGCCGCAGCATCGCGTCGTTGACCTTGGTGATCCTCTGATGTTCGAAGATGTAATCCAGCGTCTTTTCTTTATCGACGGTATCGTCCCAGCGAACCGGCTCGTCCATCATCATGAAGAAGAAGCCGTCCAGCGATTGCGAAAAGAACAGGTCGAGCTGATCGAAGGACTGGCGGAGCTCGCGCTCGGCGTTCCTTCGTCGATCGGTTTCCAGCACCAGAGCCGTCAGGTCCGCCAGCGAGCCCGCAAAGTTCTGTTCGTCGATCCGCCAGGATCTGGGTGACCCCGTGTGCTCATTGCACAGGACGCCGGCGACCCGCCCTTCCAGGCGAATAGGAACGTCCAGCATCGCGGTGATGTTTAAGACGTCGAGATATCCGATGGCGAACTCACTTGTGGCCGGGTCCGTCGCCGCATCGTTCGCCGCGATTATGCGGCTTTCTTCCAGCGTCTGGAAATAACGCGGATACCGGTTTACATCCAGGACAGCTCCACTCTCATGGACGTTCCGCGCTTGATCGTAAAGATGCAGGCATCGCAGCTCTGTGTGCGTCTCGTTGAAAAGCCAGATACTGACGCGCGCAACTTCGAGAGCATCCGCCGCGACCATCACGGCTTGCTTAAGGGCGTCCTCCAGACTGGCGGAAGCCGTTCGGGACAGCTCGACCAATGCCGCCTGGAACTGGAGCGTTTGCGAATCAGTCTGCGGGCGATGGTCAGACATCTTCATTCCGAATATCGTCCATTGTACAACTTGTTGAGATTTCGGCGAGCCGCTGAAATATCAGCAATCGGCGAAGCTGAATCAGCTCGCGTGACATGCGGATCGTCCAGTAAGATGCTGATTCTACATAACTTTAATGCTTCGATTGACTTTGGTCCACACCGTGCTTTTCTTAGCGGACATGAAGAAGACACTTATTCTTGCTTTAGGATTGGCTGGAATCCTGGGAGCCCAGGGGGTTCTCGATTTTACTCCGCCCACGCCGCTCTTCGGCGCACTGCTGCACAACAATACGACGGAGGCGAAACGGCTGTTGGCCGCGGGCGCAGATCCCAACGAAACGAAGATGGTCGGATTCCCTGCCCTGTTCTTCCCGTTGGCGTTCCGCAACGTCGAGGTCTTTCACGCCATGGTGGAAAAGGGCGCCGATGTCCAGGCTCGCGATGCTTCAGGTTCCACGTCTCTGATGTGGGCGGCCTTCAACGAAGCGGGCGATCCCACGTTGGTCAAAGAACTCCTGCGCATGGGCGTGGATCCCAACACCAGGAACCTCATGGGCGAAACTGCCCTAACCTGGGCTGCACGACGCGGGAATACGCAAGCCGTCGCGGCTCTCGAGCAGGCCGGCGCACTGAATCCGAATGGCGTGCGGGAATCGGCGCAGCGCGCCATCGAGTTGCTGCAAAAGACCAGCACATCGTTCATCCGAACGTCCGGGTGCGTCTCCTGCCACAACAACTTCTTGCCGCAAATGACGATCGCGGCCGCGCGGGCGCATGGCGTCGCAGTGGATGAAAAGTCGGCCCGGTTATCAAGGGAAGCTGCGCTGGCGATTATGCGGCCTATGATCGAAGACTCTGGCAAGTTCCCCGATCGCGTTCCCGATCCGTCGATCACCGTCAGCTATGCCCTGCTCGCCCTGGCTGCCGACAGCTATCCGGAGGATGCCAACACCGAGGCGATGGCGAAGCTGGTGGCGCACTGGCAGATGGAGGACGGCGGCTTTCGGGCATTCCCCTTGCGCCCGCCGATCGAATCCAGCCACTTTACGGCCACTGCCTTGAGCGTTCGGGCACTGCAGTTGTACGGAAAGAATCCCGAGGCGCAAGTGGAGCGCGCTCGTGCCTGGCTGCTCAACGCCAAGCCTGATACTACGGAAGATCGAGCGATGCAGCTCCTGGGGCTTTCGTGGGCCGGCGCCGATCCGGGTGAGATTCGTGAACGGGCGGAGGGCCTTCTTGCCGAGCAGCGTCCCGACGGCGGCTGGTCCCAGCTAGGGGAGCTTGGAACCGACGCCTATGCAACCGGTCAAGCGCTGGTCGCACTGCAGAGCGCGGTCAAGATGGCCGCGTCCGATCCGGCAATTCAGAGCGGCATCGCATTCCTGCTGCGGACGCAATTCGCCGATGGCTCGTGGCTGGTGCGCACCCGATCCTTCCCGTTCCAGCCGTACAAAGAGAGCGGGTTCCCGTATGGCAAAGACCAGTGGATTTCGGCGGCAGGGACCAGCTGGGCGGCCATGGCTCTTTCGCTGGCGCTTCCTCCGCAGGATGCAGAACCGCGGGTGTTGTTCTCATCGGGGCACAGCGAAGAGTAAGAGGAGACAGCTGGACAACAACCAAGAGAGCGTTGCAAACGCCGGATGATCGCGAGCGGCAGGTCTTCTGCCGCTCGCGTTGTTTTAGGAACACAAATTAGTTGTCTTTGCCTTTGTCCTTGTTATCCTGGCGGTCCTGCTTCCCGCGACCCTTCTGACGATCGGCAGGAGGCTGTGGAGCCGGCGCGGGCTGCGCGGGCGGTTGAGCCTGGGGTTGAGCAGTGGGTTGCGGAGTGGGCGGCCGGGTCGGTTGCGGCGGCGGAGGCGCCTGGGGCGCTTGCGGGACAGGCTGCGGGCCCTGCTGAGACTGGCCTCCCTGTCCGCGACCCCTATTTTGACGGTCGTTCTGCTGACGGTCATTTTGACGATCAACCGGCGGCTGCGGAATCACCGCGGGCGGCTGCGGCTGCTGGACTTGAGGCTGTGCCTGTGGGGGCAGCTGAGGACTCTGCGGCGCTTGCTGTTGCCCGCGGCCTCTCTGCCGGTCATTCTGACGATCGTTCTGCGGCGGCTGCGGAATCACCTGGGGTTGCTGCGGCACCTGCACGGGCGGTTGCGCCTGTTGAGGCCGGCCATCTTGTTGACCGCGCCCCCTCTGGCGATCCTCCTGCTGCTGGACAATGGGCGGCTGCGGAATCACCGCGGGCTGCTGCGGCTGTTGCACGGGTGGTTGCGCCTGTTGAGGCCGGCCACCTTGTTGACCGCGCCCCCTTTGGCGATCCTCCTGCTGCTGGACCACGGGCGGCTGCGGAATTACCGCAGGCTGCTGCGGAGGCGGTTGGGCTTGAGGCTGGCCTGGCTGCCCTTGGAATAAGCCGCCTCCCTGCTGGCCGCGACCCTTCTGCTGATCCCTGTTTTGGCCGGCGTCCTGCTGGCCGCCGTTTTGTTGGCCGAACGAATTCCCTTTTCCTTGCTGAGCCGCCCCGCGTTGGGGATTCACCTGCCGGATTTCAGGTCGCCCGCGGGAAGGTTGGCTCTGCTGGATCTGGGTCACGGCAGTCCGATCCAGCGGGCGTCCAGGATTGGCCTGCAGCGCGGTTTGCCGCTGCGCGAAAGGAACCGGTGGTGGTGGTGGCGTGGCACGCGCCACGATCCGGCGATTCGTCACGGTGGAGGGCGGCGCTGCGCCTCCCCCCGATCTTCCGCCCAATACCGCCGTCCTTTGTGGAGCTACCGCGGCGAATGCTCCTACCTGCCCGCGCGAAACTGCGTCGGGAGAAACACGCACTGACGCCGATCGAACTTCGCGTCCGGAGATGATCACGTCGCGCGGGACTGCCGTCACAGCTCCCGCGACGTTGCGGTTCACGTAATTCACATTCGAGATGTTGATGTTGTTAAAGGTCCGATTCACGATTATGGTGTTGGTCACGTTCACGCGTTCGATGTAGCGTGGGCTGTAACGGTAGGGCGGTACCCACACCTCGCGCGGACCGAGCGGGAACCAGCCGACCGGCGGTCCTCCGATGGAGACGCCGATACTGAAACCCGCTCCGCCGACCCACGCCACGAGTGCAGGAGAATACACCGGGCGCGCGACTACCGGACCCGGCACCCATCCCCAGCGATTGCGTATAGACACCCAACGCCCGTAATGAAAGGGTGCATAGCCCCAGGGCGCGTCGTCTTCCCAGGTCCAGCCCCACGGCTCGATCCAGGCCCAATGCCCATCGCGATAAGGAGCCCAGTCCGCGGCTACGCGCGGCATCCAAACCGCCGAGTATTCGGGATCCTGGGTCCAGTCGCCTTGACCATCCAGGTCTGCGTAGCCCGGAATGTCGCGCGAAACATAGCGCCCCGATGTGGCCATATCTTCGCGGCGATCGCGCTGCTGGCACCAGTTATCGAACACATCCGCGACCGGAGCCGTGCGGCGGTTAAACGCCGGACCGCGGTTGTCATCGGTGACAACCACTTGGTCTCGGGCTCGCATCGGAAAGACTTGATCGCCGGACAGCGCTTCGGCTTCACCGGCGCGAACCGTAAACACCGAAGCATCACCTTGCTCATTGACCTCGATGCGGTAGTCCCCGGGCTGAAGCAGAGAAAAGGCGGCTTGCGGAGTATCAATCTCAATATCTTCCTGTGAAGCGAGATTGCGCACCCGTACGTTCAACGTTCCCGACGAAAGCTCCACCTGAGCCACGCCATCGGTCAAATTCAGGAAGGTGAAATTGGTGCGGCCGTTCAGACGAAATGCGGCGGTACCGATGTGTACTTCGGCGCGCGCGCCTGCTTCGGTCCAAAGCCGGTCACCGGTGGTCAGAGGACGATTTATATTCGCGGGGACCCAGTCGTCCACGCCGCCCGGCTGCATCGAGACGTTGCGCTCGACCCAGCTAAGCCGCGCGGCACGCTCCGGAGGATCGTAATAGTCAGCGGAATTCTGCGCCCGAACTTGCGGGATCAAAGTGGCGCCGGCGAACGCAAGAGCTGCAGTCAAAGTTCGCGATAATTTCCGCATGCAAATCCTCCCCAAAACAAACGTTACGCGTTATTTCATCGCGGCCCCGTAAAGCGGCACCGTTTGTCAGTGCATCTAACGTGCCAAACGACAGACCCAAGCCGATGCAGCGGTTACATTGCATCGCTCTCACGACCCCGGGCGACGGCCGGGCGTCAATCGGTCAAAACCTCAGGGCGCGCATGGTTAGGGCCTTCACTTGCTCAGCTTCAAGCAGGAGAGCATATGACCAAAACCATCGGGGCAATCATGATCGCGCTTGGATTGATCGGTCTGGTGTGGGGCGGCTTCAGCTACACAACCCGCGAGAAAGTGGTGGATATTGGGCCGATTCACGCCACGCGCGAAAAGACCCACAATATCCCGGTTGCTCCCATTGCAGGCGCATTGGTGCTGGTGGGCGGAGTTGCGTTGATCGCAATCGGCAAGAAAGCGTAGTTGTAGATGCGTCAGGCCGGTAAAGGATCCGGCATGCCCGGGTCGATCACGTCCGGCCCCGGATCGTCGGGATCCGGAAGGGCCGGCCGGTCAGGCCCGGGCGGCGGCATACGCTCAGGGTCAGGATCGGGCGGCGGCAATTTGGGATCCGGCATGGTCTCACATACTAGAGCGGTTAAGGACATCTTGTGTTTCTGTCCCAGCCGGGCGTCAAGAAGGCAGATGGTAAACTAGGGCGATGCGCTTGCAGTTCGTCTTCGTGTGTCTGGCAGGCGCCGCGCTGGTCAATGCGCAAGCGACGGCGAATCCGGACCCCGCTGCGGGGACCTTGCGGCCCCAAATCGCGAGCGGATTGGCGCCCCAGTCACTGCTGACGCAGACCCGGGAAGCCGCAGCCGATGCGCAGGATGCCGATTTGCTGGCTCGCATGCTCGGCGTCAGCGATTTAACTGAAGAACAAGTCTCCAAACTGCAAGGGGCTGCCTCCCGGCGAGTGGATCGGGCCAAGGCGACACTTCAACGAGCCCAGCTCCTGGTGGACGCCGGGCTGGCGCCCGTACGAAGTTTAGATGAACCTTCCCAGGCTCTCTCGTGGGCTCAGAGCGATGCCGAAGCAACCCGCTCTCGTGCTGCGCTGGTTCAGCAAGTTGTGGAGATGGCAAACCTTGAGGCGATGATCCCAGATATCCCAAGAGCGGAAAGCCCTGAGCCGAATGGCGAACGGCCCGCAATGGAGCGCTTCGACGGTAATGGCATCTTTACTCGTGGTGAATTCACCCAAGTCAAGATGGCATTCGAAAGGCAGTTTCGAAAGCCCCTGCCGGTCAGCGCCGACGGAAGCACCGCGGTGCATCGGGCGTTAGGATTCGATCACAGCAATCGCGTGGACGTAGCTCTGATGCCGGATACTCCGGAAGGCGTGTGGCTGCGACATTACCTGGAGCTGAGTGCGATTCCCTATTACGCATTTCGGACTTTCATTGCTGGCAAAGCAACTGCCGCGCATATTCATATCGGTCCGGCAAGCAGTCACATTGCCACCGGCGCGGGAATCATACGGTTGGCGCCAGAACATCCGCGAAGCTAACGAAACACTTTCGTGCCCGAAGGGCGAGCCCCAGGCAAAGACTATGTCTGGGTTCCCGCCGATCATCGCTGGGAGTAAAGCCCCATGCGCATGCACGGTGGATCGCGCCGCGATGGGAACATCGCAAAGACGGTTACGTTTTTATTGAAGGACGCTGGAGCTAAGTCTTAGCGCATCAAAACACCTTCCGGAACGTGAGGTTGATGCGGGCAGCGCCGGTGAGTGGATGCTGCCCGTCTTTGAGCGGCGCAACACCGTGGTAAACAAACCGTGCGGGACCGCCCCAGACCACTACATCGCCGCTTTCCAGGAGTAGCCGGCGCATCGGATCCGCACGGCGTTGGCCGCCCCACAAAAACACAGCCGGCAACCCCAGCGAGACCGAGACGATGGGAGCCCAGGCGTCCTTCTCATCCCGATCCTGATGAAGACTGAGTTTCGCGCCTGGGACATAGCGATTGATCAGGCATGCATCCGGATCGTAGTGGTCGAATCCCGCCTGGGCCGCAGCCTTCATCGCGATATCCAGGAAAAACTGCGGCAGAGGCGGCCAAGGCGATCCGGTATCCGGATCTACCGGATCGTAACGATAGCCCTTGCGGTCGGAAACCCAGCCCACGCGGCCACAGTTGGTCATCGCGACGGACATCGTATATCCCCCGGGCGTGACCAAATGGCGGAACGGTGCGACTTGCGCAACGTGCGTGACTTGTTCCAGAAGCCGAGGCACTTCGGCATGGACGAAGCCGCGCAGGAGAACAGCCCCTTCCTCCAGTGGCTCGATAGAGGGAACAAGCGGATCGCTATCGAAAAGAGAATTCATAGCGATATCTCTATATCGATCGTCCCCGCAGGCGGTCGATTTTCCGGCGATCGCGTTTTGAGGGCTTCCCTTCCCTCATTGCTTCGAAATTCGGCATAGCTTTGCGCTCTTCGGCGAGCTTCAGGCGTTTCTCCCGGCTCTGGTCAGTTTCCCGAAAAAGCTTCTGAGCCACGGCCGCGGGACCGCGCATTTCGCTGAGCCCCAATACTTCGATTTCAAAATCGCCGCCAGGACTCCTGACTTGCAAGACGTCGCCCACGCGGACCTCGCGCGCTGGTTTGGCGGGTTGGCGGTTCGACTCGATTTTTCCTAGCTCGCACGCCCGCGTGGCGATCGATCGCGTCTTAAAGAACCGCGCCGCCCACAACCACTTGTCCATTCTCATATGCGTTGCCAGAGCATAGATCTGAAGCAACTAATCTCATTGTCCGCGATGCCGCCCTGGCGGTACGTTCGAGGATGGCATTGGGCCCGTGTTTGGCATGGAAATCCGCTGGGTATATACTCGAACTGATCGACGAATTCTGAATGGGGGATGAGCATGAAGCTTAAAACTTTGGCCGTTTTGGCGTCAGGTTTGATTGCGCTCGGTACGGTACCAGCATGGGCGCATCATTCGTTTGCCGCCGCATACGATACTACCAATGCGATTACGGTTCACGGGGTGATCTCCCAGGTGCTGCTGCGGAACCCGCATTCGTGGTTCGTCATCGACGTGAAAGACGCCAGCGGCAAAATCGAGCAGTGGTCCTTCGAGGCCGGGACGCCCAGCGGAATGATCCGCAACGGCTACAAGAAGGACGTCATCAAGGAGGGAGCCGAGGTCACGATTAAGGGTTTCCGCGCTAGGGACGCCTCCCAAAATCGGGGCATGTTGCGCGAACTCACCACCGCGGACGGGAAAACCTACGGTATGTTCGGTCCCCAGGAGGGACCGGGCAAGTGACGCGCTCCATCCTCACGGCCGCCATCGCGACCGCCCTTGCAACGGCCTTAGTCGCACAGCCCCCCCCAACCGCGAAAACCCCGCGGACGGCCGATGGACATCCGGACCTGTCCGGCGTCTGGTGGCGCGGCGCGGATGTCGGTGGAAAACTGCCTGGTGGCGGAAGCATTACAGCGCCCGCAGGCGGACGCGGCGCAACGCCGCCGCCCACTTTCCCTAGTCTGTATACGCCGTCGGCCGCGGCCAAGGCGAAAACCCTGGCCGATAAAGATGATCCGGCGTTGGGCTGCACGAACACGGCGTTCGGCACTTTGAATGTGAGTCTTTTCGACGTCGGCGCTGTGGGGCAGATCGTTCAAACTCCGAAGTTCTTGATCATGCTTACGGAAACCTATAACAGCTTTCAGATCATCCCCATCGATGGACGGCCACGTCGCACGGATATACCTCCCTCCAATCGCGGAGACGGCATAGGTCATTGGGAAGGCGATACATTGGTCGTCGATAAGACGAATTTTACCGACACGAGCTGGATTTACGCGGAAGGCCGGGTGTCGTTCCACTCTGACGCGATGCATGTAGTGGAACGCTATCGCCGCGTAGATGCCAATACGCTCGAGATCGAAGCGACCATCGAGGATCCCAAGGTGCTGACCAAGCCATGGGTCGTTCCCAAACAGACGCTGGTACTGGCGCCATTCGATCAGATCATGGAACTGGCGTGCTCCAACGAAACCCAATCCCTGGTAGAAGGCGCGTCGAAACAGACCGCGAAGAAATAAGCCAAGTCCCGGAGCGGCGGAAGGGGATCAATCCGCCACTCCTCTCCTCCGAAGGACCCGGCTATGCGGCTCTAGGGCCGCTTTATTGCCTAGTGATCCAGGTCCGGAAAACGTATCAAGGAATCTAGCCCGCGGCTGGGCCTGCGGCTAGCGTATATAAGTTTGATAGGGGGCCCAGTAAAACGGCTTACGGTAGGGACCGGTATGCAGCAACGCCAGCTTGGCTTGGCGCAGGGCCTCCGCCGGTTTCATGCCCGACGCCAGCCCCTGGTACAGATTCTCCATGAGCCGGGAGGACGATTTGTCGCCTACGTCCCATAATCCGGCGATAACCGATTCGGCTCCCGCCTGAAGAAACGCCCAAGCGAACCCGACCAGACCTTCTCCCCCGTAGGTCCGGGCGCCCGCACTGCGGCACGCAGAAATCGTCACCAGATCGGCTGAGAGCTTCAGACCGGTGATGTCGCGGGCGTACAGCTTAAACCGGTCGCCATTCTTGGATAACCCGCCGCCGTTCTTTGCTAAGCCGTTCTTGGCTAATATGATGGCCGATTCGAGCGGGCTTTGGGAGTTTGCCTCGGCGTGCGCGGCGAAGTGAATCATCGAAAATCGCCCCGGCATGGATTCCAGGAAGGCGGCGGGCGTAGCTTCCGGACCCATGCGCGTCACCTGATCCTGGCCTCCGAATCGGCTCTGGATCCCCTCGATTTCGGATTTTGCGGCAGCCAACTCCGGATACTCTGAGCCGACAGCGTCCGGGGCGCCGATCAACAGCAGGGATGGCTTGGAGCGCGCCTTGGAACGAGCCTTGTCCGGCAATTCAGCCAGCGTGCTGAGGGAAGGAGCCAAGGACAATTCCACGTCTTCGATCCAGTAGCGGTTCGTCCCCGGTACGGGGAGGGTTTCAAGATTCAAGGCATGAAGTCCCCCATCCGTCACCATCACTACGCGCCGGGCGCCCTTCAGTTCGGCCTGAGCGGGACCCAGCAGAATCTGGCTCAGGCGTTCCGCCAGGGGCATGCGGGTTTCCACGGGATCGTGCAAATCCGTCTCAATGGCCTTCTGATAGCTCCGAACCAGCTCTTCGATTTCATTCTGGGCAGGCAGCGTTTTCATTCGAACGCCAGAGGCGGTGACGATCCAGAGAAAGGATCGTTTCGGAGCCAGCCAGTACGACAACAAAACTGCACTGTTGCGGCTCGCATAGCGCCGGAAAGTGGCCGTTTTGACATCGCCAGGCAGGCCGCCGCCAAGACCGAGCTTCTCTGCCAGCAACCGCGCGCGGCTCGATTCGGCCACTTGCAGCGCCTGATCTTCGTTCCCTTCTAAAACCAAAAGGTCCACGTAGTCCTTAAAGAACTCCATCAAGGCATCGTGATAGGTGAGGCGGAAATCATCCTGAAGCAAACTGCCGCGGACCTGTTCGAGCACCGCTAAACCTCGCTCGTATTCAGCGTTCGCCTCCGGATAGTGTTTCTCGCTCGCCAGCAATGCGCCCAGTCTCGTGTGCGCGTTCCATTCCAAATACGGGACGGCAGCGGCATTCGCAATCAGCTCGCGGTAAAGTCGCACGGCTTCGTCGCGATTTCCCCTGCCGTTGGCAATCGCCGCAGCGTTCATCTGCAGATAAAGGAGATTATCTGGAGGCTGGAGACGTTTGTTTAACGTATCCGCCTGCTGGTTCCAGGACTCTGCCTCGGTCCATTTCTGTTGTTCGGTAAATACCAGCGAAAGCCGGCCTGCCCAGCGCACGTCGTCCGCCACGGCATCGATGCTCTGGGCGATTCCGAACGCTTCTTCGAAGTCCCGCGAGGCCAAGGCCGCCTTATGGGCTTGCAAATGGACGTTGCCCAGATTCCCCAAAGCTCTCTCAAGATTACGCAGGTCGCCGGTTTCCCGCAGCTCCGTGATCGCCTTGTTTAAGTGTTCTTCCGCGCGATCCAAATCGCGCAACACCGTATAGGCCATGCCGAGATTGTTATTCGCAACACCCGCCACGCGGTAGAAGTGAGCCTTCTCCGCGGCGTCCAGCGCCGGGCGGCTGTAGTTGAGCGATTCGTCGTAGAGCCGCTGAGTGTACTTGGAAAAAGAGATGTTGATCAGAGCGCCGGTTTGATTGTACGTGTCGCCGACGTCACCAGCGCGAGCGGCGACTTGCTTCAGCACTAGTTCCGCGTCCTCGAATCGTCCGGCGCGCGCTAGAATCCCGCCGCGCAGAATACGGCCCCGCAAAACCGGATCCGTATCGACGTTACTTCCCGCCGTGCTGTCTACCTCATCCAGAAGAGCGATCGACTGGCCGGCTTGCTCCAGTTTGGATGCGGCATCTGCGCGATCCACCAGCCAGCGCAGATGCAGCAATGGCATACGCGGATCGGGCAAAGCGCTCAGAAGGTCCTGCGCGTGCCGGGCTTGCCCACGCGCCAACAGAATCTCGATCTGCAGCAAGCGGAGTGGCTCCAAGACCTCTTCCTGCCCGGTCTTATGGTTTTGGAGCGCCGCATCCACGAGCTTTTGCGCAGGTTCCAGTTTCCCCTGGTGAAACGCGTTCCAGGCCTCGGCGTAAGCCGCCTGGGGCGATGGCGGCCGCGAACAAGCCACGGCCGCTAAGAATACCAGGAGGATGCGGCAGCGCATCCTTCCAGGATAGTGCTCCGCTTAGGGTAACGTGCTGCCGCCCGAACATCCCGAGCCGCCCGACCCGTTCGAATAGGTGAAACGGATCAGCGATATCCGCCGCATGTAGGGCGTGATCACCATTTCCCCCAGGATGAGATTGCCGAATGGGGGCCAGTGAATGGTGTAGCCGTTATACGTGGCATCGCTGGGAAGACCTTCCACCTTCTCCACGATAGAACCGACCACATAACCGGAGGGATTCCGATAGAAACCACCCGTGGCAGGATCGACCAAGAATCGAGGCGTCAGACGGGCACGCAATTTGGGGTCGGCCTTAAATGCGGCTTCAAGCGCTTCGAGCGTAGGGTATCGATTGAAGGTGTCCAGGTCCAGCGTGATCTTGAGCTCGGATTTACCCAGCTTCAAGCCCTTAATCTCGGTTGCGCCAAATGTGATCTGCGGGAAACGGGTCTTGGCCGGATCATGCGATGACTGCATGTTGAGCAGGCTGTGCTTCAAGAAGACCTTATCGCCGAGCCACAGCGAGCTCATTTCGCTCACGCAGCTATTCCTGAAAGGTTGGCCGGCGACTTCCGGCTCACTCCGGCAGGAGGTAAAGGCTGAACCAATCGAGAATAACTCCCGGTTCTTCAGCTTGCTGAGCAGTTTGCGATCGATGGGTCCAAACTTGACCTTTTTGCAATTCAGCGATACTTTCTTGACCTTTACTTCAGAAATTCCGCCGGCCATCGGCAAGTGCACGGGCGCGACAGTCGGAATTTGTACGTCCACTCCGGGAGCGACGTGTGTAAATGTTCCACCCAGGGCAAATGCGCCCGAAATATGCAGATAACGACTGGGGTAGTCGCGAGGATCCATGTTGTCGGCTAGCTCCTTATTGGCGTTTTAATTCGAACGGATAACGCCCCAGCTCTCTCGCCGTTCCAGCCGCTGACGTCATCTCAACATGGAGCACGTAGCTTCCCGCTGGCAGATCTAGTTTTGGAAAGGAAATAATAACTGGTTCGTCTGCACCGGGATATTCCCCAGAAAAGCTAAGAACGTCCCGATCTCCGTTCGATTTTACGACAAATTGCAACCGACTTGCTGTGGCAGACGGCAACTCCAGGCCGTCCAGGGTCAATAGCGCCGATTCGCCTGCTTTGACTGTCAGGACACTCGAAGCGCCTCGCGTTTGCGGCTTGAGCACAGTAGAGTGCACTGGCCGGGGAACACTCAGTTCGCCAACCTGCTGCTTGAGGCTCGGAATCGTCGAAAAAGTCTCGACCGCGGCGATGATTCCGATCAGGGCCACCAGGGCAGCCCCGTATTGTGGCTGCAGCCAAGCGAGCCAGTTCCATCCATAGGACGACCCACGGGGCCGCTGTTCCTGCGCCTCGCGGCTGGGCATGGGGATTGCCAACGGCTGGCGACCGGTTCCCAGGACCCCTTTCATGTCCTCGAGGAATTGAGACGCGGACCGAACGTCTTCGGCGCAAATGCCACATTCAAAATAGTGCTCTTCGAAGGCTTCCCGCTCTCCCGGGGTCATCTCCCCGAGCAGATAGCTCTCGACAGCAAGGCTTTGAACTACTCGTTCGTGTTCCATTCGCCTCCTCAATCCCTAGTGTCAGCAGATCGAAAATCATTGCACCCAGGCCGGAAATACCTGTCAGGCCGAGGCTCGACCACGGCTCAGCGCGGTGCGAAGCCGGCTTCGAGCCCGATGCAAAAGAACCCTAAGGTACTCACGAGTAACGTTAAATTCGCTGCAAACGGCATCTTTGTCAGCCTCGTCGATGAAGATCCGTTGCAGTACCTTCCGATCCTTATCCTCAAGTTCGCTGAGCGCCCGCCTCACAAGCTTGGTTCGTTCGTCCTGAAGCAGGCCGGATTCGGCGCTGGCTTGCCCGCTGGGAATTTCACCGGCGTCCTCCGGGAAATCCCCCAGGCGGCTGTCGCGGCGGAACATCTCCAGCATCACGTGATTGGCTACCGTGTTCACGTAGGCCCCCAAGCGTTCCGGGTGTTCGATCACTCCCCGCCTTAGGTTTCGCAGGACGCGCAGCAGAGTCTCCTGCCGGACGTCTTCAGCGACATGCCTGAACCGCTGGCGCGATACGGCCTTGATGCGGATCAGGGTGCCGAAATACTCGGCGAAATGCTCCGTGGTGGCTTCATCGTCTTCCCTGAGGCGCCTAAGGTAATCCGCGTCAAATGAGAATCGTGGCTCCACAAGCTCCTCGGCGTCGAGCCTCCATCTTAGTACATGCGTCCGGGCGCGCTCGAGGGTGAAACGATCGGGCCGGGTCCGTCACTAGAAGGGTAGATGTCTGCAGCACCGTCCGTCGGAAGCGTGATCCCAAAGCTGGGCATCGGCCTTCCCTATTTCAGCGCGTTGCCGCCGGAGCTGTACCGGTCGGGGCTGGTGGATTTCGTAGAGGTGACGCCGGAGACCATCTGCCGGAAACGTCCGGTGGGGAATACGGCCACACTCGAGATTGTTGCGGCCCAGTTGGAACGGGCGCGGAATACGTGCGCCGGGCTTCCTCTGGTGGTTCACGGCCTGGAGCTTTCCATCGGGCTCGCGGACGGGTGGAATGACGACTACCTTCAGATGCTCGATGCCCTCCAGTCCAAGTGGCCCTTCGTCTGGCACAGCGAACATCTTGGTTTCCAGCCGAATCAGCCGGAAGGCGCTTCCCCAGCGGTGGATCGGATCGCCGGGCGCGTGCTCGAAATCCAGGACCGCTACGGCGTACCCTTCCTGCTGGAGAATCCGGCGTACTGCCTTCCAGACGCGCAGGCTGATCCTGAGGTCGGGGATGACATCCGCCTGATGCGGACCATCACCCGAAACAGCGGCTGCTTTCAGTTGCTGGATCTGCACAACATCTACTGCAATGCGATCCATAACGAGGTAGATCCCCTGGCCGCCATCGACGGCATGCCGCTAAACGCGGTGGCTGAAATCCATGTTGCCGGCGGATCGTGTAACGACGGCCTGTGGATGGACCCACACGACGGTCGCGTTCCGGAAGCGGTGTGGGAGCTACTCGAATACGCTCTTCCACGTTGTCCTCTAGCAGGCGGGGTGGTGTTCGAGATTCTCGCTTCGCACGCCGGGCGCATGGGGATGGACGCCATTCATCAAGAGCTCCTGCGGGCCCGCAAAATCTGGGATCGCTGCAAGCGAGGATAGTGCAAGCTGGAAACAAGGAGTTCTTCACTATTTCCAAGTAGATTCCCGCATTTGCCGGTCGGTGTTACAATGGCTGGCGCTACAAACACGACTAAAAACCAGTGAAAGTGAGGTTATTCCCGTCGCGCATCGCGAACCGGATTACCACTTATCTATGACTTTTCGCGCTTCCCGCATCCTTTATTTTTTGACCTTCTTAGCACTCTTATCCCTGCAGTCAGCTGCACTCATGGCTCAACAAGCCCAACAAGCTCAACAGGACCGAATCGCAGGATTGGTGGATCGCCGCCAGACCGTCGCTCTGAGTGGCAATCTTCATCCGGACGCGATTTCGCAGTTCGATGTGGGACCCGTCGATCCATCTTTGAAACTGGATCATATGACGCTGATGCTGAAAAGGTCCAGCGCTCAACAGGCGGCGTTGGATCGATTGCTCGCGGGCCAGCAGAATCCATCGTCGCCTGATTATCATGCCTGGTTGACTCCGGAACAGTTTGCGGATCGCTTCGGCCTCAGTCAAAACGATATCGCCAAGGTTGCGGATTGGCTGCGATCGGAAGGACTGGCAGTGGATGCAATCTCGCGCGCCCGAAACTGGATCTGGTTCAGCGGCACTGCTAACCAGATACAAGGAGCCTTGCAGACCTCTCTTCGCCGCTACAACGTTGGCGGCGAAATGCACTTCGCCAACGCCAGCGAGCCTTCGGTTCCCGCCGTGTTAGCTCCCTTTGTGCTCGGCGTCGTGGGACTGGACGACTTTCGTCCAAAATCCAAGCAACCCAAGATAAACCCGCTGGCGGGCGACGCCGCGAAGGGATCTCTGCGTCCCCAATTCAGCACCCCATCCGGGACGAACTATCTGGCGCCAGGCGACTTCGCGACCATCTACAACGTCAACCCGTTATACAACCTCGGCTACGACGGCTCGGGCCAGAGAATAGCCGTGATCGGACAGTCCGCCGTCGATTTGGCAGATATGCAGTTATTCCGTATCTTATACGGCCTGCCGAAACACGATCCCCAATTGGTGCTGGTGCCTGGAAGTCCGGACCCCGGCCAGACTTCCGACATGCAGGAGGCAGCGCTGGATATCGAATGGGCTGGAGCCGTCGCTCGCAACGCAAATATTACTTACGTGTATTCGATGGATTCATTGCTCTCCTTGATATATGCCGTAGACCAGAATGTTGCTCCGATCGTCAGTTACAGCTTTGGCATATGTGAACAATCGGAGAGTGAGTTCCTGATCCTGAGCATCCGATCTCTGGCTCAAGAAGCCAACGCTCAGGGCATTACCTGGGTCGCGTCCTCGGGTGACTCGGGGGCCGCAGGCTGCGATCCGCACGACGATCCAACCAAAGCCCAGGCTCTTCACGGCCTCAAGGTAGGATTCCCGGCGAGCCTTCCGGAAGTGACAGCAGTTGGAGGCACCCAGTTCGATGAGGGAACCGGACAGTACTGGAATACCTCCAATTCAAGTACCCTTGCATCGGCTCTGTCTTATATTCCGGAGAAGGGCTGGAACGAATCCGACGCACAAGGCTTGGCTGCGAGCGGCGGGGGACTGAGCCAGGTGTTTCCCAAACCGGCCTGGCAGATCGCACCCGGAGTTCCAGACGCAAATTCGCGTGCGATACCGGATGTGGCTCTCTCCGCTGGGATCCATGACGGTTATCTGGTCGTCGCCGGGGGTCAGCCGGTCGTAGTGAGTGGAACCTCGGCAGCGGCGCCCGCGTTTGCGGGCATCGTAGCGCTGGTGAACCACTATCAGGTACTCAATGGAGTGTCGACACAGTACGGCCAAGGGAATATCAATCCCAATCTTTACAGCATCGCGCGAAACACTGCAGGCGTCTTTCACGATATTACTTCGGGAACCAATGTCGTTCCGTGTGTAACCAGCACCTTGAATTGTCCGGGCGGTACGCTGGGATACTCAGCGGGAGCCGGCTACGATCTGGTAACCGGTCTGGGCTCGGTAAACGCATTCAATCTCGCCGTCAGCCTTACGAAGCAGTGGAGCACGCCTATCATCTCCGGGCTGGATCCGAACTCGGTCGTCGTCGGAGGCGCAGGCTTTACGCTGGCGGTAAGCGGAACGGGTTTCGATGCTGGAAGCGTCGTTCAATGGATGGGGACCCCCATGCCGACGAAATTCGTGAGTGGAACGCAGTTGCTTGCAACGATCGGAAGCGTTCAGATCGTGCAGCAGGGCGCCGTGGCTATAACGGTCCTTACCACTCACGGGGTCACCGCTCCCACTGCGCTGGTGGTCGGCCCTTCATACGGCGCGCAAATCAGCGACCAGAGGCTCACCAAAACTTTGGCGTCAAATTGTGTCCAGCCGCCATCGGTGACGTCCTTCTCGACGGCTGAGAAGGTCTACCTGTACTATCTGGGCCGGGTCACGCTCAATAACATCCTGAGCTACGACTGGGTTGCGCCTAACGGAGCTTCGGTGGAGGCCGGAGACTGGCCCGGCGGGGTAGGTATCTTCTGTTTTCCTACGGTCTTCTTTCAGATGAGCAGCACTGATTTCAACCCGATTGGAACCTGGCAAGCGCGCCTGTTCGATCATGGCAGCCTGCTCTTTGCGCTTCCTTTCACCGTGAGTGCGCCCAATCTCCAAACCATATCCATGGCTCACGCAGCGGATGGCAGCGGGTTCAAAACCACGGTCCTGCTGACGAACGCCGGCACAGACGCAGCTCCTTATACGCTGCGCTTCAATGACGATCACGGCAACATTCCGGCAACGCGCTTTGAGTTGGAAACAGGGTCGCTCTCCGGACTCATACCGGCCGGGGGATCGGTAACAATTCGCACAGCCGGACTGGGTCCGCAAGTCGTCGGCGGATGGGCGGAATTGACTGCGCCACCTTCTGTGACAGGCAGCGTAATCTACAGTCAAAAGACCGGATTGCCATCCATACAAGAGGGAACATCAACCATACTCGCCTCAGGAAGCCAGCACTTCTTCCTGCCATTCGACAATACCGCCGGCGCGATCACAGGTGTGGCGGTTACCGATCCAGGAGCCTCCGCGGCAACCAACATTTCCGTCACGCTTCGCTACAGCGACGGAACCAGTGAGACGGTAGCGTATCCCCAACTGGCCGGCCGCACCCATCAGGCGTTCGCGATTGCCAGCCAATTTCCGAATACGGCCAATCGAAGCGGCGTGGCAGAGTTTACCTCGAACGTCGCCCTGTCCGTCGTGGCTTTCCGATTCAATTCGACCGGAGCATTCACCGCCTTCGATGCCACACTCGCGGGGGGCGCATCCACGTCTGTCACCCGTCCTTTGGCTCACGCCGCCGACGGTAGCGGATTCAAGACTACGGTCCTTCTGACCAACGCCGGGACTGCCGCCGCGGCGTACACGCTGCGCTTCAACGATGACCAGGGAAACATTCCGTCCTCGCGATTCGAGTTGGAGGCAGGGTCTCTGACCGGCACCATACCCGCGGGCGGATCCGTCATCATTCGTACGGCTGGACTAGGCACGCAAGTGGTCGGAGGATGGGCGGAACTGACAGCTCCAGCATCGGTCGGAGGCAGCGTAATCTACAGCCAAAAGACCGGTCTGCCTTCGATACAAGAAGGAACCGCCACCATCGTCGCCGCCGGGAGCAAGCACTTCTTCGTGCCGTTCGACAATACCGCCGGCGCGGTCACGGGCGTGGCCATTACCGATCCGGGCGCCTCCGCGGCCAATAACATCACCGTCACGCTCCGCTACAGCGACGGAACCAGTGAGGTGGTGTTTTATCCCCAACTGCCTAGCCGCAACCATCAGGCATTTGCAATTGCCAGCCAATTCCCGCACACGGGCAATCGGAGTGGCGTCGCCGAGTTTTCATCGGAGGTACCGCTTTCCGTAGTGGCTTTCCGATTCAATTCCACGGGCGCGTTCACCTCGTTCGGGGTTGTCGCCCCTTGAGAGGAATCCGCCAAAAAGATCGGCCCTTTCAGCAGGTTCAGTAACCCGTCTTGTATCATCATTTGTAAGCGCTCTGCATGGTCTTTGGCGCGCAAGATGAGGTGATTTCATGTTCTGCTGGTCCCTGAAGGCGCGGTGCGCAGTGTTGCCTGTCGTCCTGTTCGCAGCCTGGTGCGAATCGGCGTCCGCCCAGCAAAATCAGCGAGGTGCGGCCAATGCGATTCCGCGCGCGGCCGACGGCAAGCCGAATCTGCAGGGGATTTGGCAGGTCCGCGGCCAGGCAGCTTACGATCTCCAGGATCACGCGGCAAGCCAGGGCATTCCTGCCGGCAAGGGTGTCGTCGAAGGCGGACAGATCCCCTACCAGCCTTGGGCACTGGCGAAAAAGCAGGAAAACTTCGCCCGGCGCCAGACGGCCGATCCGCTCGGCAAGTGCTACTTTCCAGGCGTTCCACGAATCATGTACCTGGAGTATCCGTTCCAGATATTCCAAACGCCCGAGCACGTCGCGTTGACCTTCACGTGGTCGCAGGTCTACCGATTGATTTACACCAACGGAAAAACAGCGCCCCATGAAGGAATCGAGTCCTGGATGGGATATTCACGAGGCCGCTGGGAAGGCGACACTCTGGTGGTTCAGGTGACGGACCAGAACGACAAGACCTGGTTCGACAGGGCCGGGAATTTTCATAGCGACGCCCTGAAAGTCGCCGAACGGTATACGATGCTCGACGCCGACACGATCCAGTATGAGGTCACCCTGCAGGATCCCAAGGTATTCACCAAGCCCTGGAAGATCAGCATGCCGCTGGTCCGGCAAAAGGACATGGACCGCGTCTTGGAATTTCAGTGTCAGGCAGAAGTGGAAGAATTGAGCGGCGCCTTTGAGCGCGATCCGCGCACCTGGTATCCGAAGCCAGGCTCGCCGCCTTCGCCATTAGGCAAGCCCGCGGAGATGCCGCCGAGCGGTCCTCTGCCCGCGGTTAAGACCGGAACAAATCTGCGCCGGACGGCGGACGGTAAACCGGACCTGACAGGCTACTACCAGTCCAATGGTGGAGGCGCAAACTATGGGCTCGAACGCCACGCAAAAGATTTCCTGACGCCGGGCACTCGCGGCGTGGTCATCGATCCAGCCGATGGAACGCTTCCTTACCAGCCGTGGGCACGCGCCGAGCGGATTAATCGGGAGCTGCCTTACCGTGGATACGACGATCCTACCGCCCACTGTTTTGTAGCGGGCGTACCACGGTCCATGTATGTGCCGTCTCCTCTCCAGATTCTTCAGCCTCCCGGATATGTAGTGCTGCTGTTCGAGCGGATGTCATGGCGCATCATTCCTCTCGACGGACGCGCGCACCTCGCCGACAATGTTCGCTTGTGGCAAGGCGATTCGGTGGGTCACTGGGAAGGCGACACCCTGGTGGTGGAGGCCACCAACTTTAATGGCAAGACTTGGCTGAACGAGGTGGGAGACGTCGTCAGCCACGCGGAGCAAGTGGTGGAACACTTCATTCCAACCGCTGACGGCAAGATCACGTACCGCGCCACTGTCACGGATCCGATCGCGTACACCAAGCCGTGGACCATCGAGATTCCCCTGAACCGGCAAGCCGACGAACTGCTCGAGGTCGCCTGTCATGAGGACAACGGGGATCTGCAGCATCTGAAAGATGTGAGAGACGAATTCCGGGCGCAGCAGAAGAAGGAGAAATAGCGCGATGCGAATCAGAAACACGAGTGCGATCCTGATGATGGCCGCCGGGATGGCGGGCACGGTTCTTGCACATCACTCGTTCACGGCTGAGTTCGATCAGAACAAGCCAATCAAGCTAGTGGGCAAAGTTACGGAAATGAAGTTTTCCAACCCGCATTCCTGGATTTATCTCGACGTGGAGACCGACGGCAAGACCGTGAACTGGGCGCTGGAAACCGGGGCTGCGAATGCCTTGATCCGGCGTGGATGGAAGAAGGGCGATCTTCCGGCCGGCACCGTCCTTCATGTGGATGGCTGGCAGGCGCGTAACGGCACCGCCACTGCGAACGTATCCAGCGTCACATTCCCCGATGGGAAACGGCTGTTTGCGGGCTCATCCAACGAGTCGGCACCGACAAAATAGTACGGGCTCTTAGCGCTGTACGGTAACCAGATCGCCGGCGGGCGTCGTGGAATTGCGATACGTGCAACTCACTACGCTGTCTCCATTGGAGGCCCCGCTCGGCACGGTAACGAACAATGCATACAGTCCTGGTCCCACCAGGACCGCCGTGTTCACCGTCGCCGGCGCACCGCCAATCTGGCAAACCGGCAGCACGGGAAGCGAGCCTGTTTGCGTCGCGGAACCAGCCACCAAGGATGTCGCCGGGAGACCGAAGCCTGTCGCCCAAACAAGGGCGACCTCTTGAGGATGCGCTGGCGTGGTCAAACCCGGGAACAGATTGGCCGGGCCCAGCAGACTGTAGTCAGTATGCGTCGCCACGCTGTGTCCGGCCACGTCGAACAGAAGGAACGACGGCGCCAGCGGCTGCATGTTCACCACCATGGGCGTGGAAGATACATTCTGCCGCGTCACGACAACCTGCACCAGGCCCACAGTATTGTCCAGTGGGGACAGCACGTTAATCTGATCGCTGTCACAGGCTGCGGTGGTGGATGCGCTGCAGTACCACCACACGTAGGCGGGCAAACCGTTTACCGTAACGCTCACTCCGCCGATTTGTGTCGGCATCCGCCCCAGCGCGAATTCGGGCGCGTTGCTCCAGAAGACGCCGCCCGCGGGGGTGTTGCTGGGCGCCAGGTTTAACCCTTTGATCTCAAGCCAGGTATTTTGTGCGATCGCCTGCGAACCGAAAGCGGTCTTCACCGAAGTAATCACCGGCGTTCCCACCGGAGGCTGCGTGATCGTTCCTGAACCGGTGAGGGTGAACGTGCTGATATCGCTGCTGAGCGTTAAGGTAGCCGCCAGGGATCCGCTCGCGCCTCGAAACGCCCCCGTGCCTCCGGTAATCGTGCATGGCAAACTCGCCGAAAGTGTAAGCGGGGCGTGCAAGAACGAGAACGACGCGGTAAAACTGTCGTTGGCGTTGAAGACAAACGTCAGCGTGCCCTGAATCCGGTTGGGGTTACCCGGGGTCTTCATCCCCGTGAAGTTAACCAGAGCGTTCCCGAACGGAGCAACGCTGCCTACCGGGGTCGCCGTCAGCGTTCCACTCACAATGTCGGTCACGGACGCAGTGCCGCTAAAGTTCGCCAGGGTGATCGCCATGGTGGTTTGACCCACAGTGATGTTTCCGGAACCGGTCAGCGTGAAGACGCCCGCGCTGGATGTCGATGCCGTGTATTTTAATGTGCAATTGACCGATCCCGTTGCTCCGAGATAAATTCCGGTGCCGCCCGTGACGGGTCCAGGCACGGCAATGGTAGTGAGCTTGCCGATGGCCTGCGCGGGAAGCGTAACGCTGAAGCTATCCACCCGATTGAAGAAGAATGTGAACGTACCCTGCGTCAATCCGGTGGTCAGTTGATCCTTGAACCCGGAGAAGGTCACCGTCGCATTCCCAAGCGGACTGACAGTCCCCGTTCCGCTGAGGGAGATCGGCCTGCCTGCAGTGGCTGCCGCTGTGACGCCGCTTATGTTCGCCAGACTGATGCTGGTGGTTTTTTGGGCGAACGCGGGGACGATAGCAAAAAGGCTTACGGCTAATAGAGGGAATTGCTTAAGAGGGTGCATCTGGCGTCTTTGGCTGAACAACAGCTTATCGGGAATCGCCCGCCTAAACTTTAGGCAGCCGCCATTAAACTTCTTAAGCCGATGCTTATGGAAGGGTTCGGGATCATCTAGTTGTGGAGGGTTTTGGTGACGCGAATCCTGGTGGCTTGAATCTCCAGCCGTGCAGCTTCAGCGAACTCTTTCCGATCGCGAAGAACACGCACATAACCATCCAGCCAAAAAGCCAGCCGCGGATCGTTCGGACCCCAGGCCGACGTAACGATTTTCAAGCCCCGCTGGTACATCTCCGCGGACGAATCGAGCTGCTTCTGCAGCCGCAAGACATCCGCAAGATTCAGAGCTGCCACCCCCAGCTCCTGATCCGTCGGAGGCAGAGCGCTTTCCAGGATGGTGTAAGCCCGTCGCAGCAAGTCTTCCGCTTCGACGTAGCGCTTCCTGGACTTGGCCAGGGCCCCAGCGCGGCTCAAATCGATTCCGATTCGGGGATGATCCGCGGAAAAGTTCTCTTGGTCAATGGCGCGAGCCCGATCCAGCATTCGCGCAGCTTCTTCGTCACGGCCGCGCGCCTGGAGCGACGCCGCCAGGTTGGTTAAACCCGCCGCGACATTGGGATGATCTGGACCCAGGAGAAGTTCCCACGTGGCCACTGCCTGCCGAATACTGGCCTCGGCTTCCTTCTTGCGGCCCTGCGCAAGCCAGACACTTCCCAGGTTATTCAGCGCCGAAGCGAGCAGCGGCAAGGGCGGATACATTCGAAGAATCGCAACGGATCGGCGAAGGGAGGCTTCCGCTTCCACCCATCGAGTGCGATGCGAGTAGCTTATGCCCAGGGTATTGAGCTCGTCGGCCACCGATATATCGTTGGGCCCGGAGATCCGTTCGCAGATCGCCAAGGCCCGTTTCAATTCTTGTTCGGCTTCTTGTGGATGGCCTTGGGCTTCCAGAATCGCGGCCCAGGTTGCCAGGGCTCGCGCGCCCTCCGCGGTGTCCTCCGCGCCATTTCGCGTCAGAACCGCCAAAGCACTCCGGGTCAACTCCGCTGCGCCCGCGAGGTCTCCCATATCCTTAGTCAATAGCGCCAGCCGCACCAGCAGACTGGCCGATTCAAGACGGTCGCCGCCGTCGAAGCTCTGCTCGGAGCCCTGTAGGTTGCGTGCTTGATCGTACAGGGACTTCGCCTCGGTGAAGCGCCCGCGGATGCGATAGACCGCCGCCAGATTACTCAGCGCCGCTGGCAGCAGCCGGCCCTCGCGATCTGTCCGGCGCAGAAGCTCCACCGCTCGAAGCAGAAGTGGTTCAGCGTCGTTGTAACGTCCCAGTTCGTAGTACAGTCCCCCGAGACCATTCAAAATGACCGGTAATTCCGGACATTGCTGGGGGTCACAGGTCGCCAGAGCTGCTTTATGCTCGCGCTCCGCATCCGAGAGCTGACCGGCGGATTGACCGCGTGCCACCACAGCCACAGCGAGGAAGATGACGAACTGCCATCTCGACATGCTCCATCTTGGGACCGATTTGGCTCAAAAGGCAGTAAGGGCAGGTTAAGAAAAGCGCTGCTTACGGTAAGAAGCCGACGCGTTTCAGGATCGCCTGGAACCGCGGCTCCGAGCGCAAAGCATCGTAGACCGGATGTACTTTCACGCCTGTAATTTGTGCTTCGCGCTGTTCACACGCCGTTTCCAGCCATGTCAGGGACTGGTCGATTTCGCCCAGTCCCAGATGAAGGATAGCGAAAGCCACGGATTGCACATGCCTCGTATGCGACATGTCTTGCAACTTCTGAAGAGACTCGCGCGCCTGGTCTTCTTTACCCGATAGGGCTTGAACCTGGCCGAGCGCGCCTACGATGCTGGGGAGATCGCCGGTAATGGCGCGGGCTTTCTCCAGCATCGCGAGTGAATCGTCATATCGCCCCATGAGGCTGTACACGCGGCCCAATCCGCTATATGCCTTGTAGAATCCCCTGTCCAGGCCGGCGATCTGGCGGAATTCTTCGGCCGCTTGCTCGTAATCGCCCCGCAGCATCTTCACATACGCGATCCCTTCAGACAGAATGAGGGACAAAGGATCCAACTCGCGGGCCAACCGCACTTCCGTATCCGCTTCATCGAAGCGCCCGAGCAGAGCCAGCGCATCCACGCCGAACCAATGCCGGGCCTTCGCGTAGCCCGGATTGATCGCAATCGCGCGCCGGTACAGTGTCTCCGCTTCCTCCCATTTCCAGTCGAATATGGAGCGGATGAAGGCCAGAGCGGAGAGCGCTTCCGCGGAATTCGGATCCAGCTCCAGAGCCCGCTGCGCGGCCGCTTCTGCCTGGGGCATGGTCTCCTTCGGATGTTTGACGCCGTAGTCCGCCAGCAGGGAGTAAGCGTCGGCGATACCGGCGTGCGCCACGGCGGATTCCGGATCCTTACCGACAGCCTGTTCATAGCAGTGAAGGCTCCTGAGAATACCCTCCTGCGTTCGTCCGTTGAGGTGAAAGCGCGCTTGCAGACACAGGTTGTAGCAATCCACATTCAGTTGTCTGCGTTCCGGCGCGCTGGCCTGCATCGGGATCCAGGACAACCGCAATGTCGTGACGATGGCCCGCGCGATCTCCTGCTGTATTCCCACCACGTCGATCAGATCGCGGTCAAAAGCCTCGGACCACAGATACGATCCGCTGGAGGTATCGATCAATTGAGCCGTCACGCGCACGCGTTCCCCGGTGCGTCGAACGCTACCGCGCAGGATCATCCCGGCTTTCAAATTTTCGCGAATGGAGGACAGGTCCTGCTCCCTGCCCCTGAACTGCGAGGCGGAATACCAGGCCACGACGCGCAGACCCTTTACTCGCGTCAGAAGCAGAATCAACTCCTCCGTGAGCCCGTCGCTAAAATAATCATCCCCAGTTCCTTGACAGAGATTCGCGAAGGGCAGCACCGCGATCGCGGTCTGGGAAAGTTGTTCGGAAACGGCGGCGCGCACCGGCTCGCTCGTCTGGAACACGGCCGTATAGGCGCCCTTGGGGAAATCGATCCGTATCGGATCCGCCGCTCCGGCGCCGGCATAGTAGGACTTGAGCTTGGCCCGCAGCCGCCGCGCCTCAACGCGTACAATCGGATCCACCTGCGGGTCATAATCTGCCGGCCGATCGAATACTTCCACGCCTACCAGATACTCTTTGATGGCAGATCCCGGAACCGCCAGCGCATTTTCCACACTAAAACGGAGAAATCTGCACATCCGCTCCGACCGGGCAAATAAAGAACTGTGCAGAATGCGATCGAGCTGCTCCTGGATTTGTTTCCGGGTGGGTGTTTGTGAAACTACTTGAGTGGACGGCGCAAACTCGGCGGGCCCCATCCACTAATTATAGGCCCTCCGGCGCTGAATTTGCCGACTACTGCCAGCCGCCGCCCAGCGCCTTGTAGAGTTGTACCACGCTATTCAGTTCGTCCAATCGGATCTGTGAAAGCGTCAATTCGGCCTGAAACAGGTCGCGATCAGAATCCAGGGCGTTCAGGAGCGTATCCACGCCGCCCCGATAGCGCACGTATGCCAGCCGAGTCCGGTCCTGCAACGCGGCTACCAGAAGCTCCTGCTGCACGCGGCTTTCCCTCACTCGTTGGTGAGCGATCAGGGCGTCGGATACTTCGGTGAAGGCCGTTTGTATCGCCTTCTCATACTGGATTAAAGCGCTATCGCGCAGAGCCTGCGATAGCCGCACCTCTGACTTGATCCGCCCGGCGGTAAAGATGGGCTGCGTCACTTGCGGCGTGAAGTTCCAGACGGCGCTGGGACCGCTGAACAGGCTCGCCAATTGATTCCCCTGCCCGCCGAGGAATCCGCTCAAGCTGATTTGCGGAAAATAAGCCGCTTTCGCGACTCCGATCTCAGCATTCGCCGCAATCAGGTTTTGCTCAGCCGCGAGAATATCCGGCCGGCGCTCCAACAAAGCGGACGGCAGTCCCGGAGGCACTTCGGGCAGCAGGTCCTGTTCGGTGAGACTTCGTCCGCGCAAGACCTCGCCTGGATTTCTACCCAGCAGCAGGCTGATGCGATTCTCCGTCTGCTCGATGTTCTGCTGCAGAACCGGAATCGTCTCCGAGGCCGTGTAGACCAGTTGTTCGGATTGGCGCAGGTCGAGCAGCGTCGCGACTCCTCCAGCCTGGCGATTCTGGATAAGATCGTGCGATTCCCGCCGCGTGGCCAGCGTGCGCCGGGAAATATCCAGCTGATAATCCAACTCACGCAGAGTGAAATAGGAACTGGCCACTTCGCTGACCAGGGTGGTCCGCACAGCCTTGCGGTTCTCTTCGGCGCTCAGCAGATTCGCGCGGGCCGCTTCGGTAGCTCGCCGCAGCCGGCCCCAGATATCCACTTCGAATGACAACAGGCTGAGCGTGGCTCCCCCAAACGTTCGATTCTGCGAGGATATGAAGGTCGCTGGCAAAGGTGTCTGTCCATTGCGCGAGAAGCGAATGGTAGAGAGGCCTGCGCTGGCGCCGGCGTTCGGAAGCTGATTCGAGCGGGTGACGCCAAGCTGGGCGCTGGCTGCCTCAATGCGAGCCGCGGCGTCCCGCACATCGTAATTTTGTTCCAGAGCTGTTCGTTCCAGCTCCTGCAGCCGCTCGTCTTTGAAGACCTCCCACCATTTGAGGTCGCCCAAGGACGTTGGATCGGTAACAGCGGTTCCTTCCGGCGCCCGATAGGTGGGTGGCGATGGAAGCATCGGCTTCTGATAGTTAGGTCCCACCGTGCAGGCGCTCATGAGCGCCGCGGCCACCAGAACAATTGGATATTTCCGCATGGTCAATCTCCCTGCGCCGGTGCGGGTGCCGGCGGCGCAACCACGGGCGAAGTTCGCGCAGCGCCCGAAACTTTCTCGACTACGTAGAAGATCGCCGGGATGAAGAAGATACCGATCACGCTCGCCGCGAGCATGCCTCCAATCACCGTTGTTCCCATGATCTGGCGAGCAACGGATCCCGCGCCGGAGGCCGTCCACAAGGGCACGCAGCCTAAGATGAACGCGAACGACGTCATTAGGATGGGGCGCAACCGGAGCCTGGCGCCTTCGAGCGCGGCATCCACCAGATTCTTGCCTTTCTCAAATTCGTCCTTGGCGAATTCGACAATCAGGATGGCATTCTTGGCCGCCAGTCCGATAAGCATCACCAAGCCGATCTGCGAATACACATCGTTTTCGATCTGTATCTGGTAAGCAGGCAGGAACCATCCGAGCACCACGCGGCGCAGCCACAAAACCGCGAAGGCTCCGAAAATCGCCACAGGCGTGCTCAGCAGGACGCTGAACGGAAGCGTCCAGCTCTCGTACAGCGCCGCCAGAATCAGGAACACAAACAATAACGAGAATCCGAAGATCAGGCTGGGCGGGATGCCTTGCTGCGCCTGCTTCTCCTGGAACGACATGGCGCTGTAGTCGTAACCCATTTCGCGCGGCATGGTTTCATCGAAAACCTCTTCCAGCGCCTTCATGGCCTGCGCAGAGCTGTAGCCCGGCGACGCACTGCCGTTCAACTGGGCGGATCGATACATGTTGTAGCGCATCGTAAACTCGGGGCCGGCACGCGATTCGAATTTTGTGAGCGCGGAGAGAGGCACCATCTCACCCTTGTTGTTTCGCACATAGAACTGCCCGACATTTTCGGCCTTTGTCCGATATTCGCCCTCGGCTTCGATATAGACCTGCCACTGGCGGCCGAACCGGTTGAAATAGTTTACAAACGACCCACCCATGAAGGTCTGGATTGTCCGGTAGACATCGCTGATCGCCACTCCTTGCTTGAGCACCTTGTCTTCGTCGACATCCACAAACTGCTGCGGCACGCTGGGAAGAAACGTCGTGCTCAAGCCTGCGATCTCGGGACGTTTGCTGGCCGCAGCAATGAACTTATTCACGTTGGCTGCCAGGAACGGAACGTCGTTTCCGGCCCGGTCCTGGAGAATGAACGTGAATCCGCCGGAGGTGCCCACTCCGGGAATCGCCGGCGGCGAGAAGTTGAACGCGATTCCTTCGGGAAGCTTACTAAGCTCCGCATTCAGATGCTGCTTGATCACTTGAAACTCTTCTGCATTGGACTTGCGATCCTTCCAGTCCTTGAGCGTCACAAAAAAGAATGCGTTGTAACTGGTTCGCACAAAGCTAAGCAAGCTGAAGCCAACGACGCTCGTAGCGTATTTGACACCAGGGGTCTGCGCGAGGATGCTCTCGACTTTCTTGGCGACTTCATCCGTACGTTGGAACGAAGAAGAATTGGGGAGCTGGAGGTTAACGTAGAGATACCCTTGATCCTCATCCGGCAGGAAGCTGGAAGGCACCTTGGTCCCAAGGAACGCCCCGGCCACACCGAACACCACCAGCATCGCTAACGCGACCCCGCTCTTCCGGATGAGCGCCCCGGACCACCGGACGTAACCATCGGTGGCACGTCCGAATTGGCGGTTAAACCAATCGAAGAACTTTCGCAGAAGTCCCCGGCTCTCGGTCTTCGGCTTAAGCAGCAGCGCTGCCAGCGCGGGACTCAACGTGAGCGCGTTGAATGCCGAGAGGATTACGGAAATGGCGATGGTAACGGCGAATTGCTGGTACAGCCGTCCCGTGATGCCGGGAATGAACGCAGTGGGAACGAACACCGCGGAGAGAACCAGCGCAATGCCGATGACCGGGCCCGAGATCTCCTCCATCGCCTTGTACGCTGCGGCCTTGGGATCCAGACCTTCCTCAATATGGCGTTCCACGGCCTCCACGACGACAATGGCGTCATCCACCACCAGACCAATAGCCAAGACCAGTCCGAATAGGGAGAGCGTGTTGATCGAAAAACCGAACAGAGGAAAGAATACGAATGTTCCGATCAGAGAAACGGGGACCGCCAGCAACGGAATCAGCGTGGCGCGCCAACCCTGCAGGAAGATATAGACGACCACGATCACCAGCAAGATGGCAATCGCCAACGTTTGGACGATCTCCCGGATGCCTTCCGAGACAGCATGCGTCGTGTCCAGCGCAACCTGGTAATCCATGCCCTCCGGAAAACGTTTCTTGGCCTCCTCCATCAGCTTATTCACGCCCTCAGCGGCCTGCACCGCGTTCGAACCGGGCAACTGGTAGACTGCGATGATCGCGCTGGCTTTGCCGTTGAAACGGCCGGAGATGGTGTAATCCTGTGAACCAAGCTCAACACGCGCGACATCCTTCACGCGTACGATACCGCCGTCCGGTGTTTCGCGGACTACAATCTGCCCGAAATCTTCGGGAGACGTCCGGCGGCCGCGCGCACGAACCGAATAGGTGTATTCCTGGCCCTTGGGAATCGGCTCGCCGCCCACCTGACCTGCCGGGTTGACCGTATTCTGCGTCTGGACCGCGTTCACGATCTCCGGCACCGTAATGCCCAGCTTGGCGAGTTGATCGGGCTTGACCCAAAGGCGCATGGCGTACTGGCCGGCGCCAAAAACCTGCACGCTGCCGATGCCCGGCACGCGCGTGAGCTGATCGTTCAGATTGATGTACGAGTAGTTTGCAAGGAACTTCGCGTCGAGAGCGCCATTGGGCGAGTTCAGGCTGAGCAGCATGAGCGGCGCGGTCAAGGTCTTCTGAACCGTAAGTCCATAAGCGTTGACTTCGGCCGGAAGCTGGGACGCTGCGAGCGTCGTACGACTTTGGGCAAGGATCAGATCGATGTTAGGATCCGTTTTCACATCGAAATCCACGATCATCCTCAGCTCGCCTGAAGCCGTGGAGTTGAGCGAATACATGTAATTCATGTTGTCCACACCGCTCATCTTCTGTTCGATGGGAGTGGCCACGGACTGCTCGATGGTTTGCGCATCCGCGCCTGTATAGATAGCCGAAATCTGAATTTCTGGCGGCGCAATGGCGGGAAATAGCGCAACTGGTAACCCCGCGATGGTGACGGCGCCCACGATCACCAGAAGAATCGAAATCACCATCGCGACGATGGGCCGGCGGATAAAGAATTTAGACATGGCGTTATTTCCCCGCGGTTTCCGCCGGTCCTGAGGTATACGGCTTCGGATTCACAGCCATTCCCGCTCGAACCTTCTGAACGCCTTCGGCGACTACGCGCTCCCCTGGCTTCAATCCCTGGTCCACGATCCATTGGGTGCCGACGCGGTCGCTTGTCTTCACATTGCGAATGGCAATCTTGTTATCGCTCCCTACCACCGCGACCTGGTAGGTGCCTTGCATCTCTGTTACGGCACGCTGTGGGACGAGCAATGCCGCATCCTTGGTCTTAAGCGACGTGCGCACGCGGCCGTATTGTCCGGGCCGCAACAAATTGTCTTTATTTGGAAAGAGTCCCGCGACCTTGATCGCACCCGTGCCCTGACCGATTTCCCGGTCTGCAAAGTAGAAGGACCCTTTTTCCGGATAGACCGTTCCATCCGCCAAAATCAGTTCCAGCACCAAGTTCTTGCGGGCGGCCTCCAGCGTGGCCGGAGTCGCATACCGCCGGTGAAAATCCAGATATTCCTGCTCGCTGGCCGTAAAGTTGACCTTGAGCGGATTGACCGTGGAAACCGTCGTTACAGGTCCGCCCGCCGGGCTGACCAAAGCGCCAACTTGCTGCTGGGCCATGCCGGCCAGGCCTTCAATCGGCGACGTGAGCCGGGTGAAGCTGAGATTCAGTTTGGCGGTTTCGACGGTCGCAGTAACCGCTTGAATCGCGGCATTTGCGCCCTGAATCTGCGCCCTGGCGGTTTCTATCTGCGCCTTCGCAGCCTGCACCTGGGCTTTTGCCGCCACATTGTTCTGCGTGGCGTTATCCATATCCTGCTGGGTAATGGCCTGTTGTTTCGCCAGCGGCGCATAACGATCCACGTCGAGCTGGGTCCGGACCTGATTGGCCTCCATCACAGCAAGCTGGGCTTCGGCTTGCGTGAGCTGCGCCTTGGCCTGGGCCAGCTGCCCATTGGCCTGCGCGAGCTGGCCTTCACCCTGATCGACCACCGCCTGGAACGGCCGGGGATCGATCTCAAACAGGAGCTGCCCTTTTTGGACATAGGAGCCCTCGGTATAATCCTGCTTCATCAGATAGCCCGAGACCTGCGCCTTGATGTCGGCATTCACGACCCCATCCGTGGTGCCGACCCACTCGGTGTAGATCGGGACATCCCTCTGCTCCACCTGTGCAACTTCGACAACCGGCGGTTCGGACGCCTTGGCTCCCTGTGAAGTGGTGGAACAACCTCCAGACATGGCCGCGCCTATGCCGATCAGGCAGGTCATCGTCCAAAAAACAAGCCGCTTATTGACAGGATTCACGTTCCGCTCCAGGCGGCGCGTTCACGGCGCCATATCAAGACAGATGAATAGGATGGGCAAATCGATTCATCTGGCCCCACATTAGGCCGGTTTGGACGGATTTCCGAAGGGTTTACAGAACGCCCCGGAGCTACGCGGCCTTGCGAAATCGGAAGTAAGCCGCCGGGACCACCACCATGTTCAGTGCGGTTGACGTCAGCAATCCGCAGAAAATCACGATCGCCATGGGAGCCTGAATTTCACTGCCAGGCTTCCCCATGCCCATCGCGATCGGCACCAGCGCTAAGCCCGCCGCAAGGGCCGTCATCAGAATCGGCGCAAGACGCTCCGATGCGCCGTCCATCACGGCCTGCCGGAAATCGGTTGTTCCGTTCTCGCGCAGATGGCGTACGTGCGAGATCAGCATAATGCCGTTGCGGGTTGCGATGCCGAACAATGTGATGAATCCCACGATGGATGCGAGGGAAAGCACGCCTCCCGCCAGGAAGACGCCCGCCACTCCGCCCACCAGCGCCAGGGGAAGATTCAACATAATGATCAGCGCATCCTTGTAAGAGCCGAACGCGATCCCGAGAATGAGGAAGATTCCCGCCACCACGCCGATCCCCAGCAAAAGCAACCGCTGATAAGCTCGCTCGGCGCTCTCAAACTGGCCGCCATACTCAATTCGATAGCCCTGCGGCAGTTTCACGGCCTGCGCCACGCGCTGCTGGATCTCCTGCACCGTGCCGCGCAGGTCGCGACCCGCCACGTTGGCTTGCACGACGATCCGCCGCTGCACTCCTTCGCGCATGATGAAGTTCGGACTTCGATCTTCCTGAATCGTGGCGACGCTCGAAAGCGGCACGCGCGGCCCGGCAGGCGTGTCCAACAGCATCCCGCGGATACCCGCCAGAGTATCTTGCCCGTCATACTTGGCGACCAGAGGAAAGCTGACCTGTCCGTCAAGGATCCTTCCAACTTCACGGCCGACCAAGACCGTCTCAATGCGCTCGGATACTTCGCCGGCGGGCAAGCCGTAGCGCGCGGCCAATGCCGGGTCGGCGCGAATACGCAGCGTCGGGATGTCAGTCTGTTGCTCCAACGATAGATCCACAATGCCGGGCACTCCTGCCATCGCCGTTTGTACTTGCTTCGCGAGCAATCGCAATTCACGAAGATCGTCGCCGAAGATCTTGACAGCGATATTCGCCAAGGTTCCCGAAAGCATGTGATCGATTCGATGCGAGATAGGCTGGCCGACGCTCACATTCGTCCCCGGAAGAATGCTCACCTTGTCGCGGATGTCCTGGAGAACCTCATCCTTGGGCCGATTGGCCATCTGCAGATCCACATCGATCTCCGCCGATTCCACGCTCTGAACATGTTCGTCGAGCTCGGCGCGTCCGGTCCGGCGGCCCGTCGAGCGCACTTCCGGCACGGTCAGCAGAATCTTCTCAAGCGCGGTTCCCAGTTGATCCGATTCCGCCAGACTGGTTCCGGGAATCGTAACAGCACCCACAGTCAGGCTTCCTTCGTTGAACTCCGGCAGGAACGACCGTCCCATACGCGAAACACTCACACCCGCGGCTACCAGCAACAGCGCAGACGCTCCCAACACAATCCAGGAATGACTGAGCGAGAACGCGAGGCAGGGGCGGTACATCCGTTTCAGCGTGCGGATCAGCCAAGGATCGTGTCCCCTAAGAATGGACGCAGCTCTTGGCAGGAGAATGGAGCACAGCGCCGGCGTAACCGTAAGCGCAACTACCAGCGAGGCCACCAGCGCGATGATGTAGGCGAATCCGATGGGCCAGAGTAGTCGCCCTTCGACGCTTTCCAGCGCGAAGAGCGGCAGGAACACCAGAATCACGATTAGAGTCGCGAACACCACGGATCCGCGAATCTCGCGGCTCGCGCGATACACCACGTCTATCGCGGGGAGCCTTTCCGGTTCGGGCAGGCTGTTATTTTCCCGCAGACGCCGAACGACATTTTCCACGTCGATAATCGCGTCATCCACCAGCTCGCCGACTGCAATCGCCAAGCCGCCGAGACTCATGCTGTTCAGTGTGAATCCGAGGAACTTAATACCCAGCACCGCCGCAACCAGCGAAATCGGGAGAGCGATTAACGTGATGAGCGACGCCCGCAGGTTCGCGAGAAAGAGGAGTACTACCAACACTACCAGCAGCGATCCGTCGCGCAGCGCGCCGATCAGGTTATCCAGCGCACGCTGGATGAAGTCCGCTTGCCGGAACACGTGTTTGTCGATCACCATACCCGGCGGGAGCGTACGCTGGATATCGTCGAGCGTGGTGTCCAACTGCCGCGTCAATTCCAGGGTATTGGCGCCGGGCTGCTTTTGAATACCCAGAATCACGGCGGGCGAGCCTTTGTGCGATCCTTCGCCGCGTTTGAGCGCTGCCCCGATCTGCACATGCGCCACGTTGCGCACCAGGATGGGCCGGGCACCCCGCGCCACGATCACGATATTGCCAATCTCATCCTCATTCGAAACTCGACCGACGCCTTGGATGAGGTATTCCTGTCCACCCGTGACGCGGAAACCGGCGGATGAGTTCTTGTTGCCGCGGCGGAGTGCCTCTTCCACCTGCCCCAATGTGACGTCGTACTCGCGCAGCTCCACGGGGTCCACCAGCACCTGATATTGTTTTTGGCCTCCGCCGGTCGCGATCACCTGCGAAACACCAGGGACTGCCAACAGACGCCGGCGTAGGGCGTTATCGGCAACCGTTCGCAGATCGAGCGGTGAATGGCGATCCGATTCCAGCGCCACGAACATGATCTCGCCCATGATCGAGGAGACCGGCGCCAGGAACGGCTGCTCCACTTCCGGGGGCAAGTTCGCTCCTACCAGCGTCAACTTCTCGGTGACAATCTGCCGGGCGCGCTGGATGTCCTCGCCCCAATCGAACTCCGCCCAAATGACCGCCAAACCTACGGCCGTCGCCGAGCGGACGCGACGCACGCCGGACGCGCCGTTGAGGGATGCCTCGATCGGAAACGTCACTAGCGATTCCATTTCCGTTGGAGCCATGCCGTGGCCTTCCACCAGAATCGTAACGGTCGGCGCGCTCAGATCCGGGAGGACATCCAGCGGCACATCTCGCAATGCGAATCCGCCCCAGATCAGGAAAGCCGCCGCGAGCGCGATCACGATCACTCGATAACGAAGAGACCAGCCGATTAATTTGTCGATCATGCCGGTCTCCTTTTAGTGGACGTGCCCGTGTGCCGGAACGGCACTGGACATGGTGGACAGGCGTATCAGATATGCGCCCTTGGTGACCACCCGATCGCCGGCATTGACGCCCTCGAGCACCTGCACCAGTCCGTGATTGCGAATTCCGACCTTCACCGGCCTCCGCACAAACGTCTCACCGCCGCGCTGCACGAAGACCACTGGCCGCCCCGCGTCGTCTATGATCGCGGCCTCGGGAACGACGGGAGCCTTCCCCATGGGAGTCAGGAACAAGCGCAGGAAAACCGTTTGATTGATCGCTAAACGCCGGTCCCGATTGTCGGTTTCAAAGGTGACTGGAACGGTTCGGGTTTCGGCATCGACGAGTCGGCCAACAGCGACCAGGCGTCCGGCGGCCCGCACCTGGCCATCGGGCATTTCGATTTCAGCACCGGAGAGTTCGCGAAGCTTGGAGAAGTCCGATTCCGGCACCACGCCGCTGACGAAGATCGAATTGATATCGACAATGCGGAACAGAGTCTTCCCGGCTTCGGTATTCGCTCCACTAATGGCGTTCGATTCCGCCAGAATGCCGCTGATCGGTGCGCGGACCGTGAAACGCTTGACTCCGGCCTCTTTACCGTCGCCGGTGCGCGTCGAATCGAATTGGGCGAGCCGCGTCTGCGCAGCCTGCAACCGGGCTTGAGCGGTCGCTTCAACACTTCGAGCTTCTTCCGCTCTGCGCGCGGGAACAGCTCCGGCGGCCAGAAGACGCTCCGCACGGGCACGATCGCGCTGGGCCTGTTCCAGAGCCACCGTCGCTTCGGTCTCGGCTAGCTGCAAACTTGCCGTATCGGTCGTAGGTCCCGCGGGCGGCGTGATGCTGGCCAGCTCGGTGCCGATTTCGATGGTCGTGCCGACGGCGACAGGTCTATCCACAATCAGGCGTCCGCTGGCAGGCGCGGTCACGGTCGCCTGGCCTCCCGTTCTCGGCAGCGTTTCCGCAGCCACGCGGAGACTGTCGCGCATGCTTTGTTCGGCAGCCAACTCCGTACCGAAGTCGAGCGCCCATTGCTGCTCTTTCGAGAACGCGATGGTCTCTTCTTTCGCTTCCGCCGCTCTTTCAGCCGACGCGGGGTCGGATGCAACCTTCACGGCTCCAACCTCAAATGTTTCGTTCAGGTCCTTGCCGTGGACTACGATACGCATCACGGCGTCGCCCGCCGCTCTGGGCTCCACATTCGCTCCAAAGATTCCCGGATGCGTGGAGGGATCGCAGGGAAATACTTCTTCGCCCAGGTGCACTTCGCACGCGGCGTCTTTGACGGCTTTGAAGTCGGTGAGCCGCGTCAGATGAATCGCGAATCGTTCCTTTTGGCCGCGGATCAGCGCAGGATATTCAAGATACAGCTCGCCGCCGCGGGTCCATATGGTCGCCTTCAGAGGCTCGACCGCTTCCGTCTTCTGGGCTGACGCTGGCTTGGGACCCTGGCCGCACGCTGCCAGGAATCCGACGGCCACAACGATGCAGATCTTCTTCACGGACGACCTCCTGCGTTGGTCAACTCGGCGCCTACCACGCGCTCCAGTTCGATGAATGCTTCTCGAACGCCTTCCTGCAAGTCCAGCAGTCGCAGGCTCGCCAATCGATTTACTCGCAGCGAGTCGAGCAATTCGAGGATGCCCACCTCGCCTTCCTCATACGCCACGCGAGTGATGCGCGTCAGCTCCACACCAGACGATTCGAGCTCGCGTTGATACGCAGCCAGAGCCTCGCGCCGGATGGTCAGGACGTCGTACGCGCGCTGGATCTCGGCCCGGATCTGCCCAACCAGCAGGGCTGTGCGCGCCATCACTTGCGCTTGTTCCGCCTGGTAACGCGCGACTTCGTGGCGTCCGCTGTTGAATACCGGCAGCGGCACAGTCAGACTGAACACGACGCCGGTGCGCGAGACTCCCGGGGTCACGTCGGCGCGCTTTACGCCACCCGATATCTGAGGATCAGGGATGCGCAGCCGGCGGGCGGCTTCCTCTTCGAGCTTGAATCGCGTGAGAGCTTTCTGCTCCGTGCGGTAGTCCGCTCGCGACTCGATGGCGCGAGCTCGCAGAGTTTCCACGTCCGGCGGCGTGAAAAAGACCAGCAGCGATCCTTGCACGCTCTGGACCTTAGTTCCATCGGGAAGAAACCCGCCGATCTTTCCCCGCGCCGAAGCAACCAGCGCATTGGCAGCCACCACGTCGGTCCTCAGCTCCGCGACCTCCCGTTCCGCGCGAATCCGGTCATACCGCGACCCTTCGCCTTCGTCCTCACGCTGGCGAAGAATGCGGATGAGCTGGTCTACGTCGCCCGCGCTGGCAGAGATCAGCCGGACGCGTTCCTGCGCCGCCAGCATTTGGTAGAAGGCCAGGCGCAACTCGCTTCGCAGCGACCAGAGTACGGCTTCGCGATTCGCATCGGCCACCGACACGGCCGCCGA
>Ga0105245_10000430_pt1 | contig 39014 bp, 39 predicted proteins | sample KBSM54metaG_FD_81523 | JGI IMG/M metagenome (GOLD analysis project Ga0105245, IMG submission 81523) | Miscanthus rhizosphere microbial communities from Kellogg Biological Station, Michigan, USA - KBS M5-4 metaG | ecosystem: Host-associated > Plants > Roots > Rhizosphere > Soil | place...
CCATGTCGCGATCGCCGATCTCACCGCGAAGGGTGCCCGGGTCCTGGGCGAGCCCCGGATCGGCGCACATGGCACGCTGATCGTCTTTGTCCATCCCAAGGACATGGGGGGCACTTTGGTCGAACTGATGGAAACACCGCGAGAGGCGCATTGATGGCTTATGACATGATCCGCAGCGAGCGCCGGGGCGACGTGCTTGTCCTCACCCTCAACCGGCCCGAGCGGCTCAACGCCGCGCCGCCGCAGATGTTCGATGAACTGCGCGACGCGATCGACAGTCTGGATGGTGCCCGTGCGGTGCTGGTCGCGGGTGAGGGTCGCGCGTTCTGTTCGGGCGCCGATGTCGCTGGCGGGGCGCTCGGCGGCGATAATCCGGGCGAGGCGACCTTTCAGGCTCTCACCAACCATTATAACCGGACGATCGCTGCGTTTGCCGATCTCGCCGTGCCGGTCGTCAGCGCGGTGCGTGGGCCCGCGGCGGGGATCGGCTGCAGCCTCGCGCTCGCCAGCGATTTTTGCGTCGCGAGCGAGACCGCCTATTTCCTCCAGGCCTTCGTCAATATCGGCCTCGTGCCTGATGGCGGCGCGAGCTGGATGCTGCCGCGCCTGATCGGCAAGGCGCGCGCCACCGAGATGATGATGCTCGGCGAACGTGTTCCCGCGGCGAAGGCGCTCGATTGGGGCATGATCCACAAGGTCGTCGCCGATGACGCGCTCGACGCCGAGGCCTTCGCGCTGGCGGAGCGGCTGGCGGCGGGGCCGACGGTCGCACTCGGCCTGATGCGGCGCGGGCTCACCCATGCGCTCGAGGTCGATTACGCGACGGCGATGCAGCGCGAGGCCGAGAGCCAGCGCGCGGCGCGTGGTTCGGCTGATTCGATGGAGGGCGGCATCGCCTTCCTGCAGAAGCGCAAGCCGGCGTTCCGGGGGGCGTAGACGGTGAAGGCGCATGTCATCGTCGATTGCGAATCCTCGGGGCCATGCCCCGGTTTCGGCAGCATGATCTGCTTCGGCGCTTTCGTTGCCGAGCCCGAGCTGTCGCGCGGCTGGCGATCGGCCACAATTCATCCCTATTCGGATACGCATGTCGAAGCGGCCTATGCCTCGATCGGCATGACGCTTGAACGGCATGTCGCTGAAGCAACCGACACGCTTGCCGAGGCCATCCGGTCGTTCGATGCGTGGCTTACCTCGCTGGCGGCGGATCGGGTGGTATTCTGGTCGGACAATCCTGCCTTTGACTGGCAATGGATCAATCACGGCTTTTCGGTCGCGGGCCTGCGCAATCCCTTCGGCTTTTCAGCGCGGCGCATCGGCGATCTTTATGCCGGCCTCACCCGGAATTTCGGAAACACGCAAGGGTGGAAGAAGCTGCGGCAGACGGCGCACGATCATGACCCACTGAACGACGCGAAGGGCAATGCGGAAGCGTTGATCACCGTGCTTCGCGAGCATGATCAACTAGGCAAGCTGCGATGACCAACAGACCGACTATCGAAACCTGGCAAGCCGCCGCCGCGAAGGAAGTGAAGGGCAAGGATCTCACCTGGCACACGCCCGAGGGGATCGAGGTCAAGCCGCTCTACACAGCCGAAGACGTTGCCGATATCGATCCCGGCCTGCCCGGCTTCGCGCCGTTCACGCGCGGCGTGCGTGCGTCCATGTATGCCGGCCGACCCTGGACGATCCGCCAATATGCCGGCTTCTCCACGGCCGAGGCCTCGAACGCCTTTTATCGGCGCAACCTTGCCGCCGGCCAGAAAGGCCTGTCGGTCGCCTTCGACCTCGCGACGCATCGCGGGTATGACAGCGATCATCCGCGCGTGACCGGTGATGTCGGCAAGGCCGGCGTCGCGATCGACACGATCGATGACATGAAAATCCTGTTCGACGGCATCCCGCTCGACAAGATGAGCGTGTCGATGACGATGAACGGCGCGGTCATCCCGATCCTCGCCTTCTTCATCGTCGCGGGCGAGGAGCAGGGCGTTCCTCAGGAGCATCTGGACGGCACGATCCAGAACGACATCCTGAAGGAGTTCATGGTCCGCAACACCTATATCTACCCGCCCGAGCCGAGCATGCGGATCATCTCGGACATTATCGGCTATACCTCGCGGCACATGCCGAAGTTCAATTCGATCTCGATCTCCGGCTATCACATGCAGGAAGCGGGGGCGACGCAGTTGCAGGAGCTCGCCTTCACCATCGCCGATGGCCGCGAATATGCGAAGGCGGCGATGGCCTCAGGGCTCGATCTCGATGCCTTTGCCGGGCGGCTCAGCTTCTTCTTCGCGATCGGCATGAACTTCTTCATGGAAGTCGCAAAGCTGCGCGCTGCGCGCAAACTCTGGCACCGGGTGATGACTGATCTCGGCGCGAAGGACGAGCGCTCGAAGATGCTGCGCACGCATTGCCAGACTTCAGGCGTCTCGCTCACCGAGCAGGACCCGTACAACAATGTCATCCGCACCACGATCGAGGCGATGGCGGCGATGCTCGGCGGCACCCAGTCCCTGCACACCAATGCGCTCGACGAAGCGATCGCCTTGCCCACTGATTTCTCAGCCCGCATCGCGCGCAACACGCAGATCGTTATCCAGGAAGAGACCGGGATGACTCATGTCGTCGATCCGCTCGGCGGCTCCTATTATGTCGAGAGCCTCACCCAGGAGCTGTACGACAAGGCGTGGGAGATCATCGAGCGGGTCGAGGCCGAAGGCGGCATGGCGAAAGCCGTCGCGGCGGGCTGGCCCAAGGCGATGATCGAAGAAGCCTCGGCCGGCCGTGCGGCGCGCGTCGATATGGGCGAGGACGTGATCGTCGGCGTCAACAAGTACAAGCTCGCCGAGGAGGACGAGATCGACATTCTCGACGTCGACAATGTCGCCGTGCGCGAAGCGCAGATCGCGCGGATCAAGCAGAGCAAGGCTGGCCGCGACGAAGCGAAGTGCCGGGCGGCGCTCGATGCTCTGCGCGAAGGCGCGCGCGGCACCGGGAACGTGCTTGGCCTCGCGGTCGAATGCGCCCGCCAGCGTGCGACGCTCGGCGAGATCAGCCAGGCGATGGAAGATGTGTTCGGGCGCTATGGCACCAAGCCGACGCCCGTGTCCGGCATCTATGGCGGCGCGCATGAATTCGACGCGCGCTGGAACGGCCTGCTCGAGGGGGTCGGCTCGCTGACCCACCGCATGGGCCGAAAGCCGCGCCTGCTCGTCGCCAAGATGGGCCAGGACGGGCATGATCGCGGCGCCAATCTCGTGTCTTCAGCGTTCGGCGATCTCGGTTTTGAGGTGGTGCCGGGGCCCCTGTTCCAGACGCCAAAAGAGGCCGCCGATCTGGCGATCAAGTCCGATGTGGACATCGTCGGCGCCTCCTCGCTGGCAGCGGGCCACAAGACGCTGATTCCCGAGCTGATCGGCCACCTCCGCGATGCCGGACGCAGCGACATCAAGGTGATCGCGGGCGGGGTTATTCCGGCGCAGGACTATCAATATCTCCGCGACGCCGGTGTACAGGGGATTTTCGGGCCCGGCACCAATCTGGTGAACGCGGCGACCGAAGTGTTGAAATTGCTTGGGCACAACCAGCCCCCGATCGAGGAAGCTGCTGAATGAGTGACGTGCGTGTATCCCCCTCCCGCTTGCGGGAGGGGCTAGGGGAGGGCCTGTCAACGGGCACCGATCCTATCGAACAGGCCCTCCCCCGACCCCTCCCGCGAGCGGGAGGGGAGAAGAAGACTTGGACCCGCCAGGAAATCGCCGCGCTGTTCGATCTCCCCTTCACCGAACTCGTCTTCCGCGCCGCCGAAACCCACCGCGCGCATCACGCCGCCGGCGAGGTCCAGCTCTGCACGCTTCTGTCGATCAAGACCGGCGGCTGCCCGGAGGATTGCGGCTATTGCTCGCAATCCGCGTCGGCCGATTCCGGCCTCAAGGCCGAGAAGCTGATGGAGGTCCAGGCCGTGCTCGCCGCCGCCGCCGAGGCCAAGGCCGCCGGCTCGCAGCGTTTCTGCATGGGCGCCGCGTGGCGCAACCCCAAGGACCGCGACATGGGTGCGGTCGTTGCGATGGTCGAGGGCGTCAAGGCGATGGGCCTCGAAACCTGCATGACGCTCGGCATGCTCGAGCCGCACCAGGCGCATCAGCTCGCCAAGGCGGGGCTCGATTATTACAACCACAATATCGATACCTCGCCCGAGCACTATGGCGAAGTGATCACAACCCGGACCTTCCAGGACCGGCTCGATACGCTGGAGAATGTACGCGGCGCCGGCATCAATGTCTGCTCCGGCGGCATCGTCGGCATGGGCGAGACGCGCGCTGACCGGGTCGGCTTTGTCCACACGCTGGCGACCCTGCCGCGCCATCCCGAGAGCGTGCCGATCAATGCGCTGGTGCCGGTCCGCGGCACCGTGCTCGGCGACATGCTCGCCGACACGCCGATGGCGAAGATCGACGATATCGAATTCGTCCGCACCGTCGCGGTCGCGCGCATCACCATGCCGCTGTCGATGGTCCGCCTGTCGGCTGGCCGCGAGAGCATGAGCGAAGCAACCCAGGCGCTATGTTTCCTCGCCGGCGCCAATTCGATCTTCACCGGCGAGAAGCTGCTGACCACCGGCAATGCCGGCGGCGGCGCGGACGCAGCTTTGTTCGCCAAGCTCGGACTCAAGTCGATGGAGGGTGAGGAGCCGATGCGGGTCGCAACGGCGTGATCGGCCGTCTGATCACATTCCTTTGCTGGTGTGCGATCTGTTGCGTCCTGTTCGTGGTCGCCCTTGTCTTCACGCAAATGGGTGACTGCTTCGATGTGAAGGAATGCTGGGCCTATAAGGCTCGCGCCTGGAACATCATTTTCATCGCCGTTCCGCTGGTCTGGCTGGCCGGCGCGTTTTTCCTCTTCCGTCGTTGGAATCGCTGATGTTCAAGAAAATCCTGGTCGCCAATCGCGGCGAGATCGCCTGCCGCGTCATGCGCACCGCCAAGAAAATGGGGATCGCCACCGTCGCGGTCTATTCCGACGCCGACGCCCGCAGCCCGCACGTGCTGATGGCCGACGAAGCGGTCCGCCTCGGCCCGGCGCCCGCCAATGAAAGCTATCTCAAGGCCGACCTGATCCTGCTCGCCGCGAAGGAAACCGGCGCCGACTGTATCCACCCCGGCTATGGCTTCCTCTCCGAACGCGAAAGCTTTGCCAAAGCCTGTGCCGAAGCCGGCATCGCCTTTGTCGGCCCACCGCCGAACGCCATCGCCGCGATGGGCGACAAGATCGAATCCAAGAAGCTCGCCAAGCAGGCCGGCGTTAACGTCGTCCCCGGCTTTCTCGGCGAGATCGACGATACCGAGCACGCCGTCCGTATCGCGACGGAGATCGGCTATCCGGTGATGATGAAGGCCTCGGCCGGCGGCGGGGGCAAGGGCATGCGCCTCGCGTACGGCGAGCAGGATGTCCGCGAAGGCTTCGAGGCGACCAAGCGCGAAGGCCTTGCAAGCTTCGGCGACGACCGCGTCTTCATCGAGAAATTCATCGAAAGTCCGCGCCACATCGAAATCCAGGTGATGGGCGATCAGCACGGCAACATCGTCTATCTCGGCGAGCGCGAATGCTCGATCCAGCGCCGCCACCAGAAGGTCGTCGAGGAGGCGCCATCGCCCTTTGTTACGCCCGAGATGCGCAAGAACATGGGCGAACAGGCCGTCGCCCTGGCCCGCGCGGTCGGCTATTTCTCGGCCGGCACCGTCGAGCTGATCGTCTCCGGCGCCGACACTTCGGGCAAGGGTTTCTACTTCCTCGAAATGAACACGCGGCTCCAGGTCGAGCATCCCGTCACCGAATGCATCACCGGGCTCGACCTCGTCGAGCTGATGATCCGCGTCGCCGCCGGCGAGCCGCTCGGCTTCACGCAAGATGATGTGACGCTCACCGGCTGGGCGATCGAAAACCGCGTCTATGCCGAGGATCCCTATCGCGGCTTCCTGCCCTCGATCGGGCGGCTGGTGCGCTACAATCCGCCCGAGGATGGCCGACCCGCTTACGGCCCTGTCGCGGCGGACGGGGACCCCTATATCCGCGTCGATGACGGCGTGCGTGAAGGCGGCGAAGTCTCCATGTTCTACGATCCGATGATCGCCAAGCTGATCACCTGGGCGCCGACCCGCCCCGAAGCGATCGACCGGCAGATTGCCGCGCTCGATTCCTTCGAGATCGAAGGGCCGGGCAACAATATCGATTTCGTCTCGGCGCTCATGCAGCACCCCCGCTTCCGCGAAGGCGCGCTGACCACCGGCTTCATCGCCGAGGAATATCCCGATGGTTTCCACGGCGCCCCGGCATCGCCCGAATTGCTGCGGAGCCTCGCCGCCATCGCCGCCTTCGCCGCCACCGCCGAGGCCGATCGCGCGCGCCGCATCGATGGGCAGCTCGGCAAGCGCCTGCGCCCGCCCGCCGAATGGAGCGTGAAGCTCGAGGGCGCCGAGCATCGGGTCTCGGTCTCGACCGACGGCATCCTGGTCGATGGGGAAGATCTCGAGATCGCGCTCGAATACACACCCGGTGACCGGGTCGTGGCGGCCGAACTCGGCGATCACGACCTTGTCGTGAAGATCGCGCGCACCCGTGCCGGTTTCAAACTCACCACGCACGGCGCGAGCCATGTCGCCCGCGTCCTCCCCGCCCATGTCGCGCCCTATGCGGCGCATCTCATCGAGAAGATTCCGCCCGATCTCTCGCGCTTCCTCCTCGCGCCCATGCCCGGCCTGTTGATGCGGCTCGATGTCGCTGCCGGAGACAAGGTCGAGGCGGGCCAATCATTGGCGGTCGTCGAGGCGATGAAGATGGAAAATATCCTGCGCGCCGAAAAGTCCGGGACGGTCAAACTGATCAACGCGGCGCCGGGCGACAGCCTCGCCGTAGATGCTGTAATTCTCGAGATGGAATAGAGGTTTAGCATTAGTTGGGCTTCCGCCCGAGGGCCTTGGTAACGCCCCCGGGTTACAAATTGCGACAATATTTCGGTGGACCCAAATCGGCGCGATAGCCATTTGGGCAGCATGTTTCGCTCGCGCATCGCTTTGCTGCTTGTCGTGTCGCTGCCGCTTTCGGCATGCGCGGTCGGCCCGAATTATGCGCCGCCGGCGCCCGCCGCCCTGGGCGTGCCGGCCACCTATTCCACGCCTGCGCCAGCTGGCGAGCCGGCCGATATCGGGTCCTGGTGGACCAACTTCAACGACCCCGAGCTCAGCGCGATCGTCGAGCGCGCGCGCGCCGGCAATCTCGATATCGCCCAGGCCGTGTCGCGGCTCCGCCAGGCGCATGAGTCGCTGATCCAGTCGCGCGCCGAGCTGCTGCCGAGCGTTTCTGGTTCGGCCGGTTACAACCGGGCGCTGTTCGACAATTTCGGTGCGCGTGACAATCTCTCACTCGGCGCCAATGTCTCGTACCAGGCCGATCTGTTCGGCGGCGTGCGCCGCGGCATCGAGGCCTCGCGCGCCACCTATCAGGCAAGCGGCTTCAATCTCGCCATGGTGCAGACCTCGATCGCCGCCGAGGCCGCGCGCAATTATATCATCGTCCGCCAGGCCCAGGCCAATCTTGCGATCGCCCGCAATTCGCTGGGCATCCAGGACGACAATCTCGAAATCACCGGTTTCCGTGTCAAGGCCGGGCTGGTCTCGTCGCTCGATGTCGAACAGTCGCGCCAGCAGCGCGCGCAGACTGCGGCGACGATCCCCTCGCTGGAACAGAATTACCAGAGCGCGGTCAACCGGCTCGGCGTGCTGACCGGCCAGGCACCGGGCGCGCTCAAGGCGGAGCTGGAAGCCACGGCGCCGATTCCCAGGGGCCCGGATTCGCTTGCGGTCGGCATTCCCGCCGATGCGCTGCGCCAGCGCCCCGACGTCCGCGCCGCCGAACGCCAGCTCGCCGCGGCGACCGCGCAGATCGGTGTCGCCAAGGCTCAGCTCTATCCGGCGCTCAACATCACCGGCAATATCGGCACCGCCGCAGCCTCGATCGGCGGTCTCGGCAGCATCGTGACCGGCAGCCTGTTCGCCGGGCTCACCCAGCTGATCTTCGATGGCGGCCGCACGCGCTCGCGTGTCCGCGCGCAGGAAGATGCGGCCGAGGGCGCGCTCGCCAATTACAAGCAGGTGGTGCTGACCGGCCTCGAAGATGTCGAGAATGCACTCACTGCGCTTCAGGCCGCCAAGGATCGCCAGGCGCAGTTCGCGATCGCGCTCGATGCCTCGAACAACGCCGCGATCCTGTCGCGCAGCCAGTATCGCGCCGGCCTCACCGACATCACCACGCTCAACACAAATGAGAGCGCTTTGCTCTCCGCCCAGAACGGGCTTTCGAACGCCAGGGCCGATCAGGCCCAGGCGCTCGTCCAACTCTATCTCGCGCTTGGCGGGGGCTGGGACAGCAGCAGCGTCCCGCAGGCTCCGGCTGCGCAACCTCACCGGGAATGACGATGGCCGCGACCAACAGCAATGATCTAGACGCGTTCCTGGACGTGAAACCGGCGCCCTGGTGGCGGCGTTACGTGAAATGGGTGGCGATCGGGGTCGGTGTGATCCTGCTCATACTCCTCGTCCTGCACTTCTTCGGCGGCAGCACAAAGGTCGATTATGCGACCGAGACTGTTGAGCGCGGTTCACTGTCCGTCAGCGTCTCCGCGACCGGCAAGCTCGCCCCGACCAACCAGGTCGATGTCGGCTCCGAGCTTTCGGGTCTTGTCACCAAGGTGGTAGTCGATGTGAATGACCGCGTCGTCGCGGGCCAGCCACTCGCCCTGATCGATCCTTCGCGCTTCAGCGACACGGTCAACCAGAGCAAGGCGGCGCTCAACGCGTCGATTGCAACCGTCGCACAAAACCAGGCAACGCTCGATCAGGCGACGGCGACGCTCTCCCGCTTTCAGGAAGTCAGCAAGCTGTCCGGCGGCCGTGTGCCGGCCAAGACCGAGATGGACCAGGCGCTGGCCGATCGAAATCGCGCGATCGCCAATCTGCGCGCGGCGCAGGCCAATGTCGTCTCGGCCCAGGCAACGCTCTCGTCGAACGAAACCCAGCTCACCAAGACGGTGATCCGCTCCCCGGTCAACGGCGTCGTTCTCGCTCGCCAGATCGAGCCGGGCCAGACCGTCGCCGCCTCGTTCAGCACGCCGACCCTGTTCGTCATCGCCCAGGATCTCAGCCAGATGAAGCTCGAGGTCGCGATCGACGAGGCCGATGTCGGCTCGGTCAGGGAAGGCCAGCAGGCAAAGTTCACCGTCGACGCCTTTCCCGGCAAGACTTTCCCCGCCACGATCACTCGGGTCGATGTCGGCTCGAACCTGAGCGCGCAATCGTCCACGACGACGACCACCACTTCGGCCCAGGTCGTATCCTATGGCGCAACGCTGACGGTCGCCAATTCCGACCAGCAGCTTCGCCCTGGCATGACGGCGACTGCCGATATCGTGACGACTGCCAAGAATAACGTCCTGCTCGTCCCCAATGCCGCCCTGCGCTTCAAGCCGACGACCACCACCCCGGGCGCAGCCCCGACCGGTGGCGGCATCGCAGGCGCGCTCGTACCGACGCGTCGACCGCGCGGCGGCGGCGGCGCCAGAGGAGACGTATCGGTGGTGCGCGGCGGATCGCAGACGGTCTATGTGAAAGACGCGAGCGGCCAGCCAAAGCCGGTCAGCATCACTACCGGCGTGACCAACGGCACCATGACTGAAGTGGTCGGCGGCGATCTCCAGCCCGGCATGCAGGTCATCACCGGACAGCTTTCGGGTAACGGTACCAAGCGGCGACGCCCTTCAGGCGCAGGAGCGGGTGCAGGCCCCCGCCCGGGCGGCGGGCAGAACAGTGGCCAGTAGCGCGTCCGGCCAGCCCGCGCCGATCATCTCGCTGCGCGGCGTTACCAAAGTCTATGGCGAAGGAGCGACCGCGTTCCAGGCGCTGAAGGGCATCGATCTCGATATCGTGCCGGGCGATTTCGTCGCGGTGATGGGCGCCTCGGGCTCGGGCAAGTCGACGACGATGAACATCCTCGGCTGCCTCGATGTGCCGAGCTCGGGCACCTTCCTGTTCCGTGGCCATCATGTCGAGACGCTCGACCGCGATCAGCGCGCCCTGCTCCGCCGCAAATATCTCGGCTTCGTTTTCCAGGGCTTCAACCTGCTCGCCCGCACCAGCGCGCTCGAGAATGTCGAACTGCCTCTGCTCTATCGCGGCGATGCGAAGAAGGAACGGCACGAGGCGGCGATGGCGGCGCTCGAAAAGGTCGGGCTCGACAAATGGTGGGACCACACCCCCGCCGAGCTGTCCGGCGGCCAGCAGCAACGTGTTGCGATCGCCCGCGCGATCGTCACCTCGCCCGATGTTCTGCTTGCCGACGAACCGACCGGTAACTTGGATTCGGAGCGCTCGGTCGAGATCATGGAACTCCTCTCCGGTCTCAACCGCGACAGCAACATCACCGTGCTGATGGTCACGCATGAGCCAGACATGGCCGCCTATGCTCGCACGATCGTCCACTTCAAGGACGGCCTGGTGGAGCGCATCGAAGCGCGGCACCCTCAGGGGGAGAAGGTGTCGTGAGGGAGCCATTTCTTTCTCCCCTCCCGTTCACGGGAGGGGCCGGGGGTGGGCTCGCGCTATCCTCAAAGGTGCCGTTTATTGAAGCCGGGAGCCCACCCCTCAACCCCCTCCCGCAAGCGGGAGGGGGAGAAGAATAATGCTCGGCACAACCTTCCTCCTCGCGATCCGCTCGATTGCTCGCCACAAGCTGCGCTCCTTCCTCACCACGCTCGGCATCATCATCGGTGTCGCCGCGGTGGTGACGATGGTGACGCTCGGCGAGGCGACGACTGCGGCCGTGCAGAAGTCGATTTCGTCGCTCGGCACCAATATCCTGCAGGTTCGCCCCGGCCAGGGCTTCGGCCGTGGCGGCGGCGGGCCTCAGCCCGCCAATTTCAAACCCGAGGATGTCGAGGCGATCGCGCATCAGATCGCCGGGGTCACCGCCGTCGCGCCCCAGGCGCAGGCGAGCACGACCGCCATCTACGAAGGCGCGAATACCTCGACCACGATCAACGGCACCACGAGCGCCTATTTCCAGGTCCAGCCCTGGCCGCTGACCGGCGGACGCTATTTCACGGAAGCCGAGGAACAGGCGGGCAAGGCAGTCTGCATCGTCGGCAGCACCGTCGCCAAGAACCTGTTCAACGGCGGCGAAGCGGTCGGAACGCGGATCCGGCTCAGCGGCATCTCCTGCGACGTGATCGGCACGCTCTCGACGCGCGGCCAGGCAGGCTTCGGCGGCGATCAGGACGATGTCGTCATCATGCCGATCAAGACGGTCCAGCGCCGCTTTACCGGCAACCGCGATATCCGCCTGATGCTGGTCGGCGTCGATGAAGCCTATTCGACCGCGGCCGTGCAATCCTCGATCGAGGATCTGCTGCGCGAACGCCGCCACATTACCGGCGGCAAGGAGGATGATTTCAACATCTTCGACACAGCCCAGATCTCGAACACGCTGAGCGCGACCACCAACCTGCTCACCCAGATCGTCACCGCCGTCGCTGCCATCAGCCTGATCGTCGGCGGCATCGGCATCATGAACATCATGCTGGTTTCGGTGACGGAGCGGACCCGCGAAATCGGCATCCGCCTCGCCATCGGCGCGGTCGCGCGCGAGGTGCTCACCCAGTTCCTTGTCGAGGCCGTCGCCCTGTCGATGCTGGGCGGCATCATCGGCCTGCTGCTCGCGCAGATCGTCATCGGCGCGCTCTCGGCGCTGGGTGGACTGCCTTTCCTGTTCGTCCCCGAGATCAACCTGATCGCCTTCGGCATCTCGGCGCTGATCGGCGTGGTGTTCGGCTATTTCCCAGCCAGGCGCGCGGCAGCGCTCAACCCGATCGACGCGTTGCGGCACGAGTAAGCGTCGCCCCGGCGAAGGCCGGGGTGACGAACCTCACCGCAACGCCCGCAGCTGCTCCAGATCCTCGGGCGTATCGATATCGAGCAATTCGCCCTCGGGTGCGATCACATGCCGCCCGCTGCGCACCATCGCACGGGCGCCCTCATCGCCTTCGAGCGCCAGCAGCGCCTCGAACTGGCCGGCACCGAACAGGGCGGGCGGGCGCGGATTCACGCCATCGCTCGAGGCAACCACCGCGTCATGGCCGTCGGCGGCATCGAGCAGATGATAGATATGGTTCGCGGTCACGCGCGGCATATCGGCGAGCGCGATCAGCACCGCCTCCGCGCCCTCGTCACGGGCCGAGGCGACACCCAGCTTCACTGATTGCGACATGCCGATCTCGGGCGCGTCGTTATGGATGATACGGTAGCCACGCCTCGCGAAATCGAGATTGGTGCCGTTCGTCACCGCGAAGCGGGTCAGGAAGGGAACGGCCTCGAGCGCGGTAACGACATGGAAGGCGAGGGGCTTGCGCAGAAAGAGTTGCTCGAGCTTGTCGACATCCCCGAAACGCTGCGAGCGGCCGGCGGCGAGCAGGATCAGCGCGGTCTTTTCGGCGAGGATCATTCAGCCATTCCTGCGATTATTGGCCCCGCGATCATGCCCATTGAAAGCTCCGATCATGGCCGCCGCGATCGACAGCGCGATTTCCGCCGGCCCGATCGCGCCGATGTCGAGCCCGACGGGCGCGTCGATCCGGTCGAGGTCAGCATCCGAAACCCCCGCCGCGGCAAGCCGTTCCCGCCGTGCGGCGTGGCTGCGCCGTGATCCCAGCGCGCCGACATAGCCGGTCGGCGCGGCCAGCGCCGCGATCAGGGCTGGATCATCGATCTTGGTGTCGTGGCTGAGCGTCACCACCGCCGTTGCGGGGCCGGGCGCAAAAGCGGCGACCGCTTCATCGGGCCAGCGATCGTCGAGCCTCACACCGGGGAATCGCTCCTCGGTCAGGAAGCGTGCGCGGGGGTCGATGACAATGGTGTCGATGCCCAATTCCCGGGCGAGGCCAGCCAATGCCTGCGCGATCTGCACGGCGCCGATGATCAGCAGCCGGCGCGGCGGATCATAGCGGTTGATGAAGGCGGAGCCGGTTTCGATCGGCCGCGCGTCGCTGTGCCCTGTCTCCAGGTTGGTCGAGACGGTTAGCGCCTTGCCCGCCTCGCGCGCCTCGGCGATCCGGTCGAACAGTTCGGGGTCGAAACCCTCGGCCGAGACCGGCTGGACCATCACCGCGATCTCGCCGCCACAGGGCAGGCCGACTTCCCAGGCGGCGGCATCGGCGACGCCATAGGTCTTCACCTGGAAAGGCGCGCCCGCGATCACCTCGGCGGCGGTGGCGAGGATATCGCTCTCGACGCATCCGCCCGACACCGATCCCTCGAAACGGCCATCGGCATGGACCAGCATATGGCTGCCCCTGGGACGCGGCGCCGATCCCCAGGTCGAGACGACCGTGGCGATCGCCATCGGCGCGCCCTTCCAGCTCTGCGCGGCGGCGAGGACAGTGTCGTTATCGGCCATCAGAACCTCATACCGGCGGCAACCCAGCCAAGATCTTGTCGAGCGTCATCGGGAAATCACGCACCCGCACCCCGCACGCATTGTAGATCGCGTTCGTCACCGCAGCGCCCGCGCCCGAGATGGTCAGTTCGCCGAGCCCCTTCGCGCCGATCGGGTTGGCATGCCGGTCGACATCCTCGATGAAATGCACATCGAGGTGCGGCACGTCGGCATGGGCCGGCACGAGATATTCGCTCAGATCATGATTCACGAACTGGCCATAGCGCCTGTCCAGCTCGGCGCCTTCCATCAGCGCATAGCCGATGCCCCAGATCATCCCGCCGATCGCCTGGCTCCGTGCGGTCTTGGCGTTGAGGATTCGTCCCGCCTCGAACACCCCGAGCATCCGCCGCACCCGGACCACGCCCGTCACCGCATTGACCGCGACCTCGGCGAATTGCGCGCCGTGCGCCGCCTGGCTGAAATTGCGGGCATTGGTGCCCTGGCTGATCTTGCCGGTAGCGACCAGCGGCGCATCCCCGACCAGCGCATCGAGCGCGACGCGGCGGTTGCCGGCGATGGCATGGCCGTCCTTGAGCGTCATATTCTCAGGGCTGGTGTCCATCCGCCTGGCCAGCTCAGCGACGATATCCTCGCAGGCGAGCGCAACCGATGATCCCGAACTCGCCGCGCCGAACGATCCGCCCGATCCGGCACCGGCCGGCAGGTCAGTATCGCCGAGCTTCACGTCGATGCAATGCACCGGCAGCCCAAGCGACTCGCCCGCGATCTGGGCGAGGATGGTGTAGGTCCCGGTGCCGATATCGGTCATATCGGTTTCGATCGTCGCGCGGCCGTCGGTGCCGAGCGTCACCCGCGCCTCGGAATCCACCAGCAGGTTGATCCGCACCGCCGCCGCCATGCCCATGCCGATCAGCCATTCGCCTTCGCGGACGGATCCCGGGGTCGCCTGACGCTTGACCCAGCCGAAGCGCCGGGCGCCCTCATCGAGGCATTCGACGAGCCGCCGCGTCGAGAAAGGCGCGCCCGTCGTCGGATCGACCGGCGGCTCGTTGAGCTTGCGGAAGTCGATCGGATCGCGGCCGAGCTTCACCGCCAGTTCGTCGACCGCGCTCTCTAGCGCGAGCATGCCGACCGCCTCGCCGGGCGCTCGCACCGCGCCCGCCTGCACCATGTCGAGTGTCACCACCCTGTGGCCGAAATGCCGGACCGGCGCTTCGTAAAGCGCGATCGTGCCGAGCGCGACCGGCTCCATGAAGCCGCCATCAGGGCCCTGACTCACCACGCTCTCATGGCCGATCGCGGTCAGCTTGCCGCCGGCGTCGGCGGCGAGGCGAATGCGCTGATGAGTGTCGGTGCGGCGATAGACGTTATGGAACAGCTGCGCCCGCGCCATCGCGATCTTGACCGGGCGGCCAAGCCGTTCAGCCGCGATCGCCGCCATCACCGCTTCTGGGCCAAGCAGCTTGCCGCCGAATCCGCCGCCGATATAAGGCGATATGATCCGGACATTGGCGGGCTCGATCTTCAGCGCGCCGGCCAGCACCGCCTTCGCCGCGCCCAATATCTGCAGGCTCGAATACAGCGTGAGCTTGCCATCGCTCCAGACCGCGATCGAGGCATGGGGCTCCATCGCGGCATGGACATGATTGGGGGTCGAATAGACCTGGTCGACGCATGCCGCCGACGAGGCCATCGCAGCGTCGATATCGCCTTTCGCCACGTCCTTGAGCCGCGAATCCGCGGGCGGCCCGCTCGCGTCGGCGATATTCTCCATCGTGTCGAAACGGCCCGCTTCCGGTTCGACATGCACCCGTACAGCCCGCGCGGCTTCCCGTGCCGCCTCGAAGCTGGTGGCGATCGCCGCGCCCACGACCTGGTCCCAATGGTCGATCGCGTCATTGCCGCTCCGCGCCGGCACAAAGCCCGCCGCCTGGCGCGGGATACGCGGATCGTCGATAATGATATCGAGCACGCCGGGCACGGCACGGGCCGCCTCGATGTCGAAGCCGGTCACCTTGCCCTTCGCGGCCGGCGCGGTGATCAGATAGCCATAAGCGACATCATCGCCGAGCTGATGCTCATAGCCATAGGTCGCAGCACCCATAACCTTGAGCACGCCCTCGACCCGATCGAGGCCTTTGCCGAGCACATCCTGTACCCCGCGCTCCATCGCGAGGCCGGGGTGAGCGGCATCCATCCGATATTCAGTCATGCCGGCTCTCCCGTCAGGTCGCGGAGCGACGCGATCAGCGTGCGGCGGGCGAGAGGAATCTTGAAGTCGTTCGCGCCATAGCCTCTGGCATTCGCCAGAAGCGCGTCCGCCGCGGCTTCGAAGGCCGCGGTGGACGGCGCCTGGCCGACCAGGGCAGCCTCGACCGCCGGATCGCGCCACGGCATCGGCCCGAGGCCGCCAAAGGCGAGCGCCGCAGAGACGATCCGGCCATTCTCCACCGAGACGATCCCCGCAACCGAGACCAAGGCAAAGGCGTAGGACGCGCGGTCGCGGACCTTGCGGTAGAGTTGCCTGCCCCTGGGCGGTGGCGGCAGCTCGACATGGGTGATCAGCTCGCCGGCCTCGATCACTGTCTCGATGTGCGGCGTGTCGCCGGGCAGGCGGTAGAAATCGCCGATCGCGATCCGTCGCCGGTCGCCGTCCGGCTTCAGCGTCACGATCACGGCGTCGAGCGCCCGCATCGCCACCGCCATGTCGCTCGGATGAGTCGCGAGGCACTGGTCGCTCGTGCCGAGAATGGCGAGAATCCGGTTGAATCCGCCGATCGCCGAGCAGCCGCTTCCGGGCGTGCGTTTGTTGCAGGGCATGGCGGTGTCGTAGAAATAATAGCAGCGCGTCCGCTGCAGCAGATTGCCCCCGGTGGTCGCCTTGTTGCGGAGCTGCCCCGAAGCGCCGGCCAGCAATGCGCGGCTCAGCACCGGATAACCTCTGATCACCCTCTTGTCGGCGGCAAGGTCGCTGTTCGGCACCAGCGCGCCGATCGTCAGCCCGCCGTCCGCGCGCTCCTCGATATCGGCCAGGTCGAGCCGGCTGATATCGACCAGCTTTTCAGGTGTCTCGATCTGCAGCTTCATCAGGTCGAGCAGATTGGTCCCGCCCGCAATGAACCGCCCGCCGGCGGTCACGGCTGCCTCGGGGCTATCGGCCTTCATATAGTCGAACGTCTTCATGCGCCGGGCACTTCCGCACCAGCGGGCGCGAGCCCGGCCACTTCGGAAATGGCGTCGACAATATTGGGATAGGCGGAGCAACGGCAGAGATTGCCGCTCATCCGCTCCGAAATCTCCTCGCCGGTAAGCTCGATCTCGGAAAGCGAGCCGCTGACATGGCTCGGCCAGCCCTTCGCGACCTCGTCGAGCATGCCGACCGCCGAGCAGATCTGCCCCGGCGTGCAATAGCCGCACTGGAAGCCGTCATGCTTCACGAACGCCGCCTGGAGCGGATGGAGATTGTCCGCGCTGCCCAGCCCTTCGATCGTCAATATGTCATCATCCTGATGCATCACCGCGAGCGTGAGACAGGAATTGATCCGACGGCCGTTCACCAGCACGGTACACGCGCCGCACTGGCCATGGTCGCAGCCCTTTTTGGTGCCGGTCAGCCCGAGATGCTCGCGGAGCAGATCGAGCAGCGAAGCGCGGATATCGGGCTCGGCCTCGTGAGGCCGGCCGTTGATCGTGAAATGCATCGGGATTGCCCCTCGTGGCTGAGTGGGGAAACGCGGTTGGGCTGGTTGGTTTCCGCAGAGATAGGGACGGATATGAAAGTTTTGAAGCGGTCGTTGCGCATATTGAATTGGATCGCGGCCGTGCTGCTGCTGGCGCCGGCTGTCGCCATCGGGCAGACTGCGCCCGTGACCCCGCTCTCACCCCCGATCATCATCGCCCATCGCGGCGTCAGCGGCATGCGTCCCGAACATACGCTCGCCTCCTATCAGCTCGCGATCGAGCAGGGCGCCGATTTCATCGAGCCCGATCTGGTGTTCACCAAGGATGATGTCTTCGTTGCGCGGCACGAGAACGACATCACCGATACCACCGATGTGTCCAGGCATCCCGAATTCGCTGATCGCAAAACCATCAAGGTGATCGACGGCGAGAAGCACAATGGCTGGTTCACCGAGGATTTCACGCTCGCCGAGCTGAAGACGCTGCGGGCGAAGGAGCGCCTGCCGCTGCTTCGCCCCGACAATGCGAAGTTCGACGGCCAGTTCGAGGTGCCGACGCTCGCCGAGATCATTGCGCTGGCGAAGAAGAACTCGGTCGGTGGCCGGGTCGTCGGCATCTATCCCGAGACCAAGCATCCAAGCTATTTCACCTCGATCGGCAAGCCGATGGAGAAGAAGCTGGCGGCGCAGCTCGCCGCGGCCGGCTGGCACGACGCGCACGCGCCGGTGTTCATCCAGTCCTTCGAGGTGAACAACCTCAAGCTGCTCCACACCCTCACCGGCATCCGCCTGATCCAGCTGATGGATGCGAGCGGCGCGCCGGCCGACAATGCCGCGCCCAGCTATGCCGCGATGGCGACGCCCGAGGGCCTGAAGGCGGTCGCCGCCTATGCCTGGGGGATCGGCCCCAACAAGGAGATGATCCAGAAGGGCGACAAGGCACCGACGACTCTGGTCGCCGATGCTCATGCCGCCGGCCTCAGGCTTCACCCCTGGACTTTCCGGGCGGAAAATTACTTCCTGCCGTCATCGCTCCGGGTCGGCATCAATCCGCGCGGCCATGGCCGTCTTTCTGACGAAATTCAGCGTTATCTGGCACTTGGCATCGACGGCTTCTTCACCGATTTCACCTATATCGGTGTCCAGGCCCGCGACGCCGCCGCCCGGAATCGCCCGGGCCAGTGAAGAGTATTTCACGATGCGCCGATTCCTGTTTCCCGCCGCCGCGCTGCTGCCGATGCTGATGGGCGGCTGCGTCGCCAAAACGGCATTCAATGTCGTGACCTTTCCGGTCAAGGCGACCAGCAAGGCAGTCGACTGGACGACGACCAGCCAGAGCGAGGCTGATCGCAATGCCGGCCGCAAGGCCCGCAAGGCGCGGGAAAAGGCGATCAAGGATTGCCGCAAACAGGGCGGCACCGATTGCGAACGCTATAGGGACGACGCGCGCTAAGGGGTCATATCTGATCTACGGACGAGCTCACGCCACCTTATTCCTTCCCCAGCGAAGGCTGGGGTCCAGTTACGATGGCAGAGGTAATGAACCGCAACGCACACACGAGCGTCCCCCAACTGGGCCCCCGGATGCCGTGCGGCCCGAGCTCCAGCGCGGCTGCCTTGGTGAACTGCTCGATTCCGCCTTTCGAGGCCGTGTAATCGACCAGCCGGGGGAAGGCGAGCCGGTTGCACCCCGATCCCAGATTGACGATCGCGCCGCCGGTTCCCGCCGCCACCATCCGCCGCGCGGCTGCCTGGGTGTTGAGGAAACAGCCCTTCAAATTGGTACGGATCACCCGGTCCCAATCCTCCTCTGCCAGGTCGAGCAACGACGACCAGGTCTGCACGCCCGCATTGTTGACCAGCACGTCGGGCGTACCGCCCCAGTCGCTCACCGCCTCGTAAAAACCGTCGACATCGGCCTTGATGCCGACATCGGAACGCAGCCCGAGCGCGCGTCGGCCGATCGTCTCCACCTCGGCGACGAGGCTCTCCGCCTTGTCCGTGCCGGTGAGATAGTTGAACGCGACATCCCAGCCGAGCCGGGCGAGCGCCAGCACCATCTCGCGCCCGAGGCCGTCATTGCCCCCGGTGACCACGGCCGATTTCGTCATTTCAGTCCCCTTCGCCGCCTCGCCTGTCGCGCGTCAAATCACCGCCGTCACGCCGCCATCGACATGCAGCATCTGGCCGTTGACGAAGTCGGACGCGGACGAAGCGAGGAACACCGCCGCTCCGTGCAGATCTTCCAGCCGCCCCCAACGCCCAGCTGGGGTCCGCTTTTTCAGCCAGGCGTCGAACGCCGGATCATCGGCCAGCACCTGGTTCAGCGGCGTCTGGAAATATCCCGGGCCGATCGCATTGATCTGGAGCCCGAACTTCGCCCATTCAGCGCACATCCCCCGCGTCAGATTTCTCACCGCGCCCTTCGAGGTGGCGTAGGGCGCGGTCGTGGCGCGCACGAGTTCGGACTGGACGCTGCCGATATTGATGATCTTGCCCCGACCGCGCGCGATCATGTGCCGGGCCACTGCCTGGCCGACATAGAAGACCCCATCGACATTGGTCGCCATGATATCGCGCCAGTCGTCATGATCGAAATCCTCGAGCGCGCGTCGCCGCTGGATCCCCGCATTGTTGACGAGGATGTCGATCGCGGCCCCCCGCGCCTCAAGCTCGTCGATCGCCGCGCGTACCGCTGCTCCGTCGGTGACGTCGAACAAAATGGTGGAGACCGTCGCCCCGTTCGCGCGCAGCCGGTCGGCCGCGGGCTCCAGCTTATCGGGGCTGCGTCCGTTCAGGATGATAGCCGCGCCCGCGGCGGCCAGTCCCTCGGCGATACAGAACCCAATGCCTTGGCTCGCGCCGGTCACCAGCGCGGTGCGGCCGGTCAGATCGAATAAAGATGACGACAATTCTGCCTCCAGACATGGTGTGGGTGGGAGCTTAGCGACGGAAATGAAGGGCAGCTATCGAGGAGTTGGCTTCTTGCCGCCTGACACGAACCGTCGATTTCGGGCTCGCCGCCGGCAACCCTAGCAAAAGCCGTAGCGCGATAGCATCTAACCGGAACCTCGCCCGCCACATCCGGAGCCCGACATGTCCGAAACGCCCGAATACACGCCGCCCAAAATCTGGACCTGGGACAAGGAGAATGGCGGGCAGTTCGCCAACATCAATCGGCCGATCGCAGGCCCCACCCACGACAAGGAACTTCCTGTCGGCCGCCATCCTTTGCAGCTTTACTCGCTGGCGACGCCCAATGGCGTGAAGGTCACCGTGATGCTCGAGGAACTGCTGGCGCTCGGCCACACCGGCGCGGAGTATGACGCCTGGCTGATCCGCATCCAGCAGGGCGACCAGTTCGGGAGCGGCTTCGTCGCGGTGAACCCCAATTCGAAGATCCCCGCCTTGATGGATCGCAGCGGCCCCGAGCCGATCCGCATCTTCGAATCCGGCGCGATCCTGATGCACCTCGCCGAGAAGTTCGGCGCCTTCCTGCCGACGGGCGACGCGGCTCGTGCCGAATGCCTGTCCTGGCTGATGTGGCAGATGGGCAGCGCGCCCTATCTCGGCGGCGGCTTCGGCCATTTCTACGCCTATGCGCCGTTCAAGATCGAATATGCCATCGACCGCTTCTCGATGGAGGTGAAGCGCCTGTTCGACGTGCTCGACCGCCGCCTCGCCGAGAGCGAATATCTCGCCGGTGGCGAATACACGATTGCCGATATCGCCGCCTGGCCCTGGTATGGCAGCCTCGCCAAGGGTTTCGCCTATAATGACGCAGCCGAGTTCCTGCAGCTGCAGGAGTACAGGAACGTGCAGCGCTGGGTCGACACCATCGCCGAACGCCCCGCGGTAAAGCGCGGGCGCATGGTCAACCGCGTGATCGGCGACCCCGCCAGCCAACTGCACGAGCGCCACGACGCGAGCGATTTCCTGACGAAAACGCAGGACAAGCTTCAGCCGGCGGAGTGACGAAATGGTGCGGCCCGCACCACCGAAGCCCATATGTCGACCGGGTCAAAAGGATTTGGGCAGCCCCAGCACATGGGTCGCGACATGGCTGAGGATCAGGTTCGTCGAGATCGGCGCGACCTGATAGAGCCGGGTCTCGCGGAACTTGCGCTCCACGTCATACTCCTCGGAAAAGCCGAAGCCGCCATGCGTCTGCAGGCACATATCGGCGGCGTACCAGGAGGCCTCCGAGGCGAGCAGCTTCGCCATGTTCGCCTCGGTGCCGCACGGTGCGCCGGCCTCGAACAGCGCCGCTGCCTTGGCGACCATCTCCGCCGCCGCGGTCACCATGATATGGGCCCGGGCGATCGGGAACTGCACGCCCTGATTCTGCCCGATCGGGCGGCCGAACACCGATCGCTCGCGCGCATAGGCGGTGGCGCGGTCAATGAAGAAGCGCCCGTCGCCGATGCATTCGCTGGCGATCAGGATCCGCTCGGCATTCATGCCGTCGATGATGTAGCGAAAGCCCTTGCCCTCCTCGCCGATCAGGTTCGTGGCAGGGACGACCAGATCGTCGAAGAACAATTCGGTGGTGGCATGGTTGAGCATTGTCCGGACCGGACGGATGGTCAGCCCGTCGCCGATCGCCTCGCCCATCTCGACCAGCAGCACGCTCAGGCCGTCAGTCGGCTTGGCGGCGTCCTCGCGCGGGCTGGTGCGGACGAGCAGCACCATCAGGTCGCTATGCTCGGCGCGGCTGATCCAGATCTTCTGGCCGTTGACGACATAGCTCTCGCCATCGCGCCGCGCGACGGTAGTGATCCGGCTGGTGTCCGTTCCACTGCCAGGCTCGGTCACGCCGAATGCCTGGAGCCTGAGCTCACCACGTGCGATCGCGGGGAGGTAGCGCTCCTTCTGAGCGTCGCTGCCGTGCCGGAGCAACGTCCCCATCGTGTACATCTGCGCATGGCAGGCTGCGCCGTTGCCGCCCGAGCGATGCACCTCTTCCAGGATCGCCGCCGCGACGGACAGGCCAAGGCCCGATCCGCCATAGGCTTCGGGGATCAGCACAGAGAGATAGCCCTGCGCCGAGAGCGCCGAGACGAACGCCTCGGGATAGGCGCGCTCGCGGTCGAGCTCCTGCCAGTAGCGGCCGGGGAAGTCAGCGCATAGCCGCCGTACCGCGGCGCGGATCTCTGCGACGTCGCTTGAATCGGCCGTCATCTCAATTCCGCCTGCACCTGATTGAGGCGCGGCCGGTCGAACAACACGGATCGAAGTCTCATGCGCAACTCCCTGGTGGTTCTCCTAGCGCTCTAGTCCATCGATGACAGCCTGTCGCCGTCGCCGGCAGCGGCCGATCGCGCCCGGAAATCTGGCTCCCGCTAATCAGTTGACACGCTGCGACAATCGGTGCGTCTCACCGGTCAAACTATCAGATCGGACGGAAGAAGCTGCATGTCTTCGAGCCTGAATCGCCGCACGGTGTTTGCCGCCGGCCTTGCCGCGCTGGTGCCGGTAAGCGTTGCCGGAGCAGTCGGATATTGCGATTTCGAAGAGTTCCATCCCGATCCGACCGGCGCGGTCGCAGTTGACGATGCCTTTCACGCCTGGATTCTCGCAGCCCTGACGCGCGGGCGCATCGCCCGAGCCGGACCGGGGATTTTCCGGCTTGCGGCGACGCACAACTTCGATTTGCAGGGGCAGCATCTGGCTATGGTCGGTGCCGGCATCGGCCGCACCTGCTTCAGGCGGGCAGCCGCTTCGGTCAATCGGAACGGCGAAGTGCTGATGCGTTTCACGGGCCTGGGCACGAACGCCGTGGTCGAGATGACCGGTCTGACGGTCGACATGAACTGCGATCAACAACCCCTGCCGCCTGGGACTGTCGATCTGAAAGGCAATTTCGCGTGGCAACATTGCGGGGCGGTCGAGTTCCTGCCCAAGGCCCTGCACGCGTTCCGCCTGATCCATATCCGCGATTGCGAAGTGCGCAACCCGATCGCGGACGGCTTCTCAATCCGTGGTGGTCCGCTGCCGGGCGTGGGCGACGCGATGTTCGAGCGCGTCGTCAACCGGCTCTGGCCGATAGAACGCAAGCGGCCCCGCGTTCGGGGCGATATCACGATCACCGCGATGATCGAACGCGTCAGCGTCAGCGACTGCGTGCTGTCCCGGCTGCACTATGAGTTGGGGGCCGCCATCCCTCCTGGTCTCAGCATGAAGGTCGTTGAGCGCGGCAACCGTGTGGGAGAGATTCTGGGCCACTTCCCCGCCAACTATACATCGCCCGAGCGGGCAACGCGAAACGTGCATGGCGGCGTGGTGGCGCGCGGGATCGCTCAGGGCAATTGCACCACCATCTCCACGGGGGTTTCATTGCTGTTGCGCCAACCCAGCAGACTGACCGGCGGCGTGCATCGTTTCGAGAATTGTCGTTTCCGGCTGGAGGACGATTATAGCGGAAATGATGCGAGCACTGCGGTCTTCGGTTCCAGCTATCCTGTCGCCAGCGCGATTGAGGTGATCGGCGGACGGCTGGAAGCTGCGCCCAACCTCAGGACCCCGCAATATTTCATCGAGCGGAACGGCAAGAGAGCCCCACCGGGCAGAATTTTGATCGACGGTCTGATCGATGCGGTGCCCGGCATGGAGCTCGTGCGGGGTAGCTTGACCCAAATTGATGTTCGGAATGTCCGGCACATAGCCGGTCCCGGCGGATGATGGTTGTCGATTTGCCTAATGCAGCTTGAGGCGCGGCCTGATGATGGTGTTGACCCGCCCGATCACGATCAGCCCCAGCCCGCGCAGCCAGCCATGGATCGCGATCAGATGCATGCGGTAGAGCGAGACATAGACGAAGCGCGCGATCCGCCCCTCGATCGCCATTCGCCCGCCGATGAGATTGCCCATCAGGCTGCCCACCGTGGAGAAGCGGCTGATCGACACCAGCGAGCCATGGTCGTGATATTCGAACGTCACGAGGTCACGCCCGTCCATCAGCCGCACCAGATTGCGGAACACCACGCTCGCCATCTGATGCGCCGCCTGTGCGCGCGGCGGCACGGCGCGGCCGGTCTTGGGGTCGAGGCAGGAGCAGCAATCGCCCAGCGCGAAGATGCGGTCGTCAAGCGTCGTCTGGAGTGTCGGCCGGACGAGCAGCTGGCAATTGGGGTTGGTTTCGAGCCCGCCGATATGGTCGAGCGTCGCGGCGCCGCGCACCCCAGCCGCCCAGACCCGTAGCTCGCTCTGGATGCGCTCGCCGCCGCCGGTGACGATCGCGTCGTCAGTCACCTCGGTGACGCGGGTATTGGTCAATACCCGCACGCCGAGCGTTTCCAGCTCGTCATGCGCGGCCTGAGCAAGCTTTTCGGGGAGGGCGGGGAGGATGCGTGGCCCGGCCTCGATCAGCGTCACCTGCAGCCGGCTCTCGTCGAACGTTTCCAGCCCGTAATAGCGCAGGGCGGCGGCCGAGTTGAACAGCTCGGCGGTCAGCTCCACGCCAGTCGCGCCGCCGCCGACCACGGCGATGCGGACATGTTCGTCGGAGGCAGGGTCAGCGCTCATTGCCCGGGAGACGCGCAGGCAATGGTTGAGCAGCCGGTTGCGGAACCGGTCCGCCTCAGCCCGGTCGTCGAGCACCATGCAATGGTCGCGCGCGCCTGGCGTGCCGAAATCATTGGTCACTGAGCCGACTGCGAGGACGAGATAGTCATAGCGGATTCGGTGGCGGCCGATCAGTTCGCTGCCATCCTCGTCGAGCAGGGGGGCGACGATGATCTCGCGCTGATCGCGGTCGACACCTTCGAGTGTTCCAAGAAAGAAGCGATAGCCCCAGCGGTGGCAATGGCTGCGATAGCCGACCTCGTCGAGATTGGCGTCGAGCGACCCCGCGGCTACCTCATGGAGCAGCGGCTTCCAGATATGTGTGCGGTTGCGTTCCACTAGGATGATGTCGTGCCGCTTTCGCCCATATTTCGCGCCGAGCCTGCGTGCGAGCTCGAGCCCGCCCGCACCGCCGCCGACGATCACAATCTGAGTTTTGCGCTGTTCCAACCCTGCCTCCCGGTGTGTTCCAAATGAGCGATCAGAGCGTGTTTGGCGAGTGCAATTGCGCACCGGATCGTTGTTCGATCGGCTTTTTCCCTCCTTGGGGTGTTCCACATGATGCCCATCAGTGGGTGGAACACGGTGTTCCGATTTTGGGATCACGTGAGTCGCCACCGTAATGGTTATGTTCCGCTGCAACGCTGGATACATGCGGGGGACGAAAGATGCTGGCACACGACTTTGCGATTCCACGGAATCGTGTCGACTTGCTCCGTAAGCAGGCCCCGATCGAGAAGGCACGCCACATCCAGGCGCAACGCCGGTTGCGGGACGAGATTCTCGGTGCGGAGCTGTTCGGTGATCCGGGTTGGGATCTGATGCTCGATCTCTATGTCGCCCAGGCGAGCGGCAAGCGGGTTTCGGTGACGAGCGCCGCGATCGGATCGGGCAAGCCGATGTCGACCGGGCTGCGCTGGGTCAAGCTGCTGATCGAACACGGGCTGATCCTCCGCGAGGCCGATCCGCATGACGGCCCCCGGTCCTATCTCCACCTCACCGAGACAGCGCTCGACGCGCTCGAGGATTTCCTGGCCCGCTGCTGAAGCGGCGACTTCCCCGCTACCGATCATGACGGGCGCACCAACAGGCGTGCCCGCATTGGCGCGCTGTTCCGAGTTCCGCGCGGTGTTCCACTGCATGTTCCAGTGACCCGCGGCACGAGCCGCGCGGTTCTTTTCGACATCGTCCGATTCCAGGCCGGTTCCGGATCGACTTTGGTCCGGCGGAGCGGCTAAGCACGGCGGCGGTCAAGCGAGGAATCACGATGCTGAACGGTGCGGTGCTGGTAACGGGTGGGGCAGGCTATATTGGCAGCCATGCGGTGCTGGCGCTGCTCGATGCCGGCCACCGGGTGGTGGTGATCGACAACCTTACAACCGGCTTCGCCTGGGCGGTCGATCCGCGCGCGACGTTTATCCAGGGCAATATCGAGGACGATGATGTGGTGCGCCCGGCGCTCCGCGAACACAATGTCCGCGCGATCATGCATTTCGCAGGCTCGATCGTGGTGCCCGAATCGGTCACCGATCCGCTCAAATATTATCGCAACAACACTGTCGCCAGCCGCGCCCTGCTGGAAAGCGCGGTCGAATGCGGCGTGCCGCATTTCATCTTCTCCTCGACCGCCGCGACCTATGGCACGCCCGAAAAGGTGCCGGTTTCGGAGAGCGACCCGACAGTGCCGATCAACCCCTATGGCACCTCGAAGCTAATGACCGAGGCGATGCTGCGCGATGTCGCGGCCGCTCATCCGATCAACTATTGCGCGCTCCGCTATTTCAACGTCGCCGGCGCCGACCCGAAGGGCCGCTCCGGCCAGTCGAGCGCCGGTGCTACCCACCTCATCAAGATTGCGGCCGAGGCGGCGACCGGCAAGCGCGATTCGGTCGGCGTGTTCGGCACGGATTACGACACGCCCGACGGCACCGGCGTGCGCGACTATATCCATGTCAGCGACCTCGCCGCCGCGCATGTCGCCGCCCTCGACCTGCTGGTGGCGGAGCCGACCCGCAACCATATCCTCAACGCCGGCTATGGCCGCGGCTTCTCGGTGCTCGAAGTGCTCGACGCGGTCGACCGGGTCACCAACATGAAGCTGAACCGGGTCGTCCAGGGCCGCCGCCTCGGCGATGCGGGCGAGCTGGTCGCCGACAATCGCGCGATCCTCGCGACGCTCGACTGGCGGCCGGCGCGAGACGATCTCGATACGATCGTGACCGACGCACTGGCATGGGAGCGGGCGCTTCAGCAGCGAGCATGAGGCGCCTTCCTGCGAAGATGACAAAACTGTTCATTGCGGCGTCACATCGCCACGTCTAGGCGACCCGCGAATGCGCGCGGCCTCCTTCCAATCCGAGTCGGACCGACCTCGCGCGTCGCTGCGACGCCGCGCCGGCTCCTTTCTCCTGGCCCTCGTCGCCGAGCTGCTGATCGTGCTCGGGCTGATCACGCTCGCCTGGCGTGAGCCGACCCCGCCAAAGCCAAAGCCCGAGCCGAACACCTTCAGCCTGATGCCGTCGACCACGCAAAAGGCAGAGACCAGGAAAGCGTCGCACAGCAAGTCGGACTCCAGGAGCGCAGCCGCCAAGACCACGCCGCCAGTGCCGATCGTCCCGCCCGTCCTCAGCAAACCGGCGCCGAACCCGATGCTCAACGACAAGGAATTGTTCGACGCGGCTGACATTTCCAAGATGCACGGCGACTCTGGCGATACCGGCGACAGCAAGGCCGCCTATGGCCCGGGCGAGGGGCCGGGCGGCGAGCGGCTGTTCAATGCCGAATGGTATCGCGAGCCGACTGATGGCGAGCTCTCCCATTATCTCCCGCCCAGGGTGGATCTGGGCAGTTGGGCGGAGATCGCCTGCAAGACAGTGCCCGATTTCCATGTCGAGAATTGCCGTTCGCTCGGCGAATCGCCGGTCGGCTCCGGCCTGGCCAGGTCGTTGCGGCTCGCCGCCTGGCAGTTCCGCGTGCGCCCGCCCAGGATCGGCGGCAAGGCGCTCATGGGCGCATGGGTGCGCATCCATTTCGACTTCTCGCGGGAGAAGAAGAAAAAGGATGAACCCGCGCCGCAGCCTGAGCCGGATTCCCAGTGACCAGCACGTTGTTACTGGCTGTTACTGGCTGTTTCCGCGGTAATTTTTTGCTGGCTGTTATGACGGAAATTGCGGCTGGATTTTGCCTATTATAACAGATGCTTACTACAGGGCTGGCTGTTATCGAAAACAGCCAGCTAACAGCCAGCAAAACAGCCAGGGATCAGCCAGCGAACGACAGATAACAGCCAGCCCCCGGCGAAAACAGCCAGCCGGCGCTATTGGATTATCAACACTGTGAAAGAGCGGGATGGGACGAGCCCGTGGACGCCCTGCAACACTATCCAGGCAGATTGAATCAAGAGCCCGCGCGGGGTCAGCCGCCAAGCCGCACCCAGTTCAGCCAGATGCCCACGCCGTGAACGACGGCGAAGCCGAGCACGATCACTGAGCTCCAGACCAGAAAACCGGGGCTGCGATCGGGCATGCGCCCGAGCATCAAAGGCAGCGCGGCGGCGCGAAGTGCGTAAATCGTACAGATGGCAATCAGCGCGGGTCGCAGGAACGGCAGGTGCGGCAATATGCCCGCACTCGAAAAGGCATAAGCCGACCAGAATCCCAGCACCGTCGCGACGCCGAGCGTGATGAGAGCGGGTCGCAGCGACCCGCGCTCGGCCAATCGCGCCATGCGCTCGCCGGCGCCGAGGAACCGGTACCAGGCCGGGCCGCCGATAATGCAGGCGAGATGGAGCAGGGCCGCGCCGCCATTCAATGCGCCCGCTGCGATCAGCCAGCTGCTTCCTGCCATGTTGGATCCTTCAACCGCCCGCCCGCAACCTCATTGCGCAGCTGGTGCCGATTGTCGCGTGGTGATTTGGCGCCGTTGTCAGGTTACCATTGCCATATGTCAGGTTGTATTGACATATCCTGCGACTCGATATAGTCAGGTTTCACTGACATAAAGTCAGGATGACCGGACGAACGGAGCGCAGATGAAGAACCGGCTGAAAATATTGCGAGCCGAGCGGGACTGGAGCCAGGCTGAGCTTGGCGGCCGGCTCGGCGTGTCGCGCCAGGCGGTGAATGCGATCGAGACGGGCAAGCACGATCCCTCGTTGCCGCTCGCCTTCAGGATCGCGCGCCTGTTCGATCTCGCGATCGAGGAGATTTTTCATGACGGGCAGGACAGCGACAATGGATGACCTTGGCAACAACCCCGGCGAACGGGCCGAGGCCGCGCGCAAGCGCCGCGCTCGGGCGATGATCGCGGCCAGCGTCGCGATCGCGGTGCTGATCGTGGCGGGGACGGCGGTGTTCAAGCGCCCCGGCCAACAGGTCGCGCCCGGTTGGGCGATCGCCTTCGCCTTTATCTATGTCGGTGCAATGGTCTTCGGCGGGTGGCGCGCGTGCCGGCAAACCGACGAGGTCGAGGCGCGCAACAATCGCGCGGCTCTGGTATGGGCGGCCTGCTTCTACGGGCTCACCTATCCGGTCTGGTTCTTCCTGTGGAAGGGCGGCCTGGTGCCCGAGCCCGACCATATGCTGATGTTTGCCGCCACGGTCTTCGTCGCGATGGCGGCCTATCTGGCGCGCAGAATCCCCTGAGCCTTTAGACCTTCCAATCGGAGAACATCGATGAAGACGATATTGCGCAGCGCGCTCGCTGCGTTGCTGATGATGCTCGTCCCCGGCCCAGCCCTGGCGCAGGATGCCCACCCCGCGCTCTGGGTGGTCAAGCGTGGCGACACAATGATCTATCTCTTCGGTACCACCCATGCGCTCAAGCCGGACGTGACCTGGTTCGACGGGCCGGTAAAGGCGGCGTTCGACAAGAGCGAGGAGCTGGTGCTCGAAGTGGTCGAGCCCGAACCGGCGCGGATGGCCGCGATCCTCGGCACAGCCACGACCAGCGACACAAGGCCGCTGATCGATCGGCTGCCCGAGAAGGAGCGCGCCGCCTATGCGCAGCGCCTCGCCGCGTTCGGCCTGCCGCCTGCGGTGTTCGACAAGTTCGACCCCTGGTTCGCTTCAGTGAATTTCAACGGCCTCGCGCTGCGCAAGGCAGGCTATGACACCAATCTGAGCTGCGAGCATGTCTTGTCCGCCGCGGCGCACAGCTCGGGTAAGGCGCTGGTCGGGCTCGAGACGCCTGAACAGCAATTCGGCTATCTCAAATCGGCGCCGGTGTCGTTGCAAATGGAGTCGCTGGTGCGCTCTCTCGACCGGGGAGACACGACGCTGCAGGATGCCGAAACAATTGCCCGGCTGTGGCGGGTCGGTGACCCGGAGGGGATCGCCGCCACCATGAAAGCCGAATTCATCTCGCCAGCCTATGCCAAAATTATGGTCGCCGATCGCAGCGCACGCTGGGCGCAGTGGATCGAGGCGCGGCTGAGCAAGCCCGGTATCGTGTTCGTGGCGGTAGGGGCCGGGCATCTCGGCGGCAAGGACAGCATGCAGGCTGTGCTGGCGCGGGATGGGATCAAGGCTGAGCGGGTTGATTGAATTCGACCCGGTTTACTCGTCATGCCGGACTTGGTCCGGCATCCATGTTTCCGCAGGCGATGCGATCGTTGCGCACGCGGCACGGTGGACCCCGGAACAAGTCCGGGGTGACGGGGTGGTTTAACCTGATCGCTCGCTCCTAGCCTCAAGGCTCAATCAGCAGCCCGAGCGTCGAATGCCTCGCGCGCCAGCTCGATCTCCGCCAGATGACGCGAGGCCCAGTCGCCGAGCTGGATGACGGGCTCGCACATCGAATGGCCGAGCGGCGTCAGCTCATAGTCGACCCGCGGCGGAATGGTCGGGAAGATGGTGCGGCTGACCAGGCCGTCGCGTTCGAGGCCGCGCAATGTCAGCGTCAGCATGCGCTGCGAAATGCCGCTGACCGCGCGCTTGAGCTCGTTGAACCGGCGCGGGCCGTTCGCCAGGATCAGCACGATGAGCATGCTCCATTTGTCACCGATCCGCGCGAAGATCGGCGCGATCGCCTGGCACTCGCCCTGGCGGTGCTCGACCAGCTGGTCGGTAACAGAGATGTGCTCGGGTAACAAAATAGTGCCTCCTTGTGCGCCGGACATGCAGTCACATATCCAGCCTAGGTTACCAATATATACTGCAAAGGCTTGAGATATGAAGCTCCTCCACCTCGATTCGAGCATCCTCGGTGAAAACTCGGTCAGCCGCCAACTGTCGGCGGCGGCGGTTGCCCGCCTGCGCCAGGCCGATTCATCGCTTGAGACCAGCTATCGCGACCTCGCTGCCGAGCCGCTCTCCCATCTTACGCTTGCCGGATCGCCCGCCGATACCGCGCTCGACGAGTTCCTGGCGAGCGACGTGGTGGTGATCGGGGCGCCGATGTATAATTTCACGATCCCGAGCCAGCTCAAGGCCTGGATCGACCGCATTCTCGTGGCGGGCAAGACCTTCGCTTATGGCGCCGACGGGCCCCGGGGCCTTGCCGGCGACAAGCGAGTCATCATCATCGTCTCGCGCGGCGGCTTTTACGGCGCCGGCTCGCCCGCGGCCGCCTTCGAGCATCTCGAAACCTATCTGCGCACCGTATTCGGCTTTATCGGGATCGTCCCCGAAGTGATTATCGCAGAGGGCATCCAGGTCGGCTCGGAGCAGCGCATCGCCGCGGTGAATGGTGCGCTGGCCTCGGTGTCGGCGCTGGCGGCCTGAAAGGAGCGTGGCGGCGCTTCCGGCGTCGCCGCCTTCAGGCCGCCCGGCTGAGCGCACCCGCCTCCATCGCCGGCGGCAGCGCGGGGTTGGTGCTGTGCCAGGTCGGGATCCAGGCGCTTGGCTGGTGCCCCCACATGTTGAGCTGTCCGAGCGCGTCGAACAGACCGAGAAACTGGTGATAATGCGCGTCGGCCAGTTCCTCGGCGATCGGGCAGCCGAGCGTCACGATCTTCAGGCCAGCGGTCTTCTCGGCATCGAGCGTGCGCAACGCGTTGCCGATCGCAAGCGCCCCCTTGCTGTGGCCGATCACCGTCGAGAAGGGCGTTGCCCGGTCCCGCATCAGCGCGTGCAGCACATCGGACGAGCCCGAGCCGTGGCGATAGACCGGCGCGCCGTGCAGCGTCTTCGCATCGGGCACCGAGGCTGAGAGCCCGCGCCCGATCGTCGCCGCGCTGGGTGCGACATTGGCCAGCGCATTCTGCACCATGCTCTTCGCGCCGAGATAATCGTACAGGCCAAAGCCGAACCAGCCGCCCAAGGCCTGCAACGTCATATCGGCCAGGCCATAGCCCGGCACGATCGCCAGCACCGGCTTTTGCAGCGTCACCGAGATATCCCAAGCCAGCGCCGCGCTGCCGAGCGCCGAGCTGCCCACGCCGGTGATGGTGGCGATCTCCACCGCGCGCGTCTCGGGATGGGGCGAATCGAGGAACAGGCCGACATCGTGATATTGATGGACATAAGGCGCGGTGGTCGCGTCGATCAGCAGCAGCGAGCCCTCGGGATTGCTCAGCGCGCCCAGATCGATGATCCGCGTCGGCAGCTTTTCGCCGCTGGTCGCAACCTCCAGATCGCGCCGCTGCAGATCAGTGACGAGATCGGGCACGTCATAGAATAGCGAATCGAGCAGTGTGTTGAACAACCGGCAGGCATCGACCGCCGGCCTCACGAACGCGGCCGGCAGCTCGAACGCATGGAAAAGCGGATCGTCCGCGATCGGGGGCTGGTTCGTGAGTGCGTTCATATCGATCACCTCCACCATGCCGGTATTTTCGGGCCTGCGCCGACTCATCTGCTGCGCTGCACCATAGTGCCAGCTTTCCGGTAACGAGGGAAATGATTGGCGCACGGTCGGACCATAATGGCGCTGATTGTGCTGCGGCCGGGGAACAGGCGCGACACTATCGCCGCAAGCTGTGTTATGCTGGCGTATGAGAAGCGGCACCCTCGGGATTGCCCTTTGGCTGGGCGTGGTCATCGGCGGCGTGCCGTCGCCCGTAGCGGCACAGCTGTCGCCCGCGCAGGCGCAGGCCGAGCAAAGCGCGGCGAGCAAGCGGCGCGCGGCGATGTTGCGGCAAAGCGTAGCGCAGGCGGTGGGACAGCCCGGCGCACAAATGGCCGACCTGTCGATCACTGCGACGGGTGGCGCGAAGACAATGCCGGCGGCGGGCGATGTAGTCACCTACACATTGGTGATCGCCAATGGCGGGCCGTCGGCCGGATATCGCGGGCGGGTGAGCCTGACTCCGGACACGGCGAATATCAGCATCGCGCAGGTGCGCGGCGCCTGTGATGCGCTGCCCTGTTATGTCCCGACCATGGCACCGGGCTCGAGCCAGAGCATCGTGGTGGATGTCCGAATCCAGTCCGAGGGCGCATTCGGCTTCACGGCGCAGGTCCACGGGCTCCAGCGCGATCCTGACCAGTCGAACAATATCGCGGTCGTGATCGTGAAGCCGACCCCGCCGGCAACACCTACGCCCACCCCCAGCCCCACGCCAGCGCCCAATCCCACGCCAGCGCCCAATCCCACTCCAGCGCCCAATCCCACGCTCGGCCCAACGCCGACATCGACCCCCGCTCCCGCACCGACAATGGCCGAGTGTTTCGATTGCCAGCCACCGCCGCCCTGGTGGCAGGAATGGGTCAATCCCTGGACGCTTGGCGGCGCCCTGCTGCTCGGCCTGGTGCTCATCGGCGTCGCGAGCCAGCAGTGGCTGCGCCATCGGGCGCGGCGGCGCTGGTTGCGGCGCCTGGAGGTGATGGCCACTCTCGAGATCGTCGGCTGTGAGGCGGGGCCGATCCCTTTGCTGGCGCCCGGGCTGACACTCAGCGTGCGATGCGAGCCGGGCGAGGCCGGCGCGCCTGGCGCGGTACCGATCAACAAGGTGGTGTATGATGATTGACCCCGCAAACCTCACCGTGCGCGATCTGCTGCCGGATGACTGGCAGGCGATGGACAAGGCAGTCGGCGATGCGCTCCGCGACGATTCGGCTCTGCAAAAGGCGCATTTTCCGCCCGCCCTGAGCAGTGCGGTCGCCAACCGGGTGGTGGGGGCGGTCGTCGGGGTGCTCGACGTCAAGATCCTCGGCTTGGTGGCGGATGCCTGGGCCAAGGCGCGCGAGGTTCATCAATATCGCACGCCCGACGCGACCCACCCGCCGGACGCGACCACCACCCTGTTCCTTGGCGAGCATGAACTCTCGGCCGATCTCCACCCGGTCGCACAACTGGACTTCAGCAGCGTGAGCCATCTGACCATGCGCTTCACGCTATCGGTTTCGGCCAAGCTCCGCGCCGCGCAGCTGACCATCCGCAACGGCCATATCATCCAGATCGGCAAGAGCGACGGATCGGTGAGCGCCAAGCTGAAATATGGCGGCGTGCCGCTGCACAAGGAGCTGCGGTCGCAGGATTGGGTGCTGGTCGGGGATCATATCCTCGCCGAACCCGGGATCGCCATTCCCTGACGGGCGCAGTGCATTCCCATCGACGCGGATCAGAGCTTCTGCCTTCATTTTTCAGTCAGCCGATGTTCACACGAAACGACTTAGGATTTCGCCTCGCGTTGAAAGGATGTGCCTGATGTCCCAGTCGTTTCGGCGAACCACCTGCGCCCTGGTCGCGCTGGTGACAGCCATCTCACCGCTCTCGGCGTCGATCGCCTCGGCTCAGGCCTATCCACAGCCCCAGCCCGGTTATCCGGACGAGCCGCAGCAAGGCTATCAGGCGCAGGACCGACGCGATTATCAGGATCCGCCCCCGGGATATGACGCGCCCCCACCCGGTTATGACGGCACGCAGCCGCCGCCCCCGCCGCCCGGCTATGAGCAGGATCAGTATGACACGGCGCAGGCGGAACAGGACCGGCGCTACGAGGCCTATGCCGAGGACTGGTCCGAGCGGAACTGCGTCAGGGCGCGGAGCAACGCGGCCGTCGGGGCTGTGATCGGCGGCCTGTTCGGCGCGCTGCTTGGTTCGAGCGTTGCCGGCCGCCACGATCGCGGTGCCGGCGCCTTTGTCGGCGGTGTGGCCGGTGCCGCCGGCGGCGCCGCGATCGGCGATTCGAGCCGCAACGACACCAGCCCCGGCTGCCCGCCCGGCTATGTTGTAAGGGGCGGCGCGCCTGCCTTCTATTATGAAGGCTATGGCGATTCCTATTATTACGCGGCGCCGGGCTGGTACCGGCCCTGGTATTTCTATGAAGGGCGCTGGCTGTACCGGCCTTACCCCTATCATGGCTGGTACTATCGCCATTACGGGTACGGCCGGCCTTATGGGTATGGCTATCGGTATGGCGGCGGCTATCGCCATTGGGGCGGGGGGTATCGCCACCGCCACTGGTGAGGTGCGAAAGCGGGGTGGCGGATTGCTGCCCCCCATCACGCAAGCCCGTCAGGGCTTCACGCGCGTCAGCGTAGCGATAAAGGCCAGCTTCCAGCTCTTGCCGCCATCGTCTGAACAGTATTCGGCATAGCTATGCGAGTCCGGGCGGATGTCGTCCCAGACACCCCGGACCAGGACGGACCGGTTGTCCACCTTGTCCGTTGCGAAAAGCTCGCCGCGCCCGTCCCTGAACTGGCCAATCGTCGGTGGCTGGAGCACGCCTTCGCCGCTGTCTGCGAAGCTCTGACTCCACTGCCCCGACGCGGGATTGTAAAGAAAGATCGTCATCCCTTCCCAATGCCCGTTCGGGCCGTCGGCCTCGATCTCTTCCAACGCGGCACGGCCGCCCCACACCTTGCGCACAGTCACGGTGCCGTCGAGTTCGACCACCTTGTCGCCGCCGGCGAGCGGGTTCGGGATCCGCCGGATATGTGTGTGCCAGGTGCCGAAGTTGAAGTCGAAATCATGGCTGCCGTCGCGCAAAATGGCCTGGTCGGCGGCAATCGCCGGGTACGGTGCGACAGCGGGCGCGACGGCGAAGCCGATCGCGCCCAGGGTGAACAGCAATCTCATGACACGCTCCATCAAGGGGTTATCGGGTGAAGTCGGCAACCCAATTCGTTTCCCAACGCTTCCCGCCATCGGCGGAGAATGCCTGTTCGAGGCGGAAGCTGTGCGCGCTCACGCCGGAGAAGATGAAGCGGGCGTAGATCGCTCGCCCGTCGAGCTGTTCCGCGTCGTAGAATTCGCCGCGGCCCTGCTCGAATCCGCCGACCATGGGCTGAGTCAAGCCGCCGTCGCGCGCATTGGCCCAGCTGATACTCCACTGCCCCGTCGCTGGATTGTAAAGGCGAAGGCTAAGCCCTTCGATCCTGCCCGCCGGGCCAGCGACCTCGAGCTCGCCGAGGTTGGCACGTCCACCCCATAGCGGCCGAACGATCGACGGGCCTTCATAATCGACCCATTCAGTCGATCCGGTCAGAGGGTGGACGAGCCTGCGAATATGCGCGTGCCAGCTACCGAACTCGAAGTCGAAGTCATGGCTGCCGTCATGCGCCGGCGCGGTGCTCGTCGCTCCGGCTGTTTCAGCCGATCGGCCGATCGCCAACGCGGCGTTGCCCGCCAGGATCGCCACCAGGCCACCCAAAATCACGGTTCGCATCAACTGCCGGTTCATACCCATCTCGCGCCTTTCGCCACCCATGCCGTGGGGTTACGTCGGCGGCGCGGCGCGGTGGAGAGCCAATGGCGGGAAATTTTCCCGGTCCAATTCGCGGCTGCTCAGCGAGGCTCGGCTCACAGCGCGCCCGGAAGCCGGCCACGCCGCGACTTCAGACGGCCGTGATACCGCCGGCCTGTGCCGCGAACCACGGTCCGATCCGGCGTAGCGCCTCCTCGATCCGGTCAGTCGAGACCGCGAAGCTGAAGCGCATGAAGCGGTGGCCGTCGACGGGATCAAAATCGATTCCCGGTGCGGTGGCGACACCGGTATCGATCAGCAACCGCATGCAGAACGCCATGCTGTCATCGGTCAGATGCCCGATATCGGCATAGATATAGAAGGCGCCGTCAGGCGGTGCGATCTTCCGCAGGCCGAGCGCGGGCAGGGCCGCCAGCAACAGGTCGCGATTGCGGGCATAGGTGCGGACATGCTCCTCGAGCTCCTCACCGCAATCGAACGCGGCGAGTCCGGCATGCTGGGCGAGAGAGGGCGGCGTCAGGAAGAGATTGCCCATCCGCGCCCGCGCCGCGTCGATCAGATCGGGCGGCACGATCAGCCAGCCGAGCCGCCAGCCCGCCATGCTGAAATATTTGGAGAAGCTGTTGACCACCAGCGCGCCCGGCTCCTCCTGCAGCGCGGAGCGTGCCGGCCCGACATAGCTCAGCCCGTGATAGATCTCGTCCGAGACGATCCTGATGCCCCGCGCGTGGCAGACCCGGGCGATCGCGGCCAGTTCCTCTGGTGCGATGATCGTGCCGGTCGGGTTGGCCGGGCTGGCGAGGATCAGCCCGTGCGGCGCCGGGTCGAGCCGTTCGATCGCGGCCGCCGTGATCTGGAACCGCTCCGCCTCGCCGCAGCCGATTTCGACCGGATCGAGGTGCAGCGCCTTCACCGTGTTGCGATAGGCGACATAGCCCGGCCGCGCGAACGCGACCCGGTCGCCGGGTGCGAACAGGCAGGAAAGGGCGAGCACGAAGGCGGGCGAGGCGCCGCAGGTCAGGATCACCTGTTCGGGGTCGACCGCGACGCCATGGCTCTCCGCATAATGCCGGGCGATCCGCGCCTTGAGCGGGGCGCTCTCCCAATAGCCCATCCCGTCGGTATCGAGCACATGATGCGCGACCCTGATCGCCTCCGCCGGGGCCCCGGTGGAGGGCTGGCCGAATTCCATATGGATGATGGAACGGCCCGTCGCCGCCATCCGGTGCGCCTCGCGGCTGATGACGATGGCGTGGAAGGGGTCGATGAGCGCTGACATGGTGTTGGCTTACAGGCTGGCGCGGCGGGCACAATTGCCTTCTCCGCGAGGCGAACGATCGGGTCGATTGGCAGCACTGGGCTGAACCGCCTAAACCGGGCCATGGCGATCTTCGAAGTCGAGCTGGATATCGGTGCCGCGGGCACGCCGCTTCGGGCGCAGCGGCTCTACCGCCAGCTTCGGGACGCGATCCTGAGCGGACAGCTGAAGCCCGGCGCCCGGGTGCCGGCCAGCCGCACGTCATCCGCCCTGTTCGGCCTGGCGCGCACCACCGTGGTCGGTGTCTACAACCAGTTGCTCGACGAGGGGCTGCTCGTATCGCGGCACGGCTCGGGGACATATGTTGCCGAAAGGGCGGCGTCCCCCATCGCCAGCGGCGCCCTCGGCGCACCCGCGCGGGAAGACCGGCTCAATCCGTTCTGGTTCGGTCCCGAAGTGGCATCGGCCTTCGGTTTTTTCCGCGACGGCACTGCCCCGGTGCCGGACATTGCCGCCTATCCGACTGTCTTCGATTTCCGCCCGGGCCTGGTCGACCTGAAGCATTTCCCGTTCGACGTGCTGCGCCGCGTATCGGCACAGAAGATGCGCGCCTTCGAACAGGCGCCGTTCAATTACGGCCATCCGCAGGGCAATCCTGATCTGCGCGCGGCGATATCGATGCATTTGTCGGTGATGCGCGCCATCGCCTGCCAGCCCGACGACCTGATCGTCACCAGCGGCGCGCAACAGGCGTTCGATCTGCTCGCGCGGCTGCTGGTGAAACCGGGGCGATCGGTGGTGGCGGTCGAGAATCCCGGCTATGCGCCCACCCGCATTCCCTTTGCCGCGGCCGGTGCGCGCATGCATCCGGTCGATGTCGATGCAGATGGGATGATCATCGATCAGCTGCCGCGCGATGCCGATATCATCTGCGTCAGCCCCTCGCACCAGTTTCCGCTGGGTTCGACCCTGTCGAAGGAACGCCGCGCTGCACTCATCCGCTTCGCGCGCGAGCATGGGTCGATCATCGTCGAGGATGATTATGACGGCGAATTCCGCGCCGCGCGCGGGCCGATCAGGGCGCTGAAGACAATCGATGAGGACGATGCGGTCTTCTATGTCGGCACCTTCTCCAAATCGACTTTGCCCAACATCCGGCTCGGCTTCATCCTGCCGCCGCGCTGGGCCGCACGGGCGCTGGCGACGGTCAAGATCTGCGCCGACGGCCCCTGCTCGATGCCGGCCCAGGCGGCGGTGACCGGGTTCATCGAAGGCGGCCATCTGACCCGCCATATCGGCAGGATGCGCCGGCTCTATGCCGAGCGGCGCAGCCTGGTGCGCGATCTGCTGCGCCAGGATTTCGGGGATTGGCTCGCGCCGGTGGAATCGGCCTATGGCATGCATGTGACCGCGATCTCGA
>Ga0105245_10000432_pt1 | contig 38771 bp, 34 predicted proteins | sample KBSM54metaG_FD_81523 | JGI IMG/M metagenome (GOLD analysis project Ga0105245, IMG submission 81523) | Miscanthus rhizosphere microbial communities from Kellogg Biological Station, Michigan, USA - KBS M5-4 metaG | ecosystem: Host-associated > Plants > Roots > Rhizosphere > Soil | place...
CGGGCCAGCAGCACGTGCTCCCGGGTCTGGGGCATGGGGCCGTCGGCCGCGCTGACGACCAGGATGGCGCCGTCGATCTGGGCCGCGCCGGTGATCATGTTCTTGATGTAGTCGGCGTGGCCGGGCATGTCGACGTGGGCGTAGTGGCGCTTGGCGGTCTCGTACTCCACGTGGGCGATGGAGATGGTGATCCCTCTCGCCTTCTCCTCCGGCGCCTTGTCGATCTGGTCGAAGGCGGTGAAGGCCACCTTGGGGTTCTGCTCGTGCAGGACCTTGGTGATGGCGGCCGTCAAGGTGGTCTTGCCATGGTCGATGTGGCCCATCGTGCCCACGTTGAGATGCGGCTTCGACCGCTCGAACTTCTGCTTCGCCATGTGGTGCTACCCCTCTCGTGCGGTAGCGGCGGGCGGACTCGAACCGCCGACCCCTCGATTATGAGCCGAGTGCTCTTACCAACTGAGCTACGCCGCCTGGCGGGCTGTGGAACGGGCGCAAGGCCCGGTCACCCATCGTACAAGCCGCCCCAGCCCTTCCCTTTCGGGGTCGGGTGGCGGGACGGTGGAGCCCCCTGTCGGAATCGAACCGACGACACCAGCCTTACCATGGCTGTGCTCTGCCGACTGAGCTAAGGGGGCGCGGTCCTTCCGATGATAGCCAGCCGGTCCGACCGCGCCTTTGAGATCAGGCTGGCCGGACCCGAGGACGCCGAAGCCATACGCGCCATCTACAACCCCGAGGTGGCGGAGTCGACCGTCACGTTCGACCTCGTCCCGCGCACGCTGGAGGCCCAACGGGCGTGGCTCATCGAGCACGCCGGCGTCCATCCCGCCATCGTCGTCACCGAGGACCGGGGCGCCGACGACCGGGTGGTCGTCGGCTTCGGCTGCCTGGCCCCCTACCGGCCCCGTCCCGCCTATTCCACCACCGTCGAGAACTCGATCTACGTGCGCCGCGACCGCCAGGGCCAGGGCTATGGGCGGGCGATCCTCGAGGAGCTGTTGCGGCTGGCCACCAGCCACGGCTTCCACGCGGTCATGGCCCGGATCGTCGACGGCCACGAGGCGTCGATCGCCCTCCATCGCTCGTGCGGATTCGAGATGGTGGGCGTCGAGCGGGAGGTGGGCCGCAAGTTCGGACGCTGGCTCGATGTCGTGCTCATGGAGCGGCTGCTCTGACGGGACCCGCCGTATCGAGGGCTATGTTGGCCGGACGTGGAGGTGACGACCGAGAACGAGGGCGGCGTCGCCGTGGTGGTGCTCGGCGGGAGCGTCGACGCGGCCCACGCCGAGCAGCTGCACCGCGTCTTCGGCGGGCTGCTGGCCGAAGGGGTCCACGACTTCGTGATCGACCTCACCGACGTCAAGGTCGTCGACGGCGCCGGCCTGGCCGAGCTGGTCGGGCTGTTCAAGCGGGTCCGCATCGGGCCGGGCGACGTCCGCCTGTGCGGATCGCCGCCGTGGGTGAAGGTGATGTTCGTCATGACCCGCCTCAACCGGGTCTTCGCCGCGTTCGACAACCGGGCCGCCGCCGTTTCCAGCTTCCGTCCGACGGGGGACGGATGAGCCGGGCCACCCGGGCCGTCGTCCTCGCCGCCGGCGAGGGCCGACGCATGGGATCCGACCTGCCCAAGGTGCTCCACCCGGTCGACGGCCGGGCGATGGTCGAGTACTGCATCGACGCCGCCCGGGAGGCGGGCGTCGACGAGATCGTCCTGGTGGTGGGGCACGGGCGGGAACAGGTGATGGATGCGCTGCCCGACTCGGGGGTGCAGTTCGTCGAGCAGACGGAGCAGCTGGGGACGGGCCATGCCGTCGTCCAGGCCCGCACGTTCCTCGACGGCTACGCGGGGAACGTGGTCGTCCTCTACGGCGACATGCCCATGTTGACGGCGGCGACGATCCGCTCGGTGGTCGACCACCGAGACGCCACCGACGCGGCCGCCGTCGCCCTCACCATCGAGCTCGAGAATCCGCCCGACTTCGGCCGGATCGTCCGCCACGACGACGGGCGGGTGGCCCGCATCGTCGAGGCCCGGGACGCCACTCCCGAGGAGCTGGCGGTCCGGGAGGTCAACGTCGGCGCCTACTGCTTCGACGCCGTCGCCCTCGTCGGCGCCCTCGACCGGCTGGGGTGCGACAACGCCCAGGGCGAGTACTACCTCACCGACGTGATCGGCATCCTGGCCGCCGACGGCCACCGGGTGGAGACGGTGGTCACCGCCAACATGGAGGAGGCGCTCGGCATCAACGATCCCGAGCACCTCGATTTCGCCGAGAAGCTGCGCCACATCCGCTACGCGGAGAGGATGTACCCCCGGGTCGACGCGCTGGCCCGCGAGCGGCGGCCGCCCACCGCCTGAGCGTCACCTGCCGCCAGTGGTCGCTACCGGAGGAGATGAACGGCGTCGATGACCGCCTGGACCACGAGGAACACGAGGATGGTGCCGCCCACGACGGTGTAGCGCCAGCGCCACCGATGGTTGGCCCGGAAGAACCGGCGCATCGAGGCCACGATGGCGACGAACGAGGCCGTGCCCACGACCAGGCCCACCACCGGTCCGACGCCCCCCGCCAGCCCGACGATCGGGCCCACGATCGGCAGCACCACGTAGGTGATCAGGCAGCGCACGGCGGAGATGAACACCGACGTCGAGAACGCGTTCTCGGCCGAGCGGGCGCTGGCCCGGGGCCCGTCGTCGGGTATGCGCAGGATGCGGCGCATGCGGGCGTCAGCCGCGGTGGGTGCGGGTGGGAGCTTGCGGGGCAACGGGGGGGCATCCATCGGCTCCGAGCGTAGGGCCACGAGCCGTCGATCTTCGAGTCGCGCCGGACGGCTCAACGACCGGGGATGTCCAGTGTGACGAGGCCCCTGAGCCGTTGGTCGTCGGTGACGGTGCGGGCGATGACGGCGACGACGGTACGGCCGCGTTCGAGGCTGACGTCGGCGACGAACCGGTTCGGGCCCAGCCGCCGCATGGCGTGCTGGCGGGCGGACGGGCCCGTGCCGGTCGTCAGCACCGGTTCCCCCACCGGAAGCTCCTCGCCGAAGCGGTCGAAGTAGGTGGCGTAGACCTGGGTCGGGCCCGATTGCTCGGGATCAGCCCACACCCGGAGGGACGCCCCTCCCGACACCAACTGGACCGTGTGTTTCACAGGTGTTCCCGGCACACGCTCGAGGGAGAGGAACTGAGGCGCACTTCTCGTCTGCACCTCGAGCGGAACCGAGACCGAGTCCGGCCCTCGTTCGACCAGGGCGGTGACGGCCCATCGGCCGTCGAGCGACAGGTTCGTGCCGACGGCCTCGTACGACCGGGGGCCGACCGGCTCGAGCACCAGCCGGCTCGGGGCGGTGGAGGGGTCGTCGAGGGGGCGGAACTGCAGCGACACCCGATCGGCGACGACGTCCCGGCCGGAGTCGTAGTCGGTGACCCGGACGGCGAACCGATTGGGCCCGGGGACGGCCGTCTCGGTCGTGAGCCGGACGCGTACGGTCGTGGCGTAGTCGGAGCCGGTCGCGGTCAGGCCGAGGGGCTCGGCGCCCCGGGTCGTCGCCGGCGGAGGCAGGCTGGCGAGGAGGCCGGCTGCGCCCAGGGCGCCCATCGCCAGCACCAGCTCCCCACCGGCCAGGCGGCGGAGCAGGCGCAGGCTCGTCGCGGCCCGTGGCCCGCTACGGCGGCGGTTGGCGACCGCCAGCCCGACGATCGCCGAGACCAGCGCCAGCTTCGTCACCACCAACCGCCCGTAGGGCGTCGACCCCAGCTCGGACCACGTGGCGACGCCGCCGAGGGCCCGCAGCACCCCGGTCACGACGATGACGGCGAGGGTCGGCGCGGCGACCGCCGAGAAACGGCGGACCGCCGCCACCTTCGCGTCGGACGGCGCTCCCCGGACACCCACCAGCAGGGCCGCCAGTCCTCCTGCCCAGACGCCGACGGCGACGACGTGCGCCCATTGGGTCGCGACGGTCGGCACCAGGAGCGATCCCCGGGCCCCCGCGTGACCGGCGGCGACGTGGACTGCGACCGCCGCGCCGGCGCCCGCCATGGTCAGCCAGCCCGCTCGGCGGGCAACGTGGGGCCGGTGGGCGCGTCCCACGACGAGCCCGGCCGCGACCACGCCGAGGGCGACGGCCCGCCACACGAGGGCGCGGCCGATCGAGGTCTCCAGGAGGTCGCCGAACGGGGCCCTCGCGGCCCGGTGTTGGGCCTCGGCCAGCACGACCAGGCCCAAGACCGCCGACGCCAGACCGACGCCCCCCCGGCGGCTGGACCCCCGGGACCCGGCGAATCCGAACAGGCCGGCGGTCGCCGCGCCCAGGACGGCGATCAGCCCCAACGAGAAGGCCCACCGTCCCAGGAGCTCCAGCGGCGAGAGCGTCGACGGCGCGCCGGTCGCGTTCGAGACCGCCAGCCGGTCGGGTGGCACTCCGACGCCGAACGAGAACGACCCCGCCGAGGGATGCCCGTCGACCGCCGACACGACCCGCCACGTCACGGTGTAGGCCCGCTTCTCGTCCAGCTGGACGGGCATCGTCAGGGTGAGGTCGTCCCCCGGCATCGCCGTCGGTGAACCTGCGGCGTAGGACGTGCCGTCGGCTCCGGTGACTCGGATCATCGCCAGCGACGGCTCCGGCACCTCGAGGAACGTGAGGCGCACCGCCGTCGGCGGAACGTCGAGGACAGCACCGGCCGGCGGATCGGACGAACGCAGGCCGGCGTGGGCCCAGGCCGCCCTGGCGTCGGCGCCGACGACAACGGCGGCCAGACATGCGGCCAGGAGCACGGGGACCGCGAAGCGTGCGTGACGGGGCATGTCAGCCTCGCCGGCCACCCCTCCGCAGCGCGGTCCCGGAGAGCGCGACCGCGCCGACGGCGACGGCGATGGCCCCGAACGCCAGCTTTCGGGCGCTGGCCGCGGCGGCCGCGGCCCTCCCCGCCCGGGCGACCTCTCGGTCGAGCCGGGCCTCGACCTGACCGACGGAGGGTTCTCGGACGGGGAACTGGATGTCCCCGACGTCGCCCACGCAGTCGAACGTGGTGTCCGAGCAGGTCGAGGTGAGGTCGATGGCGACGCCCCGCAGGGTGCCCGTCACCCGGAACGTGTAGGTGCCGGCGCGGGTGGGGATCACCCGGGCGGCGAAGGTGCCGGGTACCTCACCCGGGGCCAGCGCACGGACCAACCGGTCCCCGCCGAACGCGATCTCGACGGTGAGAGAGGCGGCGGGGTCGGTGACGGGGGCGCCGGCCAGGTCGGTCACCGACAACTCGATCGTGTTCGGGGCCCCGGTCAGGGCCGGCTCCTCTCCCCAACCGACGGTGAGGCGGAGGTCGCCGACGACCTGCGTCTCGTGGGCGGAGGCAGGTGAGCAGAAGAGGAGCAGCAGGGCGGCCGCGGCCCCGGCCGCCGCCGACACGTGGCCTCGGTGACCTCGTCGCCGCACGCAGTTCCAGTCTCGCAAGGGCTCGCAGGGTATCCCGCCCACCCCTGTGGGCCACCCGCGGCGCCCGGCGCGGAGCCCGACGGGACTGGTCGGTGCCGGGTGGGCACGAGCCGGCCGAACTAAACTGCGCCCCGTCGGCAGGTGGGCCGGTCGAGGGCTCTGGGGGGACATGGGCACAACATCGGCAAACGAAGGACGTCGTTCGAGCCTGGTGCTGACGTCGGCGATCATGCTGCTGCTCACGGCGGTGGTGGCCATCCGGTCGGTCGAGGGAGCGAAGGCGACCTCGGGCGGCGACCCCTACAGCGTCCCCCTTGTCACCGACACCAACCCCGACCCGAACATCGTCGAAACCACGATCGTCGCCGACGAGACAACTGTCGACATCGGCAACGGCGTCATGGCCCACGCCATGACCTTCAACGGCACCATTCCCGGGCCCCAGTTCCGGCTGAAGGTCGGCGACACCGTGATCGTGCACTTCGAGAACCACCTCGCCAGCGAGTCCACCGGCATCCATTGGCACGGGGTGGAGGTCAACAACGCCAGCGACGGCACCCCCGTCACCCAGAACCAGGTCCCGCCGGGCGGTTCCTTCCTCTACCGGTTCAAGGTCCCCCGGCCCGGAATCCTCTGGTATCACCCGCACCACCACTCCTCGACGAACCAGGTGTTCAAGGGCCTGTACGGCTCGATCATCGTGGCCGACCCGAACGAACCAGCCCTCGTGAGCTCCGGCGTCCTCCCCGACGCCAGCCGCACCCGCACCCTCGTGCTCTCTGACATCACCGTGTGCAAGGCACCCGGCGCCAATGACACCAAGACCTACAACCCGGCCCTCCCGTGGGTGGGGGGCGGGCCCCTCCCGGCGCAGGCCCCGCCGACCCCGACCACCCTCTGCCAGACCCCGATCGATGACCACGGCAACCCCCTCCCGGGGCCACTCGCCGCCGGCGACGTCCCCAACATCCAGAAGGGTGGGGGTGCGGGCCGCACCAACGAGGGCCAGACCGTGCTCACCAACGGCAAGAACGTGGGCGGCCGGGCCGGGTCGCCCGCCGCTCCCGGCGCCCTCGCGCCCGGCGCGTCGACACTCGACGTCCAACCTGGCCAAGGCCTGCGCCTCATGATGATCAACTCCAGCGCGGTCCGGTACATGCGCCTGCGCCTGACCACGAGCACCGGCGTCTTCGTCCCCCTGGTCCGGGTCGGCGGCGAGGAGGGCCACCTTGACCGGGCCATCGTGGAGGGGGGCACCCCGGGTGGGTTCAACACCAAGTACGACGAGGGTGAGACCCTGCTCGCGCCGGGTGAAAGGGCCGACATCGTCGCCGTCATTCCCGGCGGGGCCAGCGGCGTGGCCACCCTGTGGACGGAGGACTACTCCCGTACCGGGCAGGGCTTCTCGAACGTCCCGACCGTCCCGGTGGCGCACTTCAAGGTCACCGGCCCGGCCGGCGGGTACTCGATCGCGGCGGGCACCCCACTGCGCCTGGCAGTCAACGCTCCCATCGAGGTCCTGGGTCCGGCGACGGGCGGCTTCCTCGACCCCGCCGTCCTCGGGAAGACCGGCCTCGCCTCTCAGGACATCCGGCTGACGCAGAGCCCCGGGAGCGCCCTCGGGATCAACGGCGTGCAGGGGGTGCACGACTTTCCCGGCGACTACTCGGCGGCCCCCAAGGAGGGGTCGGCGCGCTACGCCCGGATCGGCGACATCCTCGAGCTCACGGTGACCAACGCCACCGACGCCAACCACCCGTTCCACCTCCACGGCTTCCCGATCCAACCCCTCGAGTTCACCCGTGTCGGCTTCCCCACGTTCACGTTCCCCTACCACGAGTTCCTGGACACGATCGACGTCCCGGCGCGCTACACCCTGCGCTTCCGCGTCCGGCTCCTGGAGCGGCCGCTGATGGACGGCGTCACTCCCGGCGGCGGCCTGGGCCGCTGGGTGCTGCACTGCCACATCCTCTTCCACGCGGTGAACGGCATGGTCTCCGAGCTGGTCGTGGTGGGGCCGGACGGGAACGAGGCGCCACTCGTCAACGCCAACGGGACGACCGTCCAGGTGAACGAGGGCCAGACGGCCACCATGACCGGCACCTACTCCGACGCCGACGGCGACGCGGTCACGCTCACCGGTCCCGCGCTCGGCACTTTGGTCGACAACCACAACGGCACCTGGTCGTGGTCGTATCCGGCCACCCCCGGGCCCGACAAGAGCCAGATCCTCTACGTCACCGCCACCGACGCCGGCGGCCACAAGAACCAGGCCGCGTTCCAGCTGACGGTCAACAACCTCGCACCGTCGGTCACCATCAACCAGGCCCCGGGCCAGGCCGATCCCACCACCTCGTCACCGGTCAACTTCACCGCCGCCTTCAACGAGCCGGTGACCGGCTTCGACGCCAGCGACGTCACCCTCGCCGGCACCGCGGGGGCGACCACGGCCGTGGTGACCCCGGCGGGCACCGGCGCCACGTTCAACGTCGCCGTCTCGGGGATGTCGTCGCCGGGGACGGTGATCGCCACCATCGGCGCGGGGCGGGCCACCGACCTGAGGGGGGCCCCCAACACCGCGTCGACCAGCACCGACAACACCGTCGTCTTCAACCAGCCCCCGCCGTTCACGCGCACCCTCACGGGTTCCGTCCCGGGCCCGGTGGTCGTCAACGCCGGCGACAGCGTGCTCATCACGGGCGCCCAGGTCGTGGGCCCGGTCACGGTCAACCCCGGCGGAGCGCTCAGCGTGGTCAACTCCCAGGTCAGCCGGGGCATCACCGCCAACGCCCCCAGCTTCCTGAGCCTGTGCGCGGCCACCGTGACGGGGCCGCCGCCCAATCCCGCGCTCGTCGTGTCGAACGCGCCGGTGCACGTCCGCATCGGCGACCCGGCCCAGGGGTGCGCCGGCAACCGGTTCACGGGCGACGTGACCCTCACCGCCAACCTGGGCGCGACGTTCGGGGCCAACACCGTGACCACGAACGTCACCGTCACCAACGGAGGCTCCGGGAAGACGATCATCAAGGCCAACGCCGTCAGCGGGGTCCTGGCCTGCTCCGGCAACAACCCCGTCCCCACCAACGCCGGCCAGCCCAACGCGGCGGCGTCGAGGACCGGGCAGTGCTCGGCCCTGTGACCGGGCTGGCGTGGTCGAGGGCGGTCGCCGTGGACCGCCCTCGATGCGTGACTGACGTGGGCCGGGAAGGATTCGAACCTTCGTAGGCTGTGCCGGCAGATTTACAGTCTGCTCCCTTTGGCCGCTCGGGCACCGACCCCCAGTGAAGTACGCAGGCGACCACACGATACCGTTGACCCGATGCCCACTTTCGACGTCGTCTCCGAAGTGGACCTGCAGGAGGTCCGCAACGCCGTCGACCAGGCCCAGCGGGAGGTCGGCACCCGTTTCGACTTCAAGGACACGGGCTCGTCCATCCAGCTGAGCGACGGCGAGATCAAGCTCCAGTCCGCCACCGAGGACCGGATGCGGGCCCTCGTGCAGGTCCTGGAGGAGAAGCTCGTCCGGCGCACGGTGTCGCTCAAGGCGCTCACCTACGGCAAGGTCGAGGAAGGGGCGAAGGGCGCCGTCCGCCAGACCGCCACCATCACCGCCGGCATCAACGACGTGAAGGCCCGCGAGGTCAACCGCTTCGTCAAGGAGCACGCCCCCAAGGGCGTGTCATCGTCGACCCAGGGCGAGCAGGTGCGGGTGTCGGCCAAGAAGCGTGACGACCTCCAGGCGGTGATCGCCGCCCTCAAGGATCACGACTTCGGCATACCCCTGCAGTTCAAGAATTTCCGTGACTGACGGCGGGCCCGAGTAGCACCACCACCAGCGGCGGGGTGAGGGGCACGAGGACCGAGCTGGCGACGGTCCGGGCCTCCCGGAGGATGTCGGCCTGCTCCTGAGCGGTTGTGGCCCGCCGGTCCCAGTCGATGCTGCCCGCCATCCGTACCGCGGCCACCTCGGCCAGGCGCAGGGAGCCGCCCCCCGCGCTCACCGACGACGCCCACAGCAGGGCCGTCTCCGGGGACCGGCCCGACCCCGACAAACGGCCCTCGTCGAAGCGGCGGAGCAGTCCGGCGGAGGTGATGGCCCGGGGGACATTGACCCCGTACGCGGCCAGCAGGGCGGGGACGTGGTCGAGGGCGTCGGCCAGCCACTGGTCGAGGATGGGCTTGGGGTTGGTGGCCGCCCCGCCGTAGGGGTGGATCTCGAAGTGGAGGTGGGGGGCGCCGTTCTCGGCATTGCCGGTGTTGCCCACGTAGCCCACGATCTCGCCCTGCTTCACCGTCGCCCCGCTGTACAGCGAGCGCTCGTAGGCGTTGAGGTGGGCCATGTAGTAATAGGTGCCGTCGGCGGCGGTGACGTAGGCCGCCCGTCCACCCAGGCCGCCGTCCTCGAAGCGGACGGTGCCGTCGTCGGGGGCGATCACCGGCGTGCCCCGGTCGGCGAAGATGTCGTTGCCCTGGTGGAGGTGGAACGGCGGCCCGAAGCGGGGGTCGTGCCAGTCGTCCTCCCAGTCGGCGGGGCCGGCCACCGGGAACCGGCCCATCCCCAGCACGGCCGCCTCCTCGGCGGTGAGGCCGAGGTCCTCCAGCCGGCGGAGGGCGTCGAGGAGGGGCGCCGTGGACCGGGGGTTGCGGGCCCGGCTCCAGTCGATGGCGCCCTGGTACTCGTCCGGGATCACCTGGGACGACGTGACCGGCGCGGCCGTGGTGGGCGGCGCCGTCGCCGGCGGAGCGGTGGGGACGGGCGCGGTCGGAGGGACCGGCGCGGCCACCGCCGTCTGCACCGGCGGGGCCGGCGGAGGCGAGAGCAACTCGGTGAGGACCTGCTCCAGCAGCCCCTTGGTGGTGGGCGGCGACGGCGAGGTCTGGGCGCGCGCCGACACGGTGGCGCCGGCCGTCAGGGACGTGACGGCGGCGAGAACGACCAAGAAGCGGGTTCGGGTCGGGACGCCCCTATGCTCCCGTCCGCTAGCCGCCTCGATCCTCCCCCGTACGGGGGAGTGGGGGTGGGATGCGGCTCAGCCCTTCCACTCGCCGGAACGGAGGCGGCGGATGCGGTCCACCATCGGCGGGTGGGTCGTGAAGAACTTGGCGAACTGCACCTTGCGGCCGGTGAGGGGGTTGACGATGTACTTCTGGGCCTGCACCGGGTCGACGTTCATCGGCACCGCCCGCGCCCCCTGCTCCAGCTTGGCCAGGGCCCGGGCGAGGGGCTCGCCATCGCTGATGAGGCGGGCACCGGAGGCATCCGCCTCGTACTCCCGGCTGCGGCTGAGGGACATCTGCAGGACGCCCGCGGCGAGAGGGGCGAGGAGGCTGAACGCGAGCAGGGCAAAGGGGTTGCGGTTGTCGTCGTCGCGGCCGCCGCCGCCGAACATGGCGCCCCACATCGCCATCCGGGCGATGAAGGTGATGCCCATGGCCACGGCCGCGGCGACCGAGCCGATGAGGATGTCGCGGTTGTCGACGTGGCTGATCTCGTGGGCCAGCACGCCCCGCAGCTCGTCCCAGTCGAGGATGTTGAGGATGCCCCGGGTGACGGCGACGGCTGCGTGCTGGGGGTTGCGGCCGGTGGCGAAGGCATTGGGCTGGAGGTCGGGGGTGATGTAGAGGGTCGGCATGGGCATGCCCGCCTTGCTGGTCAGCTCCCGGACGATCCGGTAGTACTCGGGCATCTCCGCCTCGGAGACGGGCACCGCCCGGGCCGACCTGATCGCCAGCTTGTCGGAGAACCAATAGGAGCCCCCGACGAAGACGAGGCCGATGACGAGGCCGATCACGGCGCCGCCCCGGCCGAAGAACGACCCGATCAGCACCAACAGCCCGCCCAGCCCGGCCAGCAGCACATAGGTCTTGATTGTGTTCTTGCTCACTTCTAGCTCCTCGTGGACGACGTGTGTCCACCCGGATCAACGCTCTCACAACATTTCGCGTTCCGCGCACGCGGCGCGGCAGCCGGGGGTGGATGATGAGTCGATGGATCGACGTGTCCGGACGGGCCTCGGCGTGGTCGCCCTCGTCGTGGTCGTCGTGGCCGCCTTCCTGATCGGCCGGGCCGTCTCGAGCGGCGACGGGAAGGAGGTGGCCACGGGCGCCACCACGACGTCGACCGCCGCCGTCACCACCACACTCGGCGGCGAGCCCACCGCGACCACCGGTGGACCGGTCACGGGCGCCCCGGCCACCACCGCCGGCCCCGCCCCGTCGGACCCGGGGACCGTCGTGACGGATGCCGGCGCCCTGCTCGAGCCGGCCCCCCAGCCGACGCTCCAGTCGACGAACGGTCCCGACAGCGATTGCACCACCCTCGGCGACGCCAGCTGGACCCTCGACGGGTGCGCCCCGGTCGCGATGGCCGGCGGAACGTGGGTGTGGCTGACCGAATACCGCCCCTCGGGGGCCTTGAAGGAGTGGCAGGCGTACGTCCTGCACTGGAGCCAGGGGAAGGGGGCCTGGCTCACCGACCTGCGGCTGAGCGAGACGATGGGCATCGCCCAGGTCAACGTCCGCCAGCTCGACCTCACCGGCGACGGCAAGGCGGAGATGGTGTTCGGCTTCCACCGGACCGGAAGTGGGTCGATCCTGGTCTACGACATCGTCAGCGGGTCGGCGTCCCCGCTGGCAGTGTCGGCGTCGCGGCAGCTGTCGCACGGCCGGGCGACAGTGACGAGCGGCGGGATCACCGACTACGAGGCCAAGTACCCCAACGGCGAGCCCAACTGCTGCCCGGCCTACATCCAGGTCTCCGAGGTCACCTACTCGGGCGGCCAGTTCCGGGTGGTCGAGACCGGCCACGACGACGCCGGCACCGGCCCCCCTCCCGATTCGAACGACATCTAGCGCCGTCGCTACGCGTCGTAGTACCCGGAGTGGATGTACACGCAGGGGACGCCCTCGGACTTGAACATCTCGATGTTGCGGAGGTCGTCCTCGAAGGAGACCTTGATCTCGAAACCCCGCTCGCGGAGCTCCTTCACCGTCAGCCGCTTGAACTCGGGCGAGTGCTGGTAGTTCCCCGCGTTGCGCATAACGAGCAGGTCCCACCGCAGGTGGTTGCGGGCCAGCCAGTCGAGGGTGTTGGGCTGCACCCGCACCGGCCGCCCGGTGAGGAGGACGATCACCGCGTCCCGGTCGATGACGTCGACCAGGGCGGCCACGTCCTCCAGGAGCGGATCGTCGCCACAGGCGTCGAAGAAGCCCCCCCAGTTCTTCTTCCCGGAGGCGACGCCGTCGAGGAAGTGCTGGCGGCCGGTGGCGTCGGACAGCACGCCGTCGATGTCGAAGATCACCGCCGGACCCGGCGCTCTCGGCCCGTCCCGCCACACCCAGTGGGACGGGACGTCGTCGGCCACCTCGTCCGGAGGGGCCACTACTCCTGTTCGGCGGCACCGGCCGCCGCCCGCCTCTTGATCTCCTCGACCACGCCGGCGTCGGCCAGGGTGGTGGTGTCGCCCAGGTCGCGACCCTCGGCCACGTCGCGGAGCAGCCGGCGCATGATCTTGCCGCTGCGGGTCTTGGGCAGGTCGTCGGTGAAGATCACCGCCTTGGGCCGGGCGATGGGCCCGATCTTGGTGGCGACGTGCTTGCGCAGGGCTTCCCCGTGCTCGCCGGTGGCCTCGACGCCCAGCTTGAGGGTGACGTAGGCGATGATCGCCTGCCCGTGGACGTCGTCCTTGGCCCCGACCACCGCCGCCTCGGCCACCGTCGGATGGTGGACCAGGGCCGACTCCACCTCGGTGGTCGACACCCGGTGGCCGGAGACGTTCATCACGTCGTCGACCCGACCCAGCAGCCACAGGTAGCCCTCGTCGTCGAGCTTGGCCCCGTCGCCGGCGAAGTAACGGCCCTCGAAGCGCGACCAGTACGTCTGGCGGTAGCGCTCGGGGTCGCCGTAGATCCCCCGGAGCATCCCCGGCCAGGGACGGGTGAGGGTGAGGTAGCCGCCGCCGAGCTCCACCCGCTGGCCCTTCTCGTCGACCACCTCGGCCCCGATGCCGGGGAGGGGGAACGTGGCCGAGCCGGGCTTGGTGGTGGTGGCGCCGGGGAGGGGCGAGATCATGATCCCGCCCGTCTCCGTCTGCCACCAGGTGTCGACCACCGGGCAACGGCCGCCGCCGACGTGCTCCTGGTACCACATCCAGGCCTCGGGGTTGATGGGCTCCCCCACCGATCCGAGCACCCGCAGCGACGACAGGTCGTGGGTCGCGAGGTGCTCGGTGCCCCACTTCATGAACGTGCGAATGGCGGTGGGGGCGGTGTAGAGGATCGTCACCCGGTAGCGCTCGATGATCGACCACCACCGGTCGAGCCCCGGGGTGTCGGGGCTGCCCTCGTACAGCACCGACGTGGCCCCGTTGACCAGCGGCCCGTAGACGATGTAGCTGTGACCGGTGACCCAGCCGATGTCGGCCGCGCACCAGTAGACGTCGGACTCCGGGTGGTGGTCGAAGACGTACTTGTGGGTGAAGGCGGCCTGGGTGAGGTAGCCACCGGTGGTGTGCATGATGCCCTTGGGCTTGGCCGTCGTCCCCGAGGTGTAGAGCAGGTAGAGCAGCTGCTCGGAGTCCATCGGCTCGGCCGGGCACTCGGCCGGGGCGTCGGCCATGAGGTCGTGGTACCACTGGTCGCGGCCCTCGACCATGGTGACGTCGGCTTCCGTGCGGCGGACGACGACCACGTGCTCGATTGTGGGCGTCCCCTCCAGGGCGGCGTCGGCGTTGGCCTTGAGGGGGACGGCGTTGGCCCGGCGCCAGCCGCCGTCGGCGGTGACCAGGACCTTGGCCTCGGCGTCGTTGATCCGGTCGCGCAGGGCGTCGGCCGAGAATCCGCCGAAGACCACGCTGTGGGCGGCGCCGATGCGGGCGCAGGCGAGCATGGCCACCGGCAGCTCGGGGATCATCGGCAGGTAGATGTTGACCCGGTCGCCCCTCTCCACGCCCAGGGACTTGAGGACATTGGCGAACCGGCACACCTCGGCCGTCAGCTCGGCGTAGGTGATGGTGCGGGTGTCGCCCGGCTCGCCTTCCCAGTGGTAGGCGACCTTGTCGCCGCGGCCGGCGGCCACGTGGCGGTCGAGGCAGTTGGCGGCGGCGTTGAGCGTGCCCCCCACGAACCACTTGGCGAAGGGCAGCTGCCAGTCGAGGATGGTCTGCCAGTCGGCGTCCCAGTCGAGGAGGGCGGCCGCCTGGCGGGCCCAGAAGGCCTCGAAGTCGCGCTCGGCCTCGTCGTACATCGCCGTATCGGTGACCAGGGCCTGTTCCTTGAACTCGGGCGACGGCGGGAACTTCCGCTCCTCCAGGTAGTAGGCCTCGATGGTCGCCGGGTCGTCAGCCATGGTCGCCGAGCCTACCCGGCACCTCCCATTCCAGGACTCGGAAGCCGCCCAGCCCGGAGGGATCGGTGAGGGCGGCGGCCTCGGTCACCCGGCTGCGGGCGGTGAGGGCCCGCAGGTCGCCGATGTGGGCCCGCTCCTGCCATTCGGCGCGGGCCGCAGCCACCAACCTGTCGATGCCGTGGGCCCGGAGGAAGTCGGCCTGCGACCGGTCCCGCTCTCTCGGGGGCAGTTGGTCGACCGCCACCTCGCACGTGATGTCGGCCGTGCCCAGGTCCTGAAGGGGATGGCCGGCCCGGGCGTGGCCCCGGTAGGTGCGGACCCACTCGGTCCACGGCCGGGTGGCCATGGAGGAGGTCGTGTCGGCATAGTCGACGACGACCACCCGTCCCCGGCGGAGGCGGCCGAGCGCGGTCGCCACCCAGTCCCGGGCCTGGTCCTGCACCGGAACGCGGGCGCCGACGGGGGTGTCACGAGGCAGCCCGACGGCGACGGCGGCGTCCACCGGTCGCAGCACCTCGGCCAGGTTCTCGTCGACGAACACCTCGCCCCAACCGAACTGGTGACGGAATCCGGGCCCCTGACCCCCCGAATCGTCACCAGTTCGCACGAGGAGGCGGAAGGGGAGGTTGTCCAGCAGCTCGTTGGCCAGGATCACCCCGTCGAAGGGGCCGGCCGGCAGCTCCGCCGCCACATCGGCCCCCTCGCCCAGCCGGTCCGCCGCCACCGCCCGCAGCCGGCCCGAACGCTCGACCGCCACGTAGCGCGCCGCCCTCGGCAGACCGGCCCGGAGGATCGCCCCGGCCAGGGCTCCCGCCCCCGCCCCCGCCTCGACCACCGTGAACGGGTCGGGCCGGCCGAGCTCGTCCCACCAGGACGCCAGCGCGCCGGCCAGCACGGCCCCGAACAGGGGTCCCACCTCGGGGCTGGTGATGAAGTCGGCACCGCCCCGCCCGGCCCCGCCGCCGGTCTCGTAGAAGCCGGCCGACGGGTGGTACAGGGCCAGCTCGACCACCTCGTCGAACCGCAGTCCGCCGTCCGGCGCCGCCGCCGCCCGGGCCGCGACGACCCGGGCTACTTCACCAGCGATGCCAGGTCGCCGAAGTGGGCGAAGAGCTGCGGGTAGACCCCGACGACGACGACCAGGATCACCGTGATCCCGAGGGCGGTCACCAGCGGCGTCGGCACCGTGATCGGGGTGCGGTCGCCGTCGGGCACCGGGCTCATCCACATCTGGCGGGCGATGTTGGCGTAATAGAAGAGGGCGATCACCGAGTTCACGGCCGCGGCCACACCGAGGGCCACCGCCCACCCGGTGCCGGCGTCGAGCACGGCCCGGAACATGAAGATCTTGGCCCACGCCCCGGCCAGGGGCGGGATGCCGGCCAGCGAGAACAGGAAGATCGTCATGAGCACGGCCAGGCCGGGGGCGTACTCGAACAGCCCGCCGAAGGACGAGATCTCGCCTGATCGGGTCTTGCGGGCGACGGCGAGGACGACGGCGAAGGCGCCCAGGTTCATCGCCGCGTAGACGAGCAGGTAGACGATGGACGCGGTGAGGGCGCTGTGGGCCGCGTCGGGGCTGGTGCCGGCCACCGCCAGGGGCACCAGGATGTAGCCCGCCTGGGCGATCGACGAGTAGGCGAGCAGGCGGATCACGTTCGTCTGCCGCAGCGCGATCAGGTTGCCGACGGTCATCGTCAGCACCGCCAGGACGCCGAACAGGGGCGCCCACACGTCGTCGCGTCCGAGGAAGCCGATGAACACGAGCTGGAAGAGGGCGACGAAGCCGCCGGTCTTCGACGCCACCGACAGGAAGGCGGTGACGGGTGTGGGGGCGCCCTCGTAGGTGTCGGGCGCCCACGCGTGGAACGGCACCGCCGACACCTTGAAGGCGAAGCCCACGATCACGAACAGGATGGCGAAGGTGACCAGCGGGTTGTGGGCCGCGTCGCCCTGCAGCTGGGCGCCGATGTCGGCGAGGATCGTCGTGCCCGTGTAGCCGTAGATGAGCGACATCCCGTAGAGCATCACCGCCGATGCCAGCACCCCGAGCAGGTAGTACTTGAGCGACGCCTCGTTGCTCTTGAGGTCGCGCTTGCGCCAGCCGGCGAGGATGTACGCCGGGATCGACAGCGTCTCCAGGGCCACGAAGATGGTGATGAGGTCGCGCGACGACGCCATGACGACCATGCCCATGATCGAGGCCAGCAGGAGGAAGTAGTACTCCCCCTCGTAGTAATCGCCCTCCTCGACGTAGGTGTTCGACATCAGCAGCACGACGTAGCCCACGCCGATGAACAGGGCCTTGAGGACGAGGGCGAAGTTATCGACCACGTAGGCCCCGCCCACCATGGACCGGACGTCGCTCCCGTAGAGGGCGAGGGTGATGATGGGGACGAAGGTGGCCAGCAGCCCGAAGCCGGCGATGCTGGGGATCACCCACTTCTTGGTCTCGTCGAGCACCAGGTCGGCCAGCAGCACCGCCGCCAGCACGACGCTGAGCACGATCTCCGGCGCCAGGGCGTGGTAGTCGAGGTGGGGTGTGGAGAACCCTCCCTGGGCGGCCTGGGCGGCCTGGGCCAGGAGCATCACGGATGGGCCACCACGGCCGCGGCCTGGGCCACGCCGCCGACGCCTGCGGCGATGACGTTCACGGCCGAGTCGGTGACGTCGAAGATCAGGTGGGGGAAGATCCCGAAGGCGAGGATGCCGACGAGCAGGGGCGTCCACGCGATCCACTCCGGCCCGTGGACGTCATGGATGTGGGAATGGGCGAACTCCTCCTTGGCCGTGCCGAAGGCGACTCTCTGGAACATCCACAGCAGGTACCCGGCGGCGAAGACGGTGCCGATGGCGGCGATCGCCATGTACGCCCGGAAGAGGGCGACGTTGAGCCCGTCGGCGGGCTGGTAGGCGGCCAGGATGGCGGGGAACTCACCCCAGAAGCCGGCCAGGCCGGGCAGCCCGAGGGACGCGAAGGCACAGAATCCGAGGATCCACCCGAGATGGGGCGCCTGGGTGAGGAGTCCCCCGAGGCGGGCGATCTCCCGGGTGCCGAACCGCTCCTGGATCGACCCGGCGATGAAGAAGAGCATCCCGGTGATGAGACCGTGGCCGACCATGCCGAACACGGCGGCGTTGATCCCGAAGCTGGTGAGGGTGGCCACGCCCAGCATCACGAAGCCCATGTGGGCCACCGACGAGAAGGCGATGAGCCGTTTCATGTCCCTCTGGGCGAGGCACCCGAGGGCGCCGTAGATGATGCCGATGACCGCCAGTCCCCCGATCCAGGGCGCCCAGGCCTTGGCCGCATCGGGAAGGATCGGGATGGCGATGCGGATGAACCCGTACACGCCCAGCTTCAGGAGCACGGCGGCGAGGATCACCGAGCCCACGGTGGGCGCCTCGGTGTGGGCGTCGGGGAGCCAGGTGTGGAAGGGGAACATCGGCACCTTGATGGCGAAGCCCATGAACAGCCCGCCAAAGATCAGGATCTGGGTGCTGCGGGCGATGAGCGGTCCGGACACCATCAGCTCGGTGATGTCGAAGGTCCTCCCGCCCTTGAAGTAGAGGGCGAGGAACCCCAGGATCATCAGGGCCGACCCGAAGAGGGTGAACAGGAAGAACTTGATGGCCGCGTACTGCCGGTTGGGACCGCCCCAGACGCCGATCATGAAGTACATCGGCAGCAGCACCAGCTCGAAGAAGACGAAGAACAGGATCAGGTCCTGGGCCCCAAACGTCCCGTTCATCCCCGTCTCCAGCAGGAGCATGAGGATGAGGAAGGCCTTGGGGTTGTGGGGCTCGGGGAAGTGGTCCCAGGAGTAGACGACGCACAGCACGGTGATCACCATCGACAGGAGGAGCAGCGGCAGGGAGATGCCGTCGATGCCGATGTGGTAGCGGCTGTTGATCACCTCGATCCACTTCTCGTTGGCGGTGAACTGCAGCCGGCCGGAGTGCCCGAAGTCGAATCCCAGGGTGATGACGACGCCGACCGCGGCGGTGGCCAGGGTGATGAGCAGCGCCGCCGTCTTGAGCGCCTTCTCCTGGGCCTTGGGGATCACCCCCAGGAGGAGGGCGCCGATCACCGGCAGGAAGATGGCAGCGGTCAGGAGCATTCGGACGACTCTCCTCCGAGGGGGGTCACGTGAGCACTACGAGGCCGACGGCGAGGACCGCGGCGGCTCCGAACAGATAGGCGGCGTACTGCTGGACCTGGCCGGTCTGGGTGCGGCGGAGGCTTCGTCCGCCCGCCTCGGCCCCGGCCCCGGCGCCGTTCACGAGGCCGTCGACGCCCTTCTGGTCGATGTTGTCGTACACGAAGTTGGCGACCTTGCGGGAGTTGGTGCCGAAGCCGTTCACGATGCCGTCGATCACGTGCTGGTTCACCCAGTAGGCGAAGCCAGCGATCGGGTACTGGATCTTGCGCACGATCCCGTTCACGAACAGCTCGTCGAGGTAGTACTTGTTCACCAGGATCCGGTAGCCGGCGGCGAGGGCCGGCGTGCGGGCCATCGCCCCCCGGGGCCAGGCGTTGTGGGCGTAGGCCCGGTAGGCGATGGTGGCGCCGAGGACGGCCACGGCCGACGACGCGATGGCCAACGGGAAGTTGAAGGCGTGCTCGTGGAGGATCTCGGGAGCGCCGGGGACGTCGAACTCGACCCACTTGTGAAAGACGCCGATGAAGGGGGCGTTCAGCAACCCGGCGAGGGCGGCGGGGACGGACAGGATGACCAGCGGCCACTTCATCGACGGCGGCGACTCGTGGGGGTGCCCGTGGCCCCGGTACTCGCCGGCGAAGATGAGGTAGCAGGCGCGGGTCATGTAGGCCGCGGTCATGAAGGCGCCGACGATCCCGACGACCATGAACAGTCCGAACTCGTTCGCCCGGGCCCCGTTGAGGATCTCGTCCTTCGACCAGAACCCGGCCAGCGGGAAGATCCCGGCCAGGGCGAGCGAGCCGATGACGAACGTCTTGTAGGTGGTGGGCATGAACTTCCGCAGCCCACCCATCTCGCTCATGTTGTTGGAGTGGACGGCGTGGATGAGCGAGCCCGACCCGAGGAAGAGGAGAGCCTTGAAGAAGGCGTGGGTGAACAGGTGGAAGACGCCCGCGGTCCAGGCCCCACAGCCGAGGGCCATGACCATGTAGCCCAGCTGGCTGACCGTGGAGTAGGCCAGCACCTTCTTGACGTCGTCCTGCACGAAGGCCAGGCCGGCGGCCATGAGGACGGTGATGCCGCCGATCAGGGCCACGAGGTTGATCCCACCGCTGTGGATGGAGAAGCCCTCGAAGAACACGCCGTAGGTGCGGGCCACCAGGTAGACGCCCGCGACGACCATGGTGGCGGCGTGGATGAGGGCGGACACCGGCGTGGGGCCGGCCATGGCGTCGGGCAGCCACACGTGGAGGGGGAACTGGGCGCTCTTGCCCATCACCCCGAGGAAGAGGCAGGCGGCGCCGGCCAGGAGCAGCCCGTGGCTGATCCCACCGGTGAGGGCCTCGTGGTTGAGGTGCTCGATGTTGAAGTTCCGGCCGGCGGCGAAGAACAGGATGATCACGCCGATCATCAGGCCGACGTCGCCGAAGCGGGTGGTCATCATGGCCTTGATGGCGGCGCTGGAGTTGACCCCCTCCTCCCACCAGTGGCCGATGAGCATGAACGAGCACAGGCCCACCAGCTCCCAGCCGATCATCAGCTGGAGGGTGTTGTCGGCCACCACCAACAGCAGCATCGACGCGGTGAAGAGCGACAGGGCGGCGAAGAAGTAGGTGTAGCGCCGGTCGCCGTGCATGTACCCCATGGAGTAGACGTGCACGAGCAGGGAGATGAAGGTGACGACCACCAGCATCATCACGGCCAGGCCGTCGATGTGGATGCCGGCCCCGATGTCGACCCCGGCCAGCTTGATCCAGGTGGCGTGGGCGGTGACCGCCTCCCGGTGCCCGCCCTCGGTGGACTTGCCGATCCACTCGGCGGCGCACACCAGCGACCCGAGGAAGCCGAGGCCGAGGGCCCCGATCCCGATCTCGTGGCCCTTGCCCGGCAGCCGCTTGCCGACGGCCAGGATGAGCACCGACGAGATCGCCGGCAGCAGGGGTATGAGCCAGGCGTTCTTCAGCAACGGAGGACCCCTAGCCCTTCATCAGATCGGCCTGGTCGAGGTCGATGTTGGCCCGGTTGCGGAAGATGAGCAGGACGATGGCCAGGCCGACCCCGACCTCGGCCGCGGCGATGGCGATCACGAACAGGGCGAAGACCTGGCCGATGACGTTGTCGCGAAACGCGCCGAAGGCGATGAGGTTGATGTTGACCGCGTTGAGCATGAGCTCGATCGACATGAGCACGAGCACCGCGTTCTTGCGGGCCAGCACCCCGTAGACACCGATGCAGAAGATGACCGCGGCCAGCATCAGGAACTGGTTGAGCATCACCGCGGCTAGTCCCTTCTCGCCAGCGCGACCGCGCCCACGAGGGCGGCCAGCAGGAGGACCGAGGCGACTTCGAAGGGGATGACGTAGGCGCCGAAGATCGAGTCGGACACGTCGGCCGTGCGCTGGATCGACCCGAAGCTGATGTCCTGGGACCCGAAGGCGTCGCTCAGCATGGCGACCAGGGCGCCGAGCAGGAACACGGCCACCAGGGCCGGCACCCACCGGCTGTCGTTGTCGAGGTCGGACTCCCGCCCGATGGGCGCCCGGGTGAGCATGACCCCGAAGAGGAGGAGCACGACGACGGCCCCGATGTAGACCAGCACCTGGACCCAGGCCACGAACTCGGCCAGCAGGAGGATGAAGATCCCGGCCGCCCCGGCCAGGACGATGGCCAGGTAGAGGGCGGCCCGCACCACGTTCTTGGTCGTGACCAGGCGCACCGCGGCCGCGACCATGGCGACGGCCAGGAGGTAGAAGGAGATGTTCTCGGCGACCACGGCGCGCTCCCGCTACTTCTTCTTGACCGCCCCGGCCTCGAGGGGCTGGGGTTCGGGGACACCTTCCATCCACTCGCCGAGCTTGTTCTTGTCGTGGAGAAGATCGGCGATCCGCACCTCGGAGTACTCGAACTCCGGGCTCCAGAACAGGGCGTCGAAGGGGCACACCTCGACGCAGATCCCGCAGTACATGCACAGGGCGTAGTCGATGTCGAAGCGGTCGAGGGCGTTGACCGTGCGGGGCTTGCCACCCTCGCGACGGGGAGGCCGCTTCTCCTTGTGGCCCTCGATGTAGATGCACCAGTCGGGGCACTCGCGGGCGCAGAGCATGCACGCGGTGCAGTTCTCCTCCTTGAGGGCGATGACGCCCCGGGCCCGGGCGACGGGCTCCTCCCGCTCCTTGGGGTACTGCACCGTGACCGCCGGCTGGAGCATGGTCTTGAACGTGACGCCAAGGCCCTTGACCAGGCCCTGACCCGGGATCTTGGGCATCTAGAGAGCCACCTTGAGGGCGCCGGTCACCACGATGTTGGCCAGCGAGAGGGGGATGAGGATCTTCCAGGCGAAGGCCTGGAGCTGGTCCTCACGGAACCGGGGGAACGTGAACCGCATCCAGAAGATCAGGAAGGCGACGAGCATGATCTTGGCGCCGAGCACGACCGGCCCGAGGACGTTGGCCAGGTTGCCGTCGACGAACGGAACCGACCAGCCACCGAGGTAGAGCGTGGCGGCGATGGCCGAGAGGGCGAAGGCGGTGCCGAACTCGGCCATGAAGAAGAACAGGAACCGGAACCCCGAGTACTCGGTCATGTACCCGGCCACCAGCTCCGATTCGGCCACCGGCATGTCGAACGGCGTCTGGGTGAGCTCGGCCTGGGACGCAGCGATGAAGATCACGAAGCCGAGGGCCTGGGTGAGGATGTAGGGATTGCCGATGAGGCCGATCCCGAAGATCTCCCCGTCGGCCTGGGCGTGGACGATGCCCTGCAGGCTCATGGTGCCGGCCTGGATGACGACCCCGACGACGGCCAGCACGAGGGGCAGCTCGTAGGCGATGAGCTGGCCGGCGGCCCGCAGGGACCCGAGGAGGGAGTACTTGTTGGCCGACGCCCACCCGGCCATGAGCACGCCGATGACCGACAGTGACGACACGGCCAGGGCGTAGAAGATGCCGACGTCGAGGTCCTGCACCACCAGGTCGGGACCGGCCGGGAGCACGATGTAGAGGAGGAAGGTCGAGACGAGGACGACCACGGGGGCGATGGCGAACACCCGCCGATCGGCCTCGGACGGGATGATGTCCTCCTTCTGGATGAACTTGATCCCGTCGCCGATGAGCTGGAACCAGCCGTGGAAGCCGCCCGGCTCCATCGGGCCCAGACGGCTCTGCATGTGGGCCATCATCTTCAGGAGGAACACGTAGCCCAGGATGATCGCGGCAGCCGGGATGACCATCAGCACGACCAACGTCTTGAGGATCGTGGCCGGCCAGAAGGAGAGTTCGAGGGCAAGGAGCATGGTTCGCTCGGACACTAGTGAAGCCCTTCACGTAGTGACAAGACGCCAGAAATCCCTGGACGTGCTCGCCAGCGTCGAGGCATCACCGCGGGCGATGTGCCAAGCGCAGTGTTGGTGAAGCGGGAAGTCGAGAGACACATCGGCGAGCGTGCAGTTCGGTGGCTCTATCCGACACAACTGCACACTGGGCGGAATCTGGCCGCCCCGCCCGCCGCTACCTGTCGATGTCCCCCAGGATGAAATACAGGCTGGCGAGGATGGTGATGATGTCGGGCACGTAGACGCCCTTCAGCAGCCACGGCACGATCGACACGTTGTTGAAGGACGCCGATCGGATCTTGCAGCGGAACGGCCCCAGGCCCCCCTGGCTGACGATGTAGTAGCCCATCTCGCCCAGCGGGTTCTCGGTGTGGGCCCACGCCTCGCCTGCCGGAACCTTGATGATGCGGGGCACCTTGGCCTGGATGGGACCGGCCGGCAGCCCGTCGAGGAGCTGGTCGACCATCTTGGTGGCCTCCCGCACCTCCTGCAGGCGCACCCAGTAGCGGGCGAAGGAGTCGCCGTCGGGGTGGGTCCAGACCTTCCAGTCGAGCTCCCGCCACACGAGGGGCGAGGGCTCGTCGCGGCGCAGGTCCCAGTCGACGCCGCTGGCCCGGATGTTGGCGCCCGACAGCCCGTAGGACAGGCCCAGGGCGGCGGGGATCACGCCCACGCCCCGGGTGCGGGCCTCGAAGATCTCGTTGCCCATCAGGAGGTCCTCGAGCTGCTCGCAGTACTCCCGGATCCGCTTCATGGCCCCGTGGGTCTCGGAGATCCAGCCCCGGGGCAGATCCTCCTTGAGGCCGCCGATGCGGTCGTAGTTGGGGTGGAAGCGCCCGCCGGTGGCCGCCTCGATGAGGTTGAGGACGTACTCCCGGTCGCGGAAGGCGAAGAACACCGGGGTCAGCGCCCCCAGCTGCACCCCCATCTCCCCGATGAAGAGGGTGACGTTGGCGATTCGGCTCAGCTCGAACATGATCGTGCGGATCCACTGGGCCCGGGGCGGGGCTTCGATCTCCATGAGCTGCTCGGCGGCGAGGATGAACGGCACCTCGTTGGCGAACGACGACAGCCAGTCGATGCGGTTGATCAGGGTCGTGACCTGCGGGTACGTGCGGACCTCGGTGAGCTTCTCGTAGCCCCGGTGCATGTAGCCGCAGATCACGTCGGCGCTGATGACCTGCTCGCCGTCGAGCTTGGCCACGATGCGCAGGGTGCCGTGGGTGGCCGGGTGCTGGGGCCCCAGGTTGAGGACCATGTCCTCGGTCTGGAGCTCGATGTTTACCCGGGCGTCGGCCGCTTGGGAGGCGATGTAGGCCAGACGCTGCTGGTCGGTGACGGCCATCAGCCGGTAGCCTCCGGGTTCTCCGTGCCGGGGGCGGCGTCGTCGGCGCTCGCCGCCTCGGCGTCGGCGCCGATGGTGGCGCTCTCGGTGCCGGTCGCGTGCGCCTCCTCGGCCGTCTCGGGCACATGGTCCTCGGCCGGCGCCGCGGCTGGCGGTTCGGCGGGCGCGGCCTCCGGGGCGGGGGACTCCGGGGCGGGCGCGGGTTCGGGGGCGGCGGCCTCAGGAGGAGGCGCCGTCGCGCTGGCCGACGGGGGGGCGGGAACCTCGGCGGCGGGCACGTCGGCCTCCGGCACCTCGGGCATGGGCTCGACGTCGACCAGCCCCGGCCACGGCTTCACCTCGCGCGACAGGAGCGGGAAGTCCTTGCGCAGGGGGAAGCCCTCGAACTCGCCCGGCAGGTAGAGCTTGACCAGGTTGGGGTGGCCGTCGAAGACGAAGCCGTACATCTCCCAGGTCTCCCGCTCGTTCCAGTCGGCGCCCGGATAGATGTCGGACCAGGTGTCGACCCGGGGATCGTCGGGATCGAGGTCGGCCTTGAGGGTGACGCCCTCGTGGCGGGCGATCGAGTAGAGGCGGGCGAAGACCTGGAACCGGGTGTCGCCGCCGGCCACGCCGGTGGGGTAGCCCAGGCCGGCGGCGGTGTCGCCCGCGTCGGCCGCGGCCACCGCGGCCTCGTTGTCGGCGACTGCGTCCGCCTCCTCCGCTTCCTCGCCCCGCTCCACCGGCGCCTCGTCGTCACCGGTGTCGAGCTCGTCGGACACCAGCGCCCGCGGGTTGGGCGACGTGGACGGCATCCAGTCGAGGCCGGACAGGAAGCAGAAGTAGTCGTAGCCCTGGGCCTGGCAGACCTCGGCCGCCCGCCTCCAGGCAGCGGCCGTCACCCGAATGAGGACGTCGCCGTTCCTCACCACCTCGGAGCCGACGACGTCGTCGCCCAGCTCGGTGACGAGGGAGTCGAGACGGGCCCGGGCCTGGTCGCCGCCGGTGATGGTCGGCGTGGAGATCGGCGCCGAGGTGGTGTCAGCCGACGACAATCGGCTCCCCCCGCCAGCGCTCCGCCATGTCCTCGTTCTGGATGCGCTGCTGGAGCAGGACGATGCCTTCCAGCAGGGCCTCGGGCCGGGGCGGGCAGCCGGGCACGTAGACGTCGACGGGGATGATCTGGTCGACGCCCTTGGTGACGGAGTAGGAGTCCCAGTAGGGGCCGCCGCAGTTGGCGCACGATCCCATGGAGATGACGTACTTGGGGTCGGGCATCTGCTCCCACAGCCGGCGGATGGCGGGCGCCATCTTGTCGGTGACCGTGCCCGACACCACGACCAGGTCGGCCTGCCGGGGGCCGGCGGGGAAGGGGATCACGCCCAGGCGCATGACGTCGTACCGGGGGGACCCGAACGCGGCCCCCATCTCGATGGCGCAGCACGCCAGACCCCACTGGTAGACCCACAACGAGTACTTGCGGCTGTAGTTGAGGAGCCAGGTCAGGGGCTTCAGCTGCTTCTTGGCGAACGTGCCCCGCTCGACTAGGCCCAACGGAGAACCTTCTTTCGCCAGGCGTAGAGGAGCCCGAGGGCGAGGATGACGATGAAGATCGTCATCTCGACCAGCCCGAACAGGCCGTAGGCCTCCAGCCGGACGGCCCACGGGAAGATGAACACCGCCTCGACGTCGAACATGACGAAGAGGAGGGCGAAGATGTAGTACCGGATCTGGCTCTGCGACCAGCCGGTGCCGACCGGGTCGACCCCGCACTCGTAGTTGATGTACTTCTGCGACTGGGGCCGGGTGGGACGGACCAGGCTGCCCAGGCCGAGCATGCCGCCGACCATGGCGATGGCGGCGACGCTGAAGACGGCCACCGTGAGGTACTGGAGCAGGAACGCGGACATCGCGGACGGAGGCTAGTGAAGCCGGTCACGTAGTGCCAAGACGGCCGGCCCGGTGGGCCAGGGCCGGCGGCTACGGCTTCAGCAGGGTGGCGTGGCGGGCGAAGTCGAGGAGGGGCTCGGGCAGGAGCCCGGCGCCGATGGTGACGGCCAGGCACAGGGCCAGGGCCACGCCCGCCCCCAGGGGGATCGCCACCCGGTTGCGCGTGGCCACGTCGGTGGCGGTGGCCGTGGCCAGGCCGCCGGCCCCGTCGGCCGCCCCCGCCCCGTCGAGCACGGCCGGGGCCGGCTCGACCTCGGCGTCGCCCGCCATGTACATCACGACGATCACCCGCAGGTAGAAGAAGGCGGCGACGACCGCGGCCACCATGGCGATGACGGCGATGGCGTAGGACCCGGCCTCCACCGCCGCCGCGATGACCCCGAACTTGGCCAGGAAGCCGGCGGTGAAGGGCACGCCCGCCTGGGCCAGGAGGAAGACGGTGAAGGCGAAGGCCAGCCCGGGCCGGTTGCGGGCCAGGCCCCGGTAGTCGTCGAGGGCGTGGCGCCCGTCGCCCTCCCGCCCGACCAGGGTGACGACGGCGAAGCTGCCCAGGACCATGAAGGTGTAGGCCAGCAGGTAGAACAGCGAGCCCGCGATGCCCTTGTCGGTGGCCGCCTGGAGCCCGATCAGCACGTAGCCGGCGTGGCTTATCGAGGAGTAGGCCAGCATGCGCTTGACGTCGGTCTGGACCACGGCCAGCACCGACCCCACGACCAGGCTGAGCACGGCCAGGGCCCACACCATGGGCTGCCAGTCGAGGCGGAGGGTGCCGAAGCCGGCGTAGAAGATGCGCAGCAGGGCGGCGAAGCCGGCCGTCTTGGCGGCCGCGGCCATGAAGCCGGCCACGGGCGTGGGCGAGCCCTGGTAGACGTCGGGCGTCCACATGTGGAAGGGCACGGCCGCCACCTTGAACCCGAGCCCGACCAGGAGCAGGGCCACCCCGCCCAGCAGGACGCCCGTGGTCAGGGTGGTGCCCTGGAGGAAGCGGCCGATCTCGGTGATGTTGGTCGACCCGGTGGCCCCGTAGGTGAGGGCGATGCCGTAGAGGAAGAAGGCGGAGGAGAACGAGCCCAGGACGAAATACTTGATCGCCGCCTCCTGCGACTGCGACCGGCGCCGGTGGTAGCCGGCCAGCACGTACAGCGCGATGGACAGGATCTCGAGCCCGAGGAAGACCACGATGAGGTCGTTGGCCTTGCCCATGAAGATCCCGCCCGAGGCCGACAGCATCATCAGCACGTAGTACGCCACGCCCTGGAGCCGCTCCCGGCGCAGGTAGTCGTCGGCCAGGAGGGCGCCGATGACGACCGCGGCCAGGATGACGATGGTGACGAAGACGCTGAACCCGTCGATGGACACGGCGTCGGCCACCGCCAGGCGGGGGTTCGAGCCGGCGCCGGTGACGTCCTGCCAGAGGCCGACGGTGCTGACCAGCGACACCCCGGCCACCAGGATGGTGAACACGGCGTAGAAGCTGCCCACGTCGCGCCGGCGGGCGAACGTTCCCACCACCAGCAGGACCAGGGCCCCGCCGACGAGGATCAGCTCGGGCGCCAGCAGTCCCCATTCGACGTCGGGCGTGATGAGCGGCGGCATGACCTAGTGGCCTTCCTCGGCGGCGGCGGCGAGCGCGGGCACCGCCGGCTCCTTGAAGTCGGAGTTGGCCTCCACGTGGCTGACGAGCTTGTCGACGGCGGGGGCGATGCGGTCGAGCATCGGCTTGGGGTACACGCCGAGGGCCACGATGAGCAGGACGAGGGGGGCCATGACCACCCGTTCCCGCATCGTCATCTCGGCGAAGGTGGCGTTGGCCCCCTCGGGGCGGCCGTGGAAGACCCGCTGGTAGGCCCACAGCAGGTAGATGGCGGCCAGGATCACGCCGACCGTGCCGACGACGGCCCACCAGCGGTGGGTGACGAAGGTGCCCAGCAGCACGAGGAACTCGCCGACGAACCCGTTCAGCCCGGGCAGGCCGATGGACGAGAGCATGACCACGGTGAAGACGGCGGCGAAGTAGGGGGCGGACTTCTGGATCCCGCCCATGTCGGCGATGAGGCGGGTGTGGCGGCGCTCGTAGACCATCCCCACCAGGAGGAAGAGGGCGCCGGTGGAGATCCCGTGGTTGATCATCTGCAGCACGCCACCCTGCAGGCCCTGGTGGGACAGCCCGAAGATGCCGACCACGATGAACCCGAGGTGGGCCACCGACGAGTAGGCCACCAGCCGCTTGAGGTCCTTCTGCATGGTGGCGACGAGGGCCCCGTAGATGATCCCGATGACCCCGAGGGTGAGGAACACCGGCGCCAGGTCGACGGCGGCGGTGGGGAACAGGTAGAGCCCGAAGCGCACGAACCCGTAGGTGCCCAGCTTCAGCAGGACGCCGGCCAGGATGACCGAGCCGCCGGTGGGCGCCTCGGTGTGGGCGTCCGGCAGCCACGTGTGCACCGGGAAGATGGGGCACTTGATGGCGAACGAGGCGGCGAAGGCCAGGAACAGCCAGCGGGCGGTGCTCTTGGCCACCGACTGGCTCTCGGCCAGGCTGACCAGGTCGAACGTGAGCTTGCCGGTAGCCTTCTGGCTGAGGAACACCAGGGCCAGGATGCCGACGAGCATGAGCGCCGAGCCCAGCATCGTGTAGATGAAGAACTTGAGGGTGGCGTACACCCGCCGCTCGTAGCCCCATCCGCCGATGAGGAAGTACATGGGGACGAGGACGATCTCCCAGAACAGGAAGAACAGGAACAGGTCGAGGGAGAGGAAGACCCCGATGCAGCCCGCCTCCAGCAGGAGCATCCACGACACGTAGCCCTTGAGGTCGTGGTGGACGTGGGGGCCGGCGATGGCCAGCGGGAACAGGATGCCGCTCAGGACGACGAGGAAGAGCGAGATGCCGTCGACGCCCAGCTTCCAGGAGATCCCGAACGACTCGATCCACGGGTGGGCGGAGACGAACTGGAAGCCGGCCTCGCCGCGGTCGAAGCCGAAGAGGAGGACCAGGCTGAGCAGGCCCACCAGGAGGGCGATCCCGAGGCCGACCCGCGCCACCACGTCGTCGCGGCCGTTGGGCAGGAGGGCGACCAGGCCCGCGCCCAGCGCCGGCACGAGCACCAGGAGGGTGAGGATGGGGATGTCGCCGGCCACTAGAGCGACCGCACCAGGGCGAAGGCGAGGATGCCGACCGCGCCCAGGGCCACGGCCAGGGCGTAGCTGCGGACGAAGCCGGACTGGACCACCCGCAGCCGGGTGCCCCCGGCCCGGACGAGGGACGCCACGCCGTTGACCGCGCCGTCGATGACCTTGGCGTCGAACACCGAGGCCAGCCACTGCGACAGGGCTCGCCCGGGGTGGGCGACGACCTTCTGGTACAGCTCGTCGACGAACCACGCCCGTTGCAGAACCCGGGGCTCGACCGCCGCCTCTCGGATGCGGTGGCGCTGGTAGATGGCGGCGGCCACGGCGATGCCCATGAGGGCGGAGGCGGTGGCGACGAGGGCCAGGCTCACCTTGGTCCCGGCCGTCGAGGTGACGTGGTGCAGGTTGTGGCCGAACACCGGCTCCAGCCAGCGCTCGAGGTTCATGGCGCCCTTGAAGGGCAGGTTGAGCAGGCCACCGAGGGCGGCCAGCACCGCCAGCACCACGAGGGGGATGGACATGATGCGGGGCGACTCGTGGGGCTTGAAGTCGCCGTGGGCGCCGTGGGCGGCCGCCGCCACCGGCTCGTGCTCGGGCTCCGCATGGGCCTCGGCCGGGGTCTCGGGATGGGCCGCCTTCTTCCACCGCTCGTCGCCGTAGAAGACCATGATGACCTGGCGGCTCATGTAGTAGGCGGTGAGGAGGGCGGTGACCAGCCCCAGGAACCACAGGACGGGGCTCTTCTCGAAGGCGTTGAGGAGGATGTCGTCCTTCGACCAGAAGCCGGCGAAGGGGAAGACGCCGGCGATGGCCAGCCAGCCGACGATGAAGGTGCCGCTGGTGACGGGCATCCACTTCCGGAGCCCGCCCATGCGTTTCATGTCCTGCTCGTCGTGCATCCCGTGGATGACCGACCCGGCGCCGAGGAAGAGGAGGGCCTTGAAGAAGGCGTGGGTGACCATGTGGAAGATGGCGGCGGCGTAGGCGCCCGATCCCACGGCCAGGAACATGTAGCCGAGCTGGGAGATGGTGGAGTAGGCGAGGACCTTCTTGATGTCGTTCTGGGCGCAGGCGATGGTGGCCGCGAACAGGGCGGTGAGCACGCCCACCCAGGCGATGAACGTGCCCACGTCGGGCGCGGCGGCCAGCACCGGGTTGACCCGCACCATGAGGAACACGCCGGCCGTGACCATGGTGGCGGCGTGGATGAGGGCCGACACCGGCGTGGGGCCCTCCATGGCGTCGGGCAGCCACACGTAGAGCGGGAGCTGGGCCGACTTGCCCACCGCCCCCAGGAAGAGGAGGAGGCCGATGGCGGAGGCGGTGTACTCCGGCACCTGGCCCATGGCCGACAGGGCGGGCACGTAGTCGAGGGTGCCGACGGTGGCGAAGATCAGGAACATGGCGACCATGAACCCGAAGTCGCCGATGCGGTTGGTGATGAACGCCTTCTTGCCGGCGGAGGCGGCGGTGGGCCGCTCGAACCAGAACGAGATCAAGAAGTAGGAGCAGGCGCCCACGCCCTCCCAGCCCAGGAACGTGAGCAGGAAGTTGTCGGAGAGCACCAGCATCAGCATCGAGAAGGCGAACAGGTTCAGGTAGACGAAGAACTTGGGGAACTTCTCGTCGCCGTGCATGTAGCCGACGGCGTAGAGGTGGATGAGGGTGCCCACGCCGGTGACGAACAGGGCCATGGTGACCGACAGGGGGTCGACCAGGAAGGCGACGTCGACGTGGAACGACCCCGAGGCGATCCACGTGAAGAGGGTCTGGGTGAACTGCCGCTCCTCGCCGTGCTCGCCGAGGAGGCCGAGGAACACGATCAGCGTGGTGAGGAAGGCGGCGGCCATCATCGCCGTGGCCAGGAGCCCGGCCCTCGGGTCGCCCAGGCGCTTGCCCGCGACCAACAGGACCAGGAACCCGGCCAGGGGGAGGGCGGGGATCAGCCAGACGGCTTCGAGCACGGGCGGCGCCCTATCCCTTGAGGAGCGAGATGTCGTCGGCGGTGGCCCCTGCCCGCCGCCGGAAGATGGAGACGATGATCCCGAGGCCCACGACCACCTCGGCCGCGGCCACCACCAGCACGAAGAAGACGGCCGACTGGCCGCCGATGTCGTCGAGCATGCGGGCGAAGGTGACGAAGGTGAGATTGACCGCGTTGAGCATGAGCTCGACGCACATGAACATCACCAGGACGTTGCGGCGCACGAGCAGCCCCACCGCCCCGATGCAGAACAGGGCCGCGGCGAGGGCCAGGTACCAGGCTCCGGGGACCATCACGGCTCCATCTCCCCGAGGGCATCGGGCATGGTCCCCGACCGGCGCACGAGCACGACCGCCCCCACCACCGCGATCACGAGGAGGACCGAGGTCACCTCGAAGGCGAGGAGGTAGCGGGTGAAGAGCGACCGGGCCAGGAGGGCCACGTTGTCGTGGCCGTCGCCCAGGGTGCCGGCGGTGCTGCGGGCGCCCGACACCCAGTCGGAGCGGGCCAGGAGAAGCACCGCGGAGAGGACGCAGAGCCCGGCCACGATCGCCACCGGCCGCTGGCCCTTGATCGGCTCGGCGGCAAGGTCCTCCGACTTGTCGACGCCCAGGAGCATGATCACGAAGAGGAAGAGCACGACGATGGCGCCGGCGTAGACGATGACCTGCACCGCGGCCAGGAAGTGGGCCTGCTGGGCGACGAAGAGCACGGCCACGCTGAACAGGGTCAGCACCAGCATGAGGGCGGCGTGCACCGGGTGGGTCGACAGGACCACGCCCAGGGCGCCGGAGAGGGTGGCCACCGCCGCCACCGCGAACACGACCCAGTCGATCATCGGCCAACCACCGGTGTCGAGGTCACCCGTGGCTCCGGCGCTTGCGGGCGACCTTCTTCGAGGGCCGGTCGGCCGGGCTGTCGGCGGTCTGGCCCTGCTCGGGGGGTCGGACGCCACGGCCGAGCTCGCCCGACCACGCCACCTTGCCCTCGAAGCCGGCGTCGCCCGACGGGGCCGTGGCCCGCACCCAGGCCGAGGTGTTGACCTCGTCGCCCTCCCGCCAGTCCTCCCACGGCAGCTTCTGGGGCATGCCGTCGTCGTCGACGAGCAGCTCGTCGCGGGTGTAGATCGCGTCCTGGCGGTTGGTGAAGGAGAACTCGAACAGCTTCGACTCGGTGATGGCCTCGGTGGGGCAGGCCTCCACGCACAGGTCGCAGTGGATGCAGCGCAGGTAGTTGATCTCGTAGACGAAGCCGTAGCGCTCGCCCGGGGAGACGGGGGCGTCGGGCGGGTTGTCGGCCCCCCGCACGTAGATGCAGCGGGCGGGGCACACGCCCGCGCACAGCTCGCAGCCGATGCACTTCTCCATCCCGTCCTCGTAGCGGTTCAGGACGTGGCGTCCGTGGAAGCGGGCCGGCTTCGGTCGCTTCTCGTCCGGGTACTCGTTGGTGACCCGGGGCTCGAAGATCTGCTTGAAGGTGACCTTGAACCCGTCGAGGTAGCCCATCTACGCCTCCACCTCGCGCAGCGACTCGTCGGACAGGTCGGCGTCGTCCATCTGGCCCAGGGCCAGCGCCGCGCCCAGGGCCCACCAGCCGAGGGCGCCCACGGCCACCCCGCCGGCCAGGACGAGGATCACGTTCCAGCCCTCGATGCGGCCGATGCGGAGGGCGGCCACCAGCAGGAGCCAGAACAGGGAGATGGGGATCAGCTTCTTCCACCCCAGGTCCATGAGCTGGTCGTAGCGGAACCGGGGCAGGGTGGCCCGCAGCCAGACGTAGACGAACAGGAAGACGACCAGCTTGAGGAAGAACCACACGATCGGCCACAGGGTCGGGAGGAAGCCGATGGCGGGGCCGTTGGGTCCCCCGAGGAAGAGGGTGACCACCATGGCCGAGATGGTGACCGTGTTCATGAACTCGGCCAGGAAGAACAGGGCGAACCGGATCGAGGAGTACTCGGTGTGGAAGCCGCCGACCAGCTCCTGCTCCGCCTCCACCAGGTCGAACGGGGGCCGGTTGGCCTCGGCGGTGGCGGCGATGAGGAAGACCACGAACGGCACCACGCCCAGGGAGAAGATGTTCCAGCGGAAGAGGCTGTCCTGGGCGGCCACGATGTCGTGGGTGGAGAGCGAGCCCGCGGAGAGGACGGCGGCGGCCACGGCCAGGGCCATCGCCGCCTCGTAGGACACCATCTGGGCCGACGCCCGCACCGAGCCGAGGAGGGGGTACTTCGAGCCCGACGACCAGCCGGCCAGCATCACCCCGTAGACCGCGATCGACGACATGGCCAGCAGGAACAGGACGCCGATGGGCGGGTCGGCCAGCTGGAGGAACGTCTGGTGGCCGGCGATGGAAATCGTCCCGCCGATGGGCACGATGGCGAAGGAGGCGAACGCGGGCAGGATCGACAGGTACGGGGCCAGGCGGAACACGACCCGGTCGGCGTTGTCGGGAAGCAGGTCCTCCTTGAAGAAGAGCTTTGTGCCGTCGGCCAGCGTCTGGAGGATCCCCCAGGGCCCGGCCCGGTTGGGCCCGATCCGGTTCTGCATGTCGGAGATGACCTTGCGCTCGAACCAGACCATGAGCATCACCGCGACCAGCAGGAACACGAAGACGACGATCACCTTGAGCAGGACGATCAGGACGACGGCGAAGTCGACCCCGTCGACGTAGAGCGGATCGCCCACTAGTTGCTCGGAGGGGGGTCGGTCGCCTGCAGCGACGTCAGCGGCCGGCGGGAAAGATCGAAGGCACGGGTCGCGCCGCTCATGGCTCTCTCGGTGCGGTGGGATCGGTGCGAACTGTCTCCACCCGCACGTCGGTGACCGGCTGGCGGGCGTCGATGAGGTCGGCCGCGCCCGGGCCGGGCTGGTTGAAGGCGAGGACGGCCGAGCCCCGCAGCACCGACGAGTCGGCCACCGTGCCCAGGGTGAGCGATCCCCGGGACGACGTGACCCGCACCTGGTCGCCGGTGGTGACGCCCAGGTGGCCGAGGTCGTGGGGGTGGGCCCGCAGGGACGCTCCCGGGACGAGGGCGGCCAGGGCCGGGGACTGCTGCACGAGCACGCCCGCGTCGTAGAGACGGCGGCCGGAGACCAGGCGCAGGGAGTAGGCGTCGACGGGCGGCGAGGGCGACGTGGCCGCCACCGGCACGAACCGAAGCAGGGGTGGGCGGGCGCGGCCCGGCGCCGGTGCGTCGGGGCCTGCGTCGAAGCGGACGCCGGCCACGGGCTCGAGGGGGGCGTCGGCGTCGGGTTCCGGCTCGGGCGGCAGGGTCTCCCCCTGGGCCTCGGCCGCGGCGACCTCGATCTCCTCCACCGGGCCCGGGGCCGGCGGGGCCGGCTGCCGGTCGAGCGGGACGACCAGCCCGTCGCGGTTGGCGAAGGCGGACACCACTGCCGGGGTGAGGCCGTCGTGGGACGGGGCCAGGCGCTCGATCTCGGCCGCGATGGCGTCGATGGAGTCGAACCCGAGGTCGGCGCCGAGGCGCTGGGCGAGCTCGGCCGCGATCATCCAGTCGGCCCGGGCGGTGCCGGGGGCGGTGACCTTCTGCCCCAGACGGGTGACCCGGCCCTCGATGTTGGTGGTGGTGCCGGGGCGCTCGGCGAATCCGGCCGCGGGCAGGACCACGTCGGCCCCCCGGACGGAGGGGTTGGCGAAGGTGTCGACCGCCACCGTGAAGGCCACTGCGTCGAGCGCCCGCCGGGCCAGTCCCCGGTCGGGGAAGTCGGAGAGCGGGTCGGCCCCGAGCAGCACGAGGGCGTGGACGTCGTGGTCGATGGCGGCCTGGAGGATGGCGGTGGCGTCGAGGCCCCGGGCGGCGGGCACCGATCCCCACGCGGAGGCGTCGGCGAACCACGACCGGCCGTCGTCGAGGGACACCCGTCCGGGCAGGATCCCGGGGGCGAGGCCCATGTCGAGGGCGCCGCGGACGTTGGCCCGGCGCAGGACGGGCAGGAACCGCACGCCGGCCAGGCCCTGGGCCAGCACGCCGGCGGCGTCGACGGTGGACGATGCGGGCTCGGCCAACGACGGCCTTCCGAGCACGACGACGACGCCCTCCCGGCCGAGCACCTCGGCCGCCCGGACGATCTCGGCGCCGGGCACGCCCCCCGCCCCCTCGGCCGAGACCCGGGCGCCGGCGATGGCCCCGGCCAGGGCCCGGGCCACGGCCGCGGCCTCGCCCGGCCGGTGCTTCAGGCTGACGGCGGCGTGGCGGGTGAGGCCGGTGGCGGCCGGCACCAGCTCCACCAGGGGCACGCCCCGGTCGACGACGGCCTCCCGCAGGCGCAGGTAGAGGACGGGCAGCTCCTCCTTGAGGTCGGGCCCGACCAGGAGGATGGCCGAGGCCCGGCAGGCCTCGTCGATGGTGGCCTGGGGCAGTCCGAGCACCACCTCGGCGGGCAGGCCGTCGCCCAGCTGGCAGTCGACGTTGTCGGTGCCGAGGACGGACTTGGCCAGCCGGCACCAGGCGTAGGCGTCCTCGTTGGCCAGGCGAGCCCCGCCGAGAACGGCCACCGCCCCCGGCCCCGACGTGTCGACGATGGTGCGCAGGCCGTCGGCCGCCGCCTGCATGGCCAGCGTCCACGAGGACTCGGTGAGGGTGCCGTCGGCCGCCCGCACCATGGGGTTCGCCAGGCGGGCGTCGGACTCGATCGCCTCGTAGCCGAACCGGCCCTTGTCGCACAGCCACCCGTGGTTCACCGGGTCGCTGTCGATGCCCAGGTGGCGGGTGAGGCTGTTCTGCGACGACTGCACCGCGATGCGGCAGCCCACCGCGCAGAAGGTGCAGGTGGACTCCACCACCTCGATGTCCCACGGCCGAGCCTTGAACCGGTAGGGCGTGGCCGTGAGGGCGCCCACCGGGCAGATCTGGACGATGTTGGCGCTGAAGTTCGACGTGAACGGCGCCGCCGGGAAGGTGTTGACCTCGGTGCCGTCGGAGCGGCCGATGAAGTCGATGCCGGCGTCGCCCGCCACCTCGTCGGCGAAGCGGGTGCAGCGGGCGCACTGGATGCACCGCTCCCGGTCGAGGGCGACCAGGGGGTTGATCGGGATCGGCTTCTCCCAGTGCCGCTTCTCCTCCACCATCCGGCTCTCGCCCGGGCCGAAGGCGAACGTCTGGTCCTGGAGAGGGCACTCGCCGCCCCGGTCGCACACCGGGCAGTCGAGGGGATGGTTGATCAGGAGGAACTCGAGGACGCCGTCCTGCGCCTTCTTGACCTTGGGCGAGGCCGTGACGACCTCCTGGCCGTCGGCCACCGGCACGTAGCAGGCGGGGGCGAGTCCCCAGCCGCGGGGGTTCTTGACCTCGACCAGGCACATCCGGCACATCCCCACCGGGCGCAACCGGGGGTGCCAGCAGAACCGGGGGATGTAGACGCCACCCCGTTCGGCCGCGGCGATGACCATCTCCCCCTTGCGGGCCTCGATCGCCTTCCCGTCGACGACGATGGTGACCGTATCGACGCGGGGGGGAGCGGCCTGATCCGTCATCGCGTCAGCTCGCCTTTCGATGCCGGCGGCCACGCCCGGCGCCGCAGGCGCCCCCCGTGGCTGCCGGCCGACGAAGACAGTGCGGAGGGCGACCGGCTCCGCCGGTCGCCCGGAGCTCCGTCAACTCGTCCGAGCGAAGCGAGGACGAATCAGCCAAAAGGACAGCCACCTTCCTTGATGTGGACGAGGAACTCGTCGCGGAACATCCTGATGGCCGAGGTGATGGAGGACGGGATCGACGGGCCGAGGACGCAGATGGTGGTCTTTTGCGGCGGCCATGACAAACCGGGGGCGATGTTGTCGCACACGTCGAGGAGAAGGTCGAGGTCGGCCTCCCGCCCGGCGCCGGATTCGATGCGGTGCAGGATCTTGTCGAGCCACCCCCCACCCTCCCGGCACGGGGTGCACTGACCGCACGATTCCCGGTGGAAGAAGCGGGTGATGCGCCACGCCGCCCGCACCATGCACGTGGTGTGGTCCATGACGATGACCGACCCCGACCCGAGCATGGACCCGGCCTTGCCCACCGCGTCCTGGTCGAGGGCCATGTCGAGCTGGTCGGGCCCGAACCACGGGGCCGACGCCCCCCCGGGGATGAAGGCCTTGAGCTGATTGTCGTTGCGGATGCCCCCGCCGAGCTTGGGCTCGTAGATGAGATCCCGGAACGTGGTCTTGCTCATCTCGATCTCGTAGTTGGCCGGCTGCCGGACGTGGCCGGAGAGGGAGAAGATGCGGGTGCCGGTGGATCGGCCCAGGCCCAGGCCCTTGAACGCCTCCCCGCTGTTGAGCACGATCCAGGGCAGGTTGGAGACGCTCTCCACGTTGTTGACGATCGTGGGCTGCATGTAGAGGCCCTTGACCGCGGGGAAGTAGGGCGGCTTGTCCCGGGGGTAGCCCCGCTTGCCCTCCAGGCTCTCGAGGAGGGCGGTCTCCTCGCCGCAGATGTAGGCGCCGGCGCCGGGGTGGATCACCACGTCGACCGAGAACCCGGAGCCGAAGATGTCGCGGCCGACGGCGCCGTAGGCGTAGGCCTCGTTGAGGGCGGCGGTGATGCGTTCGATGCCGAGTGCGAACTCGCCCCGCACGAAGATGAAGGCCTGGGCCGCCCCGGTGGCGTAGGCGCAGATGAGGGTGCCCTCGACGATCTGGTGGGGATCGGCCTCGAGGAGCATGTGGTCCTTGTACGTGCAGGGCTCGCTCTCGTCGCCGTTGATCACCAGGTAGGCGGGACGGGGCTTGGCCAGCATCGACCACTTGCGCCCGACCTCGAAGCCGGCGCCGCCGCGGCCGAGGAGGTTGGCCGTCATGACCTCGGCGCTGACCGCCTCCGGCGTCATCGACAGGGCCTTGCGCAGGCCCTGGTAGCCACCGGTGTCGAGGTAGGCCTTGAGCGTCCACGAGTTGGGGACGCCCAGGCGGGCGGTGACGATGGGTTCGGCGTCGGTGAGCATCAGGCGCCTTCCGGCTTCAGGGCCGTGTCGCCGGCCAGGAGCCCGACGTTGCGGCGCACCCGGCACAGGGTGCCGTGGGGTGGGACCTCGTCCGCCAGCCGGCCGCCCCGCAGGTCGTCGACCAGGTGGTCGAAGGCATCCGGGGTGACGGACCCG
>Ga0105245_10000434_pt1 | contig 38625 bp, 50 predicted proteins | sample KBSM54metaG_FD_81523 | JGI IMG/M metagenome (GOLD analysis project Ga0105245, IMG submission 81523) | Miscanthus rhizosphere microbial communities from Kellogg Biological Station, Michigan, USA - KBS M5-4 metaG | ecosystem: Host-associated > Plants > Roots > Rhizosphere > Soil | place...
CGATCGCTTTCTTGCCTACGCCGTCGAAGCTCACGTAGCGCAGCGCATTCTTCAGCGCGTAAATGCCGCCCAAGCACGCATGCTTGAACTCCGGCACCTCGAGCTGGCGCGACAAGCGCGGCAAGCCGAGTGCGTCGAGCCCGCGATCCACCATGCCGCGCACGATCACCGCGCCCGCCGCGTTATCAGTGCTGGACTCGGTGCCCAGACCCAAAAAACCAATCTCTCGCGGATCGATTTCGTTCTGCGCAATCAAGCGCAGCGCAGCGTTCGCCGCCATCGTGTACACGTTCTCGTGCTTGCCGAGCACGCGGAAGCTCTGCCCCACCACCGCTCGCACTTTGTCCCAGTTGTTGCCCGTCCACTCGCACCATTGATCCAGTGGCACGCGAAAACGCGGAACGTACAAACTCATGGCGCTGACGCCGGGGGAAAGGTGGGATTCGCTCACACCGGAGTTCGTAGTGAATCGAGACCCCAGTTTCAAGGCGAGCGGGGCACAAAACCCTGCTCGAGCGGGCGCGAACGGTCGAATCAGGCGTAAAGGTTCAACGCGCGGCCCGTGTCGCCCGAGGTTTCCGGGCGATTCACGCCCAAATCCGGCTGCTGACTGGCCTTGTACCCGGTGAGCGCGTCGTTCTTCGAACCATCCGCGTTCGAACCATCGCCCTTCTTCGCGCCCGCGACCCCACTCACGCCGCCATTCCTTGCGGCCTCCGCCGGCGAAACGAACGCCTCACTGCCCGCGATCGACTTCTTCGGGTGCGCCGGGTCGATGTTCTTCTTGGCCAACTCTTCGTCCGCGCAGTTGCGACAAACGTAGCCATTGACCATGCGCATAAAGGTTAGTTCGCTGAACGGCTCGCGCGCGGCGAACTTGAGGAGATTTCTTGCGCGACTGAGCTAGCCTCCGGCAATGGGGCCAAGTTGTGCGGTGTGCTCTGCGAGAGCGCTGCGGCAAGACAGAGCGGGATGCGTGGTGCTCCGCATGTGGGACGCTCTTTCCAGGGGCGGTCGTTGGCGAGATGACCTCCCTCGGTGCCGCGCTCTGGCTCGTTCAGACGTTAGCGGCAGAGCTGAGCGTCGAGACGATGTCGCAGCCCGTTAGGTGAGTGCGGAGATCCAGGATGTGCGTCAGGCGGGCTGCGTCCGGCACGTCGTGGCGGTGCACTGGATCGATGAGTAGGCAGGGAAGGCCGGCACGGGTGGCGCCCTGATAGTCTGCCGCAAACGAATCACCGATGTAGATGCTGGAATCTCGCTCGCCGCCCGATTGCGCGAGCGCGCGCTCGAAAATGCACGCGGACGGCTTGCGCTTGCCGTGTTCCACCGAAGTGAGCACGAGCGCAAAGTGCTGCGCGATATTCATCGCTTCGAGGTGTTGCTGAACCAGTGCCGGGTGGTGCGTATTGGTGACCAGTACCAACGTGATGTCTTTGGCGAGCTCGGACAGCAGCTCCGGAACACCCGGGATGTAGGCGACGCCGCGGTTCCATTCGTTCAAGTAGGTATCGCGAAAGAGCGCCATCGTTGCCGATGTGGATGGTGGCAAGACGCGAGCGAGGAACTCTTGGCACACCGCGTCCATCGAGAATTCGTCGAGGCGGTGCTGTGCCTGAGCCTCGAACTCGTCGAACGTCGCGGACCAGCGCTCGAGAAACTCGGCGTAGCTCAGCCGAGCACCGTTCGCGATCAGCAAGTCATACGAACGCGAGTACCCTTGTTCGACGCGACTTTCGGAGTAACTCACCAAAGTCCCGAAGAAATCGAACAGTGCGTGCTTCACCGAGGCCATCGAGGCGAGCGACCGTAACGGCGTTCTTTGCCGCGCGCAGCACAAAAATCAGCGCACTACTATGAGCTGACCGTCATCCAATATTCGGGTAACAAATCGCGAAGCGTTGCGAGCCTGCCACCCGGCAGCCCGATGAGGCAGGAGAAATTCGCCAGGCTCACCTGGGCGAAGAGCTCGCGGCAGCGTCCGCATGGCGCCATGATCCCCGCTGCGCCCACGGCCACGACCATTTCTATCTCCGTCTCGCGCGCCTTGATCATCTCGGCGACGGCCGCATGCTCGGCACAAAAGCCGACACCACAATTGAGGTGCAAACACACCCCCGTATACGTTCGCCCAGTCCTCGACAAAATCGCCGCCGCGACCGTCGCCGCCGACGAATCCGCGTCACTGAGTGTGAGTGGGCCGAGCAGCGACGTGGCCACCTCGACCAGCGAGGCCAGCTTGGCGCGCATTGTGTCCGCGGTCTCCATCTCCGTGCGCGAAACGTAGCGGTGTTTGGCGCTGAGGGCTACCCGACGCGGTGGGCCGTTTCGATGGGGACGCGGGCCTAAAGCTCAGGCGAGCATGCGGACCGTTTCTTCCACGACACGGGTGGTTTCTTCGACCACGCGCGGGCGGTCACGTGGGTCGTCGAGGAAGGTCATTTGTGAGATCAGGTCGACTAGTCTCGAGAGGCGCAGCCATTCCGCGGGAAGTTCGCCGCCGGCATCCCGATAGCCTGCTGCGAAGGCTTCGCGAAATCCGGCGGGAAGCGAGTCACCTGCGCGAAGGAAGAGTCCGACGTCGATGAGTGGTGGCCCCGCGAACGCGAACTCCCAATCGAGCACGGCGCTGACGTTCCACGCTGTCGCCGTACGTCGGAGTAATAGGTTCGAGCGCTTGAAGTCAGCGTGAACCAATGTGTATCGGCCATCGATTTCGCGCAGCAACGGCGCAGTGCGCTCGACGGCGCTCCACAGCGCATCGCGGAGGGCCGGGCCGAGTCGTTTTCCGGCAAGTCCGCCGAACAGCGCGCGATTCACGACGCTCGGCACGAATTCGGAAGGGGCGCCGTAATGCTCGACCACCGTCAGGTTCGCTCCGAACTCACCGCACTCCGGAAAATGATGCCTCGCGATGGCCGCTGCAACCCGCCCACAGGTTTCGGCAATGCTGACGAGTTCAGAATCCGGCAGTGTCTTGAACAGAGCCTGAAGTAGCGTGCCCTCGACGAACCCCCAAATCGAATACGGGTGCTCGCCGCGCTGCGGCGCGGGGTCGGAATAAATGAGCGGCGCGACGGGAATTGAGGGGTGTTTCGCGAGGAAACGCATCAACTCGCGTTCGCGCGCGGCGGCTTTGGTGTCGCGAGTGTGAAGTCGAAGTACGTAGGACGCATCGTGAGCTGCGAGTCGAAAACGGATGTTGCTGTTCGCGAGCCCTGTTTCGAGCATTTGGGCTTGCGCGATGGAGGCACCGGGAAACGCCGGCTCAACCAGGTGCTGTAGCTCTGCCAATGACAGCTCCACGCGCGGTGGACGTTCCCAGCCTTCTTCCACGGTCGCCTCGCCTTCCGGTTTTCAGGGATGAAGACGAGCCATTGCGCGGTAGCGCGCCAGGGCAGCTTCTACTCCGAGCCTCGGGCTACTCAGTATGGGGATGTTCAGATGGCGAGCCACGTCCGCTGCGGGAGCCATCGATGCTTGAGCCAAGAGAACGAGATCGCCCGGTCGCGCTACTGCCTCAATCGTCCTCGCAATCTCGGCGGCATAGTCCGCATGGGCTCCACGCTCGAAAAACGGCCAAGCCGTTTCAGATAGCACTTCGAGCACGTCGACCGCACGGCCCGCGCGGGCCGCTACTTCGCGCACCAAACCCATTGTGGGCGCCAATGTGCTCGCGAGCGCAGCCAACACGATGATGCGACGGCCACTCGCCACGGCCTGCTCCGCCATCGGTCGGTCGATGCGCATCACCAGAACCCCCTCCGAAACCGGGGCTGCCTCCGCGATCGCGCCGATCGTCGAGCAAGTGCACACGATCAGCTTCGCCCCATCGCCAGCGAGCATCCGAATCGCGTCAGCCACTTCAGCCCGCACCGCTTCCGTGAGCGCGCCGGCCGCTCGCACCTGAGCCAGCAATTGCTCCCGAACCTCGTGTCGAATGGGGATCGCGGCGTCCATTTCGCTCACCAAGCGTTGGAACGTCTCCACGTGCACGGGGGAGGTGTGGAGGAATGCGAGCATGAGATGAGTCGTGGTGCGTCGAGGGGGTTGCTACGCAAGCCAACCAGGCAACGCCGATGCCTGCTTGAGCCACGCGGTCAGCTGCGCTTCGTCGTGTGCGTCGTGCTCGTGGATATCGAGGTAGCGGGTTTCCTTGCCTTTGCTGGCGCCGGGCGGGAGCGGTCGCAAGGAAGTGCCGCGGAAGAAGGTGACTTTGACGTACTTCGTGAAGATGTGGACGCCGAGGAACCACCCTTGGCCATCGACTCCGTAGAGCGGCGAGTTCCACTTCACGGCCTTGCGCACGTGGGGCACCTTGCGCACGATGAGCGCGTCTAACTTGCGGCCGATGTCTCGTTTCCAGCCGGGTAGCGCGGCGATGTATGCTTGCACTGGAGCGTCACCGTCGGCCTTGGCGATGCGGGGATTGCCGCCCGAGAGAAGCTCTGGCGGCGCGGCTTTCCTCGGACGCGGCTTGCTCGTCGAGCCTGCCTTTGGTTTGTCTGCGGACGGTCGCGTTGCCATCGGGCTACTCCAGTTGGGGTGGATCAGGTTCAGCTAGGGGCGATCGTACACGTCACGGAAGCGCAGCATGTCGAGCACGTGGCGCTCGTTGTTTCGTGGGAAACCGCAGGCGGCGGCAAACTCGGTGGCGTCGCGATACGTCCCGAACAAACGATCCCACAAGGGCAGATCTGAGAAGTTGTAGCGGTGCACATCGAGCTCGTGATGAACCGAGTGCAGCTCGGGCGTTTGAATGAAGTACCTCAGCCAACGCGGGCTGCGGAAATTCGCGTGGTAAACGTACTCTCCCGTGGCCGCGAAAAAATTGCTCCAAAAGGCGCCGACCAGTGAGGCGCCGAGCAGCGGATACAGAATCAAGCCGGACAACAACGAGTCAGCGATGATCTCGAGCGGGTGTTTGTAGAAGGAGGTCACCGCTTCGATGCGCGTGGGTGAGTGGTGGATTTGGTGGAAGAGACGCCAAAACCCGGGTGCATGGCGAATGCGATGCCACCAATAGAAGAAGAAGGTGCCAATCAGCCAGGCACTGAGCCCCTCGGCGGTGGGTAGGTGCCATGAAGCGAGGTGAAACAATGAGGGCCCGTGCAGAGTAGCTTTCCACACTCGGTTCAAGCCGAGCGTGAGCAGCATCTGCACGAGATTGACGGCGAGTGCGCGCAGATACCAACCCTTGACTGCTGGAAGCGGACGCCCAGGCGCCACGCGCTCCAACCCCAAAAAGAAGCATGTCACGAGGCCGGTCAGAATGGTTGGCAGTGAGATTCGGAGCAGCAAGAGGTTCTGCCTTTCGCTTCGATTTTACGCTACGCGACGACGCGACGTCGATATCGGACTGATTCGCTGGAGAATCCGGGGAATTCTTCGGTCTTGGTGTGGCCGTTGCTGTGAAATCCGAGGGCCTCGTAGAACGCGCGCGCGTGGGTGTTGTTCGCAAGCACCCAGAGCGTCAGCTCGGAAAAACTTCGTAGGCGGGCGGCTTCGACCGCAGCATCGACGAGGGCGCTACCGGTGCCCGAACGCCAAACGCTGGGATCGACGTAGATGGCCGTGATCTCACCGATGGCCGAAGATGCATCGGCATCTCGCGAAGGCAGTATCGAGCAGAAACCGACGACTGCTTGACGATCCGTTGCAACGAGCACGAGCGCATCCGGTTGGGTGAGGACCTTCGACCACATGACCGCGCGTTGCGCTGGATCTAGCCCTTCCAGATGCGCATCCGGCAGGAGCCCACGATAGGCCGCCTGCCACGTTTTGACGTGTAGTGCTGCGATATCGTCGATGTCCGACGGGACTGCTGAGCGGATCATGTCAAAACACTCGTCATCCGAACGCTCAACTCAGTTCCTGCGGCGAGCGCGGATGACTGCATCCACACCGCTGCCCGCGACAGCGCGTGGGCGGTTTTCCGCGACCACCAGCTCCCAAACTTTGGCATCGAGCGCAGCGATCGCGTCCTCGATCGAGACTTGCACTTGATTCGCTGCGGGGGTCGCAGCACCGGTCGCGGGATCGATGGGGCGGTGCCCGAGGAGGAACAAAGTGCCGCCCGGAGCGACCGCGCTCGCCATTCGTTTCACCATCGCCTCCACAGAGCCGGCCACGTGCACGTACAAGCAGACCACGAGGTCGTAACGCTCGGGCTCCGGATCCCATTTCGCAAGATCGCCCTCGAGCCACTCGATACGCTTTGCGATATCAGTACCAGCGGCCTCCGCCATCGACCGCCCGTGAGCGAGCGCAGCGGCGGAGAAATCGACCGCGGTGACTTGCCAGCCGTGCGCGGCCAGCCAGAGCGTCTCCGCGCCGTGCCCGCAGCCGGCGTCCAGCGCACGCCCTGGCGTCAGGCTCGCCGCTTCCGCCATCAACTGCGCATTGGGTGGACGCTGCCCGACTTTTTCGCCGTGCTCGCGCAACGTCTTCGACCACAGCTGCTCCCAGAAGTCCTGATCGTATTTGGGTTTGGTCATGGGCTTGATGAGTAGGAGCTTCCGCGTCGTGGTTGTCCAGTGGCCTCCGTAAAGATCTGGTGCCCTCGTTTGCCGGCTGATGATCACGCGGTCGGGTGGGATCAGGGAAGGGGCTGCCCGACCATGATGCGGTGACCGTCGACCGTTCTCAACCCGAATTCGCGCATCCCCCAAGGTTCGTCGCGAAGCGGTTTGATGAGCTCTGCGCCCGCCTCACTGACACGCCGGTGGTACTCGTCAACGTTATCTACGGTGAGGTAAGCGAAAAAGGAGTGATCGCCGAGCTCACGCGCGGGCAACGCATCCGGACACTCACCCGCCATGATACGGCACTCGCCGTTCACGAACAGGCGCCATCCCGGATCACCCATCTCGCGAACCTCGAAGCCGAGCGCACGCGAGTAAAACTCACCCGAACGCTTCAAATCACGAACCGCCAACACGTGCGCCGATTTAGAAATCGTCATCGATATTCCTTGGTCAAAGTTCGCGTGAGAGTAACCTGTCCAACGCCCTGAGCGTGGCCGTTCGATTCTTCGCCAGCAAGAAGTGCTCGGGAAGATGCATCAGCGCGACTTTGAAACCACGATGGTCACCCGGCTTTCGCGTTTTGCTCGCTACGAAGTCTCGAATTGCTCGCGCGTGCTCCGAAGACCAAGCCCAAAGGTGACCCCCTTTGACGGTACAAGTGAAGTAAGCGTCATCTGGCCAAGCGATCACCGCACCCCTTCGCTCTAGGTGACAGCGCCCGCAGGCGAGGTGACCTTGAAGCGGTGAATGAGTTTCGGCAGCTCGACGGAACGACGCCGGCGCGCCACAGCTCGGACAGCGAACGGTGAGCGCTCTCGGCAGCGAGAACCATTCGTATGCGTGGGTCACTCTTCGATGTTAGACCATCGCTTCGACCGAAAGCGACGCTGCGATTCGTTTGAAGAACTCCGGCGCCAAGTCGGGTGACGGTAACCCTGCGACTTGCCCATCGCCGAGCTCGACGATCGTCCAGGTTCCGCCCTCTAAGAAAGCGACGTCCATCGTAAAGTATCTGCTGGGGATGCGAGCTGCGATGGGCCGGATCTGTTCGAACGGGAGCGGGCGATCGAAAGTGGTCAGGTCGCCCCAGTACCGATGCGACAGGATCGGTTCGCCGTCCAACCAGAAGCTCCGAAACTCCGCAGCGAGTGGCATTCCACTCTTGGGATGAGTTCCGACGATGTGCAACGGGACGAACTCCCTGAAGACGAGCCCTTCGTTTAGGTCAGTGCCTTGAAGCTCGAGGAATCGGCGAACCACTCGCTCAACGGCAGTACTGTCTGCGGCGCTCGGGATGAAACAGGCTTCATTCCAATAGTGTTTCTGCGACTTGACGTAATCTTTGACGACGACCGGGCGATCGCCGAATGGCGCAAGAGCTTCGTGAACGCATTCGAAATCGACGTTTCCCTGCACGGGAAGCCATACAGACCGTGGAGTGCGCCCTTCGATCGACGGGTAGCTGTCTGGTAAGTAGTGACACGTTCGGTACTCAGCCGGAGTGTTAATGAGGGAAGTTCCACGTGCCAGCAAGGCGGCGTGCATTGCTTCGTACTGCTCGGGTTTGAGCATCCAGCCTCGATAAAGTGCCAGCGGTTCGCCATCTGGAACCCGGGCAACGCCAGCGGCGGCTGCGCCTTCGACGAGCCGCGTGTGGTCGACCAATGCAGTTGTCAGCCCCGCCTCGCGCGCGGCCAACAGCTCTGGCTCGAAATCCGGCTCGACTTCGCGCGCGCTGAGCGGGTCCGAAGGAAATAGTACAAGAGGCATGGAACAGCGAAAAACTACAGGCGATCGGCCTCGAACGACAAGGCCATCGTTTGTCGCTCATCGTCGGCCGATTGCGCCGAGGGTGAGGCGTTAGCCGGGCTCGCGCGTCGAGAGGTCCGAAATCGTCCCGTAGATGTCGCCGTTGTCGCTGATGACCAGAGCGGTGTCCGCCAGCGGTACCGGCAGTTCGCGAAGACCGGATAGGAGTTGCGTGATCTTCGGCCCCGACGCGGCGAGCGCTTCCTCGCGACAGTAGACGACTACGAGTTGTGCTTCGCCATCCGACGCGACTCTCCCGCGCAGGAAGCCGCAGTACTCAGGCTCGTCTTCCAAGATATGTTCGTGACCGCGCGGCAAGTTCCGCCGATGTGCATCTCGCGCATCGAACAACCGCCCGTCCGGGAAGATCCAGAAAACGAAATCAGGGTCCCGGTGCGTAAAGTCCTTGATCGCGTTGCGCCTTCCGCGAAATCGCGCGGCCAAGAAAGGGAATGAGAGCGTGGCCTCGTCACGAGATACGGATCCGACGGAAATCATCACGCTTCCTCAATCCGGCTTCGAATGGGTGACGAGGCGACGCGAGAGTGTCTCGAATCCGACGGAGTGCCAGAAGGCGCGGGCGGGCTCGTTGAATTCATACACGCCGAGTTCGGTGCGTGTCGCGCTCGCGTCGTCGGCCCAGCGAAGTGCGGCGCGAACGAGTTTTGTTCCGGCGCCTTGTCGGCGAAATCGTGAATGCACGACCAGCGTGTCGATTTCTGCCACCACGGTTGGCTGCACTATGGGGGCGCGAGCGGGCTGACGAAGGAACATGTAGAGCGCTCCGGCGAGCGACTGATCCGGGGCACAAGCGAGAAACATGACTCGATCGGGTTGCGAGACGTAGGGCTCCAAAAACTCACCGACGGCGGGCTCTTCGACTTGCCGAAATAACCAAGGGAGAGCGCGGCGGTGGAGCTCGTCCACCTCGTCGAGCAACGCGGTGACTCCCGGTAAATCACCCAAAACAGCGCGTCGGACGGCTATCTCACTCATGACCCAGCTACGGTTTTAACTCGTTCACCGGTTGAGGTCCACCTCCGAGGTTGGCGAGCGCTGTGCTGCGATGCACGCCGAGCCGCACGGGAAGTCAGATTCGTTCCATCGTCAGCCGCCGGATCGTCCCTGCGACATCGCTCAAGTCATTGTCGAGTTGATGGTCGCGGCCAGCTACTCGATGGACGTGGGCTCGCGGAATGACGCGCGCATAGAGGTCCAGGTGAGAGGGCGGCGCGACTTGGTCCTCGAGCCCGTGAAAGAAGTGGATCGGCACGTCTGGCGGAAGGTGCGCCCCCAGATCAGCGGGGAACTGCAGATCATCCGTCGACCAGCCGCCATCGCCGATGAACGGCGCGGCGATGAAGATCAGCGCTCCGAATTTCCGCTCGGTCGAGCGCTCTGCCAGCATTTTGATGAGAATCGTCGCACCCACCGAGTGAGCGACGAGGATCGCGCCATCTCTTAGCTTCGCGAAAGCCTGCTCGATCGCCTCCCGCCACGAGCCATAGTTTGGCTCTTCCTCGCGCGGCAGGCGCGGATAGCGGACCTCGAAATCTTGCCCGAGTTCGTGGCGAAGGCTCTCGACGAGCTTGCTATCCCACTCGTCGTGGACACCCGCGCCGCCTCCCTGAATGAAGAGCAATTGATGTTGGTCGTGCATCGTGGGTCTCCATCGTAGGGCTGCGATTGGCGATGACCTAGCGTGGACGCAGAATGGTCGCATCGCCACTGCCCGACGCCGATAGGCCGCGCAGCAGTCTTAGCAAAAGTGCCGCGCAGGTTTGCAGCGTAGCAACCGGCTACGACGTGACGCGCTTGCCTAGCGCACGTCCGCTCCGCTACTCGAACAGCGGCGATGAAACCGGGGAAAACATTCTGGCGCGTCGCTTGCAACCCAGCCGCAGATGCAAAAGTCGAAGTCTTGCGTGACGTTCGCTGGATTGCTGATCACGTGTGCGCTTTCGGGCTGTGGCTCGGCTGACGAAGGCGACCCAGTGCAAGAAGTGAATCAGCGTTTCTCGACCTTCCCGTCAGAACCGAACCACGAGGACATCACGCGTACCGCCTTGGACTTTTTGCGTCCGGATATTTTGGAGGCAATCGTCGTTGCCAACGCTTCGACGGACGTCCAATTCGCGCTCGTGAACGCGAACCACTTCGATGACTGCAATTTCACCGGCGGATCCCAAATTATCGCGACAAACCAGGCCGAAGCAGTGCGCAATTTAGATCCGAGCTTGCCCCCCACCGCGGACGCCGCGGCGACTCTGGCATTCGGTCGCTCGCTGCACACCGCACAAGACTTTTACGCCCATTCCAATTGGGTCGAGCTGGGCGGCAACACCTTGCTCGACCGCTCACTCGGCGAGTTCCCAACGCTCACCCCATACGCCACGATCGCGTCGAGCGGATTCGTCGTCGTGCAAGGCGCGAAACCGAAACACTCCGCGCTGACCCGTGAAGCGGACGCGCCATATCCGACTGACGCGATCGTCAACGTGAAACTCGACAGGACCAAAGCATTCGGGCTCATCACCGGCACGGTCGACTACGAACCCGGGAACTTTTGCCCGGACCAAGTCGCGATGACTCACGATGAGCTGAACAAAGACAAGAGCACCATCCCAGGCCGCACCGCGCAACACTTCGCCGCCAAAGCGCTCGCCACCACGCAGAGCCGTCACGAGTGGTGTCGCTTGGCATCGCTAGCGCGCGCCGCCTGGGGCGAAGCTGGCACCGCTCGCCTCGCGACCTGGGTCGCCGACGGCGCAATTGAGCCGGATTGCACGACGGAATAGGCGTGCCCTTGCAGCGCCGCTAGGAGGCCGTAGCGCCGGGATGCTTCAGGTACTCAAAACGCGCTTCACACGAATAGCTCTGCCACTTTTGCGAGCGCAAATCCCGCAAGTGCCCCAACCGCGGCCTCTTGTCGTTTCGTCATTCAGACGATCCGAATTGCGTAGAAAACCACGGACCTACCTCGAGCATCGAAGCGTCATTACCTCCGATTGGTTGATACCGAATCGCAGTGACTAAAGTACGCGCGCAGCCTTCGCGTCGTGGACTCGTCGGGTGAGGGCATCAGCTATGTCACTCTCGGCGAATGGGTTTAGAGAGAACGTCTTCGGCGGAGAGAAGGTAAACTCTCGTCCGAGAGGGCCACTCGCGCTGGCCCCGCAGAGCTTCACGGTGACCCGCGGCGGATTCGTTGCCCGGGACGAGCTGACCCTCAGGATGTCCGTCAGTGGCACTCGGTGTTCTTTTCCCTTGTTCTTAACAACGAGGAAGTCGCCTCCGTAGTACACCTCGTCGACGAGATCCCACACCAGCACTCTCATCATGACATACCCAAACACCGCAAGCGCGGACGGGTAAATAACGGCCGACACGTCGGTCCGGCCCGAGACATATTGGATGACCATGGCCACCAGAAACAGGCCGAGGGACCCGAACATCAGTACGGGGAAGCCCTTCTTGTAGAAGGCGGTTGTTGACGATGAGATCTTGGTCAATGGACGACTCTCCGTCCGCCTTCGCGGCGGGGCTCGATTCGCCAAACGTAGCGTGTTCAGCGGCGCGCGCCAGAGCAGCATGCGCGTTTGCGGCGCTGCACCGTAGGTTCGAGCTATCGGCGGGTTGCGCGCCGGAATAGGCATGGTTGACCACGCGTTTCCAGCCTAGTGCAACGCTCGACCCGCAAGACACTACTCGGCGTTGCGCTGACACTCATCGGGCTCCTGTTGAGTGCGACGGTCGTCTTCATTCAGACGTCGACATCGTGCCATTTTCCAGACACGCCAAAGCATCGCGGAGAGTCTGGCGCTCGAATCTGGCGGACTGCAGCGCAGTTCTGGCAAATCGACACCGGCTCGACTCGGTGTCCCACGGTTGCGGAGCTAAGGGCCGCTCGAAGTGTGGACCCGGAAGTCAGCGCGCTGGACCCTTGGGGTCGCCCCTATCGCATCGAATGCGGTGCAGAGGGCATCGTGATCCGCTCTTCAGGAAAGGATCACACCTTGAACACCACTGACGACGTCACCGTGCCACACGCCCGCCCCTCGAGCTGAAACATCGGGCGCGGCGGTTGACGCGATCTCCAACGGCATCATGAACGATCGCTGCGTTCAGAAACCTTTCACCAGCCAGCCAGCCATCCGACGTCTTTCCGACGTACAGAAGCTGCTCGCCAGTCATGCTGTTCGTGAACTTGAATGAGTACAAAAGAGGCTCTTTGCCCAGAGCTACGTCGATTTGAAATCGATCGCAGCGCTCGCCGCCGGAAAGCCAATAGGGGATGCCACACAACGTGACTACATCATCACTTCGACTCATGGAATCGCACCAAAGTCATCGAGTCGCCAGTAGCGAGACGACCGGTTCCCAGCCAGGAGCGGAGCACGCTCGCGAGAACGATCTCGAACTCTGCGCACGCCTGCTGAACGTTCGAGTCCACGTCTTCGCCTGAAGCGAGGAAGCCTTTGATCTTGGCCTCAACGTCAGCCAGATCGAGGATTGAACCATCGAGCAGCATTGCCTATTCTTTACCCGACATACCCGCGCCTAACATACCCGAGTTGCCTCGGCCTAACAGCAGGCGCGTTTGCGCCCGCCCGACGCGTCGTCCACGGTTGCGGAAAATCGAAGGTGGTTCGAAGGGTTGGGTTAGCGGGCGCGTCACGCGCAGGGCGTCCCATAGCTCGCATCGGCGTCGAGCGTGACGAAGGACGCGGCTTTTCGGTGGCGCCCATTGGGCGCTTTTGACGAACCCGGGGTGCGCTCCGAGCGACACATTCACGTCGCATCGAAGGCACCCTGGGACGTCATCACGGATGACCCGCCGCAGTTCGAGGCGGCTCCCTCGTCGCTCTGACTCAGAGCCGAGACAAGTCGTCGGCCTTGTAATTCAGGATCCGCACTTCGTCGTTGGTGGTTCGGTGATTTCCGAGCAGCTGCACGTGAATTTGTCCTGCCATCTGCCACGGGAGCCTGGTCGTGCTCTCGTCCGTGATGTCGAGGCCCTCGGCCTCTTCTACGGAATCTGGGCAATACAAGGGTGCGCAGAATTGGTTCGGGTTCACGAACACGGGCACGCAGTATTGAATGATCCCCGTGAACGGATCGACCCCGATGAGCTGATACATCGTGTGCGTCACGGCGGCCCAAAGCCACAATTTCCCGTGCGATGAGACCTTGGCACCGTTGATGGCGTCGATCGACGAAGCCACAGAGGCCAAATTGACGAAGCTCACTTCGCCGATATGCGTGACCGGTGCTGCATTCGGAACACCGAGGCCAATCTGGTCGACGTGCACCCCGGTCGACCCCATCGGCGTGTACACGTAATCGGCGTTCTGGTCATAGGCGACCCAGGACGCACTCTCCGACGGGTTCAGACTGACCGTCCCGAGATCGGTGAGCCCTGGCGGGCCCAACAGGTTATCGGAGATCTTGAGCACGCCCACGCCGGCGTTGGTGTTGTTGGCCGCGTTGATGCTCACGAACAGCCGCGCGCGCTTGAGGTCCGTCGCGATGTCGCCGTAGTGAGCGTAGTTCTGGTTCCGCCACGCTTGAGGCTCGTCGTAGTCGTTGATTCCGCCGCTCCGATAGGGCCAACCGTTGTCTTCGTCGGCAAGGTTGCGGGAAAAGTCTGCCCACCCAATGACACCGTAGAGTGACGTCTTGCCCCATCCGAACTCGGTTCGGCTGAAAAACCACCCGGCTGAGCCGAAGTAGTTTTCATGAGTCATGCCCTGAATGTCATTCGTGAAGTCCGTTCCGATCCAGTCCGGATAGATCGAATTCAGAGTCAAATTGGGGAAGGGGAGCCGGTAGCCGTCTCCATATTGCACGAGCTTGCCGGTGATCGAGCCCATCAAGCCCAGCGGAGCGCCCTGGTACGTCACGCGGATCGCATGACCACGATAGACGCGATTGTGGAGCTGGCTTACCCACGCCGAACCGTCCCATCGATACAGATCGTAGTAGTCCCAAGTGGTGGTATCGCTGAGCTCGCCGCCTTGCGGATTGACTCCGACTGAATCGTAAAAGATCGCGTCCGTCGCGCTGCCGTAAGCGAAGCTGTTGTAGGTGCCGGGGCGAATGCCAAACCACCAACCCGGACAGAAGCCACCGTCGGTGTGCGGTGGCTGGCATAGGAAGCCGAGGGTGAGGTTGTTGCCGTAGCCCTCGGATTTGTCGAGCTTCTTGACCGTCGTACCACCTTGCAGGGCCGGAATGGAGGCTTGGCTCGACGGCAGGTCGATCGCTTCTCCGTGGCTGAGGGCTTCGGCGGGGCGCGTGGGTTGGGCCGGGATTGCGTCACCCGCGTGGCGAACGGGCAAGTGCTGTTGGCGCTCATCCGCCGCGACCAGCGCGCTCGGCAGCGCTGCTCCCTCGTCTTTGAGTAGCGCGCGATACAGGCCGCTGTAGCTGCCTTTCACTTGCGTCAGCAGAGTGCTCAAATCGAGCGCTTGTTCACCCGCGCTCGCGTCGAAATCTTGCACCATCACCACGTTGCCGGGCTGGATCTCCCAGAGCTCGACGCTGTGCGAGGGCGTGACGTCGATATGAGCCAGCTTTTCACCCGCAATGTGTGACTCATCGACTGCAGCGGGGAGGATCGCGCCGCCGCCTGCCTTGCCCGGATCGCCGGACCGATAATCGATCTCGTTCGTCCCTCCGCAGCTCGAGAGCACTGCGACTAACGGCAGCCACTTGGCCAGCGCGCTCTGACCCACCATGAAACGACTGATTTTCCCCACGTTCCCACCTTTCAGCGCCTCTTGGGTCCCCCGACCCATTCAGCTTCTAAGAGCTAATAGCTCGCTTGCTCGGGCGAAGTCAAGGCGTTCGCCAGTCGAGCGCGCAGTCGAACGCGCGCCTCGCCGCTTCCTCGACACCAACAGTCGTCGCTAAGGAATTCTCACTCGTGCGCACTTCGACTCTGCCGATCACAGCCGGACCTGCCGCTTCGTTTACGCCACCGCTGCACTGGATTGCGAGCGTGACCCGAAGGTGGGAGTTCTGCTAGCACGGAGTCATGGCGTATTCTTTCGTTCGGACCACTCTCTCCGTCGGCGCGGTTGGCTTTGCCCTGCTGGGAGCCGCGATGGGATGCAGCAGCGATGGCGCCAGTTCGCGGGATGATTTCATCACCAAGTACTGTGCAGAATTCGCTCCGTGCTGCGCGAAGGTGTCGCGTCCGACGGATGGAGCCAGCTGTCGCGTGTTCGTCACCGCTCTCGCGCCGCCCTCCTTCGATTCCGGTGCGGCCGACGCTTGCCTGACGGAGCTGCGCGCTGCGGCGACCTCGCCCACTTTCTGTGACAGCGCGGGTAGTGCATCTGGGCCTTCGTGCAATAAGGTGTTCGGGAGTGCTGCTGGCACCGCCAAACCCGGCGAGGTGTGCACCAAGGACGAAGAGTGCGCGCCCTCTGCGGCAGGCAAGGTGATTTGTGCCAGCCTCTTCAACAACGGCACCGAGATCCGTAAATGCCAGGTCCAGGTTGCTGGCAAGGCGGGGGATTCGCCTTGTTCTGGCACTGTCGACGGCAACGTCACGAGCTTCAGCGGTTCGGGCACGGTAACGGATGTCGCTCCGATGACCTACCTGTGCAACGTCGCTGACGGTGTCTATTGCGATTCGACCAGCATGAAATGCGCCGCGATCGGCATGGTCGGCGACGCTTGCAGCGCCTTCGGTGGTTCTTACAGTTGCGCAAAAACGGCCTACTGCGATTCGGCGACCAGCAAATGCACCGCGCGGAAGGCCGCGGGTGACGCCTGCACCTCATTCTCCGATCAGTGCTCGGCGGGGAACTACTGCGACGACACCACGTCGAAGTGTGTCGCGGCCCTCGCGGTCGGTGCGGCCTGCACGTCGAGCCAAGCCTGTGCGTCGGACAGCTGCGTCAACGGCAAGTGCGCCGCCGCCGGCTCGGACGATCTCGGGCTAGCCTTCCTCTGCGGCGGCGGGTGAGTCATCAGATGCGCTCGTGGAATTGATCCTCGAAGGCGAGCTCCAAGGATGATGGTTCAGGGGTGATCGAAGTCCGCGAAGGCTTCGATCCAAAGTTTTCCGTCCGACATCAGCTTGCCGTCCGCCCGAACGCAGTCTCCGATCTTCGAGGAGGCGATTGCTTGGTAGGTTGCTAAGCGCTGCTCCGATGGCGCCGGTCGGGTGTAGAGAGAGCCAAAGTAAAGCCTCCTCACGTCACCGCGCGGGTCGATCACGATGATTTGCACGGGCCCGTCCGACTGAGTCGAATCAACGATCTGTCGGACTTTTCCGACAACGCCGTCCGAGCCCTCGGTGTGAGATGTCGTCACCGCGCGGCGGCCACAGACCTCGTACTGATCGTCGTGAGGCTGGAGGTTGAGTGCGGGAGTGCAGGAGACGGCACCCAGCACGAAGAGCAGCTTTAGCTCGTTACGCATCAGTTCGGTCCATCATCGGCCCGCTAGCGACTCGGGATCGGGACGGCTGGGCCGTACGTCAAGGGATGGCTCGCACACTGTTTGCGGCAATCATCCACGCCCCCAGAATCTTGCAAGCACGCGTTCTCGCAGGGATTGGTGCCAGCGCGCAAACGTTGCTCGTCGTAGTGGACCAAGTACATGAAAAGGGCGATCACGAGCGCCACGAGCACCACCATGACGAGCGCGATCTTCTTCACGATACCCGACATCGATAAGATCTTCGCTTCACGCAAGCTCGCCGTCAACGGTCCACACGCTGCGCCGCCGGCCGAGAAGAGTTCCGCGGTTCACTCGTGCTTCCTCGATGTTTGCCAGTCTTCACGCAGAAGACCAAACACGGCGCAGTCGTGAAGCTGCCCGTCATCCTCGAGGATTCGCTTGCGCAGGGTTCCGTCCAAGGCGAAGCCGAGGCGACTGGCGAGCCGGAGAGAACTTTGGTTTGCAGCGCTCGTCCAGATCTCCACGCGATTGAGATCCATCTGCGTGAACGCGAACTGCAGAACCGCACGAATCGCCTCATCTGCGAAGCCCTTGCCCCAGTGATCCCGGGCTAACTCGTACCCGATGAGTGCCCGGCGGTGATAGCGATCCCAGTCGAACAAGGTGACGTCGCCAACAACTCGACCGAGGCTCCGAGCTAGCAGCGCCCAGGCGATCTCGTGACGGCTCGCGTACTGGGCGAGCCGCTCTGCGATAAATCGAAAAGTGTCATCGCGCGTCAGATGCGGGACAGAATTGAAGCGCTGGACGACAGGGTCCCCCCGTACCGCGAAGATGTCCTCGACGAATCTCGCATCGAACTCACGCAGCTCGAGCCGCTCCGTATGCAGAGTTGGAAAGGCCCCGAAGTCGAACATCGCCGTCAAGTCTACCCAACCTATCGGTATTCAACTGCACACGACAAGCCCATCGGCGCCTCCGTCCCAGTTACTGTCCGGGGCCATGCGCTCCTTCGGGTCTCGTCGGGTCACCACGATCGTCCACGCTTCTACGCTCGGTAGGACAGCTTGGCGCCAGTCACTCGTGTCCTAGAACACTCTGCGAGCAGGTCGGTATCGAGCCAAAATGCAGCCATTTCGTGAAGAGCGGGCGAAAGCCTCGCTGGCATGGCGGTTGCTCCTGGGGGGTGATCTCGCCCCGGGCTAGCGGGCGTGTTGATGGTGCGTGAAAGGTTTACAAGATGTCGGGTTCTGTTCGTAATCGGGTGGTGCGGGGTGTGTTGGTTGGATTGGGGTTCGTCGCGCTGACGGGGTGCTCGGCCGCGGGAGGTGCGGACGCGGAGTTGCAGGTTGGTCAAAGCGAGCAAGAGCTGCGGTTCGTTCGCAGCGCCGGTTACGATGATGTGCACGTCAACGCTGCCAAGATCTACAAGGGGCAGGGCGCGCGCTTGCTCATCAAGTACTCGAACGGCGAATGGGATCTCGAGCGCGCTTCGCACGCCTTTTGGGGCACGAAGTTGTCGGCGTACGGTAACCTCTCCGCGGTGCCGGCGATCGCGGACTACGATGGTGACGGCATCGACGATCTGAGCGTCAAAGACCCGTCCAACCACGGCACTTGGTACATCGACTACTCGCACGACGGCTTCGGAGGCTGGAACGCGCAATACTCTCACTACGGCGAGAATTCCGTTGCGCTGCCGGCGGACTACGACGGCGACGGGCGTGCGGATCTCAGCGTCAAAGACAGTAGCAATAACGGGACCTGGTACATCGATTACTCGAGCAACGGCTTTCACGGCTGGGACGCCATCTTTCACGGCTATGGCCCGACCTCCATCGCCGTACCGGCCGACTACGATGGTGACGGCCGAACGGATCTCAGCGTCAAGGACAAGAGCAACAACGGGACTTGGTACATCGACTACTCGAGCAACGGCTTCGGTGGCTGGGACGACATCTTTCACGGCTATGGTCCGACCTCGACACCAGTGCCGGGCGACTACGACGGCGATCGGCGCGCCGATCTCAGCGTGTTCGACGGCACGACTTGGTACATCGACTACTCGGCCAATGGCTTTCACGGTTGGGATGCGATCATCCCCGCAGCACCGGGCTGCGACGGTTGTTGGAGCGACGGCAAACCGCTCCCCGGTGACTTCGACAACGACGGTCGCATGGATATCGGGCTGATTTACGACGGCAGCTCGGTGCTGCTCAGCGGGGAACACTGGGTGTACTTGGTGTCCTTCGCGCGCGACAACTTTCACGGTTGGACGCGCTTCAACGTGAACGATCAGCCGCCGCCCGCACCCGCTGCGCCGAGTGGAATCACACTCACCCCTGCCGTGGGCTCGATCGCCGTGAAATGGCAGGATAACAGCACGAACGAAGACGAATTCATCGTCTACTACAAGCAAGAGAACGCCAGCAGCTACAGCGCCTTTGCCGTCTCTGCCAACTCCACGGCGACGACGATCACCGGCTCGAGCAGCCTGACGCCTGACACCACGTATTGCGTGAAAGTCGCGTCGTCGAACGGCGGCGGAGAAAGCCCCAGCAGCGAGCAACCATGCACGCACACGCTCCCGCTCCCGACGCCCCCACCAACGAAGGCCGATCTCGTGCCCAGCACGCTATCGATCACCCCATTCCCCAACGCTGGCACGCCTGTCACCTTCAGCTGGTCCGAGTGCAACGTCGGCGGTACCAACGCAGGCACCTACAAATATCGCGTGCTGCTCGACCAGGTCGAGGTCAAAACCGGCACGCGCACCATGCTAGCTCACGGCGGGTGCATCAGCGATACCATTACCAAGACCAGCCCCGCCGCAGGCCAGCATCAATTCGACGTGCTGCTCGACATCGAAAACAGCGTGCAAGAAGCCAGCGAAAGCAACAACGCAGTCTTCGCCCAGTTCCACTCCGAATGAGCTAGCGGAACGCCGTCAGCGCGCGGTGAAACCGTCACCGCGCGCGGGCCTCAGAGAGTCGCGACCCGAACACGATCGTCTTGTAGGCTGACCTCCGGTTGCGAATCTTTCACACGCGGATGACGCTCACAGACTCTGCGTGAGCAGCCAGCGCCTCCAGGTCGTGCGGATCGGAGGTCAGGACAGTTCCAGCTGGTTCTGCATGCGCCACGACGAGCGCATCGACCGCGGAACCGCGCCTTGCGCGCCTCCGAAGCAGAGCAGCACGTCGCGCTACTGTCTCGTGGAGAGCCTGGGTGACATCGCAAGCCTTGAGGAACCTGTTTTCGGGGGCGTCTCGACCGGCGTGGCCTTCCAAGCATTCCACCAAAACGACCGACGGGACGCGCGGCGGCCATAGGCCCTCTTCGCGCAGTGCCAAAATGAGCGCTAACGCCTTCGGCGAACGCTCTGCAAGACAGCTCACTCCGCCAGAATCGAGAACGAGCATCGCGACTATCCAGCCTTGCGGCGCGGTCGCGCGACGAGTTTTTTGACGACGGCGGTAGCTGCAGCGCGCTGTCTGGCGGTCGGTTTGCCCACCTCCGCAATCAACTCTGCAACATACTTGTCACCAGCCGCCAGCAGTTGTCGTCGTCGAACTTCGGCACGCACCGCGTCCTGCAACAATTCCGACGCTGGAAGTCGACGCTTCTTGACCAAGTCATACAACTCGTCCGGGAGGTACACCTGCATCCTTGGCATACGCCTAAGTATACACCCTCGTATAAAGCTCGTCAAACGTGCGTGCTGCTAGCCGACCTGGCGTAGAATCGGGCTAAGTACGCTTCTGAACTAGATGCTCGTTCGGCGTGTCACGTACTCGTACCCGTCTCGGACAGCGGCAACGAGGCGGCAATGAGCCAATTCGCTGCCTGGTGTCGCTCGCGGGCAATGCTCAGCGCGGTCCTTACGGCTTGTTCCGAGGCTCTCGAAATTGCCGTGTGGCCCACCGCGAGATCACCGTCTTCGAGATGAACACCTGCAGGTTTAGCGGGCCGAACCAGGCCGTTTGGCGAAAGTCGGCGAAGTCGAGATGGCGTGGATTGATCGAGAAATCGCGGAGCCGCCAATGAACACTGAAGGCGACGTTCGAGTAGTCGGCTAGCTCAGCGGCCGTGCGTAGCCGCGGCAGATCCAAAACAGTGCGGTCTTTGAGAAAGCCGAGCTCGTCGGCGACAAGGCTAGGGTCGCCCTGCGTGTCGCGCGCAGGCAGGCTGCTGCGTTGCAGAGCCCAACCAACGACAGCGAGGGCTTCTGAACGCCAGCTGGCGTTGACCAAGGCTTGACGTTGGGCGGAGCCGAAGGGGGCACTGAGCAGAGCGGCCTCTGCGGTCTGACTAACGTACCGGGGTTCAGCTGCGGCCGCAGCTGGAAACGGAAGCGCAGCGTGATGCGGGGTGGGCCCGTGGTACTCGACCACGGATGATCGAAACGGGTTCCTCTGATGGGAGCTGTCAGCTTCAACAACTTGTTGGGCGGCGATGTCGTCTACGTGTCAATCACACGATGACTTTTCCACTCGCGTAGCCCTCGTGAAGTGCAGACACCGTCGGCGCGATGAGACGTAGTTCGTTTTCGAGCGGATAATGCACCCAGAGCCCAGCGTGGCCGGCGCGATAGCCCCAGCAGATTCCATCCACGCCGGACCACCAATGACGAGCAAGCTTCCAGCGATGCCTACGTGGATGCGTTCGACAGGAAGAATATACCAGCACTGACCAGCGTCATCCCACCAGCCAGTTCTTGCGTAACCTGAGGCAAAGTAGTCGGAGCATTGAAATGACCGCCACGCACCTGGCAGATCAGGTGCATGGGATGCCCGCAAACTGCGCAGTCGGGCTGCGATGTCGCGAAGTCTTGCGACTGCGATCGCGCTAAGTTCGTCACCCGAAGCGATGCCGATCCCCACTACTTCCGAGCGTGCCGCCTCGAGCACATCCCCTCGATAGTGTCTGACGAAGAAGAGCTGCCACGAATCGGCTGCAAGTTTGCCCGCCGCGAAGTCGTCGATGACCTCGGCGAGCCGCGTGGCGGTGAATTCATCAACGGGATCGTTCACGACCAAGTCCTTCGCGAGACATCGCTACCGTTATGGCAGCACTTGCATCTTCGCCCGCCCAACGTTTAGCGCTTCGATCGTAGGGGTAGCGAAGCTGATCGCAAGCGCAAGGTCCAGAACGAAAAGCGCGAACACATAAGGCGCGGCGGGGAACTGGCGCGATTCCCAATACGCCAAGGTCGCAAGACCAAGGGTGGCGAGGGCGCCCAGCGCAGCGATACGAGATGGGGATAGGCGACGAGAAATAGCGACCGAAGCAATGATCGGGGCGAGCCTGATCGCGAGGACGCTTGCCAATACCCGCATGAAGAACGGCAAAGGAGCGACGTGGGCGACCGAGTGCCAGCCGTAGAACGTCACAGGGACCATGCTCCACGGCGACGCATCCAGTAGGAACTGCGTGACGAAGAAAGCAAATGGAAGCAGGCCAGCAAACAACACGAGTTCGACAAGCCACTTCCGCCGCGGTGGTTTACAAAGATTCGGTCCGCGCGAAAGTCGCAAAGATTCGGCGAGCCTTTGAGATGCCAAACGCGCCACCGAGAAGCATCGTTGGCCCACCTCGAATGAGGTAGCCCGCGTCCCCGATGTTTGCCGGTGAGAAAGCAAACAACGTCGTCAGGCCGCCGAAGAAGATGCCCGCTATGCTAACAGCGAGGAGCCCGATCGCGACGGACGCAAGGACGCGGTGTCGCGTCGTCCCCTGTTGAACATTCGCCGGCATTCGGTGCGTCCAGCGTACCGCCTGCTAGGCTGCGGGAGCATCCCGAAAGCGAGGCGCGGCCGTCGGCGTCAGCGCTAGGCCAACACCTTGCCACCACCTCGCGAATGTCCGCCCAGGTGCACCACTCAGCGAGATCGGTTGGAACGACAATCGCGCGCTCGGACACGGCACGAAGGGCTCGCCCGATGTCCCGAAGACGACGACCTCTCATGAACTGGAGTCTGGCATCGACCCATTCGGTCGAGTCTCGCTCGGCGCTGAACACGAGGTCCATCGCGTGTTGAAACGTCCGCAGGGCTGCGTGTGAGGAATCGCCACCAATGAAGCGGCGCACCACTGCGAAAAAGACTCCAGGATCGCGGAACGGATCGTTCTCGTCCGGACCGCAGACGACAAGGAATCGAGCTCGCTTGAGTAGGGCGTCAACAATGGCAACCTCAGCTGTACGCTTCTCGTGGGCGAAGATACAAAGGGCCAGCCACCGCGAATCGGAGATCGCGGCGGAGTTGGCTCCCGCTGCGACGGTGAGCCAAGCCTGATCATTCCAAATGGCTGACGGCGTGGACGCCGCCACGCGTGCGAGTCGCAACGCCTCTTCGGCGGTGGGGCTCCGGATGACGTGACGGATCTCGTGGTGAAGCTCAGATGTCACGACGTCTCCAGTTTCGAGCCCCGCTCGTCCGCCCAAGGTACCTGCCGCAACCCCCTGAAACCGCTGTTGGCAGCCTACTCGAGCACGAGCCTTACCGCATCGGTCGCCTCTTGGTCACCACTGCCATGCTCGCGAATGATCTCGATGAGCCAGTCAAAAACGGTTGGACCCTCTCCGGCGCGAGCTCGAGCAAGGTCTTCAGCGACGCCCTCACGGTTCAGCGGATGACACCGCGCCAACCGGCGTTCAAGTTGCCGAGCCGTCTCGCGATGCCCTAGATGCTCGCGAGCGGTCGCGTGATGTCGCCAGACGAGATCGAAGCCCTGGTCGGGCGTCCCGAATCCGCCGCGCAGGATATCATTGAAAGCGTCCAGGTTTCGGCCCCAGGGAGCATGAGGAATCAGTGTGCGACTCACTTCGTCGTAAAACTGCTCGAGCGTCGTGATGCGCAGGCCGTCGAGCTCCAGGCGAATGGGGTGCTCTCGACGCAGTCGATCGTTCAGCACTGAAGTGATGCGTCCATTGCCGACGACGCGCGAGCCCTCCTGAACGGTGAAAAGCATGCCCGCGAACAACCGTCTGTGCTGGCGCTCAGGAGCGAGGAACCAGAGGGTTGCGCGCGCGGTCTCTCCGGGCGCGATCTGACCAGAATCTGGATACTCGTGCACCGCGTCGTTGAGCTCACTAGGAAGCCCGAAGTCGTGACAGGGGCGATAGCCTGTCGGCATCGGATTGCGCAGCCCGCCAGCGTCGGTCGGCGTCGCCCCAACAATCGCGTCCAGATCTGGTTCTCGCGGCGGCCGCACGAAGGTCATGTCTTCAAGGCGTCGGTCCGCCCAATGTATCGGCATTGAGCTGCGGACGCCAGAGTGAGCCGCAGGCGCCCGACACGTCCCTCAGCTTCAACGCCCTACTAGCCAGCTCGTCCGAGGACCACATCGATACCGGAGAGAACCGCTGCAAGTCGCGTCCGCGGGATTTTCCCAACACGCTTCTGGAGGATCTGTCGGTCGAGCGCGACAATCTGGGAAACGTTGGCAACGGACGGTTTGGCGAGGCTGGTATCGCGCGGGGAGAGCAGGACGTTGCCCGCGGCCTCGCCCCACTTGAGCTGAGACGTGAGGGGCACACAGACAACAGTAGCGAGCGCGCTGCGGTTCAGAGCGTCGCCCTGCACGACGAGGACCGGGCGACGAAACCCTGGGCCAGAACCGACCGGATCACCCAGGTCAGCCAACCAAACTTCACCCTGACCGATCACCACTCTGAACTCTGGAGAACCTTGCGAGCAGCACGCTGAAACACCGGGTCAGGTGCGCCTTGAACCGCCGCACAGGCGCGATTGAACGAGTCAGTGACGGCATCGGGGGAATGACGGGAGACGAACTCCGCAAGAGCCTTGGAGTACAGTTCACTTCGCGAAATCTTGAGATGCTTCGCGAGGTGCTCGGCTTCGTCGAAAACCTCGTCCGGAACCGAGACGGCCGTTTTCATACCAAAAGTATAACCGGCGGAATGGGTGTGATCCAGCCAATACGGCGGTCCAAAGCGGTTCTCCCTGCTCCGGCTAACGTACCTGCTGCAACCCCTTGGAACCCCTTGTCAGCCGGCGCCGCGCAACCAGTTCTTCGTCTTCAGTCCGCGGACTCGCGTGAAATGTTTGGTGTTGTTCGTGACGAGCGTGAGGTTGAGCGACAGGGCGTGGGCCGCAATCAGAGTGTCCAACGTTCCGATCGGCGTCCCCTTGGATTCAAGGCCAGCGCAGAGGCGCCCAAAGACGGTGGCCGCCGCAGCATCAAAGGCCACGACCTCCACGCTTGCTGTGAAGGTATCGATGAGGCGGTGCAGGCGCTTCGAGTGTCGCTTGTCGGCGCCGAAGCGGAGCTCAGACAGCGAGATAGCGCTCAAACAAACTTCTGCTGGGGCGTGAGCGATGAGATTGGCTCCCGCCTCGCCTTCACCTCGCAGCACGAAACTGATTGTATCGGTGTCGAGCATGAACAGCCGTTTGGTCATGCAAAGGGATCCTCGAGGCTGCCAATTGGCTGGTCCTTCGGACGAGGGATCTCGCCTTGCCAAGCGCCGATGCAAGCCAGAAACGCCTGCGGCCAAGCATTGACGGGTTCGAGAACCACCCGGTCGCCGACCTTCCGAACGATGACCTCTGTCTGGTCGTCGGGGAAGCGACAATCCTTCGGCAGGCGGACGGCCTGACTGCCGCCATTCCTAAATATCTTCGCACGTTCCGCCATGCCAAGAAGTATATACGCTGGTATATACATACGCAATGTACCTGAAATCCGGCGGGATTGGCATGTTTTGCAAGCCTCGGCACCACGTCCCGGCGTGCCGCTGCCGTCTGCAAGCGACCCCTGGTGGGCGGCGGCCGCGCGCCCGCTTGTCGTGGCGGTGATACTCGTCAGGGCAGCGCAACGGGGCAAAGCCGCGAGCGCGACATGATCACCCGGAGAAATGCGGGCACGGTGCGCGGCTCGCAACGTGCGCGGGTCGTTTGGTGAAGTGCGTGTTCGTAGACTATCTCAAACGCGCCATCCGCGGCCTCACTCACGGTCGCCTGCATGCCGTCATGACGTTGGATAAAAATATCGGCAGGCCCGCGTACGACTGTGCATCCCAGATCGTCGAGGGTGAGTTGCCGGAGAACTTCGTGGAGGGGTGCGTCTAGTCGGTCGCCAGTCATTGACACCAATGCCAACTGAGAGGCCAACCAATAGGGATGAAAGCTATCGGGTGCACTCGTTTCAACGATGTACGCGTATTGGCGACAATGCGCGTGCCACGCCACGGCCAACACCCTTCGCGAACACCCCGGCCTGTCGACGAGCTGAACGAGCATTCCGGGTTGGTAGGTCGGCACGATAGCGCCGGGCGGTGTCCAAAGCGGAGGAAGAGACAGGGGCTGAGCGAACTTCGCCCACCATCCCGTCTCGGCGGCTCCGCGTGGCTGACGACCTCGGACTTTCCCGGCCAAGCGAACCTCCGTCCACCCAAAGTAGCAGGCTTAAGTTGCGAGGGTCGAGCGAAGCGAGAATCCGCGTCCGCTTCGAGCTGTTGTTAAGCGGCGCGCGCCTCCGGGCCGCGGCACGGGCGGTCGGGGATTGAATCCTCGAATGGTCTCAACCATTTGCTCGAAGAGTTTCCGGATTCTCATCGCAATCGAGGTTTCAGTAACCACCGGACACAACCACCTGCTCCGCGAAATAGTCCCCGTAGGCACCCCGTCCCTCGAAATGTGAAGCAGCGAGACCACGCGGTGCAAGCGCCCGATACCGTTCCCCGAAAGCGAGGCTTCTGGCCCGCCAAGTTGCCTGGTCTCCGCCCAGCAGCTCCGGAGTTAGTAGGGCCATCAAGCCGATGACGTACATACACTCCGCGTCTCGAACGACCCGCGCTTCGAAGGTCTCGTACACGTCGTTAAACAGCTTGGACAGCTCGGGAGATGGAAACGCCGACTGCGGGTATCCGGTCAGATGAGGTGGTTCGATGTTGCAGTACCAACTTAAGAACAGAAGGTGGAGGCAGAGCTCTCGATCTCGGTTTCCAGAACGCCATTCCGCTGCGGCGAGCTCCAGCGCAGGACCGAGTGTGGGCTCGCTGTCATCACCGATATTTCGATTTTCGAGATCGAGTATTGCTTGCGGAACGCCCATCGCTCGTCCGCCTAACGTACCAGGTCTAAGCTGCAAAAGACGAGCAAAGCTAGCTCCACGTCCAGGCCGCGCCGATGAGACTGCAGGCGCGGGGCGCTACTCGGGATCGGGCTCGAGGCACGTGCTCCCGAGATGGCTGCAACGGGTCGGATTTTGCGCGAGAAGCTCGACCGTGAACGTCCGCAACGAGGCGTCACAATTCTCACATTGCAGGGCGACTCCGATCAACGCGCGGCTGCATCCGGGGCAGTACCAGCTCGCAGTTCCAGCCGGACCGGTGCGGTAGCACCGCGCGTTATTGAACGATGTGCGACCAAGGAGATGATCGCTGTAAGGCCTGAGTGAATTGGGCGGCGTCGGCCGGCGCCACGCGGTCCCGAAACGCGAGCTTTCGACGGTCCGAGCGAAGCGTCGCTGCAACAAAGGTTCCCGTCCGTAGCGCATGCGAGGTGAGCCACACTCCGAGCATGGATGCGGTGGCACAGGATGCGAGCAGATAGGCCACGCGCCGCCCGACGAATTCATCCGGGCCCAGCAAGTTGTGAAGAAGTGCAACGCCCATGGACAGCCCCACCAATGCAAGGCAAATGCCGCCGAAGATCGCACGCAAAGGTCTCTCCGCAATGTAGCCGTGTTCGATGCGCAGGGCCTTGATCTCTTCGCGGGAGATGCTCACTAAAGGCGTTCCGTCGTGGTCGAGTTCCTCAATCATTGTGGTCGTGACGCGGACGCCGCTTAGTTCGACGACAATGTCACTCCCCTGCGCAACAAACCGAAGTGACTGGAACCCTGGAGGACCGCCGCGCACATTGACCTCGGCAAAAGGAAACCGCGCCAGCAAGTCGTCCTTCGCTGCGAGAGCCTCGTCGAGTGACTCGAATGCTGGCTCCCAAGTTGGCCCCGATGTGGAGAGGTGGCGCGAGCCGTCTGGATTGAGAACCACGCCGGTGGCCAGCTCTGCGAGCACGATTCGATACGCGGTCGTCGCCATTTGCCGAGTGGTGTGTGTCCAACATAGATAGCAGTGTTAACCCGTGAAAGCCCGCGCGAAGCTGCAGTTTCGTCCGGTTTAACACCGAGTTAGGCAGCCCTCTCGATGTTGCAGAGCAAAACCGCAGCCTACGGTCGGAGCAAAAGGAGCTGGCCGCAGCGCACGTGGCGAAGTCCTGTCCAAGCGTTTGGATCACGAAGAGAAAAGCGTCGACCGCAACACGGGCAAGCGGTCCAGTCGTCAGGATCGGCGTCTATGGTGAGTGGCGACGCGGTATTCGAAAAGTAGGAAACAACAGCGAACGTTGTACCGACACCGGCGCAGTCTGTACATTCCGCGAGCACTGCAACCTCGCCATCCTCGACACAGCGGCGACCTGAGCCACGGCATGCCGCACAATCCTCGAGAACAAGGGGATTGTGATCGGGTGCCGCGGTCAAGAGAGCAGCTGAGCGGCGCGGATACTTGGCAAGGAGCACCCGTCGATGCAGTTCGTCTTTCCCGATCATTGGGTCCTGAGGTTCCGTTGGAGGGTCAGCTTATCGTCAGAAATTCGCGCCGTTCTCAAGGGCTCCAGGCAGCGAGCACCGAAGGTCTGTGCAACTCTCCTGCGATTCGTCATGAACCAAGGAGACCCGACACACGGGACGCTTTGATCATGGCCGCGCGAGTTTCGCGGTCAAACGCGACGAGCAGCACGGTGTCGATTGGGAGTCCGCTCGCTACGGCGTGACCAATCTCGCGTACGGCGATGGCAGACGCCTCGCCAATCGGAAAACCGAACGCGCCGCAACTGATTGCGGGAATTGCGAGCGACCGGATCTCGTGAGGCGAACAGAGTTCGAAGATGTTCCGGTAGCACGAGGCTAACAGCTCGTATTCCCCTTGCCGACCGCCGCGCCAAATCGGACCGACAGTATGAATGATAAACCTCGCGGGCAAATCGAAACCGGAAGTGATTCGGGCCTGACCAGCTGGGCAACGGACGCCGGGGCGAACTTCGGGGAGCTGGCGACACTCCTCCAACAGACGCGGACCAGCTGCGTCGTGGATTGCGCCATCGACTCCGCCGCCACCGAGAAGCCATTCGTTCGCCGCGTTGACGATCGCGTCGACCGCCATTGTCGTGATGTCACCGAGTTCGACACGAACTTCTGTCACGGGTTTGCCCCATGTACCGGCGTCAGTTGCAACGCCCTGTCGGCTAGCCTCATCCTGCGCCGGCTCCCCATGGCTCAAAATTCCTTGACCATGATCAAGCGTTGCAGTCCATCGTATTCAACGGCATGTGACGGCTTCCAGCCAAGTTTCGCATACACTCCCCCACTCAGATCCTCGCACGGTTTGGTCGGCGTCGTTAGCGATCAGGCCGCTTTGTGAGCCATCCTCGCAATGTGGATTCCAAGCCATCGTTTGGCGGGAGGCCGTAGCTCACGGCAATCACGCGGCCATGCTCAATCAGAACAAGGGCTGGAACGTTCAAAATCTTCCAATCGCGCAGCGTCGAAAGGAATCGTGGATCGTCCACATCGCATGAGCGAAATGTCGCGTCGGCAAGGAATTTTTGGCAGAGTGGCTGCAGCTTCCTGTCGAAGACTCGATCGACGGCATCCCACTCGGCCCAACAGTGAAGCACGAGACGTACGGCCCCCGAGATTTCCTCCGCCGATACCGGTGGCGTTGAAGGGAGCCAAGTCATTCGGGGTTCCGTCTGCCCAACGTATCAGGCTTAGGCTGCGCGGGTCGAGCGAAGCGAGATCCGCGTTAGCTCAAGCCGTTGTTGGGCGGCGTCCGATCAAGTCGAGGAGGCGATTGGGGATTCGGTCGCCTTCGTGCAGGTTGGGCCGCGAGCGATCTGTCGGTGACGTTGCCCCAGGTGTCGTGCCGATCTAGGGTCTGCCTGTGTGGTGCTCAGCAGGCTGGCTTGGGGTCTTGTTGTTGGGCTGCAGCGCGTGCGCCAGCGAGCCAAGTAAGATTGCCCTTAGTGTTCCGCCCACTCGCGCAGCAGCGGGGCAGCCCCTCGCGGCCAACCGCGAAGGCCCGGTCTCAGGGGCACGACGAATTCACGTGGGAGTCGGTGGTGTGTTGTTGGACGGGCAGTCGGTCGCCGGCAGAGGAGTGGCAAGCCAAATTCAAGGCGACAATCAGGTCGTTCTTAGTGCGGATGCAGAGACCCCATTCGGCAGCGTAAATGAGGTGATCTCAGAACTTCTCACGAGCAACAAGCTTGCGATTGCGATGGTCATCGGCGGCCGGGTGCAGGACGTGAAATTGGGAAAGCGCTACCTCGGTGTGCAGCACGAACCAGCGCTACTGATCATGGTCGTGGCCGCCGGAATAAGTCTGAAAGCACCGGGCGGAAATGTCGCGCCCGGCTGCGAGGGGCCTGGGGGAGGAATTGCGATTCCGCGCGCAGGCGAGGCGCAAAACTACGCCGCTGCGTCGGCTTGCATCAGTAGAATCAAGGTCGCCGTCGACATTTGGGTGTATCACCTGGCTGCCGATGCAAAGATCCCATTTCGGGAAGTTGACGCGACCGTAAGCGCTTTGAACTCAGGCGGAGGGCAGCTCGTCGGAATCCGAGTCTTCTGAGGTCTGCTTAAGCCTTTGTTGGGCGGCGTGGCTCAGGGCGCGATCTACGCAACGGTCGCGATCCCGGCGGCTAGAGCTCGATTCGCCCGCTCAACCACCACTGAAGATACGTTTCAAGGGACGGAGCCACCCAGGTGCGACTGTCATTCTCATGATCCCACACGAAGACATCAGGCCGCGGAATGGCGCCCGCTAGAACTACGAACGCGAACTGGTCGCCATTGCCGGCATCGGCGAAGAAGAGTAGCGGCTGAAAAGGCATGTAGAGTTCGGCGAACCCGGGGTCTTTGCGAAAACGTACGTTGTCTCCGCAAATGCGGGCGGCAGGCCAAATCAGCCCAAGGCCAAACTCTCCCTCAACGCCATCGGCTTCGAGAAGCAGCCCTCGGAGCGATTCGGGAAAGGCAACCTGGAGCGCTACCTCGGCATCGCGAACAGCGCGCTCCGAACCCGGCGGTCCGAAGCTCACATTTGAAGCGAGCTCCGCGATTCTTTCACGCCACATCGTGGACTCTGGTTTCGTTCACCCTCGCGGTCATGTTCGCGCCCGCTCAACGTACCGATGTTCAGCTGCAAGCGCCAGAGGGAGCGAAGCGAGCGACCAGCGCGTCTGCTGCAACGCCTTTAAACGCCTTGTTGGGCGGCCGCCTCCTCGCCGAATGGATCACTGGCGAGCGTAATGGATTCCGTCGACAATGTCGTGCGAGCTTGATGCACGGGTCAGCGGGCGAGAAGGGGTTCTAGTCGGTGATCCGCTAACGCGTGGATTTGGCCTGCCGCGCGGCGATCAGGGTCTGCACGTCAACGATAGTTTCGTCTCGCCAAAAGCCATACCGAGCGTCGCTGGTCACAACGAGCTCAGGCTGGACTAGTTCGTCAAAGGCTTGCTTGAGACTTGGAACAGCGATTCCAAACTCCTTGGGCGGCGCAAAGCGGAGCGCCTTCTGCGTCCAAGCGGCGCTCGGCAGGTTGGTCACGACGCACGCCTGATCAAGGAATTCCGGAAGCTCGTGGTAGAGCATCGCTAGGAACTTGGCGTGGGCTTTTGGTCGACTGACAAAGTCCAAGACGCGATCTCGCTTCGTGCCGAGGCAACCGCGAAGGAACGCCAGCAAAGTTTCGTCAGCAGTCACCGGTCGGCCCAACGTACCGGCGGCGATTGGCTACTGCAACACCTCGTTGGGCGGCGCACGTATGCAATCCGCACTGCGACGTCACGAGGTGGCGCGTCGGCTGATCACCTCGAGCACCTTCTCGGCGTTGAAACAAAGAACATGATGCACGAACTGGTCCGACGAATAGCCTTCGAGCTGGCATTCGTCCCGCAGCCACGCGGAGTTCAAGACCTCGTACGATTCATCGTTCCGAGGTGTCGTCTCGGTCGACCGGGCACCCCACCGGAAGGCGAGAGCTTCAATGAAGCGATGCTCAACAACCTGCTCGTGCCAGTCCTTGAAACGCAGGACCAGGTTCCCGTCGGCAAATGAGACGTCGACCGTCTCCCCGTCCGCCACGGAGAACCCGAGCTGAGCCGGGATCATTTCCTCCCCGCCGAGACCGGAGCTGATGTCTGTCGCCCGATATGCGGGTGCCACAGGATGCTCTAGTTCACCGGCCTCGATGTCTTGCATGACGTCGGGGGGCAGCAAGCCCGATAGCACCCCATAGTACGCCTCGGAAATGAGTCCGTATGCGCCGCCGTCCGCGCGACTGCCGAGGAAGGATGCGACCGCAGATACGTCAGGAAAGTGCATGGGTTGATGAAAGAATGCGTTCAGTTCTCCGAAGATCTTGAACAGCCGAACGAGTTCACGAACCGGAACTCTGGTGGTTCGCTCGAGCTGGATGCGCTCAAGGCCAAACTCGACGATTTCGCGAATCGAAGGAGTACTCGACATGGCGTCCGCACAACTATAACTCAACAGCTCCGCGCAATCCCGCCACCCAGGTCCGCACAACACGTCGTCACCGCCTCGCGCGAAACGCCTAACCGTGAACCCGCTGTATGTCTCGCCGAGCACGTTGTCTTCGTCCTCACCGCGGTTCGCGTCGCCCCCTACTCAAACCGCACCACATGCCAATTCTTCTTCCCTCGCCGAATCAACGCCACCTCACCGTGTAACAACCATTCACTGGTGACGTGAGTGTCGATGTCGGCTTTGCGGGCGCTGATGACGATGGCGCCGTTGGTGAGCATTTCGCGGGCTTCGCGTTTGCTTTTGACGACGCTGGCGTCGACGAGGAGATCGATGGCGGAGAGGCCTTCGCCGGTGAGGCGTTCTTTGGGGAGTTTGGAGGCGGGCGCGTTTTCGAAGACTTCGCGGAGGGCTTGCGCGGAGAGGGTGGTCACGTCACCGGAGAACAGCGCTTGGGTTGCGTTTTGTGCGTGCTCGAGGCCACTCTTGCCGTGCAAGAGTTCGGTCACGTGCTCGGCGAGCGCGCGGTGAGCGTTGCGTGCGCCTGGGTTTTGCTCGTGATCCGCGGCTAAACGGTTGATCTCGTCGTGCGCGAGGAACGTGAACGTCTTCAGGTATTTCACGACGTCTGCGTCGGAGGTGTTCAACCAGAATTGGTAGAACGCGTAAGCCGAGGTGCGTGATTCGTGCAGCCAAACCGCGCCGGCTTCGGTCTTCCCGAACTTGGTGCCGTCCGACTTCGTGACGAGTGGCGCGGTGAGCCCGAAGGCTTCTGCGTGGTGCTTGCGCCGAATCAAATCGACGCCGCCCACCACGTTGCCCCATTGATCGGAGCCGCACACCTGCAGCGTCACCTGATGCTTGTCGAACAAGTACAGGTAATCGTAAGCCTGCAGCAACATGTAGCTGAATTCGGTGTAGCTGATGCCTTGCTCGCGATTCTGCAAACGATCGCGCACCGAATCCTTCTGGATCATCATGTTGATCGAGAAGTATTTACCCACGTCGCGCAGCACTTCCAAATAGCCGAGCTCGCGCAGCCAGTCGGCGTTGTTCAAAATCACCGCGGCAGCGGGGCCGCTGAAGTCCAGCAGGCGTTCGAAAATCCGCCGCTGCCCGGCCACGTTCTCATCGATCTGCTCCAAACTGAGCAGTTGCCGTTCCGCATCCTTGCCCGATGGGTCACCAATCATGCCGGTGCCGCCGCCCATGATCACGATCGGCTTGTGCCCCGCTTGCTGGAACCGTCGCAACATCAGAATCGGCACCAAGTTGCCAATCGTGAGGTTGTCTTTGGTCGGGTCGAAGCCGCAATACACCACCCGCGGGCTGGACAAATGTTGTCGTAACCCTTCCGGGTTAGTCTGCTGGTGAATTTGGCCGCGGAACGCGAGATCTTCGAGCAAGTCCATAGTCGGGGCGGGACTATATCACTCGCGCGCTGCCGAGCGGCCCGGCCCGTAAAAGTGCGGTCTTTTTTTATTGGCCGAGCGTGAGCCAGCGCAATGGGCCTCGCGGCAGCGCCGAGCCTCTCGGATTCGCGTCCGGCACGAGCAAGGCGCCACGGTTCGAAAGTGCGAGCGGCCGTACCCGGCTTTCGCCGAGCACACGCCCGGTTTCGATATCCACCAGTGACGGCGAAACGAACACGTACGGCAATTGCCGCAGCACGTCCGGATTCTTGTCGAGCAATCCGGGCAGTGGCTGCTCGCTGCGCGTCTCGGCATCGTAGAGCACGAGCGTGCGGTTTCGGCGCACGAGCGCATGCGGGCCCAGCGTGGCCACCACCACGTCGCCCGTTTGTAGCGGCAACAGTTCGCGCCGATCGGCGTCGAGCAGCACGCTGTCGAGCCCCGGATAAAACGGCACGAGCCGCGCCGGCTCACCGCCGTCGCGGTCGAGCTCCACGCTAGCGAGCTCGATATTGAGCGGTTTTCGCCCCGCACGCGTGACGAGCTCCAAACTCACGCGGCCCGTCTTTTTCTTTTGCGCACACCCAAACACGAACAGCTCGCGGCTCGCGTCCACATACAGCGGCCGGCCCTTGCACTCGGCAGGCTCGAGCAACTGCTTCTTGCCCGCGCGCACCAAGAACAGCGCGCCGTTGTCGTCGCGCGACAAATAACCGTCACCGACGGGCAGCACCATTTGCGGATCGCGGACGATCGCACCGCCCGCATCCGGGATCAGGATCACTTCGGGCCGATCCCCGCGATCGACCCAGGCGTGAAAGCGCGCCGGCCCCGAAGCGCACCCGGGCAACGTCGTGCTGAGCGGCGCCGGGTAGTCGACCTTGCCGTTCTTGTTGCTGTCGACACTGAGCACTTCGGCGATGATGAAGCTGCCGGTGCGCGAAAAACGCGCGCGCCAGACCTCGGCCTGTCCGGGATCGAGCTCGCGTTCCGTCCCCTCATTCAACGATCGCAGCACGATGCGTGTGCCACTAGCGCCGCGGCGCACGTACAAAAGCCGCTGACCGCTGCTGTCGAAAGAGAGCGTGCGCGCCGCATCGAACGATTCCGTGCTGAATCGCACATCTGCGCCCAGCGCCGCGAGGTCGAGCGCTTGTTGCGACGCGCTATCCCACAACTCGAGCACGCCCGCGCGTTGCACGACCGCGTAGCGACCCGTGGGATCGGCAAGCACCCACGCGTCGAGCGCGAGCTCCTCACCCGGCGCAATCAGGTAGCTAGTCAATGGCGCGGCTGGGCCCGCATCGGCGCCCGCAGCGGGCTTCGTGTCCGCGCGCGCCTGACACAACGCCACGAAGCTCCCGGCCGGGCTCGCATATTCGAGGTGCACGGGTCCATCCCCGCCCAGCGCAGCGTTGCCAAACGGCGGCGCCGCCGCATTGGTGCTCGGGGTAGCGGCCAAGCCCGACGCCGGCGTGGCGCTCACTGGTGGCGCTGATGCCCTGGCCGCTTGCCCCGTCGTTGGGCCGTTCGCGGCAGGGTAGGCGAGCGGCGCGCTCGCAGGACTACGCACGGGGGAGGCTGGGCTTCGGCACTGCGCCGCGCCCAAGAAGAGCAGACACGCACCACGACGGAATCGCACGCGGCCGCAGCATACACGAGCGGCCCCGCTGCGCGCGCTTCCGTGCGCCGCGCCCTCGGTGTAGCGTGAGGCATGCGTTTCGAAGCCTGGTTTCTCGCGCTACTACCGCTCATTTCTGGCTGTGGCGACAAGAGTGCGGTCACGCTCACCGCAAGCATCACGGATGCCATGGTCACCGTTCAGGATGGCGCGCTCGGTGCGTCGACGAGCGGCGGCTTCACGCTCGTGCTCTCGCTCGGACCAGAAGCCCCGCGCGCGGCCACCGTCACGCTCGGCAACTTCGCGCTGCAGTCCGAGCAAGGCACGGCCCTCATCGATCCGCTCCCCACCGATTCGGGCAGCGCCACCTTCCCGCTCGACGTGAACAAGGGCCAAAACATCTCGCTGCCCTTCACCTTGAACGTGATGAAGCTGCTCACTCCGGATCAGAAACAAGCCCTGTGCGCCGGCAAGGTGCGCATCGTGGGCACCGTGATGGATACACTGAGCGGCGGGACTGACTCGGCGCAGAGCGTCGCCGTCTCCCCGAGCTGCCCGTAGTCCCTCGGCTCAGCTCGTCTTTTTGCTGGCGGGGATGCTGCTCTGCGAGAGGGCAGCGGCGCGCGGCAAAGTCGTCGATTTTGGCGGATTGCCATCATCGGTGTCCGCAAACGTGCTCGGCACGCGAGGAGGTGGCGGCAGCGAACTCGGTTTGCGGTTCGGCATCGCGGGCGGCGGATCCGACGCGCGCCTTGGCGGCACGGAAGTGCGCAAAATGCGCTCTACTTCATCACTGAGTGAAGTGGTCGGAGGGCGTGCGGTATGTGGCCTTCGAGAAGGCGGCGCTGCGTCCTCCTCCAAAGGTTCTTCTGTCACCAGATAGCGCGCGCTGATGCTCGCGCGGTCCGCGATACTTTCGGCGTAAATCTTCAGGTTGTCGGCGCCAACCTCACGCGCGTAACGCTCTGCTGCGAAGATCGCGCCGACGGCGAGGTGACGTAGCGCACGCGTGGCGCGCGAGTGCCCGGTCACGCCGATGGTGAGCGAAAAGCCGAGCCGTGTGCGACGCAACTCGAATACCAACGGCACGCCGACGAACGGATGCTCGAGGAATGCTTGCAAGCGCGCGACGGTGCCGACCAGATCGCCCGTGAGCGCTACGCCGCCGCCTTGTGACAGCACACGCCCGGCGAGCTCTGTCCCGACGGTCTCGAGCACCTTGCCTGAACCATCACCGAACGTCGCATCCACCGCGAGGAGCAGCTCCTCTCCTTCGTCGAGTGGCACGGTGTCGAGCGCGGCGCTGCGGCGCAGCCGTTCGAGCGACACGTGTGCCGCGAGCCGCGGAGCCAAGCGCGCCCGCAGCTCTGCCATGGCGTTGCCCCCGTGCTGACGCTCAATCGTCTCGAACACATTTCTGAGAAACCAGCTACGGAGCTCGCTCACTTGCACTTCACCCGATCCAGCTCCTGCCGCTCGCACGCGCAGTGCCTCGCCACATCCACGCTGAATGTCTTCTGCAGCTTACTCTCGCCCTCGCCGCCGCGCGAAGGCAAAACGCGCCTGAAACGATTCCAGGATCTGAAAGTTACCGGTGATTTGCCTCAAAACGCGACGCTGGAATCCGAGCTGGCGAAAACTGCCAGGGGTGAGAAGGCGTTCGCCAAAACTTGCGCGAAGTACACACCCCTTAGGTATGAAATCAAACTTAACTAACAGATCGCGTGACCCGCCGTCCTTGGCGTGAACTCAGCGATGGCGCTCGCGCGCCGGTTTTGCCGGCCGTTTGGCGCTCGCGGCGTTCCCGTTTCGGTGCTCGAACCGCGGGCGATTCGACGATGCTCGCGACCTGCTCGCGCACGAAACGCGCCGCCGGATCCGCGTCGGTGACGCGTGACCACAATAAGTCGAGGCTCGTGCTTTCCATCGAGAACGGCAGAGGGAGTGCGCGAAGGTGGGGGCGTGTCTTGCTGAGTTCACGCGCTAACAAGGACGGTACTGTCGCCACGAGCGAGGAGCCGTCCACCACGTCGGCGATGTAGCCAAATGCGGGTACGGAAACGCGCACCGAGCGCGTTTTGCCGAGCACGTCTTCGATGATGCCGCGCGTGTCGCCGGCGTATGAAACGATCACGTGTTCCTGCTCGAAGTATTGCCGTTCGTTCAGCGTGCGCCCGAGGCGCGTGAAGCGTGAGTCGAACAAGCACACGAAACCAGGCGAGCCGGCGTGTTGAATGCGCAGCGGCTGACGCAAAATCGACTGCGGCAGATCGTCCGCCACGGTGACCGCAAAATCGATCTGATTCGTGAGTAGCTTCTCCTCGATTGTCCTAAATTGCACGCCCAGCACGATCAGCTGTAAGCGCGGCGCCTCCCGCTGAAGGCGCGCGATGAGCCGCGGCAGGATTACCGCTTCGAGGCCATCGGCAAGCCCGAAGCGGATGCGAGCGGTCGATGTCTTCGGATCGAAGACGGGCGTCGCGGTGGCGGCGGCAACCAGCGGCTGCAAGTGCGCGCGCGCGGCTGCGAGCAATTCTGCGCCACGCGCCGTGACCGCCACGCCGCGTCCCTGACGAACGATCAGCTCCGCCCCGACGAACGTCGCGAGCCTTCGCATCGCTGCGCTCATGGCGGGCTGCGTCACGTACAAGCGCGAGGCCGCGCGCGTCAGGCTGCCCTCTTCGGCCACCACCACGAACACGCGCAGCAGGTTCAAATCCAAATCGCGCGCATAAGTTTCATTGATGTTCGCCATAAGGACTATTCAGTACCATTTTGATTGGGAAGCCCTACATTTTTCCCTGGCAGCGCGGCTCACCTCACGTCGCCGCACTCGAACCTGGAGAAAAACCATGAAACTCGGCGGAAATACGGTCCTCATCACTGGCGGCACGAGCGGCATCGGCTTGGAGCTCGCGGCCAAACTGCTGGAACGCGAGAACACCGTCATCGTGACGGGACGCGACGCCGCCGCCCTCGCCGCCGCGCGCCAAAAATTCCCCGGTCTGCACACGCTTCAAAGTGACGTGCGCGACCCGGGCGCAGTGATCGAACTTCATCGCCGAGTCATGGCCGAGTTTCCTCGGCTGAACGTGCTCGTCAACAATGCCGGCGTGATGCGCAAAATCAACCTGCAAACCTTCGGCAACGATCTCGAGGCGATCACCGAAGAAATCGAGATCAACCTCAGTGGAACGATCCGCATGGTGATGCAGTTCTTGCCGCATTTGCGCGCGCAACCGAGCGCCGCTATCGTCAA
>Ga0105245_10000435_pt1 | contig 38523 bp, 29 predicted proteins | sample KBSM54metaG_FD_81523 | JGI IMG/M metagenome (GOLD analysis project Ga0105245, IMG submission 81523) | Miscanthus rhizosphere microbial communities from Kellogg Biological Station, Michigan, USA - KBS M5-4 metaG | ecosystem: Host-associated > Plants > Roots > Rhizosphere > Soil | place...
TCCTTCGCCAACAGTCCCGCGTAAGAGTGAGTCAGTCCCAGCATGCCAGCTTTAGAGGCCGCGTAGTGCGGTCCCACCAGCCCTCCGGTCTGTGCCGCCACTGACGACATGTTGATGATGCGGCCCCAGCGTCGCGTCCGCATGGCAGGCAGCACGGCTTGCGTGACCAGAAATGCCGACTTCAGATTCGCGTCGATCAGTTCATCCCAGTCATTTTCAGTAATGTCCTCAATCTTCTGCGGACGAGTTATGCCTGCATTGTTGACCAATATGTCGACCGTGCCCAGGGTTTCTGTGACCTCTGCGACCATTCGTTCCACTTCATCAGTCTTTGAGACATCCGCTTGTACAGCGATCGCACTGCGTTCCAGCCCGCGAATTTCCGCGCAAACTTTCTGCGCCTCGGCAGCATTCGTACGAAAGTTGACCGCCACGTCGCACCCGGCGCGGGCTAGAGTGACGCAACTCGCAGAGCCAATGCCACGGCTCCCGCCGGTGACAAGGGCAATCTTGCCTAACAAAGTTTCCATATCGGAAAATTCTAGTCTAGAAAGGAATCAGGCGCGGGTATGCAAAGCAGACAAGGAATGTAACCGCCACAGGGCAATTAGCCCCAGAACGGCAAGATTGGGAAACAACAAAGGCGCCATGGGGGGAGCGCCATAAATGAAGTTGCTGAAGGCGTGGACCGATGGGCCGTGCAGATTGCTGATGGCATGCAATAGAAATCCCCAAACGCCGACGGCTGATTCAAGAAGAAGAACGCCGATGCAAATCACGAGGAATCTTGTGGACACAGTCACCAGGAACGGAGTCACCAGAAACCCGACCGCGAACGCACTGGCCGCCACCGGCACCCACTCGACGCGAATAAAGAATCCATTTCCAGCGTGGTCGGCAAGACTGAAAATGAAATTTCCCACAAAGCCGCCCAGGGTCATCAACAGGACCCATTGCGCCCACGCGCTGCTTTTTGAGTTCACCATGCGGTTAAGCAGCAACAGAAATCCCAGGCCTGTGTAGGCAAGTGGAGCGGCAAAAGGCGCTGAGTAAGCCAGGCTGCGGATGGTGCGTTCGTAAAAAAAAGCGCTGTCCAAATGGAGCAACACACCCGTCAACCCCATCAGGATCGCCAACCCGCCCACGAGATATCCGTTAATCTTCCATAGAACCGGCCATCAGCTGCGGGCGGCCAGTCCAGCCAGCAAGAGAATCGGGGTGGTGGCAGAGAAGAAAAGCGGAATGTATTCAGCCCGGCTGCGAAAATCGTTCACCGAGTGCGCCAGATAGATATCGAAGGTGAGGAAGCCAAGGTTGAGGATTACAAATATTTCCATCGGCAGCCAGGGTTCGAACCTATTTTTTTCCGCCATGCTCTTTTTCTTTCTTTAGGTTCTCTGCCATTTCCTTAAGCTCAACCGTCTTGCGCAAGATCGGATAATTACCGTGCCACTGCACGAAGTCTGCCCCGCCCATAAAGGCGCCATGCTTCGCGGTTCGTCCATCGTAGTGCCAGAGATCAAAGTAAATAAAGTCGATCGGCTGGGAGAATGGCGGACCACTGACCAAACCTTGGGTGCGCAGGCCATCGACCAGGGCTTTGGCCTCAGAGACTTTCTGATTGGTGGTCTGCACCACGGCCTCGGCCTGAGTGTAGACGCGATTGATGGTTCCGGAGGTGTGGCACTGGGAACATACCTGCTTCATCTTGGCCTGTGCCTGCGCATAGTTGGGCCGTTTGGCGGAAACCGCATTTGCCAAAAAGTAGGAGAGCCGCTCCGACGGATCGTGGGTAATACCCAAACCGTTGATGCCGCTCATGTGGCAAGTCGCGCAGGTGGGCACGAACATGTCGCGCGTGGTCAGCTTCGAGGGTGCAACGTCGAGCTTGAGAAGCTTTTCCTGCGCGCTGAACATCAGCCCATGTTTCGATTCCTCATAGATCTCGATCTGGGAATGGTCTGGCCCCAGATGGCATTGGCCGCAGGTACGCGGAGACCGAGCGATGGCCACCGAACTGGTGTGACGGGTATGACAGTTGGTGCAGGTGCCAATAGTTCCGTCCGCATTGGGCTTGCCGATAGCGTGGCATTGCTCGCAGCCGCTTACCATAGCGGAACCGCCTTCGAGAGTGACAAATGGATGCGGTGGACGCTTGGTCCCGCCCGGCTGATAAGTCTCCGAAAAATTTACCTGCTCCAGAGAGAGACCTTTGTCTCCGTAGACTGCGGCCCAGGAAGTCGCAGCATGACGGCTTCGCAAAAATTGTTGGTAAATTTGCTCGTGGCAGCCTCGGCAGTTGCCCGCAGTCAACCGGTCAGCGCTGATGACAAAACCGTGATGCTCTTCTTTCTGCTGTCCGGTGGCGGGTTGGTGGCATTCCAGGCAGTTCACGCCCTTCTGGGCGTGCTTGCTCATCTCGTATTCGTGGACGACAGAATACTGGGTCCGTGAGTGGCACTCGGCGCACTTGCCCGAAGCGCGCACAAACTCTTCGCCGGGCTGCTCGGTTTCTACCTTGGGCCGTGCCCGATTTATTAAAAACGCGGCAACGATGAGTGCGAAGGAAACAGCAACCGCCACGAACACCGATCGGAAAGACATGCATCAACCCCCGGCAGTAACGGTTGCAACGGTTAGGACTGTTTGGAGCGGCACCATCTTAAATCTAGTCGGCAGAATTAGCGATGTCTTTAGCCAATGGCTGTTGATCCATTCCATGTTTTCCTTCCGATGTCATCTCGCCATGACGCGTCCGGGCGGTCACCTCCTCAACTATCTAGGCATGGCCGGCGAAATCATTTAGGCTGCCATTTCTGCGAAACCAATTGAGCATGCGATTTCATGAGAGCATATTCCGAAGTACTCCTTGCTTTGGACCGTTGACGCCCTATATCAAGCGCTGAAGAAGGGAGGAATATTGCTCTTACGGACTCCACATGGAAGCGCCCTCGGAGCAAATTTTGGTGGGCAATCTGACACAGAATCGGTCGTAACCGCCCGGCGCGGCGATCTGCGGCCGCTGTTTTCTACAAAATATCGGTAGCCTGGTTATGCAGATCGTCGGAGCGTGCCCGCTTGTGCCGAGAGAGGGTTGCGTGCGTGCGGGACCTTAGCGTGGAAGTATAAGCAGCAATCACAGAAAGTCTGATTGCACGTTTCGCATTGGAATACATGAAGATCGCACAGAGTAGTGCCGCAATCAGAGCAAGCATTCGAACCTAATCGCGCGCAGGCAAAACCGTTTCGATCATGAATTATTCCGCAATCAGAAGGGATTATCATAGTCATCCTCCGCCGCGTTACCCGGCCTAAATAGTGTCATCCTGATCGGAGTTGTGATGAGCGAAGCGAACTCACACCGCAATCGAAGGCCCCCTACTTTTCTCCCGTGCCCTTAAGCATGCACTCTATCGAATCCCCGCCAATGGCGGCCAAAAAACGCTTCTGAAATGGTATAATAACTTATAACTAACCACCTTAAGTTACAACCGTTTACACTTATTTTGAGCCACCAGCAAGCAGCCCGAAACCAGGAGCGCCTTTTCCATGCCTGACGATCCGCAGAATCCAGAATTGCCCTTGACGCCTCCTCCTCCAGGTGAGGGAGGAAGTCCGGGCGCGTTGAGCATTGTACCCGTCAATATCGAAGAAGAAATGCGGCGGTCGTACCTCGACTACTCGATGAGTGTAATCATCGGGCGCGCGCTCCCCGACGTTCGTGACGGCCTCAAACCGGTCCATCGCCGGATTCTCTACACCATGCAGCAGATGGGGCTCGCTCCCAACAAAGCGACCCGTAAATGCGCCAGGATCGTCGGAGAAGTGATGGGAAAATACCACCCTCACGGAAATCTGGCGGTGTATGACGCGCTGGTTCGCCTGGCACAGCCGTGGAGCTTGCGCTATCCACTGGTATTCGGACAAGGCAACTTCGGATCCGTCGACGGTGATCCGCCCGCAGCAGACCGTTACACCGAGGCCAAACTTGCGCAAGTAGCGACCGGATTGTTGGAAGACCTAGATAAAGAGACGGTCGACTTCCGCCCCAACTACGACGAAAGCGAAATTGAACCTGACGTTCTCCCCACACGTATTCCCAATCTCCTGGTGAACGGCTCGGACGGTATCGCTGTCGGCATGGCGACGAAAATTCCGCCACACAACCTGATTGAGATCGTCGACGCAACGATCACCCTGGTGAATAACCCCGCGGCGACACTGCCGGAGATTCTCAAATTCGTACAGGGTCCCGACTTCCCTACCGCCGGAATCATTCACGGCCGTGGCGGAATTCTCGATGCCTACAAAAACGGCCGTGGCCGCTTCATGATGCGTGCCCAGGCAGGCATCGAAACCTTCAATAAAGATCGCCAGTCAATTGTGGTCACCGAAATTCCTTACCAGGTCAACAAAGCGCGTTTGATTGAGCGCATCGCCGAATTGGTCAACAATAAGACCATTGAAGACATAAGTGACGTGCGTGATGAGAGTGACCGCGACGGCATGCGCATCGTGGTTGAGCTGAAGCGGGGATCTGAACCGCAGATCGTGCTCAACCAGCTCTTCAAGCACACTCAGATGCAGGAGTCGTTCTCGATGATTCTGCTGGCCATCGTGAATGGACAACCCAAAGAACTGGGACTAGTCCAGGCCATAAAGCATTTCATCGATCACCGTGTTGACGTAGTGCGCCGCCGTACCGCCTATTTGCTGAGGAAGGCGCAGGACCGCGAGCACATCCTCGAAGGCTACCTGAAGGCCCTCGACCACCTCGACAACGTAATCACCATCATTCGGGCTAGCGCGAATCGCGCCGATGCCCGCGAAAACCTGGTCGGGTATTTCAGCGGCAAGAAGATCAATATCAACACTACCGGACGCGCTCCCAAGGTCGATCCTGAAAAGCCCTTCACCATGATTCAGGCGGACGCGATCCTCGAACTCCAGTTGCATCGTTTGACCAAGCTCTCTATTGACGAAATTAATAAAGAGTTGGGCATTACGCGCGACAACATCGCGGAGTTCGAATCGATTCTCAGTTCGGAGCGCAAGCTGCGCAACGTCATCATCAAAGAGCTGGAAGAAGTAAAGAAGCTCTACGGGGACGACCGCCGCACTCGGATCGAAGACGAGGCCGCCGAGATCCAACTGGAAGACCTGATCGCCGACGAGCAAGTAGCGGTCACCGTCAGCCATACCGGGTACATGAAGCGCACGCCGCTCTCCACCTACAGAATGCAACGCCGCGGCGGCACCGGCCGCACCGGCATGAAGACACGCGACGAAGATTTCGTCGAACACCTCTTCCTGGCGTCGACTCATGCTTACATTCTTATCTTCACCAACACCGGCCGCGTCTACTGGCTCAAGGTCTACGAAATTCCCGACGTAGGCGCCGCCGGCAAAGGCAAGCACATCGGCAACCTGGTCGCTCTGCAAACGGGAGAGACCGTGCGCACCATGCTCGCGGTGCGAAATCTGGAAGAGGACGGCAAGTTTATCTTCTTCGCCACCCGCAACGGCACGGTGAAGAAAACCGACCTCAAAGACTTCTGCCATGTGATGTCGCGCGGCATTATCGCCATCAACATCGAGCAGGGCGACGAACTGATTTCCGTCCGCCTCACCGATGGCGCGCAAATCGTCTTCCTGGCGTCACACGACGGACAAGCCATTCGCTTCGACGAAAACGACGTCCGCTCCATGGGACGCAACGCCACCGGCGTCCGCGGCATGCGTCTCGACGACAAGGACTACATCGTTGGCATGGCCACCACCGTCAAACCCGGCGCCGAACCGCAAGGCAAAGCCAAAACCAAAGACGCCGCCGAAGAGGGCGCCGAACCCGGAGCGGTGGTCGATCTGGTGAAGAAAGGATCGCTCATTCTCTCGGTTACAGAAAACGGATACGGCAAGCGCACTCCCGCCGAAGAATACCGCTTGCAAGGCCGCGGCGGCTCGGGCGTCATCAACGTCAAGACCACCGAGCGCAACGGCAAAGTCTCCAGTATCGCGCAAGTGACCGAAGACTCCGAAGTCATGTTGATCAGCCAGTACGGCAAAATCATTCGCATGGATTCAAGCACCATCCGCGAGTCAGGACGATCAGCGCAAGGCGTCCGCCTGCTGCACCTCGAGCCGGGAGACCGGGTAGCGGCGGCGGTAGTGATCGCGCCGGATGAGGAGCCGACGAACGGTGGACTGATTCAGTAGCAGGGGTAGAGACGTAGCTTCGCGTCTCTACTTCTCAAAGTGGGGCCAGGGCCCCGGCTGATGACCGGGGCTTTCGCTTGCTGGACAGCTTGATTCTGCTCTGCCATCCGCGCTACTGCTTATGTCCTATCACGTGGTGGCTCTTACTCTCGCGCAGGTGCGGCAGGGAGCGCTTGGATTTCAGCGCCAGCTGGGCGCGGCCGTGCGCGAAGCCAGCGGGGTGAAGGTATATTCGCCTAGTCCGTTTGATCTGGATGCGCGGCGGCGGTTCAGGGAGCGCTTTGGCGGGGATGTGGTTTACTTCTTCAATCCGGCGGCCTGGGAAGGGTGCCTGCGGTTGGGGATTAAGCTCGAGTCCACGGGGGAGATTTCTGAGGAGGAATTGCCACGGCGGCGGACTGTGGTGGTGGGTTGGCCGGAGTGAGGCGCAAGGTCCCTCGGCTTCGCTCGGGCGATAGATTTTCTTTAAGCTTGGAGCGGGACCAAGGGCCCCGCTCCATATTTATTAGGCCGCCATCGCCAAGCGGCGGGCTTCGACTCCGTCCAGTGCGGTCCAGAGCGCTTTGGCGGCGGTTTCTCCTGCAGATAGAGCCTTCTCTGCGGCTTCGGGATGTGATTCCAAACGCTTAGCCAGTTGCTGGCGCCAGACCTGTGAATGGAAGACGTCGGCGGTGGTATGCAGAGTGAAGTAGCTACAGGCCTTTTCGTCGGCTCCGTACATTTCGCGCAAACCGCGGGCTTTCTCGTTGGCGACCCGAGGGACCTGCGATTCGTAGGCGTAAAAAGCAGCTAGGGCTTCTTCCGTACTTCCTTCGCTGGCCACATCGTGGAAGAAATCGATCAACGATTCCACTTCCGGGACCGGGCGATAGTGTCCAATTTGGCGGCTCGAGCCCATGGCCTCGGCGAAGTCCAGCCACAGTTCGGCGTGCTCTACCGAAGCTTGACCGGTGGCATCGGGCAAGCCTTTTTCCTCCGCCATGTTGGCCAGAATCGCCTCACGAAGTTCGCCTTCGTCGAGCCGGACCGCCAATTCCGCCAGGTAAGTAGGGAATGCTTTGACGTGGTGGTAATAGTCCTCGGCATACTCCTTGAGGTCAATGGTGGTGAGTTCGCCCGCAGCCCATGCTTTGTAAAAAGGATGGCAGAGGAGGTCGTGTTGTGCGATGCGGTCGTCCAATGCGGCGAAAAATTCCTGAGTATTCATGGCAGCTCTCCTGGGAATGAATGATTAACTATAAATGGTCTTACGACCATCGCGGAAACCTTGCCTCGCTCTAAAAGAAGATTCCGCCACCGATTGCGCGGATATTTCTGTTGAGTATTCATCGGGTACGCACCAGTCCGTGGCGGATCGGGGGAGAGCGTGGAAGACCTTGGGATTGCCAAAAGCGGGTCACTGCTGGTCATCGAAGATCCTCCCGGCTGGGCGAGCGATCCCAAGTCTGTGATTCTGGACACAGGACGAACGATGGGGCATAAGTTGCTAAACTAGAGAGACCTTGGCGCCATTTACCGAACAATTCGACGTGGTCGTGGTGGGCGCCGGACATGCCGGATGCGAGGCCGCAATGGCAGCGGCACGCATGGGGTTGAGGACTGCCCTGTTCACGCTCAATGCAGACCTGATCGCGCAGATGTCATGCAATCCGGCGATTGGCGGAATTGCCAAAGGGCACCTGGTGCGCGAGGTCGACGCGCTGGGCGGCATTATGGGCGAGGTTACGGATGCAGTTGGCATCCAGTTTCGACTGCTGAACACTTCCCGCGGGCCGGCGGTGTGGTCTCCGCGGGCGCAGTGCGACAAGCAGGCCTATCGGGTTCGGATGCGCGAGGTTTTGGAGTCGCAGAGGAATCTTAAGATCAAGCAGGCTGAAGTTGCGGATTTAATTCTGGAGAACAGTAGTCTGCCTCCGGAAGTCAGCGCTCAATCCGGCAAGAGGGCAATCGGAATCAGGCTTCGGGATGGCCGCACTGTGAGTGCAGCTGCGGTCATCGTTACTACGGGGACATTTCTTAACGGACTTATTCATTGCGGAGAGCAGCAATATCCGGCGGGGCGGTCGGGAGAGCCGGCTGCGGTGTTGTTGGGTGAGTCGCTCAAGAAGCTTGGCTTGCGGGGCTGCCGGTTGAAGACGGGAACGCCTCCGCGACTGGATGGACGGACGATTGACTGGAACCGATTTCAGGAGCAGCCCGGCGATGTCGATCCGACTCCATTCAGCTTTCGTACCAAACGGGTGGCCCATCATGACCATCAGATTTGTTGTCATATCGCTTACACCACGCCGGAGACGCATCACATTATTCGCGAGAATGTCCATCGGTCGCCGATGTATAGCGGGCAGATTCAGTCGATTGGGCCGCGGTATTGTCCGTCAATAGAGGACAAGATCGTCAAGTTCCCCGACAAGGCGATGCACCAGCTCTTCCTCGAGCCCGAGGGCTTGAATACGCACGAGGTTTACGTCAATGGGATGAGCACGTCTCTTCCGGTCGAAGTCCAGGTCGAGATTCTGAAGTCAATTCCTGGGCTGGAGAATGCCGACATGCTGCGGCCAGGTTACGCGATTGAGTATGACGCGATTGATCCGACCGAACTTGAGCGGACATTGCAGACCAAGAAGATCGCCGGATTGTTTCTGGCCGGGCAGATCAATGGGACCAGCGGCTACGAAGAGGCGGCTTGCCAGGGATTGATGGCGGGAATAAATGCGGCGCTGCAGGTGAAGAATGAAGTGCCCCTGATCCTCGATCGGACGGACGGGTATACGGCGATCCTGATTGATGATTTGATTTCCAAGGGAACCAACGAGCCCTATCGCATGTTTACGTCGCGGGCCGAGTTCCGTCTGCATTTACGGATCGACAATGCTGATCGCAGGCTCACTCCGCACGGGCGGCGGGTGGGATTGATTTCGGATGCCGCCTGGGCGGATTTCGAGGCGAAGCAACACCGGCTTGAAGGCATGAAGAAGGTGTTGGAGACAGCGAAGCTCCCGAACGGGTTGATCGAGGAGTTGGCTTCGGCAGTGGGGCAGCCGCTGGCGCAGCTCCTTAAGCGTCCGGAGGTGACGATTGAGCAGTTGCTGCCGGTATTGCGCGAGGCTGCGCCGGAGTTCTTTGAACGGTCGCCGGGAGGGCTGTCGTCCGAGGTACGTAATGAACTGAAGTCGATTGAGACCGAGATCAAATACGAAGGCTACCTACGCCAGCAGGACAAGGCCATCGAGCGATTGAAGAAGGCCGAGCAGCGTTCGATTCCGCAGTGGTTCGACTACCGGTCGATCAGCGGGCTGTCGCGGGAAATGCAGGAGAAGCTGAGCCACGTGCGTCCGCTGACCATTGCGCAAGCCTCGCGCATTCCTGGGGTGACTCCGGCCGCGGTGTCGCTGGTGAATGTTTATATTGAAATCCAGGCCCGCCGCCGTGAGCAAGCCGTTCCCCTCCAGACATAAGGTGGCGCGGACGCTCTTGTCCGCGCGGTCGGGAAAACACTCGTGTTGGCCGAGGCCCAACTCGACGGCCTTGCCATCCGCCTGACGGGCAAGAGTCCGCCTGCATCACGGGTAAGATGCTTGCATGCCTCGAAAGCCGGTTTCGTCTTCCCTCCCTACTGTCCAAGTATCGCGTCGCGGGGCTACTCGCCTTAAAGATGGGCATGTTTGGGTTTACCGGTCCGATGTGCTCTCGGCTGCTGGGGTAGGCCCTGGCGCAATGGTTGCCGTGGCCGATGATCGCGGAAAGCCTCTTGGTACAGCTCTCTACAGCAGCGCATCGCAAATCGCCATCCGGATGATTTCCTCGCGGGCGGTTCACGATTTTCCCGGCCTGATTCGCGAGCGAATTGCCGCTGCCACGACCTACCGGGGGCGCGTCGTTAGCGATAGCGATGCCTATCGTCTCGTCTTTAGCGAGGCAGACTTCCTTCCCGGACTGATTATCGATCGTTACCACGAGGTGCTTTCCCTGCAAATTCTGACGCAAGCGATGGACAGCGAGACGGCGCGCGCCGCCATCCTGAGCGGGTTGGAAGAGTTAAAGCCTGCGGGAATCATTGAGCGGGTGGATGCACGCATTCGTGAGCTCGAACAACTACCCGGAAGGGAGTCGGGGCTGCTCTGGGGTGAAAATAGCTCTACCACTTTCGCCATGAATGGCGTGCGCTTCCACTATGAAGCGCTCCAAGGGCAGAAGACGGGAGCGTTCCTCGATCAGCGAGAGAACTACGCGGCAGCTGCGCGGCATGCCCGGGGCGAGGCGTTGGACGTGTTCTGCTACCAGGGAGGATTTGCGCTTCACATGGCCGAGCGCTGCAAGAGCGTAACTGGCGTCGATAGCTCCCGTGGGGCGCTTGAAGTGGCAGAGCAGAACGCCAAGCTCAATGGCCGCGAGATCGAATGGATGGAGGCCAATGCCTTTGACCTGCTGCGCGACTACTCTGCCGGCGGACGACAGTACGACACCCTCGTTCTCGACCCGCCAGCTTTTGCCAAATCCAAGCAGAACCTCGATACCGCGTTACGAGGATACAAGGAGCTCAATCTCCGGGCTTTGAAAATGCTGCGGCCGGGTGGGACGCTTGTGACCTGCTCGTGTTCCTACCACGTAAGCCCGGTGGCTTTCCTGGCAATGGTCTCTGAAGCCGCCCAGGACGCCCATCGCGCAGCCCGCATTTTGGAGAGCCGGGGCCAAGCTAAAGACCACCCGGTCCTGTTGGGAGTGCCGGAAACGGGGTATTTGAAATGCCTGATTATTCACGTATCCTAATGTAAAATAGGTAATTAAATATATTGACAATAAGACACTCATATTTTATGCTTGGTTTGTGCTAATGAGGTACCCGTATAGGGTGCCGGAGATCCTACAAGCATTAGAAGGAGAAATTACCATGACAGTTTTGACCCGTTTTGAACCTTTCCGTGAGTTCAGCACCCTGCAAGACCGCATGAACCGTCTGTTCCAGCAGTCATTCGGCGAGGGCCGGGAAGAGTCACTCGGAAATGTTGGCTTCACTCCCGCGGTCGATGTCTACGAAGATGAGCACAACATCATCTTGAAGATAGAGGTCCCGGGAATCGAAGAGAAGGACATCGATGTCCGCCTGGAGAACAATACTCTGACCGTTCATGGCGAGCGTAAGTTTGAGAAGGAAGAGAAAGAAGAGAATTATCGCCGTGTGGAGCGTCAGTATGGCAGCTTCACCCGTAGCTTCACCCTACCCAACACCGTGGATTCGGAAGGTGTTTCAGCCAATTACGAAAAGGGCATCCTGAAGATTAAGCTGGCGAAGAAATCCGAAGCCAAGCCGAAACAAATCAAAGTCAACATCGGCGGCGAGAAGACCCTCGAAGGCAAGGCGCCTAAGAGCGCCGGCCAAGCCGCATAAGTTAGGAACAACAAATCGTACCCAAGGGAGGCGGCTGAAGTAGTCGCCTCCCTTTGATTTGTGATTTAAGAGAGAAGGTAATTTGGTAAGTTAAGCGAAGGGATTGAACTATGGCGATTCGATGGGACAAATTCACCGTAAAGGCGCAGGAAGCGGTACAGCGCTCCACCGAGTTGGCTTCGGAACACGGGAATCCGGAGGTGTTGCCTGTTCACGTGCTGGCTGCTCTGCTGGAAGACCAAGAAGGCATCGTTCCGCCGGTACTGGAAAAAATCGGCATCGGTCCGCAGACCGTGCTCAACGATGTCTACCGCGAAATCGAGCGGCTGCCTAAAGTCTCAGGCGGGGGCGCGCAGCAGTCGACCCTTTCCGCAGCCGCCAATCAGCTCCTGGAACGCGCCTTCAAGGAAGCCAGCAATTTTAAGGATGAGTACGTTTCAACAGAACACATATTGCTGGCGATCACCCAGTCGAAGCAGGATGCCGCGCGCGAGATCTTGTCCCGTCATGGCGCCACCCACGACGCAATTCTGAAGGCGCTCACCGCAATCCGCGGTTCGCAGCGTATTACCGATCAAAATCCAGAAGCCAAGTACCAGGCTCTGGAGCGCTATGCCAAGAACCTGACGGAGTTGGCCCGGCAAGGCAAACTCGACCCAGTCATCGGCCGGGATGAAGAGATTCGTCGCGTCGTACAGGTGTTGTCACGGCGGACCAAGAACAATCCAGTACTCATCGGCGAACCCGGTGTTGGTAAAACCGCGATCGTAGAAGGTTTGGCGCAAAGGATTGTTTCGGGAGATGTGCCCGAAGTCTTAAAGAATAAGCGCGTGGTGTCTCTTGACCTGGGATCGATGCTGGCTGGTGCAAAGTATCGCGGCGAATTCGAAGATCGTCTTAAGGCGGTATTGAAAGAGATCGAAGATTCTTCCGGCTCAATCGTTTTGTTCATCGACGAGTTGCACACCCTGGTAGGAGCCGGGGCCGCCGAAGGCGCCATCGACGCCTCGAACATGCTGAAGCCGGCACTGGCTCGCGGCGAACTGCGGGCGATTGGCGCCACCACGCTGAATGAATATCGCAAGTACATCGAGAAAGACGCCGCGCTGGAGCGCCGCTTTCAGATTGTGATGGTCAACGAGCCCTCGGTCGAGGACACGATTGCCATCCTTCGCGGATTGAAAGAGCGTTATGAAGTGCACCACGGGGTGCGAATCAAAGATTCCGCGATCCTGGCGGCGGCGCTGCTTTCGCATCGCTACATCACCGACCGCTTTTTGCCGGACAAGGCCATCGACCTGATCGATGAGGCAGCGGCTTCGCTGCGCATCGAGATTGATTCGCTACCTACCGATATAGATCAGCTACAGCGGCGCGCAATGCAGCTTGAGATTGAGCGTCAGGCGTTGAAGAAAGAAGACGACGCCAATTCCCGGGAGCGCTTGCAGGTAATTGATCGCGAGCTGGCGGAGATACGCGAACGGGCTGATGCCCTGAAGTTGAAATGGAAGCGGGAGAAAGATCTGATCATCAAAGTGCGCGAGCTCAAAGAGCGCATTGAACAGCTAAAGCTGGAAGAGCAGACCGAGGAGCGCCGCGGAAACCTGCAACGGGTGGCGGAGATCCGTTATGGCCTGTTGCGCCAGACCGAGGAAGAACTTCAAAAGCTGACCCTCAGTATGCAAGGGCAGGGGCGCATGTTGAAGGAGGAAGTGGACGAAGAAGACATCGCGCGCATCGTCTCCAAGTGGACAAGTATCCCAGTTTCGAAGATGCTGGAGAGCGAAATCAAGAAGCTGATCCACATGGAGGAGCGGCTGCGCCTACGCGTGGTCGGCCAGGACCAAGCGCTGGAGCGGGTCGCAAACGCGATTCGCCGTTCGCGGGCGGGGTTAAGCGATCCCAAGCGCCCCATCGGTTCGTTTATCTTTCTCGGCCCGACTGGGGTGGGAAAGACCGAGCTGGCACGGGCTCTGGCGGAGTTCTTATTCGACGATGAGCACGCGCTGATCCGCATCGACATGTCGGAATACATGGAGAAGCATGCGGTATCGCGGCTGATCGGCGCGCCCCCGGGATATGTCGGCTACGAAGAGGGCGGGCAGCTCACTGAGCAGGTGCGGCGGCGTCCCTATGCGGTAGTGCTCTTTGATGAGATCGAGAAGGCGCACCCCGAAGTTTTCAACGTCATGCTGCAAATCATGGACGACGGCCGCCTCACCGACGGAAAGGGCCGCACTGTCGATTTCCGCAACACGGTCATCATCATGACCTCAAACATCGGTTCAAACTTTCTGGTGGCCGAAAGCATGCGCACCGCCGAAGAATTCGAACAGGCGAGCAAGCTGGTGATGGAAGCGTTGCACGGAAACTTCAAGCCGGAGTTTCTAAACCGCGTGGATGACATCATCGTCTTCCGTCCGCTAGGCAAGGAGCAGTTGGTAACGATTATCGAGCTGCGCCTCGAAGACCTGCGCAGTCTGCTGGCCGAGCGAAAGATTTCGCTCGAACTTACCGATGAGGCAAAAGAAGCGTTGTTCGCCGAAGGCTACGATCCAGCATTCGGAGCGCGTCCGCTGAAGCGGGCGATTCAGAAGCTGATTCAGGACCCGCTGGCGTTAAAGATCTTGGATGGCGCGGTGCTGAACGGTGACCATGTCATAGTGGACGCTGATAAAACCGCACGCACGCTGAGGTTTGAGGTCAGCAAGCGGGTTGGGGAGAAAGCATCGGTGTAAATTGGAATAGGGCGACTAGAGCGCATCCTCGGGTACCGGCTCGGGAGCACTAAGGTCGCCCTTTCGGTTTAGTCGTGCGGCTATTTCGAGAATTGATTTTTCACCGGTTCCTGGAACAGGTACCTGAGCATCGCCACTCGCACCATTACCCCCAGGCCGCCCCAGGCCAGCCTCCAGAAATCAAAATAAACTACTGCGCCGGAGACGCTGGGCACCAGCATCACCACGCCAATCAATGCCGCTGCGATCGCGGTCCAGCGCGCCCAGTTGTTGAGGCGAAGCAGTCCCGATCCGATGAGAACCCCGAAGGTCCCAATGAGCAGGAACATGTAGGGGCCTGCGAGTTCGAGCCCGTATAGCAAAGGAGCGCCGAGCATCAGCGGGAATGTGCCGGGGGATATTAGGAGAGTCAGGCCTATGGCGAGCAAGTAGGTCGCCGCCAGAAGAAAAACAACTGCAATAGCCGTGATGCCGGGCAGGCGAGGGTCGATTGAGTTCTCCATCTGGAGCGCAACCACCAAGGTACACGAAGAAAAAACCGGACAGGGATTTCGCGGATCTCCACGGAGAACCTGAAATGTGCTTCCGTGAAGATCCGCTTTGATCAGTGGGCTCCCGGTTACGCCAGGTCGAAGAGCAAGACCTCGGCGCTTTCGTTGCCTTTGATCTGCAACTTCTCTTCTTCGCTGATGGCGGCGCCGTCTCCCTGGTTCAGGCGCTTGCCGTTCAGGTCGATGGAGCCTTTGGCTACCTGCAACCACGCGTGACGGCCGCTGGTTAGCTTGTGATCGACCGAGTCTCCTGGCTCCAGGAGCGAGACGTAAAGCTTGGCATCCTGATGGATGGTGACCGATCCGTTCTCGCCGTTCGGCGATGCAATCAGTCGGAGCTTGCCGCGCTTTTCCCCGGCGGGAAATTCTTTCTGCTCGTAACCGGGTTTGTGGCCTTGTTTATCGGGCATGATCCATATTTGCAAAAGATGCACCGATTCTTCCCGTGACGGATTTGCCTCGCTATGGCGGATACCAGTACCCGCGCTCATGCGCTGCCCGTCGCCCGGGCGGATCACTGACCCGGTGCCGAGGCTGTCCCTGTGCTCCAGCGCCCCTTCGAGAACATAGGTGATGATTTCCATGTCGCGATGGGGATGCGTAGGAAAACCGTGACCGGGCAGCACCCAGTCTTAATTGATGACCCGCAGGGACCGGAATCACATGTGCTTCGGGACGTAATAATCCGAGAAGGAAAAGCTGTGTTTGCTATTGAGCCAGCCGTGGTTGCCGCCACCGCGTTCTTCACTGCGTCTCAGGTTAATCATTCAGAAACTCCTCGTTATAACGACTATTTAGATGCAGAACCATGGAGAAAGATTCAGGGGGCTCGGCGACGGGCTCATCGGATCAGGTTCAGTTTCTGACTCTGCCGGCAGGCAAACCGTAGTGTCCGCCCTACGGGGCTACCAAAGGCAGCACCAGCGCCGACGGGTGCGCGGCGTCGTGGTAAATGGTGTTGGCCGCCGGTAGCGACTTCTGGGCTGTTGCCTGGTCTTCGCCGGTATTCATGTTGCGGTCAAAGCGGGGGAAATTGCTGCTGGAAACCTCCAGGCGGAGCATGTGTCCCTTGCGGAAGACGTTGCTAGTCGACCAGAGATCGATGTTGAACTTGTAGGCTTCGCCGGGATTGAGCAGGGTTGGGGTCTCCTGCGAGTCGCGGTAGCGGGCGCGGAGGATTCCCTCGGTCAGGTTTTGGGCGAAACCGTCGGGGCCGACGTCGACCAGCTTGGCGGTGAAGTCTGTGTCTACTGCGGACGAGGACGCATAGAGTTCGAGCGTGACTGGGCCGGTGACCTCAGTGTCCTGCGCGAAAGCGGGGGTGGAATAGACCAGAACGTCATCGCGGGATTCCGCCTGCCGCTGGTCGCGTGCCCCGGGCTCGATATGAGTGGAATCGCAACATAGCGGGCCGCCGATGGTGGGCACCGGGTTCGACGGATCGTAGACGTAGTGATCGGAGGTTTCAGTTTTTGGCGCCACGGTAGATAGCGCACCGTCTCCCCGCAGAGAGTTGGCCTTGCCCGCCGAGTGCAGAAAATATTTTGTGGATTTTGCACGGGCCAGCGGCCAGTCGTCTTCATCGCGCCAGGCGTTTGCACCCATCACGAAGATACGGACCGGTTTCGGTTTGGCAAATTGGTTTTGCACGCCATGAAACAGATACTCGTACCAATCGAGGGTGATGTTATCTTCCTCGAGTTCCTCCGCCGCGGGTCCGAAATCGACGTCACCGACTTTACGCGGGCCACCGGCATGTCCGCCGATGGTGACCACCATGTGCTGTCCAGCCCTGGCCGCGGGGCCTCCGTGGGCTTTGATTCCCATGTAATTGCGCAGAGATCCGCCCTGGAAAATGTCGTACCAGGCAACGATATGAAGAGCGGGAACGTTGATGTCGGCGAAGTGATCTTCAATGGACCAGCGTTTCCAGTAGTCGTCGTAGTTAGGGTGGGCAAGCCAATCCAGAAAATAGGGAGCGATGGTCTGGGTCAGGCTGTTTCCAACCTCGATTCGCGAGAAATTGAACAACGGATAGTTATTGAGCGGCAAGGTCCATTGTCCGACTCGGGCGTTGGTATTTTTGGCGATGTAGTGGTTCAGTGTGTCTTGCGCGAGGCCCGATCCCCATGATTCGTTGAACCACTGCTCAAAGGCGCCGCTCTGATACGTCCAGCCATCGTGATAGTTGCTGGCGGTGACGACCGGGCAGATGCCGGCGAGGTGCGGCGGGTGGGCTATGGCGGCGAGCATCTGTGTGGCGCCGACATAAGATCCGCCCCACATGCCTACCTTCCCATTTGAATAAGGCAATGCGGCCGCCCATTCGACGGTGTCGTATCCGTCGTCCGGTTCGTTCTTGAAAGTGTAGAAGTCGCCCTCAGACGTATAGCGGCCGCGCGTGTCCTGCACGATCACCACAAAGCCGCGCGCCGCGGCGCGGTAACCGAAGTCGGTGCCGCCGCGCTTGTCGTAGGGGGTGCGTTGCAGGATCACCGGGAATTTTCCGTCCGACTTCGGGCGATAGATGTCGGCGCGGAGGGTAACCCCGTCGCGCATTTTGGCGGCGACGCCGCGTTCGACGATCACGTTGTTGCTTTCGGTGGCGCTGGCGAAGGAGGCGAGGATCAGAGAAAGAAAGAGAATCCGCAGGACTCGATTCATGGCGCAGGAAAGACTATCAGATTTCGAGCGCGACGCACTCTGTCAGGCGAGTTCAACCAGTGATCGCTTTTGCTTGCCGTCGCTATCGAAATTGGCCGGATCCAACCATCGCTCAAACGCGGCTTTGCGCGCGGGCCATTGCGAGTCGAGCATGGAGAACCAGGCGGTATCCCGATTGCGGCCCTTGATGATCATGTGCTGGCGAAAGATTCCTTCGAAACTGAAACCCAGTCGCAAGGCGGCACGCCGGGAGGGAGCGTTCAGTGAATTACACTTCCATTCGTAGCGCCGGTATCCGAGATCGTCGAAGATGTAACGCGCCATCAGATACATGGCTTCCGTAGCACCCACGGTTCGCTGCAGGGAAGGGGTGAAAAGGATGTTGCCTACCTCAATCACTCGGTGCGGAGGTTCGATGCGGAGGTAGGAGGCATAGCCCAGCGCTTTTCCAGCTTGATTGTCCAGGATGGCAAAGAAGACCATGTCCTGCGATTCAGCCTTTTGTCTCAGACTTGCGGTGAAGGCTTCCTGGTTGGGGAACGGGCCGTCGAAGAGGTAGTCCCAAACAAACTCTTGGTTTTTACCGTGGGTGCCGGCGTAAAGGTCTTTGGCGTGGGCCTCGGGATCAAGCGGCACCATTGAGATGACGCGGCCTGGCAGTGTAGTGCGTTGCGGTTTCTCAGCAGGAGACGTGTTCATAAAAACCAATAGCCACCGAGGACACTAAGGTACACGAAGAATTTCCCTTGTGTACCTTAGTGGCCTTCGTTCTAGTGGGTTTCACCCTCAGAATCCTGTCTGCTATCATCAAGTTTCGGTCTGTTCCAGCCGCATCACAATCGCCAAAAGCCAATGATAAAAGCCGTACGAGGAACTCGTGACCTATTGCCGCCGGATACGGCATTGTGGAACCTTGTCGAAGACACGGTGCGCGCCGTGTGCCGGGCCTACAACTTCCACGAAATCCGCACTCCTATTTTTGAAGAGACCCAGTTGTTCGCGCGCGGGGTAGGAGAAGAAACCGACATCGTCTCCAAGGAAATGTATACCTGGGAAGACCGCGGACGCGCGGCCAGCGAGAAAGGTCAATCGCTCACGCTTCGTCCTGAGAACACCGCCGGCGTGGTACGCGCCTACATCGAGCACCAGCTCGGCGAGCGCGGGTTACAGAAATTGTTCTATATCGGTCCCCAGTTCCGGCGCGAACGTCCGCAGAAGGGGCGCTACCGCCAGTTCTATCAGATCGGGGCGGAGAGCCTGGGCCCGGCGACGGCGGGCAGCGAGTCGCCTGTACGCGACGCGGAAATTCTGGAAATGCTGGCGACGTTGCTCGACCGGTTGGGGATCACTGATTGGAATCTTGAGCTAAATTCCGTTGGCTGCCCCAACGATCGCGCTGCCTACAACGAAGCATTGCGCAAAGCGTTGGAGCCGGTAGCGGCGTCGATGTGTATCGATTGTCAACGCAGGGCCGTGACTAATCCGCTGCGCGTCTTCGATTGCAAAGTGCCCGAGGATCAGCCGATCATTGACACCCTTCCGCGAATCAGCCAGTTTCTGGATGAGCCCTGCCGCAAGCATTTCCAAGCAGTGCAAGAAATTCTGACGGCTGTTGGTGTACCGTACCGGCTCAACGATCGTCTGGTACGTGGTCTCGACTATTACACGCGTACCGCTTTCGAGTTCACTCATGGCGCTTTGGGTGCCCAGAATGCAATTCTTGGTGGCGGTCGTTATGACGGACTCTCCGAAGCCCTCGGAGGCCCGCCTGCGCCCGGCATTGGATTCGCCATCGGCGAAGACCGCCTGGTGCTGGCTTTGAAACAGACTGCTGAATCGGTCCAAGCCAAGCCGGACGTATATATCGCGCCAATCGGTGCCGGAATGAATCGCGAGTCGGCCCGGTTGGCACGGGAACTACGGCATCAAGATCTAGTCGTCGAGTTGGGGGATGAATCCTTTCGGCTGAAGAAGTCTTTTGAAACCGCCGACAAACTGGGGGCCCGCTTCGCCCTGATCGTAGGCGAGAATGAGGTGAACTCCGGTAATTTCGCGTTGAAAAATCTGCAGAGTGGCGAGCAGGTTTCGGTGCCAAGAGTAGACCTGGCAACTAGAATAACTCGTGGAGAGACGTAGCGAAGATACGTCTCTAACGCTCAAAAAATGCTCCCCGGGGCGACTAGAGTTTCAGGTGGATTTACCTCGACCAAGTTAGGATATCCTCAGTGCGTAAATACTTCGAAAATCCGGTGCCGGACCGGACAGAAGAGCAGCCCCTCCCCACACAGGCCGCGGTTCCGGCTGGTGTCTCGCTTGGCGCGGTTAACATCGCCCCGGCCACGGTCCTCGCGCCTATGGCCGGTGTTACCGACACGGTTTTCCGCCGCTTCATCCGCAACCTGACCGGATGCGGGTTGATCATGACCGAATTCACTTCGGCGGACGGCATTCTCCGGGGCAAGGACAAAAAGGCCAAGCGCTACCTCCATTTCTACGAGGACGAGCATCCCATTTCAGCCCAGCTTTTTGGAAGCGATCCGTCAGTGATGGCGCAAGCCGCCAGCATGGTGGAAGATCTGGGCTTCGACCTCGTCGATCTGAATCTTGGCTGCCCCGCCAAGAAGGTTGTGAAGTGCAACGGTGGCTCGGGTCTGCTCCGCGACCTGCCGGCTATCGGCAAGATTTTTGAAGCAGTGCGCAAATCCGTGACCATTCCCTTCACAGTAAAGTTCCGCGCGGGATGGAGCGACGATGAGATTGTTTGTGTCGAACTGGCCAAGATGGCCGAAGACTGCGGACTTTGCGCTGTGGCCCTGCATGCCCGTACCCGTGAGCAAGGCTACTCCGGCCAGGCCCGGTGGGAATGGATCACGGCCATCAAGCAGGCGGTCAAAATTCCCGTTATCGGCAACGGCGATATCCGTACCCCGATGGATGCTGCCGCGATGGTGGCCCAGACCGGTTGCGATGCGGTCATGATTGGACGCACCGCACCTTCCAATCCGTGGATCTTTCGCCAGATCGCCGAGTACACAGCCACAGGGCGGTTCGAAGAACCTAGCGAAGCCGACCGCTACCAGATGATCCGAACTTATTTCCAGATGTTGGTGGAAGAAGGAATTCCTGACGCTGCAGGGAAAATGAAGCAATTCGCATCCTGGTTCACCCACGGAGTTCCGGGCGGAGCATCCCTACGTAAAGAAATTTACGAAGCCAAAGACGCGCCCGAGATCCTGCGGCGAGTGGAAAGTTTCTTTGAGCACCGACTTGGACTGGTTGCGCAGAACCTCCTGCAACCTCAAGCCTTGTAGGCTTTCAGACTTCCCTTTCCAGCCTTCACTCTCCGCCACCGGCCTTGCTAGCCATTCCTAGGTTGCGATCAAGGGGCTTGATTTGTAACAGCATTCTCTGGACGGAGCTTGCCAGCTCGGGTGCGGAATGGATAGGGAATACGGTTCCGTGGAGGTCGCGAGTTAGAAGATGAATGGCGTCTGGGAACTCCCCACCGCGCATGAACCCGGGGAAATATTCTAGGTAGAAGAAACGCCGGCCGTCGCCTTCCAAAGTTTTTAAAACTTCTTTCGGAACCTTCTTGTCGAAACGACAACTGGGCCCGAGGAAAATCACAGCGTCTGATGGGACTTCCCTGGTTAGTTCCTCCTGGCTAAGCCGGGCGAGCATCTCGGATTGGGCATTGCTTTCCAGCGCCTGCGCGGGAACTGTGGCCATCTCTGTTTTACGCAAAGTCTCGGCCAAGCGGTCCAGCGACTTGAAATTGAAATTTTCATCACGAAACAGTTCCTTCTGCTGGCCCAGATTGAACGCCACCACCCGCAGCGATGAATACGGAATCTGCCTTACTACAGAAAGTAAGGTCTCGAGAAGAAACAGGCGGTCCCAGGCATAGAGTTTGACCGAATGCTGATTCATTGGAGCTGCATGCATCAGGATGGTGAGACGCAAGCCAGAATTGTCGCTGACAGGCATGCCGTCCCAGGGCACCAGCGTCGTGGGTAAAACAATGTTCGTTCCAAGTGCCAGAGGAACGCCGTGCTCCCGGCGGTTTCGCTCGACTTCCACGGGCCATTGCCTGCGGAAGCTTTTACCGATTTCATCGACGACCAGGAGCTCAACCGAATACTTGCCTTCGCCTGCACTGAACGTGCCGCTGATCTGAGCTGACAGCTGGTTGAGAATTCCAAGAGGTGTTTTGGCTTGTATTTCAGGCGGAACGGGCTGCAAGCGATAAAGCTGTCGTAAGAGCACTGGACGGGTGCCTTCAGCCTTAATCCTCAACAAGATCGCCAGACCCGAGCCGGGCTGAAATTGCGAGAGGCCACAGCCCAGGATGTAATGAATATCGAAACGGAAGGCAAAATCGAGTTCCGGCTTCAGATGCTGCAGGTCGCATTTCAGGCCGTCGCCGGTCTTGAGCGTAGCCTCGAATAAATGGTTTACAGCGGCCTGCTCATTGGCAGGCACAAACTCCTGCCCTCTCGCCGAGACGGCAAGCATTAACGCCACAGACACCAAGGAGACAACGCAACGCACGACTAGGGTCCGGTCGAGCCGCGAGCATTCTACGCCTGAGGCTAAGTTCTGCAAGGGCAAAATTTTGCCGCAAAATAGTGAGAAGGCCTGCCCTGCTTGGGTTCTAGCCTGCTCCCGGCAGAAGGGAGTCACCACGAAGGCGCCCGGCGGAAAAGAGATACTTGGGGGGCAAATTTCCTTGGTGAACCCTTAAGTCCTTCGTGGGTCTTGCTCTCCCCTGAGTCTCAGCGAAAACCGGTCGAATTAGCGTAGCGTCCACAGCGGTATGAGGGTTATACTGCGCGCTAGTTCGAATCTTTCTCTGGGGAAATGCAAATGTCAGTCAAGCTGGAAGAGGTATCTGCGCAGGTTCCTGCCGACGATTTTCAGGCGCTGGAAGAGAAAGTCTATCGCACTATTGAACTATACAAGTCGGCGCGCGAAGCCAAGACGGTGATCGAGCGCGACGTGAAGCGGCTGCGCCAGCAACTGGAAGAACGGGAAGACGAGTTCGAAACCATGCGCAAGGAGACGGTCCGCCTGCGCAAGGAGCGCGAAGAGATTCGCGCCCGCGTCGAAAAGATGCTGCAACAGATCGAGACTCTGGCCGAGGAGCAAGCCGCAAGCTAGCTTAAGAGGAGCGGAACCATGGCCACGGCCAGCAAGCACCCCATTGTGAAATCACCCGCCAACGGTAGCGTTCGCGTCGAAATTTTTGATCAAGCCTACAACCTGCGGGGCACCGACCCTGAATACATCAGCAAACTGGCGGAGTATGTCGATTCCAAGATGCGCGCCGTAGCCGAGCAGACCCACACCGTAGATACTGCGCGCCTGGCGGTACTGGCCGCCCTCAATATCGCTGACGAATATCATCTGCTGCGGCGCAATCAGGATGGCGGCCAAGTGGAATACCTGAAGCGGGCCCATCATCTTTCGAACGCACTGGACGAGGTGCTGGAAGAAGCTCGCAAGGCGAGCTAATCGTGGGCAACAGGCGCTAAAGGCGCCATTTCCCTTTCATTTTGTCGTAGCGCTGAAGCGCTCCGCTTCCACGGCGGTGCTGACATGGCAGCAACTGGCTACTCTCTTTTTTCCCCCCAGTACGGTTAAGTCCTCGCGGGCCCCGACCAATTCAATTTTCGCGTCTAGCGCCCTGGCATTGCGCAGCGACTATGATGGATCCCTGCCATGCGAGCCGTCATCCAGCGCGCCAGCCGGGCACAAGTATCGGTGGACAGCGAACTCTGCGGAAAGATCGATCGCGGGCTCCTAGTATTTCTCGGAGTTGGAAACTCCGACACTGAGGCGGATGCCGATTACCTTGTCGAAAAGATCCTCGGCCTCCGCATCTTCGAGGACCAAACCGGCAAGATGAACCTGTCGGTTGTGGACACCGGTGGAAGCATGCTGGTGGTATCGCAATTCACTCTGTATGGCGATGTTCGCCGGGGCAAGCGTCCGTCTTTTGATGACGCGGCACCAGCCGACCTGGGACGCCATCTTTACGAGTATTTCGTAGAAAAGGTCCGCGCAGCGAGCATGGTGTGCGAGACTGGACGGTTCCGGGCCATGATGAAAGTGGAACTTGTGAATGACGGGCCAGTCACCATCCTTCTCGACTCAGCTAAGATGTTCTAAGCTCCCTATTCCGTCTGTGGACATAGGCGTCCGATTCCGGACATTTGCAACCATCCTCGCTACACCAGGCGCTTTATATTTCGACACTTAGCGGTGGGACCTTTGGTTAGTCAGATGCGCTAACCCGCAAGGGGGCCTACTCTCTTGAACCTGCGATATGCGATTCGGCAGCTTCGTAAGACGCCTGGGTTCAGCGTCGTCTGTGTGCTTACGCTGGCACTGGGCATCGGCGCCAACACGGCAGTGTTCAGCGTGATGAACGCGGTATTGCTGAGGTCTCTGCCGGTCGCTGATCCGGACCGGGTGGTCTATCTCCACACCTCAGGGGCACCGTATCGCACGGGGACCGTCGACTCACACGAAACGTTCTCCTATCCGGTCTACGATGAGTTGCGCCGTCATCCTGAAGTTCTCTCGCAGGTGATCGCCTACGTGCCGCTAGCTACCGAGAAGGTAGCCGTGCGGTATGGGGCCGTACCTGAGGAAGCCGAGGGCGACATGGTAAGCGGCAGCTTCTTTTCCGGACTGGGCATAAAACTGGCGCGGGGCCGTGGATTTGCCGAAGCGGACGAAAACGGCCATGCACCCGTTGTCGTCCTCAGCTACAACTACTGGACCCGCCGCTTCGCTCGGGACCCGGACGTCTTAGGCAAGACGCTCTATTTGAAGGGCGTTCCTTTCAGCATCGTGGGGATCGCTGCGAACGGTTTCGAAGGAACCGAAGCCGGTTACTCGACGGACTTCTGGATACCGTTGCAAAGCCGCGCTGAACTCAATGCCTGGGGAAATCCTACCGAATTCGGAAAGACTTACATCGAAAACCCTAGGTGGTGGTGTCTGCGTCTGCTGGGAAGGTTGGCCCCGGGCATCAGCAAGAGCCAAGCCGTCGCCCAGCTGGCAACGGCATTTCAATCTGCCGCATATGTCGAGTTAGGCGGCCCGGAACCCGGAGAGGCTCGCCCCACCCTGAGCCTACACGAGGCCAAGAATTTTCCCGGCTACGACGATCAGTATGGAAGGCCGCTCCGCATGTTGATGGGAATGGTCGGCCTGGTCCTGTTGATCGCATTGAGCAATGTTGCCATGCTGCTGCTGGCGCGCAATGCGACCCGGCAGCGGGAGTTCTCCCTGCGCCTTGCTGTGGGTGCCGGGCGCAACCAACTGTTTCGCCAGTTGCTTACAGAGAGCATACTGCTGATCGCACTCGGCGGGGGGCTGGCCTGGATCTTTTCCATTTCGGCCACGCAGGCTCTCGGTGCATGGGCGAGGATCGAATCCAGTCTCGTGCCCGACCGCACCGTGCTTTTGTTCACACTGGCGGTATTAGTCGCAGCATCCCTTCTGTTCGGATTGGCTCCGCTCCGGGCGGCGATGGCTACCGGTCCAGGGCTGGTGTTGAAAACCTCCCAAGCAACGTCGAACCTCGATGCCGGCAAGACTCGCACCGGAAAACTGATCGTAGCTCTGCAAATGGCGTTGTGCGTGGTCTTGCTGGTTGGAGGCGGGTTGCTGATCCGCAGCTTGCGCAACCTGCAAAAGGTCCCGCTGGGCATGCGGATGGAGGGGCTCGTGGTGTTCGGGGTTAATCCCCAAAGCGCTCATACCTATGCAGAAGGAGTTGCTTTTTATCAGGAACTGGTGCGCCGGTTGCGCGTCCTGCCTGAAGTGGACGCGGTGACTATCATGGAGAACCGCCTTGGTTCGGGTTGGTCGAATAACGGAGACATGATGGTGGACGGTCAGCTGCCCAACGCGGCCACCGGATCACGCTGGGTCCGGAGTAACACGGTGGGGCCGGATTTTTTCCATACCCTAGAGGTGCCGATACTTGCAGGACGTGAGTTCACCGACGCGGACACCATGTCGTCGACGCCGGTCGCGGTGGTAAATGAGCTGTTTGCCGCGCGTTTCCTGCCGAATCAAAACCCTCTGGGTCATCGCATCGTTCGAGTCAATCAAACAAACGCCATGGTGATTGTGGGTGTGGTGAGAGACCACAAATATCGCAGTATCGACGAAGAACCGGTTCCCATGGCATGGTCCGCCTACACCCAGGGTCAAAACGTTGGGGAAATGCATATTGAAATGCGGGTCCACGGCGAGCCTCTGTCGATTCTTCCCGCAGTCCGTAAAGTGGTGCAGCAGATGGATCCCAACCTGCCCTTGATTGAGCCAACTACTCAACGGGCACAGTACGACCAGACCATCTCGCAACAATTGCTGTTCGCCCGGTTGGGCGGCTTCTTTGGGTTGCTGGCAGTGGTGCTGGTGGCTACTGGCCTGTATGGCACGATTACCTATCGCGTGAACAATCGCACAGTGGAAATCGGCGTACGCATGGCAGTGGGGGCACAACGGGGGCAAGTGATCTGGATGGTGCTTCGCGACAGCCTTCTGCTTACTGCCATTGGAATTGTGATTGGCCTGCCGCTGGCACTGTTGGTCGGAAGAACGTTGGCGTCAGCGCTCTATGGAGTAAAGCCCTATGATGCGCCTAGCTTCCTGCTGGCTGCGTTTGGGGTGTCTCTGGTAGCCTTGGCTGCCAGTTTGCTGCCGGCGGGGAGAGCAGCCAGAATTGATCCTTTGACTGCGCTGAGAACGGAGTGAACTAATCCTTTGCGCACCTGACCGCTCATAGTGGTTGATTCATATGATCCGGCTAAGAATTCTGTTCGATATACTTTTTACTATCAAATTTCTTACCCGTGCTCCCCAGCGACATATAGCGAATCTTCCCGAATATGGGCCGTTCAGACCAGGCGCGGTCAAACTTCCCTACAATCGCCCACGCGATCCCCGCATATCCGTTGGGATCACGTCCATCGAGTTCATATTTATCGTTTAGCTCAACCGCTATGCCATAAGCTTCGGCGGCCGAAGCCGACCACTCCAGGATTTTCTTTCCCCAATACATGCGCAAGTAGTTGTGCATCCATCCATGATTCACCATCTGCCGCTGTGCCGCATTCCATAGCGGATCGTAGGTTTCGGCGTTCTCCATTTGCTTTGCCGTATACCTCACTGGCCGACGGTCGCGCGCGTGTTCGGCCAGGGTGCGATGCGCCCAGGGCTCAGCGCATTCAAAATTGTCATAATTAGCTTGGAAGCGGACGAAATTGATCGAGAGTTCACGCCATGTAATGAGTTGATCGAAAAACGCAGTCTTCGCCGCTTCGGGAGCATCGGCGTCGCCCACCGCCATTGCAACCGTCTGAGGGCCAATGTGACCAAAATGAAGATAAGGCGAGAGCCGGGTGGTGCCATCGTCCTCGGGATGATTACGTTTCACTGGATAGTCCGCAAGCTTTCGGGTGACGAAAGCCTTAAGCACCTTCTGCGCCACGCGGCTACCACCTTTCATGTCCAAAATGGGTGAAACCGATCGGTTGAGCCGCCATCCTTCCAGGAGATCGCAAGCTGGAGACATTGAATGCAGCCCGCGTGGCTCCTTCCATGTAATTTTGGCCTTTGGGTTAGAGAACGGAACCAAAGATTCAGGGAGCCATCTTTGCAGGCGCGGCCGGATGGTTCGGGCTGCGTATTGTGCTTTCTCAAGTAATTTGGATGGGACGATCACGTCAGCGTCGACGGTCCATAGTGGAACGCTGAGTTCGCGGGTAGCTTTGCGGCGCCACGACTCCGGTTCGCGCATGGGGTTTTCATCGCCGACCACCAACGCCGCCTTGGCCTCATGGCAGAACCTGCAAATGCTGTGCTCGGGGAAACGACGTAGCACGAATCCGACGTTGCGGCGGTCGAGGGCAGACGCGATGTCAGGAATGCCATCCGCAAGAAAGCGGTAGTGCCTTAGGTTGGCGCGAGGGTAGAACGGAACCGGCGCGAAGAAAACCACGACCGGCTTTTGCATGAGGTTTGCGGCTTCGATGGCAATATCAAGCGCGTGATTATCAACCCCACGTTGTGCCCGTTGCATCCAGTAGACGACACATGTGCCTTCGGAATCAGGAGGACCCGCGCTTCGGATGGTGACACGGGGATGGTTCGTCAGTTGGCCAATCGATGACATGAATTTGAAAACTAGGATGCGGACGTCTACAAGGCGGTTTAGAATTTTTCTGTTGAGATGTGCCGTCCTCTCTGCAGGCTCTCTTTGATCTCCGCGCAACCATGATGGCTCGGCTCTGATGGGCAGAAGGGTAAATTGACCACAACTAGGCTATTGGTAGTGTCGGTGCTGCTTGCTGGAACCGCGCTCTCGCAACAATCGCCGCCGAATCAACCCGTCGTTGCCGATCCCGAAACCGTCATCGTTACCGGCACCTTTGCCCCCATTCCTCTAGCGGAGGCCAACAGGGCAGTGCTGTCCTTCAACACGCGCGAGCATGATCTTCTTTACAACTCGTTTGCCGACTATCTTCAACTCGATCCTTCCATAGACCTGCGCCAAAGAGCAACCGACGGAGTCCAGGCCGATCTGTCGATTCGAGGATCGTCGTTCGGCCAGTCGCTGGTGTTACTAAACGGACTACGCATTAATGATGCTCAAAGCGGGCATCACAACCTGGATCTCCCGGTTCCGCTTGAAGCTCTTTCGCGGATCGAAGTCCTTCACGGTGCCGGTTCGACCCTGTATGGAACCGATGCCATGGGGGGAGCGGTGAACTTCATCACCGCACCACCGCCCCGGACGGAGTTTCGCATGCGCCTCGGCTTGGGCAACTTCGGTTTCAACCAGGAGCGTGTCACTGGATCATTTTTGGGGGATGGTTGGTCAGAGCAGATTTCAGCCAGCCGGGATTTTTCGACCGGATTCCGGCCGGATCGCGACTACCGCAGCAGTTCGGTATCATCTGATACCTGGTTCAAGACCGGCTTTGGCGACAGCCATGTTCTGCTCGCGGGCAGCGACCGTCCTTTTGGGGCCGACCAATTTTATGGCAATTTCCCTTCGTGGGAACGGACCAAGAGCTGGTTTGCATCCATGAGCCAGAATTTGGGAAAAGAAACCACCATTGATTTTGGGTATCGCCGCCATTCTGACGAATTCGTATTGGTGCGGGACAATCCGGCGCTCTATGAAAACAATCATGTCAGCCAGAGCTGGCAGGGCGCGGTGCGGCGAAACTCACCGTTTAGAAATGACTTTCGGCTGGCCTATGGCGTGGATGCCCAGGGCGACGTTATTGATAGCTCAAACCTTGGCCATCACAGCCGCAACCGTGGGGCTGGCTACCTGAACGTCGACTTCCAGGTATTGCAACGCGTGTTTCTATCGCTGGGAGCGCGCGAAGAAATTTTCAGCGGTGGGCGCAGCGAGCTTGCCCCGTCGGTTGCCGGTAGCGTATGGCTGGGACAAGGGTGGAAGCTGCGAGCCAGCGCCAGCCGCGCGTTCCGTTTGCCGACTTATACCGATCTCTACTACCTGGACCCAGCGAATATTGGCAACCCGCTGCTCAAACCTGAGTCGGCCTGGAGTTTTGAAGGCGGGCCGGAATGGAATGTGGGCGGTCGGGTTTCTGCCGAAGCTACAGTGTTTCATCGGCGGGAGCGAAACGACATTGATTATGTGCGGAGTTCGCCTGCCGTGCCCTGGCAGGCTACCAATATAGACAACCTCAATTTCACCGGAGTCGAGGCTGCCGTGCGGTTCCGGCTGCCAAAGGCGCAAACCATTGATTTGGCATACACAGCTCTGCACGGCAGCCAGGCAGCATTGCCGGGATTAACTTCCAAATATGTCTTTGAATATCCGACCCACAATGCCGCTTTCTCCTGGACCGGACAGTTCAAAAACCAGCTCGGCCTACGCAGCCGCGTCGGGCTGGTCCAACGAGTGGGCCAGGATCTCTATCCGCTCTGGGATCTATCGTTTTGCCGCACGACAGGGTGGGCTCGGCCCTATCTCCAATTTTCCAATTTGAGCAATACCAACTATGAGGAGATTCCAGGAGTTGCGATGCCCGGCCGAAGCGTAATCGGAGGGGTGGAGTTGATATTATCGCGCCGGACTCATTAGTCGCGGGTCCAGGGTTGAGTTTAGCTGGAGGTTCCACGCGCAGCCGAAGAATTTGCCCTAATCCCTTTTTTCCCTCTCGCCTCTCTTTCGCCACAGATTGCCGCGTACCGTCTTTCCAGTTCGTCCAATTCTTCGTCCGACAATTTCTCGATGTCAATCATGTCATTTCGTGCCGGCAGGTGGGAGCGAATCAATTCATCTAGTTTAAGGTGAAGAGCTTTGGCATCCCGATTTTGAGTGTTCTGGATCAGGAAGACGACAAGGAAAGTCACGATGGTGGTACCGGTATTGATAATCAGTTGCCAGGTATCGGAAAAATGGAACAGCGGGCCGCTGATTGCCCAGAGAATCAAGACTACGACAGCCGACAGGAACATAAATGGATGGCCTACGAGTTGTGCGGTCCTGCTGGCAAAGCGGCTGAACCAGAGATTGACGGTGTTGGTGTTAGCCACCTGCTCGCGCGCTCTGCTGAGAGGCGACTTTTGGTTTCCTTTGGCTGTACCGTTCTTGGATCTAGGCGTGTCCAGCCCTTTGCTTCTTGTGCCCGCTTTGTTCACAATGGATAGATGCCGATTTCCACCTAGGGGTAAACCGCGCGCTAGGTTGCCCCTTACAGGCTACGATCTCCCCAGGTGAATGGAGCCATCGCCGGTATGAACGCTCAGCAGATTGCCGCCCCCGTTGAGCTTTCCGCGAATGTCACTGCGCGACAGGCGGCCTTCGACCGTAACCGGCATATCCAGAGTGATATGGCCGTCTCCGGTGCGCAACACAATGTCTGCCGCGAAACTACCGGGAAGGGTGAGGGAGATACTGCCGTCTCCGGTGTGCACGTCCCAGGCAGAGCGCACGGCTGATCCGGGCAGGACTTCTGTCTCTACTCGACCGTCGCCGCTGCTGAGTTGGAGAGAATCGAAACGTCCGCGAGCATGGATGCGGCCGTCTCCGGTGTGACTGCGCAGCGAACCGTCGACAGAATTGATTTCGAGACCTCCGTCTCCACTTTCAAGTTCCATATCGCCCTTAAAGTTGCTCAGAGCGATCGACCCGTCGGCGGTGTGAAGATTTACCCGGCCTTCCCGAGGCATGCGGATTTCAAGATTCACGCGATTGCTGTGAACATTCACACAAACGATGCAGACCTGGTAGCGGTGAGTCATGTGCACCTGAAGTTCGACCACGTCACCGTTTTGATGCTCTAGGATCCTCACGCCGTCATCACCGATTTTCAGGTTCCCGGTGGTCAAGCGGGCTTCAATACTCTGCTGGTCCCAGGTGTCCACGCGAAGGTTGACGTCGTCGGTATCAACTCGGAGCTCGGGCTTGGTTGCGATGGTGTAGGTCTTCGTCCATTCTTCGGCGTGAACGAAAGACGCGAGTGCAAACACGGCGAATATCAGGCTTAGATGGCGGCGCATAGGTGCTCCTTGAGACACGTATCCAGCTGAGGTGTAATACGAAGAACCGGGAAATCGGGTTCCAAAAAAGAATTGGTCAGACAGCCGGGTCGCTACCTGGCCTAAGACTCTAAGCTAGTTACCATTGCACTCCTGGGTAAAGGCTTGGTACATGGACTGCGCGATAGGAATTCTGGCCATCCACATCAATCTGCAATGCTACCTTTGCGGGGTGGGGTGTGGGTAACTTCCATATAGCGCGAACCTTTAAGGGTTATCTGATGGCGCGGTGACTCCGAAGGCCACCTTGCCGTTGCTGAGTTGCTGCGCGCTCCCCCCAGAAACTCTAGACCGGCGAAAGATCTTCGTGACAAAGCAGCGTCTCAGTTTTTGCCCGGTTATCGAGCCTTCGCGGCATGCGTGAAACTGTTAACAACCCCTTTAAAATCCATCTCCTAGCGCCATGACCTTCGTAACTCAACATCCTGAATTGATCGGGATATCCTAGGCCATCCTCCTTGAATGTGATGGGAATCCTGGCGGAGTGTGCCAGGCCTTGCCGGAATGAGGCTCAGAGTAAATGCCCAATAAGATTGGCCGTTTCGACATAGTGGGGGAGATTACGCGGTCGCCCCTCGGCTGCGTCCTAAAAGCGCAGGATCCCGATGGCGGGCAGACCGTCGCGCTAAAAACATTCGATATTCATTCCTTGGGCGACGCCACGGCGGAAGCTCTCCGCTGTGCGCTGGCCGAAGCCGACAGCACAAAAGCTCTCAATAGCCACAACCTGGTGTTGTTGTTCGGCGCCGGCGAAATCGAAGGACAATTCTGCAGCTCCATGGAGTACGTGCAGGGCGACAGCCTGGCGAACATGCTGGCGCGGGGCGACGAATTTTCCATTTGGGATTTGCAGGACATCGTGCGCCAGACTTGTCAGGGATTCGACCATGCACACAGCCACAAGGTGGTGCATCACAGCCTGGAACCAGCCAAGCTGATGGTGCAGTGGGATGGCACAGTCAAAATCCTCGGCTTTGGCATCTCCACGCTAAGCCTGTACGCAGCCGCAATAGATCCAGCGTCGACGATTCTCTCTTACATGTCCCCGGAACAGGTACGTGGGGAAGAACTCGACGGGCGCTCGAACCTGTTCAGCTTGGGCGCGATTCTGTATGAGATGGTGACGGGACAGAAGCCATTCGACGGGCGCGATGCGGCGGAGATCAAGGCAAACATTTTGAACGCAGAGCCGACGCCGCCCAACCAGATAAGCCCGAAGCTGCATGCGCTGGTAAGCGAAGTTATCGTGAAATCATTGGCGAAAGATCCCGGGGATCGTTATCAGACCGGCCAGGAACTGGTCAACGCACTGGAGCGCAAGAAAGAAGAGACTAGGGTGGTCGCGGCACCAGCAGTTTCGCGGCCGGTGGAAGTAGCAGATGCGGCAGCTGCTCCGATGGAATTTTTGTCTGCGATCGAGAATGGGGCAGCACCACCTCCCGTCAAAGCACGCGCCATGGCCGCTGCCGCCGGAGCAAACGAAGCTGCACCGGCGAAAGTTTCCTTGAAACCCTCGCTCGACGAGTTTGTAACTCCAGCGAGTAATACTGGTTCCAGGACTCTGGCGGCCGCTGCTCCGGGACGAGCGAAGCCCACCAAAGTGCCGGTCGATCCAGCTATGGCGGAAGAAGCACTGGGAAAAAAGGCTGCCAAGAGTTTTTCCGAAATCGAAGAACTGCCGCCAATGAAGGAACGTTATTCGCCCGCAATTTCCGAAATTGCGCCAATTGACACCCTCCGGGAGGAACGGCGGACCCAAATCCCCGCGCCGGAGCGTGAGGAGAAGCTAAAGCCAGCAGAGATCGCGAAAATCGCGGCCGCGGCGTTCCGCAAGACGCCACCCAAATTGTTCCTGTATTCAATTGGAGGAGCGGTCGCCATCATCTTGCTGATAATTGCGATGATCGCTGCACGCGTTCACCGGGAAAATGCGGACCTTGATGGAAACACTACATCTTCCGTGCCCACAACCACTGCCGCTGAAACCCAGGCACAGCAGCCGATAACACCGTCTGATGCGAAGCGACTTAAAGCTTCTGCGGACGATGACGATCAGACGGCGATTACAATCAAGCCGAAGTATCTTGCTAAGAAGGCCAGTAAAGCTGCTCCGCCGCCAGCACCTGCAATTGTCCCAGGACAATTGACGGTCAATTCCGTTCCGGCGGGGGCGCAAATTACAGTCGATGGACAGAGCGAAGCTGCCTGGCTCACCCCTTATGACATCACCGGCCTTGCTCCCGGACACCATACCGTTGCTTTGAGCAAAGCGGGATTTACAGCGGAAACGCGGACCGTCGATGTCGCGTCGCATAGCAAACTTTCGTTGTTCGTGCAGCTAGCGCAGCTGCAGGCAACGGTGCTGGTTGCAGCCGACCCCGCGGGCGCCCAAATTTTGTTGGACGGTCACGATACCGGGAGAGTGACGCCCTCACAGATTTCGGTGGAGAAACCTGGCAACCATACGATTTTGGTTAAGAAGCAGGGATATTTGGATGAAACAACCACGGTCAATCTGCAACCCGGCCAAAACGTCCACTTTGCGCCCGCTTTGCGGCAACTAGGGGCAACCGAAGAAATCAAGACAACCGGGAAACTAAAGAAGCTATTTGGGGGGGCACCCGACGGCATGGGAACCGTTTCAGTGAAGACCCAGCCGAAGGGCGCACAGATCGCGGTAAACAAGCACATTCTCGACAAGAATTCTCCAGCGGAATTCTTTCTGAATCCCGGAACCTACGTGATCGATATCACGATGACGGGATACAAAGGCGTGCAGCGCATCGTTCAGGTTGAAAAGAACGGCAAGCTTGCCATCGAGGAGAGCATGGATAGAGAGTAGTTCCCCAACAAAAACAGGCCCGCCTCCACTTGAGGCGGGCCCTTTTGTTTGAGCGGCGTTCTTCAAGCCAAAACTACTCAATCATCTTTGCGGATGATCTCGTAGGTGCGGTTTGCGCCGTGTTGTTGAGTGAAGAATCCGCGCGCGTCTTTCAGGTTCTCGAACGTGCCGGGTTGTTCATCTTTCGAAGTGCTGCCATTCGAAACATGCAGGCCGGTGGGTTCGTTGTCGCCTTCGTTTTGATAGCCTGGGGTCGCCGCGTCAGAAAGAGCGACATCGTTTTCAGACTGCTGGTCGCGTCCAAGCGCAACTAGTCGAAGCGGCTCGGAGCCATCCAGCGGAAATGCCCAGATGGAATCCAAGGCGTTGAGCTGTTTGTGCAGAGTGTCGCCGCGATCTTCCGTGGCCAGCAGAGTATGCCGGTTGGCGAAGGTCAGGTTATCGAACGAGTTGTGCTCGGCGTCTCCCAAAAAGAAGAGCGAGATCCAACCGCTGTCGCGGTCATGATCCATGTCCACACGGAAGATCGAACCCCAGGCGCCGCGGGCCGCCAGGTCCGGAACACTTCCGGAAAGAGAGCTGGTGTCACCTGTCGGGCAGAAAAAGAATGAACGGTACTTAGAGCCCGGCAGGAACTGAAGATTCTCAGGACGCTTGAAAGGAGTGGCCAGTGCCGCTTTAGCAGCAACGTTACTATCGAAGGGGTCGAAGCCGTCGACGGCAGTATCGTGCACTGTGACCCATCGGATGCGGTACGTGGTTCCCGGAGTGTGCAGTTTGAGTTGGGCGTCGTTGAAAATATCCCCACTCGGATCAGCTGCGTTAAACACAATTGGTTTTCCGTTGATCCTCACTTGCAGTGCCTGAAGCCTTCCACCCTGCCATAGGTCGTGCTTGTTGTAAGGCAGGAACCGATAGACGAAAGAATTTGGCTGCCGCGCATTTTTTGGGCTGGTCGGATCGGAGGGAATCACGTTAACGCTGACTCCGCCGGAGTCTTCTGCCGCGTAGATGTTTCCACGGTCATCGGGATGAATCCCTTCGTACGCGGCTGAGCCGAACACTCCATCCAGCCGGCGTTCCACGGGAGGCCACGCAGCAGTGATTTCAACCACACCACCCTGCGGGAAACCGGTTTCCTGCGTATAGAGAAGAGTCTTGGTGAAGGGATCATAGGTCGATCCGTCGAGTGCGTTGAGGTGCGTAAGACCATCGGCGCCGACCGGTGTCAGAAGCGTAATCCGGTGGGCGGGATTTTTCACATCGAGGTTGATGCGCGTTACATATGAGCCGTCATCCCCGCCCCCTTCGTGACTTTGAAACAGAAAGCGACGGCCGTAGTGATATCCGGGAGTTGGGCCGCTGAGGCCTTTGGGAAACACCAGGTAGGTATTTTCGTCGGGCTCAGTCTTGGTAGCTTCGACAGGTTGCGGCGGAAAATCATTGAGATATCCATATTGGGTAATCACACCGGAGGGATTCTCCAACGGGTCAGAACCCTGCGCCAGGACCTTCAGATGGAAAGGCGGAGCAATGCGAGTGGCAGGATGGCCGACTCGCAGGTTGGCGGCGGGCACGGAATGGGTGACCGGCCCAATACCACTCTGGGCGAAACCCGCAGGAACTAGCAGGGCGATGGTCAGGGAGACAACAACGGCTGTATTTCGCATCGTAACTCCTTCTATAGTGGGTCGAACGAAATCGTTCGCGGCAAGGCTAGAGGGCACATGTTTCGGCAAAGTTTCAATGAAGTAACGGTTTTGTAATTCCGACGATGTCTTGCAAGCTCATCGTGGCAAATCGAAATTGCGCCCCTTTGCCGGATGGCCCACTCTAGCCAGCGCGGGTTACAGCTGGATTACAAGGCAGTTAAGATTTGATGACAGCAAAATCCGCTGTCGAGCTTTTTCGCGGTAGAGTTTCAATCAGGAGAAACTGCATGGAAGTTCGCCGGGCTGGGGTAGTGGGTGCAGGCACGATGGGGAACGGTATCGCTCACGTTTTCGCGCGGAGTGGCTACGAGGTCGTAATGTGCGATGTAGAGCAGCGGTTTCTGGATCGGGGGATTGAGAATATCCGCAAAAATCTCGACCGCGAAGTTGCCAAGAGTAAGATTTCCGCTGATCAGAAGGTTGCAGTGTTAGGCCGGATTAAGGTAGTCGTTGACCGCGGGGAGTTGGCGAACTGCGATTTTGTGGTTGAAGCAGCCACCGAGAGACTGGAGATCAAGTCTGCTCTGTTTCGCGACCTAGACCGGATTTGCCGACCTGATGTGATTTTGGCTTCTAATACTTCTTCCATCTCTATTACAAAAATCGCAGCTTTGACCAAACGGCCGGAGCAAGTGATCGGCATGCACTTTTTCAATCCGGTGCCAGTCATGAAGTTAGTGGAAGTTATACGCGGACTGGCGACTTCACAAGAGACTTTTGCATCTGTGCGCGATCTAGCCGTGAAACTGGAGAAGACTCCAGTGGAGGTCAATGATGCGCCAGGCTTCGTTTCCAATCGCGTATTGATGCCGTTGATTAATGAGGCCATGTACGCCGTCATGGAGGGGGTAGCGACAGCTGAAGCAGTCGATGAAGTTTTCAAGCTCGGCATGGCGCACCCAATGGGCCCTTTGACACTGGCGGATTTTATCGGCCTCGACGTCTGTCTCGACATTATGCGGGTGCTTCAGGAGGGTTTGGGCGACCCGAAGTATCGCCCTTGCCCGCTACTGATCAAGATGGTAGACGCCGGGTGGCTGGGACGAAAGAGTGGACGCGGGTTCTATAAATATTGACGCCTGCTCTCGTTCAGGCCCCAAATTCAAATGACGGCTTCTGCAGAACCTCCTTCATGATTCCCGACAAATCGAGCAGCGCCTGTCGGCAATCACCATGAAAGCTCGAACCATGCATGATAGCCAGGGTTGCAGGTTGTAAGGACGCCAGTCCTTCTAGAATCCGGCTGGTGTTGGGAGTATAGGGAACATAATTCGCAAGCGGTCCAGCCTGATATCCCGTTAGCGCCTGACGCACACGTTCCAGCACGCTGCTCGAAGTTAGAGGCTCAACATCTCCGTCGTGGTGAAACAGATCAGAGCTGAATAGCGTACGTTGCGTTTCTTCAAACAGCACTCCCGCGTCCCAACCGTGTGGTAGCTGCGGGGTGTTGTAGTAGCGAAAGCGGTATTGCCCGGTGGTCAGGGTGTCTTTGGGTGTAAGGATGCGGCACTCCTTCCCGCAAAAGTCATTGGCGCTGACCAGTGCGCCTACCATGCCGCAAGCCGCCTGAGCGTGAGGGGCGATCGCCATCCACTCATGGACCGACCCGCATTCGTCAGCCTCGAAATGGCTCCAGCTGATCCAACGCAGTTTGGCCGGATCTATCACTTTTTCCACGCCCTCGCGAACCTGGGGAAACATTCGTCGCAGCCCGGTGTGGAACAGCAATGGCTCTTCGTCCTTCACCAGGAAATGATTGAAGGAAAGATTGATTTCCGGATAGAAAACACTGATTCGATATACGTTCGGAGCGATTTCGGTGACCTGAGGCATAACACCCTCCGCGTCGAAAAGAATCGCACGGGTTCAAACGGGAATCAAGCCTGAGGGCCGGAACCCGGATTTGGCTGCAACAGACAGCTGTAGTTGATAGGGTAGGGATTCTTCGGGCTCAGAAGGGACAAGCGGGAAAAAATCTAAATGGGTACCGGTGTGCTGTCGACGATTTCCTTCATTACCATCTCGGCTTGCTCGGCTTTCTTCAGAGTAGAGGAGTGCAGCCCGCTGACCTCGATCCGGTGGGCAAACACCGGCACTACCAAGGGCTTGAAGTCTTCCGGGATGCAAAAGGATCTTCCCTCAAGAAACGCCATGGCCTGGGCGGCGCGATAGAGCATCTGCGAGCCGCGCGGAGAGACTCCCAGCGAGAGCTGCTGTGACTCACGGGTGTGGCGCACTATCTCCAAAGCGTAGCTGACCAGCGAATCGTCCACTTTTATTCGGGTGACGGCGTGCTGCATTTCCAGCAACTCAGCGCCGCTGAGTACGGGGCGTAAATGTTCCAGCTGAGCTGTGCCCGCCTGGGCCCGCAAAATTTCCCGCTCGGCGTGTCCATCTGGATATCCCATGCGGACGCGCATGATAAAGCGGTCAAGCTGTGACTCCGGCAGAGGATAGGTTCCATGATGCTCGACAGGATTCTGCGTTGCGATCACGACAAAAGGCTGCGGCAGGGGATGCGAGGTTGCGTCCATGGTGACCTGGTTTTCATTCATGGCCTCCAGCAACGCGGATTGCGTCTTGGGCGTGGTCCGGTTGATCTCGTCCGCTAGAAGAATATTGGTGAAAACCGGTCCACGCTTGAACTCAAACTGCTGCTCCATTGCCGAGTAGACGGTGATGCCTAGCACATCGGAAGGAAGCATGTCGCTGGTGAACTGGATTCGTTGAAAGCTGCAATCAAGCGCTCGCGCCAGGGCCTGTCCAAGCGTAGTCTTGCCGACGCCGGGGACCCCCTCAATCA
>Ga0105245_10000436_pt1 | contig 38498 bp, 22 predicted proteins | sample KBSM54metaG_FD_81523 | JGI IMG/M metagenome (GOLD analysis project Ga0105245, IMG submission 81523) | Miscanthus rhizosphere microbial communities from Kellogg Biological Station, Michigan, USA - KBS M5-4 metaG | ecosystem: Host-associated > Plants > Roots > Rhizosphere > Soil | place...
CGGGAAACAACTCGAACCTACTGCTTAATATCGGGCCCATGCCAAACGGTGAGATCCAGGCGGAATTCGTCACGCGCCTACGCGCCGTCGGAGAATGGGTTTCCCGCTATGGCGACAGCATATATGGAACGCGCGGCGGGCCGTGGATGCCCGGCGATTGGGGCGTATCCACGCAGAAGAAGGACAAGGTGTATGTACACGTCCTTCACTGGAATGCACCGTTGCTTGCGCTGCCGCCACTAGGGAAGACGGTTAAGTCGGCCCACGCGCTGAGTGACAATGTGGCTGTTACGGTGACGCAGAATACTGAGGGGATTGTGCTCGAGCTTCCACCCGCTAAAAAGGCAGAAGTGGACCGCGTGGTGATTCTGGAGTTCTAGGTTTTGGAATGTTCGCTTTGGTTTGTTGCGGGGTACACTGTAGGCTGTGATACTGAAGCAGTACTATCTCGGCTGCCTGGCCCACGCCTCTTACTTGCTCGGAGACGAGGATAGTGCGACTGCCATCATCGTCGATCCGCAGCGCGACATTCAGCAATACCTGGCCGATGCAGATAAATTTGGCCTCCACATCCGCCACGTTTTTCTCACGCATTTTCATGCTGATTTTGTTGCTGGGCATCTGGAGCTGCGCGACCAGTGCGGCGCGACCATCCATCTTGGTTCTAAGGCCAAGGCGGAATATCCCTTCGTAGCCATGAACGACGGCGATACGCTGGAGTTTCCAGGGATGCGGTTAAGGGTCCTTGAAACTCCCGGCCATACCATTGAGTCAATTTCGATTCTGGTTTTTGATCTAAAGAAGGATCCTGCGAAGCCTGTGGCTGTGCTCACCGGAGACACGCTATTTATCGGCGACGTCGGCCGTCCCGACCTGAGGGCCTCGCTCGGTTGGACGGCCAATGATCTTGGCGGCCGCCTGTTCGACTCGCTGCACAATCAGATATTGCCACTCCCTGATGGGACGCTTGTCTATCCTGCGCACGGGGCCGGTTCTCTCTGTGGGAAGCAGCTCTCCTCGGATACGGTGTCATCGCTTGGCGATCAACGGCGTTTGAATTACGCTCTGCAGCCGATGTCGAAGGAGGAGTTCGTCCGCCTGGTCACCGCCGACCAGCCTGACGCTCCGGCATATTTCACCTACGACGCTATCCTTAATACACGCGAGCGCACGACGCTGGAGAAGAATCTGGAGCAAGCCCTGCATCCTATCCAGCTCGATGAGGTGATTCGAATGGGAGACGCCGGGGCTCAGATTTTGGACGTACGTGAGCCCGCCGAGTATGCCAAGGGTCATCTCGCGGGGAGTATTAATATCGGACTCGGTGGGCAATACGCCACCTGGGCGGGTACCGTCCTCGACCGCGCAAAACCCATTGTGATCATTGCTGAGCCGGGACGCGAACAGGAAGCTGCCTTGCGGCTGGGCCGGATCGGGTTTGATCACGTCAAAGGCTTTCTGCAGGGAGGCATGGAAGCGCTTGCCGGCCGGGCTGACCTGGTGTGGCCGACCGAGCGCTTGAGCGCGCCGATGGTGGCAGAGGAGTTGGTGGGACCTGATTCGCCGCTGGTGTTAGACGTGAGAACTCCGCGCGAGTGGGCGACCAAACATATTGACGGCAGCATGAATATTCCGCTGAATCATTTGCAGGAGCGCATCGCCGAAGTTCCGCGCGACCGCCGGATCGCGGTTCATTGCGCAGGTGGCTACCGCTCCTCAATCGCTGCCAGCATTCTCCATCAATATGGGATTACGCGCCTGATTGAGATGGCCGGGGGACTGGCGGCTTGGGATGCAGCGCAGTTGCCGGTAGTTTCGCAGGGGTAATCGCGGTCCGAAAAAGTAGGAACGATTCCGAGATTTCCGTGTTCGCTTGGGGAGGCGAATTCGAAGTGGGAAAATCGCTATACTTTCCTCCATGTTCCGCCAACTACGCCAATCCCTCAGTCTCGGTTATCTTATTCTGACCCTACTGGCGTCGCCGCTCATTGCCCAAGAGCCGGCAGCACGTTCTCAACTGCCAAACGGCAAAATTCTTTCCGACGCTCCCGGTAAACCCCGCCAAACTAACAACCTTCCAACAGCTATCACTATTTCTCCCGACAACCGTTTTGCGGTGCTGCTGCACAGTGGATATGGCGCCTACACCTCGGATCAAAAGCAGTCATTGTCGGTGCTCAATCTTGAGACGGACATGCTAGCTGACTTTCCTGATGACCGGCTCGGGAGCGACGCGCGGCAGACTTATTTTGTCGGACTGGCATTTAGTCTTGATGGAAAGCATCTCTTCGCGTCGGTGGCTTCGCTAACCGACCCGTTGGGAAAACAAGATAAAAGCACCGGCAATGGAATTGCGGTTTATGAATTCGAGAATGGACGGATAACCCCCTCCCGATTCATTCATCTGGCACCCAGGATCAAATTGCCGGCTGGGAAAGTCCGTCGCGACGAATTCAAGGACGTCACCTATCCCGCCGGGCTCAGTGTCGGGAAAAGCAATGGCATGGAGCGACTGCTGGTGGCCTGCAACAACTCCGACGAAGCCCTACTATTGAACAGCAACAATGGAAAGATCGTTCACCGGTTTGACCTCTCGACTTTCAGGCGCATTCCTGGGTCTCTTCCTTACGGGACGGTGATGAGCAGCGATGGAAACCGCGGATATGTGTCCTTGTGGAACGCTTCCACGGTGGCGGAACTCGATCTGCTCAGTGGTAAAGTTTCGCGGCTGATTTCTCTCCGCAAACCGAACGAACAGCTGGCCGGCGGCTCGCATCCGACCGCGCTTCTGTTGAATCGCGACAACTCGCGGCTTTTTGTAGCCCTCACTAACCGCGATGAAATCGCCGTGATTGATACCAGCAGTGGCAAGGTGTTTACCTGGCTGTCGACGAAGCTCCCGGGCCAGCAATATGGAGGAAGCGATCCCGAATCCCTGTCGGTGTCTGAGGACGAAAAGACCCTCTTTTCCGCGAATTCGATTTCGGATTCTGTGGCTGTTTTCGATCTAACCCGTTTGACCGGGAATCAACCTCTGAGCCCCGTGGGCTTTATCCCCACGGAGTGGTACCCGACCGTGGTCGCGGCCACGGCAAAGGACTTGCTGATTGGAACTGCAAAGGGACGTGGATCGGGAGAAAATTCCAAGCCAATTGGCAAGGGCAGTGACGGGCGGCCGGAGTATCCCTACACCCCGGCATTGATTCACGGATCGCTTGCCCGCATTCCACTTGGAGATTTAAGCGGGAGTCTTGGGGCCTATACGGAGCAAGTCGTCGAGATGAACCGGCAACGCGGCAACGCCGACCGGATGCGGATTGCTGGAAGTGAAAATACGATTCGACATGTTATTTACATCATTAAAGAAAATCGTACCTACGACCAGGTCTTTGGTGACTTGGGCGCTGGAAATAGTGAGCCTTCGCTGACCATGTATGGCGAAGACATCACGCCCAACCAGCATAAGCTCGCCCGCCAGTTCGGCATTCTAGACAATTTTTATGACAGCGGCGACGTCTCTGGCGACGGCCACGTCTGGTCTACCTCGGCGTCGATCTCTGATTACATTTCCAAGACCTGGCCGATCGGCTATCGCGGACACGAACACACCTACGATTCGGAAGGCACTCTGCTGAGCGGAATCGCGGTGGAAGATGATCTTCCTGATGCCGGTGAGCCGACCGGCGGGTATTTGTGGAAGAATTTCGCCAGCCACGGCGTGTCGTACCGGCACTATGGGGAATACATTGTCAGCCGCTGGTGCAATGCCAAGCGCGGCACCAATCTGCCGACATCCGGCCCTCCCAAAACCGCGGGCGCGGTATGCTCACGAGCGTTTATTCAGAAAGGCGAGCGTCTCGAAAAGAATGTCGGAGACCCGCGGGGCGGCCCAAGCCCCTATCCCTGGCCGATACCTGTTCTTGCCAAGAATGTGGCGGCGGAGGCCGAACTTCGGGGCCACTTCGATCCCTTGTTTCCCGACTTTGAGGTTTCCTATCCCGACCAGTTGCGTGCAGATGAGTTTCTGAATGAATTCAATAAATTTGTGACTGAACGTCAAGCGGGTAAAGACACAATGCCGCAATTCATCTTGCTGCGGCTGCCAAATGATCACACCGCCGGCGGAACCATGGGGCAACCCAGGCCCACGGCTTCGGTGGCAGACAATGACTTGGCCATTGGGCGCGTTGTGGACGCTGTTTCACACAGCGACTATTGGAATGACACAGCTTTTCTCATCCTGGAGGATGACGCGCAGGATGGCCCGGACCACGTCGATTCCCATCGCAGCATCGCACTCATCGTCAGTAAGTTCTCGCCGGCTCCTGAAACCGGCGCCGACGGTGCAGGCAAGCCATTCGTTGACAGTTCTTTCTATACCACCATCAATGTGGTGCGCACGATCGAATCACTACTGGGCGTTCCGCCGATGAACGCCAACGATTCGCGCGCCGCGGTCATGGCGCCGCTATTTGGCGGCAAAGGGGAGCAGCCAGTGTTCACCGCCGACTATCGTAATCGTGATAACGGCCTGCTGTACAAGGTCAACACGAAGGAATGGAAAGAAGGCAAGAAGTTGGATTTCAGCCGAGCCGACGCGGTGGACACGGCGGTGCTCAATAAGTTCCTTTGGCAGGACCGGATGGGCAAAGTCCCCATGCCGCCGCCACTGCATTGCGTGTTCCCGGCTTCGGAGCGAGAAGGGCCTGAGCGGTGAGACCCCGCCGGGGCTAGGGCCAAATGGTAGGATTCACTGGTAATGCGGTTCCGTTCCATCCTTGTGTACGTGTTGCTCACAGCCTGGACGGCGACGCCCGCGCTCGCGTGCCCTGCCGACGCGCAACATGTCAAAAGCAGAGATGGCGTGCTGTTATCTATGGATTAGGCTTTTTTGTCGCCTACGCACTGGGCCTCTATTGACCAAGCTCGACCAGTAGGAGCGTTCCAGAGTCTGTGCCTCATAGTCTTGTAGTCTCAGGTTTCGAAATCCGCGAAAGAATGCGCCCGCAGACTGCAACCTTATGAGGAGCTTGATTCGTAAGGCGCAAATCGGATCTGCGGAAACAACAGAGCCCTTCTGTTATCGAGACAGATGCTGAACTGTAAGGTTAGGGAAACTTATAGGAAATCATGCTATACATTTCGCTTTTTGTTCGCTATAATGCGGCATGGTCCGGAGCCGCAAATATGACTTGGAGTCCATCCTCCAAGCCCTGCTTAGCGAGTGCCCGCAATGCCAATACAAGATTCCGCCCGGCGAGTTGGAACATTTGAGCCAGGACCATGATCTTGTGACCTGCCCCAAGTGCCAGCATGAGTTTACGTACCCGCGGAAGCGTGCCCACTAACTCGCGGAATCCGTGGGAACCGTTCGTAGTTTCAGCTCAGAAGAATCTTTTCCAATAACTGGGCTGCCTCGTTCTGGAGTGACCAAGTAGATCAAAACGGAGCCGATTGTGGTGGCGATAGCCATAATGATCCAGGCCAAATCATAGCTATGGCGAGCGTCGAAAATTCTTCCAGCCAACCAAGGGACGAACCATTGCCCAAGCGAATAACCCATGATGATTAAAGACAGCAATTTCCCGAGTGAGGGTAGTCCGAAGCAATCTGCGGTCACCAGGGGTATGAGCATGTAGTCAGCGCCCATGGCAAAGCCGAATGTCATAGCGAAGCCCCAGACCGCTGCAGGTTGCTGCGGTGAAAACAACAAAGGGAGGGCCACCGCCAACATTAGGTAGAAGAGCGCCATCACATTTTTTCGGCTGTAGCGGTCGGCGATGTAACCGACGATGACGCGGCCTGCGAGGCTTGAAACCAACAGCAAGCTGGATATGCGAGACGCTCCGACCAGAGAATAGCCTTGGCCTTTCAGGAAGAGGATGAGGTGCTGGGTCACTCCTCCGATAGCGCCGATGGTCAGCGTGCAGCCGCCGAGAATGAGCCAGAAATTTCTACTGCGGACCGCACGCGACACATCCACCGCCCCCGATGCGACCGTGGGTTCGGCTGGCAGGCCGTCCGGAAAAAGTCCCTTATCGCGAGGACTCGACTTGGTGATCCATTGCGAAACCGGAAACAGTACCACCAGAATCAACGCACCGATGATTTGAAATGCGTGACGCCACCCAAATGTCTGGATCAGAAAGCTGATGAGAAGTGGTGCGACCGCACCGCCTAAGCCGAGCCCGAGATAAGCTGCGCCCATGGCACGGCCGCGTTTCACGCGAAACCAGTTAGAGATCAATACCTGGTTGGGAATGGGCCCGGTCAGCACGTAGCCGACAACTTCCATCACGCATAGGACGTAGTATTGCCAGAGATTAGTGATGCTTCCCATTAGGATGAGGGGAATCGCAACACACCAGATGCCAATGCGAATCACTTGGCGCGAGCCCAGGCGGTCGATCAATATGCCGGCGAGAACGCCGAATAGCAACGCCGAGATTACAAACCCCAACAAGAATCCCTGGGTAAGCTCGGCACGGGTGAAGCCGAGAGAGTCAACCAGCGATGGATAAAAAACGGGAAAGCCGTAGAAAATGATCCCTACCACGAAGAAGAGGTTCAGGAAAGCCGCGACAACGATCCACCAGCCGTAGAAGATTTGTCTTGCCGCGCTGCCTGACTTGTTGTCCAGCTCAAGGTCTGCCATTTTCTCCTGCTTGGTCTACTAATGGTTTTAGGTAACGAGTTCAGATCTCGAAACAGAGAGTGGTCAGACTTTCTCCGTGACCATACCTAGCTCTCGTGTGACGTCGTCCCAATGAATCTGGCACCAGCGAGCCATTTCCTTAATGTTCATGGCCTGCTGCCATTCAAACTTATTTCTCAGGTGCAATATCCATGCAACGAGGCCTTCCAGAGGGTGGAAGAGCAGATGGTGAATTGCCTTCTCGCTTCTGTTTCCAGTTTTCATTGAGAAGGCGCTTGCCGGCAATTGGAAGATGGTATGCATCTGAAAGGTGGACGCCCCGCGCAGTAAATACTCTGCTGCGATGCGCCCGGAGTTGACATTTCCGCTAGCGCTTAGAGGCAATAGGGCATACCTCTCGTCCCTAGTACGCGTGGACAAGAATCGTTCCAGGACGGACAGGTTCCGGTCACTAAGGTCCGGCCCTCCATAGGCGACACCTGGTTTGCCTTCAAACTCTCTGGTCGGATCGAACAGGCGATTCCCATACACGAGGAAGTTTGCGCGAGTCTCTTCGGCCGCAGGTTCGTGCACGGTGTCGAGCATTTGAAGTTGAAAATCGTCATCGAACAATGTGTTGAAAATCTTGAGTCCAACGTGGACCTTGCCGGGCGCCGATTTACGAATCAACCCCGGAACTGCTCTCAGCCATTCTTTGATTTTGCCCTGTTGGCTGGCGCGTTCCGATCCGGCCAGGGTGGGGCTGAAATCCTTTTCTAAAGGCATGGGCTGGTCGTGACAGCTTTTTCTCCAAGTCTGTAACAGGCGGAGAGTGGTGACCTGATATTCTTCGTCCTTCCAGCCGCACTCGTCCACGCCGGGCAAGTGATATTTGGCCGAAGGGACGACGAGCATCCCGCACGCGACACCCACTTGTAAGGCCCGTTCGAATAAAATCTCGTAGGCATCCAAAGTATCGAACCATCCCCGGCCTTTCCATGACACTGTCCAGCCTTCTTGACCAAGCCGGCCCCGAATAGGTTCGACCTGCATTCTGGTCTCAGGTATAGCCCATTCCCACATGCTCTGGCAGCCGTTTGAATCCTGCGCAATCACGGTTTTCAAAACGACAAATCCCAAGCCGGCGGTAGCATCCTGTTCCACCTGGTGCGGCGTAAGAGACAGCTGTCCGGATGCTTTACCGAATGGATTCTTAATCCTTAACCCGGCATATTCACTCCTCAGGTCGAGACCGTAAGCGTTGAGAACGTAGTCTTCTATTTGTCGAGGCAAGCCGTTGCTGAACCGTTCGTAATCCTCAATGAGTTGCCGCCGGCTCTCGTCGCTTAGGCAAGGCGATCCTGTCAACCGGACTCTTGGAGGCAGCAACTCCCACATAGATGGCCCTTGTTACTTCCCGATGGATTCGAACTGATTGACTTGCCGTACGACTTTCTCAATTTCAGAAAATTCGCTGGGACGGAGTTCCGGTCCCCACGGATCGTAGGTGGATTCCAATCCAACTACGCCCTCGCTTACCAAGGCCAGAAGCACTCGCCGAATATATCCCTCCATCGGCGCGACGAAGAGCGATTGGCCCAGATCGTCTACGAGACGAGACAATTTAAGGAAATCCGCAGCGCGGCCTTGAAAATGAGCGTCCATCAGGTCGCGTTGCAGCTGGGTGCAAGCTGAACCCATCCCGATAAGGCATGATTGCGCTCCGCACATCAGGCTGTATCCGAGAAATCGATCTTCGCCAGTGATGAGCAGTTTGTCAGGGAAGTCCCGCCGGATCACGGAGGCGACATCCTGAAAGGTCATCACGCTATCAAGAGTAGCGAATTTAATCCCTACCACTTGTGGTAGCGCGAAAAGCCGGCGCAAGAGTTCGACGGAATATGAAATTCCTCCAGCAGCTTCATAGAGATAGAAAAGTATGACCGGCGCCCCGAGCGAAGCTAGCTCTTGATGGTACTCGAGGGCCAGTGCATCGAGGTTAATGGAATTCCGCAGGTGAGTCGGCGGGTAAGCCAGCAATGCCTGCGCGCCGTTTTCGATGGCGGTTGTGGCCATACGTAGCGCGCTGTCCAAGGCATCTGTAACGACAGCCGTTGATTGGCGGTTGCATCCCACGCCCGCGATGAGAATCTTGTCGGACGGCAGGCCATCCCGCCAGGAATGCAACACCTGGATCCGCTGTTGCTCAGTCAGCAACAGTCCCCGGCCTGTGTGAGCCCAGACTGCAACTCCAGCAATGGGTTGCCCCGCCATGTAGGCGATGTACTGTTCCTGCGCGGACTGGGCGATCTCCCCGGAAGTTCCGAAGGGCACGGGAACTGCGGGAATGAGTCCGTGATGCAAACTGCGGTAGCAGTCAGAGACCGAAAGCATCTTCATGCGCGCAATTCCTCAGACCGTAGACAGTATCGAGCTACCTTATCCGCGTCGACTCGATATCCCATTCCAGACCCTTCCGCGATACAAACGAAACCGTCCGCGGAAACAGAAATTCCTGGATCGGTTACGTCGTCAACATACCACCGCTCGGAAGCAACGACATCGGTCGGCAGCAGGAAGTTGGGAAGCGTTGCCAGGTGCAAGCCCTGGACGCAAGCAATCCCAAGCTCTGGCATTGTACCCAGCCAGCAAGAGATGCCGGCGGCCATCGCCATGTCGTGCGCCTTGCGGGATGGCCAAAGGCCGCCCATGCGCTGGACCTTGATATTCAGAATGCGACAGCTGGCTTGGCGGATTATCGACTCTATCGCTCCCAGGTTTTCGGCGGACTCGTCGAGGCAAATCGGCGTTTTTAGTCGCGCCTGTAATTCGGCATGTTCCGCCAAGGACTGTCTTGCCAGAGGCTGCTCGATCATCATGAGATCAAAGCGATCCAGTTCTTCGAAGAGCGGGGCATCTTCGATTTGATATGCACCGTTGGCGTCGACCATCAATGGAATCTTGCCGAATCGTTTCCGTATGGCTCGAACTGACTCCAAGTCGTTTCCCGGCGCAACCTTGATCTTCACGCGACGGTAGCCCTCGGCCAGAAATCGCTCGATCCGCTCGAGTAGCGAGGGAATATTCGGCATCAGACCGACGGTGACTCCTGACGGGATTGGCCGCTTCTGGCCCCCGAGCAACGACCAGAGAGGAACGTTTTGCCGTTGAGCTTCCAAATCCCATAGCGCACCTTCAAGCCCTGCTTTAGCGAAGGGCTCTCCTGGGAATCTTGAAAAATAGTCGAAACAACATTGAGGACTGATCTCTGGCTTTTCCAAGAAGAAGGGCACTAGTTGGTCACGCAGAAAGTCCCACGTACTCTGGGGCGTGTCGCCCGAGTACGCTGAACCTGCCAACGGCGAAGCTTCGCCCCACCCGTTCACGCCGTTCGCTTCGATTTGGATCAGGATCGCATCTTTGACTGACACCTCTCCATTCGAGAGGCGAAAAGGCTCCCAGAACGGGATGCGTACCCAATGCAATCGAATTGAGTTGATTCTCATAGGAAGCTTTAACTTCCCTCCAATCCAAAGAGCGGCAGCCTGACTCCGCTCTAATGAGGGAAAGGTTCTACGTCAACATTCACCCCCAGTGTGATAGGTTGACTTCGACTCTACGCATTCGCTCGCAAATGTTTCCTTGAGATAACAGGAGCCTACTCGATGCGCTACACCGCATTCCTTCTTCTGGTAGTACTGAGCGTAGCCAGGCCTTTGATTTCTTCGGCCGACACCCAGACGTCGCCTAACCTCGACCAGTTGATCGATTCGGTTCGCTCCGAAATGAAGCCCGAGCAGGCCATGGCTTTCATGCAACGCGTCTACGCGACGGACAGATTTTTTACCTATCCGAAGTTCCAGGAGACGGCGCAGTTCTTGCAGCAGACCATGCAAGAGATTGGCCTGAAAGATGTCGAGTTGTTGTCCGCTCCTGCCGATGGCACCACCCAGGCGGGATTCTGGACGATGCCGCTTGCGTGGGACGTGAAATCTGCCCGCTTGGAAATTGTTGAACCAAGTGTTTCGACCGAGCAGGCTGTGCTTGCCGATTTTCAGAAAATTCCCACTTCTCTCGGAATGTGGAGCGGGGCGACTCCTCCGGAAGGGATCACTGCCGAAGTGGTCGATCTTCAGGAAACTGATCCCGCGAAGGTCGCCCAGATGCCGCTCAAAGGAAAACTGGTCCTGACCACCAAGAACCCCGCAGATTTTAAGTGGGCCTTGGTGAGAGCCGGCGCGGCGGGCGCGATCAATGCCTTCACTGAAAACCCGGCACTGGAAAACGGAAGACAGTGGATCAATGCCTGGGGAGACAATGGCTGGGCTTACACGCAAGGTAGCACTCCACTGCTTTCGTTCTCGATCACCCCGCACCAGGCAACGATGGTCCGCAAGCTCCTGTCCGAGCATGGCAAGGTTCTCGTGAAAGCCGCGATCGACACCCGGTACTACAGCGGCAAGTATCCCTACGTGACCGGCGTTATTCGCGGAACAAGTTCTGAAGAGGTTTTGACGCTGGGACATTCCTCCGAACAAGGAGCGCAGGACAACGCGACCGGAGTCTCGGCGATGCTCGAGTCGCTGGCGACCCTGAACCGGCTGATTGAGTCCGGGAAATTGCCCCGGCCGAAAAGAACGATCCGGCTGTTCATCATGGGTGAACTCTACGGATCCATGCATTACGTTCAAACCCATCGCGAGCAATTTGACCGTACAGTTGCCGCCCTTTGCATGGATACTCCCGCAGCGTCTTACGATATCGCCGGCACCGAGTACACCTTCTACATGAACCCTCATGTATCCGCGTCTTACACCGATGCATTCATCCTGCGCATTGCCCAAGCATACTTTCCGCTGGTGCAACGCCCGTGGCACGAACACGAGTTCATGGCGGGAACGGATACCTACCTGAGCGAACCTACGGTGAACGTCCCGACGGTATGGGGCTACAGCGGAAGTGGTGTGGAGACGCACCACAACAGTGAAGACACACCCGACCGCGTTGACCCGCGCTCGTTGCGCGACATTGCCACGGTCAATGCCGCATTTCTCTACTACCTCGCCAATGCCGGTGAGAGTGAAGCTATGTGGCTTGCAGAGTTGAGCCAAACGCGGGGTTATGAACGGATCTTGAAGTCCGCCGATGAGTTCGTGACTCGCATATCCAATGCGATTGATGCCAACGTCCTCGCGCAGCTGAGACAAGATGCCAAAGACCAAGTTTCCTACTCGGTCGATCGGGGCGCGCAGGCGGTCCTTTCCGTCACCCGCCTGATTCCGGAGTCGAAGCGTCAGGCAGCGAAGCAAGAGTTGGACCCGCAAGTCAAGGCACTCCAGCGCTTCGGCGACGAACAGGTCGGCCGGATCCGCCAGGCGATTGATCGTCGCGCTTCGATGCTCGGCGTCAAAACTCCTGAGCAGCCCGTCGCTGCGACCGAGCCTCAACTTACAGAAGCTGCCAAGATAGTTGTCCGTCGCAAGCGGTTCGGTACGTTGCCGTTGGATGATCTCGCGCCCGACCAGCGTGAAGGCTATCCTTCGGGAGCCTGGGACGTGGTTCCCACGACAGCGCTTTATTGGTGCGACGGGCATCGTAATCTCGCCGAAGTGATTCACCTGACTCGCATGGAGCTTGGCCCTACGAACTTCGATTTCGTCGGGTATTTCCGCTTCCTGCGTAAGAGAGGTTATGTCGAGTTTCAGCAGTAGCCTTGCAGTCAGAAGCTTGAATACTTGCTCCAGGCTTCGATAATGTCTTTACCTCGAAAAACCCAGGTGCGTTCATCCACCTGTTCCACGCCGGGGGCCGGGTCCATGATGGTCGTGCCTTTGGTGGTGAGCTGAACTTTCACCTCGACCGGCCCGCTGGTTGGATAAGGCTTGAATTCCGCCAGCCGCTCAATCGCGCGTCGGGCTTTGTCGTGAATCAAGGCGCGCGAGGCTGGATGAGAAAGGCTGTAGGCCGTGGTGCGGCTGACGCCTTGCTTTACCTCGGCACACTCCGCTGCTGGAACCAGTTCGTGAATCTCCTTGCAGGCTGCGGTGTCTCCGGAAAGCATGATTACCGGGATTCCAAAGGTTCCTGCCAGCATCACGCGCGCGCCAATTTCTCCGACCGGCTTATTGTTGACCCAAATATTTTGGACAGCATCGCTGCTATAGGAATGAGCGAGCACACCTTTTTCCGCTCCAGCCATCGCGTGCTGTCCAATGAAGACAACCGCGCTGTAAGAGGAATTCATTTCTGAGAGTAACGAGACGGGAACCCCTTCCAGCAGACGAGCCTTGGGATGGATGTCGAGCGTAGAAAGGGTTTTACTGCCATCATGCCCATCCCATACCACGACTTCCGTTGCCCCACCCTCCAGCAGGCCATCAACGGCCGCATTGATCTCTCCGGTTAGAAGCTTCCTGGATTCTTCGAAACGCGGGCTCTCCAGCGGATGGCACTGGAGATCAGCATTGAAGATGCCGTCGACCCCCTCCATGTCCGTGATCATGAAGACCTTCTTTGCTTTTGCGACCTGCGCCTGACCGAAAGTCACGGAAAGCAAAAGTGCGGCCAGGGAGACTATGCGGCACGTTCGAAACCGGTTGAGATAGGGCATTTAGTTTTTCCTTTAAGACATGCAAGGGTTCTCGGAGCGAACCTTATTTCACTTCCAGATCGAAGAGGATTTCCTGTTCTGACGGACGAAAGCCACGGTGTTCCATTCCTGGCTTGGTCCGCAAGGGCACCGACAGTCTGGCCACCGCGTAGTCAAGCGTCGTCTCCGGACCGTTCTGGTAGGGATTAAATGGAAAAATCGGCCAAGTCAGTCGCGCAGTGGGATCTACCTTCAAAGTCCAGCCATGATGACGAATGCTTCCGCCCAGGTCTTCCGGGGAAAGTTCCACATGCTCTGCGCCTAAGGTGATTTTCTTCCCACCTGCGGTCTCCAGCACTTCGCCACCTTTAAGGACAAGTTGGAGATTCAGTTGAGCCTCATCCGGTGGGTCTCCTTTTCCGGTCAGCACGAAACGCATGCGGACTTCGTTTGCGGAAGGCTCGGAAATGAAGACGTCGCTGAAGAATTTGTTGTATGCCAGGGAAAGATGATCTTCCTTGTCGTTCATCTTCAGCCGCGTGCTGATCGGCATGTGGAAGGTCTGGCCGTCAAATTTCTCCAGGAAGGTTGCCAGCTCCGGCTGACGCTTGGAGTTGGCCCCGGAGATGATCATTCCGGTTTTTTCATGAAAGACACTGATATGTGCTTGCCGATCGAGATAGAACTGGTTGTCGACCGCCTGCGTGTTGAAAATTCCTGAGAGGCAAACTACCCAAGGCCCCACCTTGCGAATGCCCGCGGGCACTGCCATCTCGTGCGAGTAGCGTGGCAGATCTTGCGGAATCGGCGCTTTTGGTCCTTCGTGATAGTAGAGAGCGTCCTGCGCCAACCTACCCAGGTTGTCTAGACCCAGGCCATCCGGTTTGAAAAAACCTGTGAGAAACTCCGCATAACGCCGGCCAGCGGCAAAATTTGAGAAGCCGAAGTGTCCCCATGAGTCGACATTCCAATGACGGTTGCGGTCGTTGATGGTCTCGACCGGCGCGCCGTCCGGATAGGTGAAGTACTTATGGAAGTCTGTCACCCGCCGCAGGGCCTCAAGAGCAGCCGGATCGTGGGTGTATTCCCAATAGAAGGCGACCTGCGTCATGGTGATGTAGTTGTAGCCGGTGGTCGGGCCGAGCCGGTTGTGCTCTCCCCAATATCCGTCGACCGTCTGTTCTTCGGCGGCGAAGCGATGCAGCACGCGGGAACCCAGACTCTCCCAAGCTTTGTTTTCGAATACGCGTCCTCCAAGAAGGAGTAACGCGGCGTGGGAAGAAAAATGGTTCGGCGAAGTCCGGATATACGGCGTGGCGTACCACGGAAAATTCAGGCGTGCCTCGGTATCAGAAACCAGCACGGCGACAATCTTCTCAATCTCTCGCCGCCAGCGTGCCCTGCGATCTTCTCCCAGTTGCGTTTTCAATAGCCGATACGCCTCGCCCCACATGTAGGTGTCCCACTCGCCGTCGAGCAGGTCGTCATTGCGCCCCTTCTCGCACTCCACGGCAAGCATGTCGCCGATGCGAATGGCCAACGCCAGCATTTTCGGATCGTGGTAGCGACGATTAGTTGGGTGTTGCTTGGCGTAGAGCACGGCGGGCGCGAGGATGGCGTAGGGGAAATGCCTCCAGTTGTTGTGGGCCGCTAAGGTTTCGATAGTGGCGGAGGGTTCGGCGTTGAGTTTGGCTTCGACTTGTTCTGCTCCGACCTCGATCAAGCGAAAATATTGTCCCGGCAACGAAACAGGAGCGGCAACGCTTGCAGGAGCCAGGAACATCAGCCCGAGCGCCACGATCCAGAGCTTTGCAACAGCGCTTGCATTCACCATGGTTGACCTCGCCCGAAGGAACGGGCCTATACGCTGGAGTACTTCTTGCAGAGTCCCTTAATTCTTTCGATCAGCTTCGGCACTCCGGTCACGGGATCTTCTTTGCCTTCATACTCGAGCGACATGTAGCCTTTGTGTCCGGCGGCTGCGAACATCTTCCAGACTCGATCTAAATCGATGGGACGTTCGGTTTCGGTAAAGAGGTCGCGGACGTGAACGTGGGTTGCGCGAGGAATGCACGCCGCAATGTCGGAATATTGCTCTTCATCGCCCTTGACTTCGAAGTTGGAGATGTCCAGGTTGACGCCCACATACGGCGAGTCGGCTCGCCGCAAAATCTCCATGATCGTGGCCGCGCGGCCGGTGATTCCACCGTGACTTTCGATGCCGAGGGTTATGCCGCGCTTACCGGAATAATCCGAGGCGGCTTTCATGACCTCCGCCACCCAGTCGATCCCTTGTTTTTCGCTTGCTCCTTTGGGCAAGTTGCCGCCGAAGACCCGCAGATGAGAAGCGCCCAGCCATTGCGTGGCGTCCACCCATTTCTGAATATTGCGCACCTCTTCTGCCCGCTTGGCGGCATCCGACTGGCACATTTCGGTTCGGATAGCGACACCCGAAAACGGCAGGCAGCTTTGGAATGCCAGATGGCGTAAGCCCGTCAGATATTCGGGATCGGTGGACCTCAGCCAGTAGGAGGTGACGTCAACTCCGTTTACCCCGAGCTCCACCGCTTTCTTGAAGAAGTCTTCCATTTTCATCGACCCGGCATCGAAATATTTCTTATAGGAAAGCGCGCAACACCCTACTAGAAGACGTGGCGAATTCGTGGAAGACGAGTCGGCATGCGCGAGGGCATTCCCGAGCATGGGAACCGCGGCCGCAGTGCCCGCAGTCTTCAAAAAATCGCGGCGATTGATAGTGTCGTAACGCATGAAGCGTTCCTCATTCTGAAAATTCGAATGTTTTGGTTTGTACTTGTCCCGTGAGTAGGTCTTTCACGTGGACTGTCCAATTGCCGGTCTTGTCGCTGAGCGACAGAGGCAAAAACTTATCTGCCCGCCCTTTCGTGGCAAGCACATTACCGCTGTAGTACGGCACGACCTTGCCAGCGGGGTCCATGACGTCTACGTGAAAAATGTGGGTTGCGGCTGGAGTTGCGCCGGCAAAGTTCATCCCAACCTGGCCGATCTGGCCTTTCGTCAGGCGGGCCGGAGTAGAAACCGAGAGAGTGGGTAATGAACTTGGGGAAATAGCGAAGACCGTAGGATCGTAAGGGTCAAGCTGCACGGTGAGTTGCTTCTTGCTTCCCAGGGACTTTCCGGCCCGAACGTCGTAAACGAAGGATTCAGCGGGCAAGTTCAGAAGTACGGTTTTCGCCTTGTCGAAGCGACGATTTGAGATCGTGTCCGCCTGTCCCAGGTCTTCGACATAGAGCTGGCGATTTGCCAGTAACCCGACGATATCGACGCCGCCGTTTCGAAAGGTGTGAACCTCCACCCCAACGGCTGGACCTCCGGTCGATTCGGTGACAGAGAAGGCCGGGGCTACTCCCGCGGTCTTGAGCACTTTCCCCACGGTGCCTAGCGCATTTTGTTCCTTACTCAGCAGTCGATCGCGGTAGTAGTTCAGGATGGAAAGATTCACGAATATGGCTTTGCCCTGCCCAAAACTGCGTTCGCTGATCGGCTTGTCGTGTGGGCCGACGAAGAGGTCGGAGAGTTGAGAACTGGAAAGTTTTCTGCTGTGCTCGTCGAAGACGGCGGGCTCACCATCGGCGATGAGAGTCCCACCCTGTTCCACGAACCTCCGCATCGCCTCCGCTTCGAGGCGCGAGATCGCGCTCGAACGCGGCAAAATCATGACACGGTATCCGCCGCGGAGAAGTTCTCCGCCCTCAACCTGATCGTAAGAAACAAACCGGTATTGCAATCCTAAGTCTTCAAGTAAGCGGCAATACGACTCGCGCAGCCTTTGGAAGTCACCGCCTTCTTCCGTCGCTGAGGAGCGCTTTACCCATGCCTCGCCCTTGGGCTTCTGTTCAAGCAACCATTCCGTGCGGAAGCTGGCCTGGGAATAGTGAATTGCGACGGGATCAGACTGGCGTTCGCTGTTAATAAATAACGCGCCGATGCCGCTGGTCAGTTCGGTGTAAAACGGCGCCGCCTCTTTGCCTCGTGGGCCGGGCGTCGCGTCATTGTTGACGAATTGGTGCTTGTCATCCCAGATGATGAGGCCGCGATTGCCGTGCAGCAGTTCGTACCACATTCTCCACCGTTCGTCCGGGCCGGCACCGCCAGTCGTGATCACCCTGACTAGCTTCGGATTCAGAGACTGGAGAATCTCGACATTGGCGCCCAAATCGTAGGCCTCAATCGCTGGGAGAACCTTGGACAAACGGGCGTAATCGTACCCGCCCCAGCCGGGTGTCTGGCCTCCTTCCAAGGCGACGTAAGCATCAGGATCTACCGAACGGACAGCGTCAACCCCCATTTTGGTAGCGTTGGCAAACGATACGTCCATCCATTCTTTGAAGTCCGCCCACGACGAGAAATTGTCGTCAGCTACTTTGATTGCCTCATTCGTGGTCATTGGCGTGACCAGATCCCAGGCAGTGAAATGCGTGCCCCATTGTTGATTGAGGGCCTCCAGCGTGCCGTACCGCGCTTTCAGCCAGGCGCGCATTTCCGTTAAAGAATTGTCAGAAAAATCGAAGTCCCAGTAGGCGGCCAGATCGGCAATGCCGCTTTCATCTCCGAGGTTGTAGAAGAGAGGCCGATAGGCAGAGTTGATTCGGGCGCACGCCACCAGTCGATCGTGGACTTTTTTGAGCCACGCCGGATCAGACAGGCTGGGATTCCGCTTGAACGCTTCCTTGCTCGAAGGATCTTTTGCGTAAAGCTCTTTGGCCTCGTGGAACTTCCAGTTGACCTCCCGGTCAGGAAACCAGCGATGGTATTCGGCGTAAAAATCGGTAGCAATATTCTCGTTGTACCAGCGGAGGTCATTCTTCAGGAGCGCGTCGGGTAGCTCCTGCCTGGCCAGGATTTCCGGCAGGTCGACGGGCTTGCCGCGGTGCATGGCCGCGTTGACTCCGAGCGTCTTGAGCGTGGCGTACTGCGCGGCGTTGTGGCTTTGCCACATGATGGTGGCGTAGTCCCACCATTCTTGTTGGGGTGGCCGCGCGACAAACGAGATTTTGGCATCCTCCTCACGATTGTCAGGAGCGCCCTTCCTGTTTTTCCCGGCCAGCGAGAAGTGAACACTCAATTCGTTTTCCATTGCGACAGCCATGCGAAGGTCGATATCGAAACCGATTTCGGCTTCGTCGGTCAGCACGACTGGGATTTTTCTGTCTTCCACGACCCGGCCATAAGTGTCGGTCCACTTCACCGACAGTTCGCCCTTGCCGGTAGCGGGCCAGCCGGTTTTGTAGATGACGTGGACCGGACCGGTTCGTTCCAGCGCAGAAGACGGCAGCACGATTTCCGCAGCAGAGGCAGATTGCGCTGCGGACGTGTACGCGCAGAACAGAATGGAAAACAGCAGGGTCAGAGAGAATGCGGCGCGTTCTCGTTCTACATTGTGCATGGATATGTTCCTATTTCAGTTACCAGTTGCAGCGGCCTGCGCCTAAGATCCGTTCTTAAGTTGTGCCGGCTTGAGTGCTATTCGGTAGACAACGTAAACGTAATTTCCCGTTCGCCGGGACGAACGTACCAATCCTCTTTTGTTTTCTGGCCTTGTACAGGAATTGAGAGCAGGCCAACGGCATGCTCGAGTTTGGTTTCAGGCTTGTTCTGGTATGGGTTGTAGGGATAAACCGGCCAGACCAACCGGGCCGTCGACTCGGTTTTCAAAGTCCATCCGTGATGGCGAATTTCGCCACCCACCTCTTCCGGAGAGAGTTCGATCCGGTCGCTTCCCAGCACGATCTTTTTGCCTCCACCGGTTTCCAGCGTTGCCCCCGGCTTCAAACAAAGCTGCACACCCAGACGGGCTTCTTCAGCGGGAGTCCCTCGGCCGGTGATTACATACTTGAGGCGTAGCTCTTTTTCCGACGGCGACGGAACATATAGATCACTGAAGAACGTGTTGTAGGCCAGAGAGAGCCTGTCCTGCTTGTCGTTCATCTGCAGGCGGCTGCTCAACGGAAGTGCATAAACCTGCCCTTCGATCTTTTCCGAAAACGTCGCGAGTTCAGGCTGATGCTTGGAATTGGACCCGGAAATGATCTGTCCATACTTCTTGTGAAATACGCTTACACTGCTTTGCCTGTCGAGGTAGAACTGGTTAAAGATGGCTTGTGTGTTGATCAACCCTGAAAGCGCCACTACCCATGGGCCAGTCTTGCGAATACCGGCGGGAACGCTCATCTGATAGGAATAGCGGTCCTGGTCCTGTGGGATCGGCTGCGTGCGGCCTTCGTGATAATAGAGCGCACTCTGCGCGAGACGGCCCAGGGCGTCAAGAGTCAAACCCCAGTGCTCCCATTGCGGTTCCATTTTCGTCAGGTTGTCGGCGTGGTAGAAGCTAGTCAGGAATTCGGCGTAGCGGCGTCCATCGGGAAAATTGGAAAAGCCAAAGTGTCCCCACGCGTCGACGCCCCAGTAGCGATTGCGGTCGTTGATGACCTCAACCGGAATCCCGTCGGGGTAGGTGAAGTATTTGTGGAAGTCGGTGGAACGACGCAACGCAGTAAGCGCGGCGGGATCGTGAGTGTATTCCCAGTAAAGCGCAACTTGCGTAGAGGTCACATAGTCATAGCCTGTGGTCGGTGCGGCCCGGCTGTGTTCCCCCCAATATCCATCCGGAGTCTGCTCTTCGGCAGCGAAGCGGTGCAGCACCTTGGCGCCCAAGTCGCTCCATTCTTGATTCTTGAAAACATGCCCGGCAAGCATCAGCAGCGATGCCCATTGCGCGTAGTGGTTGGGCGAGGTTCCGATGTACGGCGAGTTGTACCAGGGGAAATCCAGGCGCTTCACTGTGTCGGGAACCAGGGGAACAACAATCTTTTCGATCTCTCGATGCCAGCGTTTTTTTCGCTCCTCGCCGAGTTCAGGCTCGAGCAGTCGATAGGCGTCGAGCCACATGTAGGTGTCCCAGTCGCTGTCCAGTCGCGGCTCATAGCGCCCCTTTTCGCTCTCAGTTGCGAGAAAGTCTCCGATGCGGAGAGTGAGGGCAAGCATTTTGGGATCGTGATATCGAGGATTCGCCGGATCCTTCTTGCTGTAGAGAACGGCAGACGCAAGGATCGAATACGGAAAGTGCGTCCATCCGGGGAGCGCCTCCAGCGTCTCCAGGGTGGCATTGGGCTCAGCATTCAATCTCCCTTCCACTTGTTGCGATCCGGCTTCGAGCAGCGGGAAATAGGCATCGGGCAACTTAGTGCTCTTCGCCTCAGGTGTGTCCGCGCCCAGTGCGGGAGCAGGATAAAAAAGCACGGATACAGACAAAACTGCGAGACTCAGAATGACTGCGCCAGACACGTGTCGCTTCATGCTGCTCCTTAAGGTAGTTAGCGCCCCCCTGTAAGTTGGCGATAAGTCGCGGGGGTGTCTTCTCCCGGCCTGCGATCCGCAATATGAATGGCCTGTTCCGCTCCCGCTCGGCGGAACGCATCGACCGCGCGGCCGAACTCCTTCTTGATGTCGGTTGCTGGCAACTCATGGCCAAGTGGATCGGTAGCATTGACGATCCAAACCTCTCGCGGCGCCAGGGTTGATACCACGTCGGGCAGGTCGTAGAACTTCAGGGCTCCGGGCACTACCGTTTCGAAAACCTGGCGGTGAACCCGGTTCTTCACCATGGAGTCATACGAGGCCAGCATGCCTTCCAGCGCGACCTTGGAAATGCGGCGATCCAGGCTGGCGGCATACAAGGCCGGAACAGACCCTCCATCTTTGCCGTAGACGGAGATGCGACTTGCGTCCACATCCGGGCGCGCCGCCAGCAGGTCGACTCCTCGAGTGATGTCGAGGGCGCGCATTCCGACCATCGTCTTGCCGATCATCAGTGCCGTCATGGCGCTGTCGAAGTCGCCGAAGTAACGGTCGAAATCCCGGCTGTTCACCTCGGTATTGATCCGGGTTTCTCCGAAACCTCTGGCATCGATGGAAAGAACGATTGCACCTGTCTTGACCAGTTGTTCTGCGTCTTCAGTCGAGTAGGCTTTACCGTCACCAGCAACCATCAATATCGCAGGCTTCTTTGCCGGCCCCGCGTCCGGAACATAGACGAGCGAAGGAACAACGATTCCGGGTTCGCTCTCGTATATCAGTTTTTCGATGTGATAGCCGGAGCGTGAAAGATTGCCGTAAGGCCTCGCTTGCATCGGCTGGCTCGGCAATTCGAAGTGAATCATTTGCTGAATTTTTCTGGTCAACTCGTCTGGCTGGGTTATGCGGCTGGACTTCGCCTGTTCCAAGCGCTTCTGGTTGAGAGTGAATACACTCTCCCCGCCTAACGACGTAGCGACCTGCCCGGTCGGCGTGCAACGCAATTCTTCCGGCGTCGCCATCTCGATTTCCGGCTCCGGACTCTTATCTTCTGCGCCATTCAGCCAACGACCGAACCAGTCATAGGCAGCCAGGCGGCGTTCATGGTTGTAACCATGGCCGTCATCGGCCTCGAACATTCCGATCTTGTCTTTGGCGCCGATAGCGGAATAGGACTTCTGCGCTTCGGCAAAGGACTCCCGCGCCCCAGCGATTGGAAAGAAGTCACGGATCGCGGAGAGTACTAAATAAGGCTTGGGAGCAAAGGCGTAAATGTAGTCGGGATAGTCAATTCCATCCTTCAGCCATCCGGGAAAGGTTTGCTCGCCATCCTGAGGACCGATGGTGCGCAACATCAGGTTCCACGAAGTGATGTAGCACGAGGGTGCGGCGACCTTGATGCGGTCATCGAGCGTGCCAACGTATGCCGTGTGAGTGCCGCCGCCGGAATTTCCCGTCAGCCCTATACGCGTTGGATCCACTTCCTTGCGTGAAAGCAGGTAGTCAAGAGCGCGGATGGCATCCCATATGGTATAGCGGGCCAGATGGTCGCCGACCAGCATGCACTGAGCGTTAACTACTGTGTGCTCGGTGGTTGAGTCCCCGACCTTGGACTCGTTCAGATCTTCGTCATAGAGTTGCAACCGCTCGCCCTGACCGATCGGGTCCCAGGTAAGCGCTACGAAGCCTTTAGTGGCAAACGATCCCAAGGCCTGCTGCCAGGTGGGATTTGTCTTGCCGCCGCGTTCATGTCCCAGAGGAAATAAGATCGCAGGATAAGGAGCGTGCCCGGTCCTCGGAAGGTAGAGGTTCGCCGTGACATAAAAATGAGGCTGGCTCTCAAAGATGATCTTCTCGATGCGGTATTTCGGGCGCTCGACCACGCCAACCACTCGCGCATTCAGCGGAGTTTTCTCTGGAAAGCCCCCGAGGTCTGCCATCATCCGCTCGCGGAGAAGATCGCCGCGTTTTTTCAGATCATCCAGGGTCGAAAGATGCTCGACCTTGCTCTTCCGCTCGGCGATCATCTGAAATCCGATGCCCTTTACATAGTTGGGCAATATCGAGTGGATGTCGTGAAACTGTTCCAGCCCGGAGGCGAAATTCAGCGGATCGGATTGTTGTGCTACGGCTGAAAGGGCGAGTGAGCAGGCGAGCATGACGGTGATGCGCACGAATCGCATTCTTGTCCTCCGTTGGACACACCACTTCGCACGAAAATTGCTGGCTACTTGAAAACTCTGCGACAGCGCAAATCCTGAAAACTCGCGGGGCTGGTTAAGCTAGAGCTTGACCAGGTCGCCAATCTTTACTGTGCGACTCCCGCCTTCGATGCTGTGCCTTGCCGAAATTCCGATAAGACTGGACATGGCCCCCGCGCGCAGGTCCGCGCGCAGGTTTAGAGGATCAGAACCACTTGGCCGGAAGATGAGGTCCTGAAGGGAAGTATCCATCCCACCGTGCCCCCCATCGCGTGCCGGCTCTATGTCGGTTATCTTTTCGGATTTGCCGAAACTCCTCGTAAGGCGCACTTCGTTGTTGGTGAATCCATTGGCCTTGACCTCGTTGTAGTCAAGCCGTCCCAGGTGCCCATTGATGGAAATGGCCTGGCCCTCGTAGGGCAGGAACGTGTTTGCCGTGTAGTTGAGAATGACTCCGTTCTCGTATTTCACCACCACGGACATGGTGTCGTAGATATTGATGTCCTCGCGCCATACGCAACCGTCACGGAGGTAGCCGTCTTCCGATTCACAGTCGGTATAGAGCTTTACGTATTGCGGATTCTGGGTGACGTCCCAGTAGAACTTGCACTGCTGCTTGAAGGGGCATCCCCGGCAGTTGGTGTGGCGAAACGAGTTGTTACGACCATAAAACTTGAGCTCGCCGAAGGCAGTGACTGATACCGGCGTTGAGTCTAGCCACCAGTTCGCCAAGTCAAAATGATGGGATGCCTTATGGCAAAGCAGCGTACCTGAGTTTTGTTTCAGTCGGTGCCAACGGCGGAAGTAATCGGCTCCGTGGCTGGTATCGAGATACTCGTGAAAATCCACTGAGACCACATCGCCGATAGCCTTCTCCATGAGCAATTGTTTGACTTTTTTTGCCTCGGGAGCGTGCCGGGCATTGAAGGTCACGGTAACTTTTTTGCCGGTCTTTTTCTGGGTATCGAAGATCGCCTGGCACTGTTGCTCATCGGTGCACAATGGCTTTTCAGTCATCACATCACGCCCGAGTTCCAGGGCGCGAACAATATAGCTGGCATGGGTTCCGTCGATCGTAGTGACCATCACCGTATCGGGATTGGTCTCTCTGACCATGCGGTCGAAGTCGGTGAACGTCGGTGCGTTGATACCTATTAACTTTTTGGCCGCTTCGACGCGCTTACTGTTCTTGTCGCATAGGCCGACAATTTCCACGACATCGCTGTAGCCTTTGACGACGTCTTGTCCCCATGTGAGAGAACCCCGGTTTCCGGTCCCCACCAAGGCTATTTTGAGCCGCTTCGGCTGGGCCATCGCAAATGGAGAACTAGCGGAAAGCGCGGTACCGGCCAAAGCTGCACTTCCGCCGGCTATAAAGGCACGTCTGCTTATTGGGTCGAAGTTTGCCATCGTCTCTCCTCATTATGCGAGCACACGAAATCTTGCAATCAAGGCTCGCCGCGAATTCTGTTCGGCAGTGCCTCGACAACAAATTCTTGCGAGAGAGTGCGGTCAGGATGAAACCGCGCGATGATATATTATATATTTTAGCGATGCAAGCGATCTTCTAGACAGACTGTTCGCGCTTAACGTCTCAAAGCTCGCTTGGTGCAGAATTTCCTTAACTGAAAATAGGAAGTCACTATGCGACCCTGGCTATCACGCCGAGATTTTCTCTCTGGTGCGGCTGCAGTCGCCGCCGTTTCAGTGTCTTCTGACGCTTTTGGCCGTTCCTCCATGCAGGAGTCCTCTGGCCGCGGGCCGGCTGGTGATCGCATCATCGACATGCATGTCCACTTCGACGAGAAAAATCCCAACTTTGTGCAGGACCTGATCAAGGTGATCGAGCCGCTAAACGTCACAGCGTGCGTCTTGACCCCTTATGCCAACCGGCAAGTGACCGCGGACGCTGCTCGAAAATATCCCCAGCGAATTATTCCGTTCGGGTTCCTTGACCTGGACGCCCCCGATGTCCTTGAACAAGCGAAGCAGTTTCATGCCCTCGGGTACCGCGGCTTGGGTGAACTCGAATTCGTCAAAAAGCCCTACACCGATCCGTCTTACATGCCGGTGTACGAATTGGCGAACGACTATGCGTGGGTGGTGTTGTTCCATACCGGTATCGTCTTGCGCCAAAACTTCGATCAACCCGAGAACGTGGCTTCGTACCGCATGCGAGCATTTCACCTGGAAGAAATTGCGCGGCGCTTTCCCAAGATCACCGTATTGGGCGCGCATTGCGGCAACCCGGAATACGAATGGGCCGGCGAGGTGGCGCGCTGGAATCCAAATGTTTTCTTCGACCTTAGCGGCTCTTCTCTGACGAAAATGAATGACCATCTCGCCGATCTCCGCAGGATTTTTTGGTGGACTGGCACCAAGTGGAAGACCAAGACTCCAGACGATGATCCGAATGCTTTCGTGAAGTTGGTGTTTGGCTCGGACGAGGGCCTGGATGGAATTGCGCCCGCAATCGCTCAATACCGGGCGATGTTCAAGGCATGTTCAGTTCCGGAAAGCACGCAAAAATTGATACTCGGCGGAACGCTCGCCAAAATCCTTGGATTGCCGAAATGAGAGTAGATCTTGCCCATGAAATACCCACAAGCACCACCTAAGCCAGCATCAAGATCGCTCTGCTCGATGCATTGAACCGGAAAGATTACCTTGACACTGCAAACAGATATATTGTACACACCACACCATACATCAGGTGAGACCATGAGATCTCAACCTGCCATTCGGGTCGAGTCGCTCACCGATCAGGTTTATTCACTGCTTGAACGGGAGATCGTTGCAGGCCGGATGAAGCCTGGCGAACGGATTCGCGAAAAAGAACTCGCTGAGCGCCTCGGCATAAGCCGAACGCCAATTCGAGAAGCGCTGCTCAAGCTCGAAATGGCGGGAATTGTCGTCTGCAATAGCCGTCGGAGTTACAACGTACGAATTCTGACCGGAGACGACATATCCGAGGTGTTTGACATCCTTGGCATTCTGGAAGGCGCGGCGGTGGCCTCGCTTCAGGAGAAAACTTCAGCGGAGGACTTGGCGTTGTTGGCGCATTACAACGACAAGATGGCGGAAACGGCGAAGAGCAAAGACTTCCATGCCTTCGGCGCTTGGAACGAAAAGTTCCACGACGTCTTCCTGTCCAAGTCTAAGAATCGCAGTCTGTTGGAGGTTTGCGATCTGATTCGAAGGCGCATCTATGTCTTCCCAGTGCGGCCACACGCCGTCAGTCACCTTATCGAGCAGTCGGTGCGGGAGCACTTAGAGATCATCCGGATAGCCAGAACCGGTGACTACGCCGCAATGGGAGCTTATTTTCGTGACGTGCACTGGAATTACCGGGTGCATTTGCCCTATGTCGAGGAAGCATTTGGTACTGCTCCCTCAACCACCGAAGCGTCTGGTTCGTCCAATCCCCGGCGGGTGCGGTCCCGTGAAATCAGCATTAAGGCCGCGAAGAAGCGCCGGGCTGGACAGTTGGTGGGAGTCAAATAAAGTCGAAGAACACGCTCGGGTCAAGGGTTTCAGTCCCTTGTTAATAGCATTGCTGCTTTCAGTCGTTGCATCGCGTCGAACCAGGAGGGGTGGTTATGAAGCTGCGGCAACTTAGAAAGATTGCATTGGGCTTGGGGTTGGGATTAAGCGTACTGGCGCTGCAAGTCCTGGCGCAAACCGGTCAGGCGAGTCTGACGGGAACGGTTCGCGATGCGGGAGGAGCGGTCGTTTCCGCAGCAGCGGTAACGGTCACCAACTCCGAAACTGGCGTAGCCACCAAGGCCGAAACCAACGCCGAAGGTATCTACTATCTTGGAGCCCTACCGCGTGGCCCCTACACACTGGTCATTGAGAAGGAAGGGTTCAAGAAGTATTCGGGGACGCTGGAACTCTACGTCGGCCAAAAAGCCGTGGCCAATGCCAATCTGAATGTAGGCAGTACCCAGGAGACTGTGTCGGTCACTGACGCGGCGCCGGTCATCACTACTCAAAGTTCCGAAATCTCCAACATCAAGGACTATGAGCGCATCCGCCAGTTGCCGCTGAATGGCCGGGAAGTAACCCTGCTTTTGAACCTGACTCCTGGAGTTGAAGGCGAAGGTTCATGCAACGACCGCGCGGCAGCCGGGACGTGCAGCAGTTTCCGCGTCAACGGCGGCAAAGTTGGATCATTGGATATTACAGTGGACGGAATCTCGGCAATCGACCGCTTCGGCGGCGGTGCCGCCCGGGTGGGCCCTGGCCTGGACACGGTGCAGGAATTTCGCGTCGAAACCGCCGGCTCCGACGCCAGTTACTCCCGACCTTCAACAGTTACCGTCTCCACACGCAGCGGGACGAACGCGTTTCATGGCAGCCTGTTTGAAACGCATCGCAATAATTCCGGCGGCTTGCGTGTGCGCCGGCGTGAGGACATTCCGGATCCTGTGACCGGTGTCTTCAAGCCAGGGCAGCTCATCAGAAACGAATACGGCGCCTCTGCTGGGGGCCCCCTGTACATACCGCACGTATATGACGGTCGTAACAAAACCTTCTGGTTTGCCGCGTTTGAAGGACTACGTGGTCTCCAACAGAGCCTCAACACGAATGACGAGAACGGCCAACGCGTTCCTACTGAAGCCATGTGGAATGGAGACTTCAGCAATGCCTTCGACCAGGAAGGCAACAAGATCACGATCTACGATCCGCTAACCACCGCTTCCGACGGTACGCGACAGGCATTCCCCGGAAACATTATTCCGGTTGATCGGCTCAACCCGCTTGGCAAAGTCTTGAGTTCAATTACCGCCCGACCTTCCAACGACACCAATCCTTACCTTGGGTCGAACTATATCCACTTCTACCCGGACAGAACCAAGTTAGCGAATCTCACCCTCAAAGCCGATCAGCATTTCGGGGATAAGGACTCTCTCTCGGTCAGGTATACGCGCGGTACGCGCAACCACACCACAGAAGGTGGTGTCTTCGCCAATCCAGCCAGCGCGGCAGATGGCGCTGGGACCTCACGAAGCGACGATACGATCCAAGACGTCGCCGTGACCTACAACCGGGTGGTCACGAATAATTTCTTGAACGAACTTCTGGTGGGAGTGCACCGTTCGTTCCACGACCAGGGAACCTTGGCTGACTTCACCGACTGGGCGGGGCAGCTCGGATTGCCTAATCCGTTCGGGGTAAACGGTTGGCCGACCTTCTGCGCCTACAATCTGGGCTACTATTACGGCTTTTGCTGGGATGCCGACAACCACTCCAATCAAGCTCTGACCGCCGAGGTGCTGGACGACAACGCGACTTGGACCCGAGGTAAGCACACCCTTAAATTCGGGGGGAGAATACGTCTGGAGCAGAACAACGTCCGCGAACTCCAGCAAGCCCAGGGTTCGCACACCTTCCTTGGAGATTGGACCGCGAACACAGCGAAGGATAACAACGACCCCAGGGCCCTTCAGCCGTTTACGGGGGACGGCTTGGCGAGTTTGCTCCTTGGTCTTCCCACGATATTGACCAACCAATATAACCGGGGATATTTCTACTTCCGGCAGAAAGAACTTGGTCTGTATGTCAACGACAGCTGGAAGGTCTCACCCCGTCTGACCTTGAACCTGGGATTGCGGTGGGACAAATGGACTCCGTACCAGGAAGCCCAAAATCGGTTGACGACCGCCGATGTCAATTCGATTTTGGATCCGACGAAGTTCGAGGTGATTACGCCGGGCAATCATGATATGCATTCACTGCCCGGAATTCCCCCCTCGGTACTGAGTTCGTGGGAAGCGCACGGCCTGACCTTCAATACAGCGCGAGGCGTCGGCTACCCGGACAGCCTGTTCGCGGCCGACAATAACAACTTTGGCCCACGAATTGGAGCTGCTTTCAGGATCACGAACAACACCGTCTTGCGCGGCAGCTACGGAGAGTACTTCTGGACCATGCCACTCTCCCAGCTATTGCAGGCCTCAAGGACCAATCCACCGCTCAACCTCCGGTACAGAAATGACATGAATGAGAGGAATTTTCCTCTAGACAATTTCACCTCGATCAGCGCGCCGTCGGCCGGGGACTTTCTTCCCACCGCGACCGTAGATATCACCGGCAATGGTGTAATTTCACCGGGAGCGCAGCAGGAAACAGTTTGGGATGGCCGCAATTGGAAGGATGATCGCATCCAGCAATGGCAGGTTACCCTGGAACACGAACTTCCTTACCAAACTGCCGTACGCGTCAGCTACCTGGGAACTCACGGAACCGACCTGGAACAGAACTACTCAATTAATAGCCTGGAGTCGGCATTCAACTACGCTGCGCGAACAGGCGCGCCTCCCGATCCGAATGCAGACTTGCGCCGATCCAATCCGAATTGGAACCCGCGATCCAAGAACCGGACCGGATACTCGAACAGCAACTCGGGACAGGTCGAGGTAGAGCACAGGTTCGCCAGAGGGGTAGCGTTCCAGGCGTTCTACACTTACATTCACTCGTTGACCACCACGGATGCTGGTGGGTTTTCAAGCGGCGGTGGCGGCATCAATGATGTCCTGCTAGGAGCTACGCCTCCTGAAAATATCACCGTTCTAGGCGAGCCTAATCTCAGCTACGATCAGCGGCTGCGTATGGTTTACCTGAACTCAACCGCTGTGCCGCCTCATCACATCCGATTCAACGGCGTCGTCGATCTTCCTTTCGGCAAGGGTAAAAAAATCGCAGGTAACGCTAACGGGTTCCTCAACAGTGTGATTGGTGGCTGGCAAGTGGCAACCATCGGTGACTGGCGGAGTGGATTCTGGCGTAGCGTTGCCGGCAACAAGTTTCAGTCTGGAAATCCCGCACTTGATGCGGACCAGCGCGTGGAATTGACCTTCAACGACAGGCCCCAGCGTTTGTGGTTTAGGGGGGATTTTGATCCCACGCAAGCCACCAATGTGACCGGGGGAGACCTGGAAGCCTTGATCCCTGCCGATCGCAGCCAGAGAGTAGTACGCCCGTTTGGGCCCGACTGCGACGGTAGTTATCAAACCAACCGGCTGGCTGTTCATTTCGCGGACAACACGTGCTACAACGCCGTCAGCGGTGATTTTTTCAATCCTGGCCGAAGGGCGAATTTGATTGGCCCCGGTGCATGGAACACCGACATCTCGATATTCAAGAACTTCAAATTCAAAGAAATTGCCAACGTCAGGTTCACGGCCGATTTCTTTAACGCGTTCAACCATCCCAACGATATCGATCCCGACGCCGCGACCGGACTGCAAGATTTGTCCCGGCAAGCGAACGAACCGCGGATCATTCAGTTCTCGTTGCGAGTCGACTGGTAGCAGGGCAGACAAACTCATCGAGGCCTCTGCCGGCGAAAAGCTGCGAGGCCTCGACTTTTTTAGTTTTCTTTTTTCCTGAGAGAGTGTAGCCGGAAAAACCTGAATCCCCGCACCATCGTCTTGACTACGCCTCTTTTCCAAGGAGTGATCTCCGAATGAAGAAGAAGGACGTTACTCGTCGTAAGTTCATGAAGACTGCCGCCTCTGTCGCGGCGGTAGCCGCCCTTCCCGCAGCCAAGGCGATGGCAGATACGGCGTCGAGCTCTGGAGCTGCCAACCCCGTTCGTTACGGCTTTATCGGTAGCGGGACGCAGGGATGCACGCTCTTGGGGTTCCTGGCGACCATCCCGCAAGGGCGTTGCGTTGTGAACTGCGACATCTATCCACCCAATCTCAAGAAGGGGGTGGAGACCATTGGCTCAAACCCAGACACTTCTGAGGACTACCGCCAGGTTCTTGATCGGAAAGATGTCGAGGCGATCCTGATTGCAACACCTCTCTACCTCCACGCGAAAATGATCATTGATGGCCTCGAGGCGGGGAAGCATGTCTTCGTTGAGAAGAGCATGTTTTTTAAAGAGGAAGAAGCCGAGCAAGTACGCAAGGCCGCGGCTGCACATCCTAAACAGGTACTGCAGGTAGGCTTGCATCGACGCGCAAGCGTGCTCTATCAGATCGCCATCGAAATGGTTCGAAAAGGGGCACTTGGTAAGGTGATGCGGGTAGAGTCCCGCGTTACTACCCATGGGACATGGCGGCGTCCTGTCGCGGACGCGAAATACGAACGTCTGATCAACTGGCGGATGTACCGCGAATATTCCGGCGGACTGATGGCAGAAATGGGATCGCACTTCATCGACATCGCCAACTGGGTATTCGAAGCCGAACCGGTCTCCGTCATCGGAACGGGTGGAATTGATTATTGGAAGGATGGCAGGGAAACCGGAGACAACGTTCAGGCGGTTTTCGACTATGGCGCTGGCAGGCGGCACTATTTCAACTCCATGCTCTTTAATGGACATCGCTCCAGCGGGGTCATGATCATGGGCGACGAAGGGACGCTGGACGTCACCGATTCCCGCGGAATTTACTTTCGTGAGCCCAAAGCCAAGGTCACGACAGGTTCAGCGAAAGAGACCTGGTGGGCTGGTGCAACAGTATCGAAGGCAGCTACCCAAAAGGGAATTCCAATTTTCCCCGAAAAAGAAGATCCAAACAGTGGCTTCGTCGACCGTGAAATTGGCTATGCAAAACGATGGCTTGCTTCCATGGGTATCTACACCCCCGAGGAGCCGTTTGATCCCTACTGGGGCGAACTGGTCAGTTTCTTCGCCAGCATAAGAGATGGCAAGCCGGTGGTCGCACCGTTAGAGGTCGGAGTGGCGGATGCGATGGGAGTGATTCGTGCCAATCAAGCGATTGACATCGCCAATGGAGCGCCAGTTCCCACCAAGACAACGTAGACAGCCATGACCAACGCATTGTCAGAAAACCATTGCCCTCGGGAAGTATTTCGCTACCAAGCTTCCCATGCGGCAATGGCCACGGAATTCACCCTGGTCGCGTATGGTCGGGATGCGACCTATCTGGCAGAAGTTGGGAATGAAGTTTTTCAGGAGATCGACCGCCTGGAAGCTCGACTAAGCAAATTCAATCCTGCAAGTGAAATCTCCACCATCAACCGGGCTGCTGGTAAAGGGCCTGTGCAAGTAGGGCCAGAGCTTTTCCAGTTGCTCTCTGAGTCGCTGCAGTACAGCGTCTCGACTGAGGGAAGTTTCGATATCACGGCTGGCCCCTTACTAAGAGCATGGGGATTCTTTCGCGGTCAGGGGTCCCTCCCCTCGTGCTCCCAAATCGCCATGGCTCTGCGTCGGGTCGGTTATCGCCACCTTCACCTGCGAAGCGACAGAACCATCCATTTCGAGGTGGATGGCCTTGAATTGGATCTCGGCGCAATCGGGAAAGGCTATGCGGTCGACCGCGCGGTGGACATTTTGCGCCGCTACGGCATCGCCAGCGCCTTGGTCTCGAGCGGAACCAGCAGTCTCTATGCGCTCGGCGCACCTCCAGGCGAACAGGCGTGGCAGATCAACTTGCGGAACCCGGTGCACAACGACGCTGCCGCGGAGACACTGCAACTGAGAGATCGTGCGCTCTCAACTTCGGGTAACTATGAGAAGTTCTTCTATTCAGGAAAAAAGAAGTACACGCACATCCTCGACCCGACGACGGGTCGCCAAGTAAAGAACATGCTGGCTGCAACCGTAGTCGCCGAGACTGCTTGTACCGCCGATGCGCTTTCCACGGCGTTTTTTGTAATGGGCGTGCCGCGCACCCGGAAGTATCTGAAGCCCCATTCCGGCCTGAGGGCAATCTTCTACCTGCCGGAGAACCGCAAGGCGGCATTCCGACGAGTTGTTCTAGAGAGTTCTTTCAAGAGTAAAGGCACAAGTGGCAATGAACGTGTCAGCCGCATACACTCGGCATCTGGGAAAGCCATCGCCGATCTCTCGGCAACACGCACTTCGCATTTCGCGGAACCGGTAACAATTTAAAAATTCAGGAGCACTCTAACCATGAAGCCCGTAAACTGGCTTTCTTTCGTTGACCGAGATTCAGCGCGAAATTTGGCTTCCACCACACTCAGCCGATCTCCAATTCTCGCTGCCTGCTTTTTTCTCTGGGCAGCGACGATGCTTGGTCAGGCCGCGTCACCTCTCGCCGCAGCGGGGCACGCCGTCCTCCCCGTTCCGCAAAAAGTGACGTTGACCGGGCATGAGTTCATTCTGGACGACAGATGGCGAGTACAAATCGGAGACGGCGTCAAAGACAGTGCGATTGCCGCCGAAAGCTTGAAAGATGGGCTCGCGACAAGATTTCATTTGAATTTGGCGCAGGGACGATCCAATAGTGCCGCGGCGCCATCGATTCGCCTGGCACTGAAGCCTAATTCGGTTTCAATCGGCGAGGCCGCCGACCGCGACAAGTCTGTCCTCGCGGAGCAAGCCTACCGTCTCAGTCTTGATGAGAAAGCAGTGAGGATCGAAGCCAACGCCGAGGCTGGCCTGTTCTACGGCGTGCAGACGCTGTTGCAACTTGTTCGGCGGCGCGAGAACCGCCTGTGGCTTCCTGCGGGCGAAGTTACGGACTGGCCTGACCTGCAACTGCGCGTGATCTACTGGGACGACGCTCACCACCTTGAACGTCTCGACGTGCTCAAAAATGCCGTTAGGCAGGCGGCGTATTTTAAGATCAACGGTTTTGCCATCAAGCTGGAGGGACACTTCCAACATAAGAGCGCGCCTGCCATGGTCGAGCCTTATGCAATGACGCCGGCCGAACTGCAGGAGCTGACCAATTTTGCGTTGCGCTATCACGTTCAGATCATTCCTTACCTCGATGGTCCGGCGCACGTAGCCTTTATTTTGAAACATCCCGAATATGCTTCGTTGCGCGAATTCGCCGACAGCAACTACGAATTCTGCGCGACCAATCCAGACACCTACAAGTTGCTCTTCGGCATGTTCGACGACCTGATGGAAGCGACCAAGGGCAGCAAGTATTTCATCTTGTCGACTGATGAACCTTACTACGTGGGCATGGCGAAGAGTCCGCAATGTGATGAGGCAACGCGCGCCCATGAACTTGGCTCGGTGGGAAAGCTGCTGGCGGAATTCATTACCAAGACCGGCAACTACCTGCACGACCACGGTCGAACGGTAGTGTTCTGGGGTGAATTTCCCATGGTGCCGGACGACGTGCCCTCACTCCCAAGCCACATGGTGAACGGCGAAGTACATGGCAACTCGTTCGACGACGCATTTAAAAGCCGGGGAATTCGCCAACTGATCTACACCTCCACCCAGGGCGAGGAACCGCTTTTCCCTAACTACTACGTGCTGCCGCCAGGCAGGCGTCTGCACCCAGCCTCAGGTCAAGGCCGAGTGGGGGGAATGTTCAACCAGATATCCTTCACGGCTGCGCGCCAGCGGTCCGACCTAATGGGAACGGTAGTTGCTGGATGGGCCGATGCCGGCCTGCATCCAGAAACCTTCTGGCTGGGATACGCAGCCGGACCTGCGGCCGCCTGGCACCCGGCTTCTGCCAGTCCGGCGGAATTGATGAACGCGTTTTACGATTTGTTCTACGGAGCGGACGGTCGCGATATCGGACGCCTCTATCAGTTGATGAGTGAACAGGCGCAAATCTCCGATGACACGTGGGAGGATGTCGCTTCAACCGCCCGGCCGCCAATCTGGGGAAATTCTGACAAAATCTTTGACCCACCCCAACCCGCTGGCGATCAGTCACTTCCGACGTTGCCCGTCCCCTCAGCGGGTAGCTTGAGCATTGGTCACGACTGGAAACAGGAAAATTCCAGACGCCTGGAGATAGCGTCTGGCGCCCTCTCAGACCACGACGAGTTGCTGGACTTGCTGCATGCCAATCTCGCGACCGTCAATGACAACCGGTACAACCTCGAAGTCTTTCTTTCCATCGCGCAAATCTATCGCCAGAGCCTGGAGATGATCGTCGATCTCGGTAGGATCAGCGACCAGCTAAAAACTGCTCAAACGGCTGCAGCGAGAGGGGAAGCCCGGGATGCGCTGTCAGCCATCGATGAAGCTCTCGATCAGGCCGGGGAAATACACCGCCGCCGTAATCGTGCGCTCAAAGCGGCGACCGAAACCTGGTACAAAACCTGGTTCCCGCGGGTGGCGGAAGCCAATGGACGCCGCTACCTGGACCAGGTTGACCATGTGAAGGACCACCGCCCCATCCGTACGGTAGATATGAGCTACCTTATCTATCGCGAATTACTGTATCCGCTTGGAGACTGGGCGGCACAGACACTCGATGCGCGGAACGAGTACGCACGCACGCATAAACTGGCGGAACGAACCAACCGCTTGGATTGGAAGGACACTTCTACGAATTGATGGGCGGTCACGGCGTTGTGGGCTTAGCTTCAGTCTGAGAACTGCGAAGCCTCTGAAGGGCTTGCTGGAAATCGGTCCTTGAAGGAGCGAGTTGGACCGCCACTTCATATTCTTGCTCCGCCGCCGTCGTGTTCCCCAGCTTTTCGTAGATAGTTCCGAGGAACCCGCGCAGTTCCGAGTTGCCAGGGCGGCTTGACCTCACTCTTTCGGCATAGTCTTTGGCTCGGCCAAATTCGCTGCGGGCGAAGTAGTACCGGGCCATTAGGTACCCTCCCACGACGGAGCTGCTGTCAATCTTTTCCATCTTCTTTAAGTGAGAGTAAGCGCCATCGAGATCCTTGGAATCGAGCAGCATCTCGGCGAGATATCCATGCGGTTCCCACCGATTCGGGTCGGTGAGAGCGGCTTGCTCAAATAGCGACCGGGCTGCGGTTAGGTTTCCGCTATCCAGTTGCGCCTCACCTTGAGTCAGCTGTCGGTCGACCGTGCGCGTTTTTTCTTCTCTCTCACGCTGGTCGCCAGTCGCTTGTTGGAACCTGGCGGTGTACTCGTCCGCTTTTACGCGATTGCCTTTTTGCCGGTATGCCCGCCCTAGCGAAAAGTAGATTCCAGGAAAGGCGGGTGCGGAAGGCAGGGCATTCTCCAGATTCTGGATAGCCTCGTCGACCTCACCGTGCTCCAAACACACAGCCGCCAGCTGAATATGGTATTCGGGGTTGTCGGGGTTCTGCTTCACAGCGTTGAGTAAAGCAGCTTTTGAATCCTCAATCTGACCTCTCTGATGGAGAAGCTTACCCAATTCAAAGTATGCCTCTGGATTGTTATCCCGGGCTTTTTCGACGCTCTGGTGAAGAGCTTGCTCTGCCGAATCGAGCGCGCCTTTCGCCACAAATACTTTAGCCCGATCTAGATCGACACCGGGATCGTTGGGGCTTCGTTGATGCAGCAGTTCAAGAACTTTAAGCGACTCATCTGTCTTCCAGAGCCGGAGATAGGTCTGTTCCAGCATCTTTAACCAGGCGGCATCCAACTGCGATTGACCCTGCTGTCCCAACGCCGCGATCGCATTAAGCGCCGCGTCATTTTGCTTGAGCTGTACCAACACGTTGGCTTGAAGCACCAGATATTCCGGCTTGCCAGGGGCATAGCGAACTGCTTCTTGTATTTCTGAGGCGGCTGCACTCAAGCGGTGCATCTCGCGGAGTGCGACAGCGGAATAAAAATAAGGACGCGGGTCTTGAGGAAAAGATTGTTTGAATTGATTGAAGATGGCCAGAGACTCGGGATAGCGACCGGTGGAGACCAGTTGGATACCACTTTCTAAGGCGCTTTCGCTATTGCCGGGCAACGCTTGTGCTGCTGCGCAAGTGTTCCCAATTGCGCACGAGGCGAAAACCAAGCTACAGATTCCAACGAGTCTTGCGATACGAGGGATAGAGAAGGGCGCCATCAGTTCGTTGAGCCACGAGGCGCCACGGGAGGGAGTGAGTTGGCGCGTTCCAGTTCTTCCTGGGCCTTTTCATGCAGCCCCTTAGCTTCATAGGCTTGCCCCAGGCGGAAGTGGGCTTGCCTCATTTGCGGTGCGATGGCGATTGCCCGTTCGAGGGCCTGAACCGCATCGTCCGTCCGTTTCTGATAGAGGAAAATCTCTCCCAGCGCGGTGTAGGCCTCGGGATATTCCGGGCGAATTCGGACCGCTTCCTGAAACGCCCCCGCTGCCTCATCAATCCGCCTCTCGCGTAGATACGTCGACCCCAAACCGAAGGCCGCGTTGGCATTTGTGGGTTCGAGTTCCAGCGTTTTCTTGAAATTCTCTATGGCGGCATCGTTGTTGGAACTTTGGGCTTGAATGACTCCCAGGTAGTAGTAGGGTTGCGCGAAGGTGGGCTTGAGTTCGATGGTTCGATTGAACATCCTCACTGCATTCTGGAGGTCTTTCATCTGTAGGTAGTCGAGGGCCATGAGAAAACAAATGGAAAGAGAGTCCGGCTCGATCTTTTGCGCTTCTGTCAGCTTGCGCAATGATTCCTCGACGCGGCCGTGTTGTCCGTCGGCCATGGCATCCCAGAACATTTCGTATACCTGCACACGGTCTTTGGGATCGGGAACCTGCTTCCCGGATGACTCTGTAACGGTGCCTCCCGGGGTTGTGATGTAGCCGAGAGCGTTCAGACGTTGCAGAAGCGCAGGGTCGGTGAGCGCCTTTCCCCCTTCCGCGATACCCGATGAGGGCGTGAACTGGTTGAGCAAGGTTGAAAATCGGTCACGCATTACTTGCGAGACGGCTGGGCGAGCGCTGGCCAGGTTCTTCAACTCCTGCGGATCTGCGCTGGAATCGTAGAGTTCCGGGCGGGGAGCCTCGATATACTTGAGGTTCTTCGAACGCATTCCTCGCAGTTGGCTCCAGCTGAAATGCAGTAGAGGAAGATAGGTCTCCGCGTAAATATTCGACGCCGTCGAATCCGGATGCCCCTGAATTGTTTTCAGCAAACTGCGGCCCTGTACCGTAGGCGGCGTGGGAAGCTTAAGTGCGTCCATCACCGTAGGCATTACGTCTACCAGAGAAACTTCGTCTTCCACCACCCGAGCCGGTACGCCAGGGACTCTTACGATGAGCGGCACGTGGATGGTGGAGTCATAGATGAAGAAACCGTGCTTTTGTTCGCCGTGCTCGCCGAGTCCTTCTCCGTGATCTGCCGCTAGAACAACGATAGTGTTCGCTAGGCCTGCACTGCTCCTAAGAAACATGAGGAGGCGGCCGACTTGCGCGTCGACATAGGCAATCTCGCCGTCGTAAGGTCGGTTCTTGTAGCGGCTGCCGTATGGTTCCGGAGCCTCGTAGGGGTAGTGGGCGTCATAGAGATGCACCCAAAGAAAGAACGGTTTTTGGCGCTGTTTTCTGGCCCAGCCGAGCGCCTCATCCACCACCAGGTTTCCCTGCCGCTTGATTTCATCGGTTTTGCCTTCGTCCAGATTGCTGAAATCAAAGTGATCGAAATAAGTATCAAACCCTTGGTTGATTCCATAGCGAGAATCCAGCACGGGGGCGCCGATGAACCCTCCAGTGGCGTAACCTTTGTCGCGCAGAATCTCCGCCAACGTGACGGCACTGGCAGAGAGGGTATTCGTAGCGAAGTCGTGCACGCCAGTGGCCATGGGGAAACTGCCAGTAAACAAGGACGAGTGGGCCGGCAACGTGATGGGAACTGTGGTGTAGGCGCGGCTAAAGCGGGTGGCGGTCCTCGCTAACGAATCGATATTGGGTGTGCTGATTTGCTTGTAGCCGTAGCAACCGAGGTGGTCGGCCCGCACAGTGTCTATGGTGATGACGACGACGTTGGGCTTAACCGGTGCGGCGTCGAGCCGGTTAATAAGGCAGGCAAAAGAGACAACCAGCAGCGTTGTAACGCTGAAAGAACGAGGTATGCCACCGGCCCTTACGGTTCGTCGGGAGCGATTTTCTCGGATAGGAATGAAGCGGAGACC
>Ga0105245_10000437_pt1 | contig 38434 bp, 31 predicted proteins | sample KBSM54metaG_FD_81523 | JGI IMG/M metagenome (GOLD analysis project Ga0105245, IMG submission 81523) | Miscanthus rhizosphere microbial communities from Kellogg Biological Station, Michigan, USA - KBS M5-4 metaG | ecosystem: Host-associated > Plants > Roots > Rhizosphere > Soil | place...
CGCATTCCGTGCCCTTCCGAGGTTCAGTCGGAGGCAGACACCGCGGAAAAAGCGATGAACGACGCCGGCGTGGAGGAACACGAGACGATCCTTGCGTTTTCAGACTTCAGGTCCGCCAGCGGGTGGACTCCGGCGAAGTTCACGACTCTGGACGGCGTCAAGATGTTGTACGTGAAGCTCGACGGCGAGAAGATCCGCTTCATCAGCGGTTCATCGCGGGTAAATCCCACCAAACGTACGGACGCGACGGCGCGATTGGCACCCACGGCGCCATCAACCGGTAGGCCGGGCAGCGTCATCAGCGAGCTCGGTCTGCCTCATGTTGGGGTTCCCTGTTGTGCGCATCCGGCACTTCGGCCGGAGTACACGCCGGCGACCGACTATCGGCTCGCTGCCGCGGTCATCGACTTCTCGGGCGGAAGCGGGAGCGGCTGCCGGCTGACGTCGGGCCGGGAGGATACGAAGATCAACTTCGACAATGACGGAACGTTGATCGTTGAAGGGACGAAGGGCGAGACGAAGAAGACGATCACGTTCGACGGTTCCGTGTATCTCGTGTTCGCGAATGTTCCGGTCAATGCGACGGGTGGGACGTCATCCTGCAGGGCGATCAATGCGCATTACAAGGCATATGGGGCGATGGTGCAGCCGTGCACGGAGGAAGTTCCATGTCCGGATTACAAATCCAACGCGGCGACATGCGACGGACCGAAGCTGAAGCCGGGGCCTGGTTCGCCCACCGTCATTTCCCATCACACGCCCGTCATCCTCGGCGCGCGCCTCACCGCAGAATGCTCCAACAACCAGTGGCCGTGAATGGCGCGCCATACGGCGGCGCGCTGATCCGTCATTTAAATCCTCCTTTTGCGGAAATCGAAAACGGCGTCCGTCTATGCGCCCATCGCAAAGGAGAAAAACATGGATACCAGACCAGGAAAACAGGAACCGGCGCCTCCACCCGAGCGGCCGGCACCCGGGAAAATCGAAAACGTGAGCGACATTCACGAAACGGCGTCGCGCCGGCGGCCGTCGTGTGAAGCGCTCGAGGGATGGGTGAACGAATATCTGCACGGCCAATGGGGGAAGAAACACAACACGCTGAGCCACTGCGACGAGTCGCATGACGATTGTTCGTGCGGCAAGCCGCCGGGAGAAGGGGCGGCGATGAAGCAGGTCGATCTCTTCATCCTGATCGACTCCAGCGGCTCCATGGGCAGTGCCGCGGCTGCGGTTTCTGCCGCCGCCGTCGATGCACTGGCCGCGGCGGCGAAAGAGTGTCCGAGCGACCTGAATGCGGTATGGCTGGTCGTCGATGGGGCGAAGCCGGGCCCCAATCCCCCGGGCAACCTCGGCGATATTACGCCGATCCTCGCGGGCACTCCGTTCACACAGTCGCACGAGCAGTTTCTGCTGAGCCAGGGCGCCACCGGCCCGTTCAAGCAGAACGAGCCGCAGCCGCCTGGTGATGTCACATATCCGGGCGAAGAGGGCGCCGACGCAATCGCGGACCTCTGTAATTTCGCCAAATGGCGTCCGGGCGCGTGCAAGGCGATCTTCTACATCAGCGACACGAAGCTCGACGGCTACTCCGCATTCGACGCCGCGGCGGCGGCCAATGCGCAGGCGGCGGCCTCGGCACACGGCGTCGTGCTGTTCGCTCATCACATCGGACCGATCCCGCCGCCCATCACGCCGGAGATGCAGAACTACCTCGACATGTGTAATCCGACCGGCGGCAGCGTCTACTTCGGACCGGTCGATGTGAATCAGTACAAGGAGCTGCTGAAGAACGCCGTCTGCAACGCCTGCGGTTCCGAGTGCAAGGCGGTGGAACTGCCGAACGTCGAGCCGTGTGTCTCCATCGCCTGGGGCGACAGCGACTGCGACTGCTTCGAGACCGACGACGTCGAGACCGCGATCGTGACGATCTGCAACTGCTATTCGAACGTCTCGTTCGCCAACGTGCACGTGTCGTACTTCAACGTCACGATGTTCGACGGCACGCCCGTTCCGCTGCTGCCCGACGGCACGCCGTCGGTATCCATTCACCCTGTCGGCCCGATCTGCTTCGGCGACATTGGACCCTGCCGCCCCGGCGAGAACAACTGCGTCTCGCGCGAGATCGTGATCCGCACCCGCGGCGCGAAAAGCGGCAAGTACAAGATCGTGCTGACCGGAATCTGCTACGAGATCGTGATCCCGCAACTGCACGACGAGTGCTTCGTGCTGACGCTCTGCGCGGATTGACGAGAGATCCGGCGAGCGGTGCCTTTTACGCGCCGCTCGCCCGCGGATCCCGACGGCTCGATTCCTGGCCCCTGGCCCTGCCGGCGAAGAGGTAGCAACCTTTTCCAATATTCGCATTGTGGAACGTGCGCACTTCTTGCACCGCCCTCCGCGCGGAGGAGAAGGTCATGTTCAACAGAATCCGTTTTGCCCTCGCCCTCGGCATCCTGCTGCTCGTTGCGAACGTCACGTATGCGGACTCGAGATCGTCGTTCCACGATGCGATGCGCAAGTTGTGGAGCGATCACGTCGCCTACACGCGGCTCTTCATCGTCAGCGCCGCGGCCGGCTCAGCCGACAAGGACGCGACCACGCAGCGCCTGCTGCAGAACCAGACCGACATCGGCAACGCCGTCGCCGGCTTCTACGGCCGCGCCGCGGGCGACAAGCTCACCGCGCTGCTCAAGGATCACATCCTGATCGCGGCGAACATCGTGACCGCGGCCAAAGCGGGCGACACCGCGAAGGTGACGAGCGAGAACAAGCGCTGGCGCGACAACGCCACCGATCTCGCGAAGTTCCTGCACGGCGCCAATCCGCAACACTGGCCGGAGGCGACGCTGCAATCGGCGCTCTTCGCCCACCTCGATCAGACGCTCTCCGAAGCGACGAACGAGCTCAAGGGAAACTACGCCGCCAGCATTAAAGACTACGATCATGCGGTCGATCACATGCTGATGGTCGCCGACACGCTGAGCGACGGAATCATCGCCCAGTTCCCGGCGAAGTTCAGCAATGCGGGAGGGGCGAAGAAGTAAGGACGCCGGCGGTCGCGCTGGCCGCGAAGCTGCATGCTTTCCGCCGCATGAATCGCTGGATTTCGTGGGCTCCGCAATTTCTGAGCATCCTTCGCATCGTGGCCGGCCTGCTCTTCATTCCGATCGGCACGATGAAGCTCTTTGCCTGGCCGATGGGGATGCCGCCGGACGGCGGCACGGCCGTCCTGATGTCGGAGATCGGAATCGGCGGGATCCTCGAGGTCTTCGGCGGCGCGCTGATCCTCATCGGCCTCTTCACCCGGCCCGTCGCCTTCATCCTGTCGGGTGAGATGGCCGTCGCCTACTTCCAGTTCCACGCGCCGCAGGGCTTCTGGCCGATGATGAATCAGGGCCAGCCGGCCATCCTCTTCTGCTTCATCTTTCTCTATCTCTCCGCCGCCGGCGCCGGCCCCTGGAGCGTCGACGCGTTGCGCGGGAAGTGATCACCATGAGGTCGCGGAAGCGCGAGACCTCCGTCACCTCGAGGTGTCGGAGCATGCCCTCGTGACCGTCGTCACCGTGCATCATTTGAAAAGACGGGCCAGAAGCGGCTTCGGTTGAGGCGCGGTCACCGCAAGGCGGCGGGGTGCTGACGTGACGTCGAGTCCCTTCTTTTCGGCCCACGCGACGAATTGCCATCGATCGCCCTGGAACTTTCCCTTTCCGGCAAGGTTCTCCGCATGTTCCAGCACCGTGTCGAAGCATTTGCCGATGCAGGTTGGTTTCTTGGCGATTTCCACCACGGTTTCGGATGAACCATCAGAAGCGAGAAGAACGGTCGCGGCGGTTGCCGCCACGCCGTCGTCGCTGGTCGAGTCGAGCAGTTCCTCTGCGATGCGATTGAGGACCTTCGCTTGTGAAGGATACCGGCGCAAAATCGCCAGTGCGCCGGCGCTGTTTTCGCCGGTGACGAGTCGGCGAAAAATCGTGTTCGTGAATCCGGGTGGGAGAGAGGTTTTCACCTCGACGAGCGTAGCGGCGAGTGTCTTCGAATAGAAAAGCGACGCGTCGTCCTCGTCCCCGACGCTCAGTGCTTTCGACATCTGCTTCACGACTTCGTCGGAATACGGCTCCGGGACGCCACCCAATTTGATCAGCGTCGTAAAGAGCGCAGGGTCCGGCTTTTCCAGAGCGGTTTTAAGGAAGGCCGCCGAGATCTGCTTCTGATGCTCGGAAGAAAGGTCACTCCAGGCGAACGAGAGGTCGAGCGTCGTTGCCCCACTCAGCGCCTGTTGTACGAGCCAGGTTTCCGCGACCTGACGCTGTGCTGGGGAAAAGGCCTTCCACGCCAGTCGGCAGGAACTGACCAGCGAGTTCTGACGCGAGGCGATGTCCCCTTGCTGGTTGGTCAGCGCCGCGATCGTCGGCTCGACGAACAGCGTCTGCATACGCTGGGAATCACCGCCGAATGCCCGGGCGACCTTTGCGATTTTCAGTCGCCCCTCGAGGGTTGGCTCCTCTTCGCATTGCCGTTCCAGGCGTGACCTCAACAGCTCCGCGATGAGAGGCGCGATTTTTTGCCTGCCGCGGCCGAAACTTCTCGACGCCGCCGCACCGGTGATCTGGGCGTAAGACCAGGATTTCGACTGCTTGCCGGCGATGTCGGCGACGACGTCGTAAGCCGGCGAACCGGCCGGTAATGCCAGGAGCGCCTCGCTGAGCTGTTGAAAAGAAACGCCCCCGGCCCATGCTCTCAAAGGCTGCGCGATGACCGGGTAATCAGCGGGGCGAATGCTCGTCACGAGTTTGACGGCTGTCTGCGCCGGGATCACGGAATGCGGTGATGTTCGCGGCTGGAGCAGGGCGATCGCGACCTCGGCCGGCGGCGGCGGCAGAAACGTCAAGAGCTCGCCGAACGTCCCTGAGGTCGTGAACTGATCGCGGCCATAGATCGTCCGCGCCTCGTCGTCCGACAGACCAGGGACTCCAAGACTCTTCAACAGCGACAGCGCTGAAATCACCGTGCGGTCGTCGCTTTCGGGGTTCAGGGCGACGGAGCGGAGGCGGGCAGCGACGTGGCCTTTCTGTTCCGCCGTCAGCGCGGCCGAGCTGATCCGGCCGATGATTTTGAGCGCCGCGTCCGGATTCGCTTCGTTGTCGAAGCGCGCGATCGTCGCGGCGATTGCGTCGTTGCTGATCTTCCCGGGGAGCCATGCGACGTGATCGTCCAAGCCGTTCGCCGTGATTTTTTCGAACAGCCGGTCAGCCTGCGCCGGCGTGATCGTACGCTCCAACCGTGTCCACGCTTCCGGCGCCGGCTCCTCGGCGTCCGCGGAATCGGCCCACACCATCACGAGATCGAAATCGAATTCGCCGAGCTCGATGGCCGTGTCGATTGCCGTCTGGCGGATCGCGGCGTCAGTCTTCGGGTCGAGCGCGTATCGACGCACATCCGCGAGCACCTCCTGCTGCAGCGACCGGTCGAGTCCGACGCCCGCCGCAAGAGCGGCCGGCAGGCGGCGCGCCAGTTGGGCCGTATTTCCCGGGGAGTGGAATGCGTCGATGAGGAAGTGGCGGCGTAGCACCGCGGGTGACTGCGCGATCGACCAGAAGGTCTTGACCTCGTCTTCCGTAACATCTCCCTCAACGACGCCGATGGCGTCGAGATAGGCCGTTGCCTTGCGTGAATAGACGTCATCGATCTGCTTGTTCGCAACCACGAAAAGTCCGGCCAGAATGACGATCTGAGGAAGAAAGCGGATCATGCTCAGGAGAGCGAATGAGCGCTTCTCGGCGTAACGGAATCGCCCGCGCATCCGGTCCAGCGCGAGTCCGATCTGCTGCCGCGGCGTGAGGAGCGTGCGCCACCGTCGCCACAGATTCCTGCCGCTCGCGCGATGGTCCTGTTCGGAGTCGCGCAACAGAACCGCCGCGCGACTCGCACGGGTCTCTGCCGCGAGGACGCCGCCGGAGAGATAGTCGTGATCGAGCGACCAGGTGTCCGAGCCGGTATCGATCGCCGGACGGCGGCGAAGGAGTTCTTTCTTCTCCCATTCCGATACGATCGCCTTGACTGCCTCGGGACGCAGCGCCGGTACCGCCGCGCAAAGCTCCGCCATGGTGCACGGACGCGTCTTGCGCGCCTCCCGATCGACCATCGCGGTGAGGATGCGTAGCGCTTCGCTGTTCTGGATTCCGGCCGCGCGCGCGCCGTTCTGAACGCGCCACTCGACGTATGCGGCCTCGAGGCCTTCGAGACCGCCGCCACGCTCATACTCGCGGACTGTCAGGTAGGGGAGCGTACGTAAACCGGCGAGCGCCAGAGACATCCGGACCGGCAACACCGATCCCTCCTCGCTGAGATCACGGACCAGCCGGTCGCGCAGTGCGGGCCAGCCATGCTCCGCGGAATCGATCGGTGGCTGACTGTCGTCTCCCGCTTTCGTCAGACTGTCGAGGAGCTCGGTCGCGGCGCTCGCCGGAAGCCGGTCGAGCGGATAGACCTCCGGTGTGACGAAGCGGACGCTCTCCAGCCCGGCTGTCGTATCCGCGCGGGTGACGAACAACGCGTGGATCGTCCCGTTGACGAGGAGCGACTGCACCTCGCGCCAGAAAAAATTCGCGTTGGCCAGCTCGCTCACGGAGAGAACCGTCTGTGCCGCGGAGCGGAATCGCGACTGATGTGCGCTCTGGTAATCGTCGAACTGATCGAAGATCACAAGTAGCCGTTTCTCCTGCTTCCTCGCTTCTTCCGCCGCTTCGGTGAGTGTCGCGACGTGAAGCCCGCGCAATGCCTCCTGGATGCCGCTTCGCGGGCCTTCCTCCCAGTCGCGTCCCCACGAGTTCAGATAGACAGGGAGCAGGCCGGAGTCGGCGAGACGCGGAATGAGTCCGCTTTGGATCAGTGCCGATTTTCCGGCGCCTGATTCACCGACCAGAAAGACTTCCGCCTGCTGACGGCAGAGTGAAAAGAGGCGTTCGATGTCCTCCCCGCGTCCCTTCAGATGCTCGGCCCGGTCGGGCCGCACGAAGAAAATGTCGCTGCGAATCAGTTTCGCGGGGCGGCCGGGAAGAAGACGGCGCCCGATGATTGTGGCCAGAGCGGCAAAAGCGATGGCAATCACCCAGCGCAAGAGAGGCGATGCCGGCAGAAGCGGCAAAGCATCCAGGCTCTTGCTGAGCGTGCTCAACCCGATGAACAGGGCTGACAGGGCGCCCACCGCCGCGGTAATGCCTTGCAGCACGTCGGTGACCGACAGCTTACGTTCGGGCATGAACGACCTCCGGAGTTACGGATTGGACGCGGTGCGGATGATTGTAACCGAACGATCGGCTTGTCTCCTCCGCACTCCGCTGAGGTCGCACGCTTGGGGGTTCCGGCGGCCTACGGCCTGGCCGGCGGCACGAACGGCGGCGCGTCGGGATCGTACGGCTTCGACGGATCCATCCGCTTTCCGTCGACGAACGTCTGCTGATCGCGCTCGTCGTCGACGAACTGCAGCTTCCATTCGCCGCCGCTCTTCACCCACGTCTCGCGCTGCACGACGCTCGTCTCGATCTTCCGCCGCCTGCCCATGAGCTCGCGGAATCGCGAGACCTCCTGGTGCACGGTGACGATGGCCACGAGCTCGTGCTCCGACACCTTCAGGTCGACGATCGTCTGGCGGATGTCGATCGGCGGGAGCAGCGGCTCGAGGAAGCGGCGCGAATACGCCTCCATCGAGACGCGGTCGTTGAGCTCACCGTGCGCTCCGATCGTGTAGAAGGTGTCCGATCTCAGCGCCATGATCGCGGGGATGTCTTTGCGCGCGTTCGCCGCGGCGAGCTTCGCGTACTGAACCTCGAGCTCCTCCCGGACGGTGCGTTTCGGCGGCGCGGCGACGGAGACCGACAGCGCGAGCAGCAGCAGGATCGTTTTCATCATCTCCGAACTTAACGGCGGGGATGCGGTCACGTCTTGGAAGATCGTTGCGTTCGCGACCGGTACCGCTCCGGCGTCATCCCCAGCAGCCGGCGGAAGACGTTCGTGAAATGGCTCTGGTCGTAGAAGCCGGCGTCGATGGCGATCGCGGCGATCGGGCGGTCTGTCTCGCGCAGCGCGTCGCGGGCCGCGTCGACGCGCCGCGCGCGCACGAACGCCCCGACGGAACAGCCGAACCGCGCGCGGAACTCGCGGGCCACATGCGCCGGATGCCGTTCCACCGCGGCGGCCAGGGCGGAGAGCGACGGAGCTTCGCGCTCCTCGCGCAGGATCTGCTCGACGGTCGAGAGCCATTCCGCGTGCGACTCGCGCAACTCGTGCGCCGTGCCGATGATCCCGTGCACCAGCTCCTCCGCCGCGAATTTCGAATCGTCATCGCGCAGCCGCTCCGCCGCCAGCGCGAACAGCGGCGTCCGGACGTGCCGCGTCTCCGCGATGTCGAACGACGGCGGCACCTCGATCGTCACGCACTCGACCTCGCAAGAACCGTAGACGTTCGCGTGCCGCGCGCCCGCCGGCTTCACGATCACGCTGCCGCGCTGCGCCGCGAAGGAGCGCTGTTCGACCCGCTCCTCGAAGCCGCCGCGCAGGACGATCGTGACGTTCGCCGCCTCGTGCTCATGCGGCGGGAGCCGGAACGCCGCCGGATGCAGCGTCTCGGTGACGATGAATTCCGCGCTGCGCCAGCGTTGCAGGGTTCGGCCGAAGGTGATCGGCGTCTCCGCGTTCACGGGAGGAGTGTATAGCGTGCTACCTGTCGCTCAGAACGGCACCTCGAACTCCTGGCTGTTGAATGAATACTCGAGCCGGCCGTCACTCTCAGGCACGAGTTTCTTCACGAGGTCTTCGACCGCCTTCATGTGCTCCCTGTATTGCGCGGACGTCTTCGTGCTGTTGAACCAGAACTTGAATTTGCCGTCCGCTTTCGGATTGGTCGAGCGCTCTTCATCGGAGCCGAAGCGGGCGTGGGCGAGTGCTTCGATGACGACGAGCTCCGGATTGTTGGAGAAGCCGTTTCCGCAGAAGACATAGTGATCGGCGGTGATCCGCCGCGCGAAGTCCTGCGTCATGTTGTGTTCCGACCCGTGGTGCTGGACTTTCAGGACATCGACGTGCAGGTTGCCGTCCTCATCGAGCGCACCGGCATGCTCCAGACCTTTGAGAAGGTCGTCGGCGTGACCGTCTCCCGTGAGGAGGATGGCTTTCCCGTTTTCGCTCACCAGGAACATCAGCGACGCGAGGTTGGGAGTGGTGACGGCGCCGCGATCGCCGAGGAGCGCTGCTTTCTTCGGATCGAGCGCGGAGATCTGCAACTGGGGGATGACCATCGATTCGGCGAGCGCGTTGGCGGCCGCCCTGATCGGCGCGAGCGCTTCGGTCTTGTTCGTCAGATCGCCGGCGTCGCCCTTCGCATCCTGCCGCACCTTCGACACGATCGCCTTGTTCGCCTTCAGCCATGCATTCCATTCGTTGCGCTGCTTTTCGAGATCCTCCGCGAACGGACCGAGGAGCGTCAGCCGCGCCGTTCCCAGCTTGAGCTGCGGCGGGTTGGCCTTCTTCCGGATGTGCATCAGGTCGCCGCCGTACTCGGGGTTCACCGGGATGTCGAGTTGGTCGGGCGAGAGCCGGAAGCGGAGATTGAGCGACTGCCGGATGCTCTCGGCGAGATTGGCGTGGTAGGTCTTGACATCGACCACGTGCGGATCGGAACTGTTCGCCGAAGTGAGCATCGCCGAGGTCTGCTGGATCGCGGCCGCGACCGGCGTGGCGTTCTCTTTGAGCACATCCGAAAAAGAGTTGTGCCATACCTTCCCGATCTCGGGCGGGCGCGGCGACTTCGGTTTTTTCGCTTTCGGGTCTTTCGTTTTCCGGTACTCGAACACTCGCCAGTCGAAGGTCGCGTTCACCAGCTCGATGAGCCCGCCGATGTGATCGTCGTCGATGTGGGAGAGGTAGACGCAGTCGAGCTTCTTCACGTTGGCGATTTTCGGAAGGACGGAGGTGATGAAAGAATCACCGATGCCGCCGTCGATGAGCATCAGCTTCCCGCCAGACTCGAGAAGGAGGCAGTCTCCTTTGCCGGAAGGGTAGACGGTGAGCTTCATTTCAGCTCCTTTCGATCGTTGATCGTCGCGGCTTCGGCGAGACAACCGTTGGGGTTGAGCCGTCCGAATCCGGCGTCGTTCGCCCAGGTGTAGGCCGTGCCCGGGAGCGGCAGCGCCGTCCGCCGCACGATTCCTTCGATCTGCGCGGCGGTGAGATCGCCGCGCACGTTGAGCATCAGGCCGGCGACGCCGCACATGAACGGACTGGCCATGCTCGTTCCCGACATGGCGATCCATTGCTCGCCCGCGCCGGCGAATCCGTTGGCGGCGACGATGTCGGTTCCGGGCGCGGCGATGTCGGGCTTGAAACGGCCGTCGCGCGTCGGACCCTGGCTGCTGGTGACGTGGATGGCCTCGCGCGCGTCGTCGAGATTGGCCACCGACAGCACGCGCATGCCGCAGGCCAGCGATCCGACGGACGAGTTGTCGACGTTGGAGCGCTCGGAAAAATACGAGGGGTAGTAGTAGCGGTGCGACGCCGGGTCGTACTCGCCGAAGAAATCGCGCTCGATCCAGCCGTGATAGCTGCCGTCGCGCACGTCGCGTCCGATCAGCCGCACCATCCAGACTCCCTGCCGGATGCCGAGGTAGAGGTCGTTCGACATGTAGGGACTGAGATAGATGGCGATGTAATTCGCGCCGTTCGACGGTTGATAGAGCTCGTTGTAGATGCTGATCAGCGTCTTGTCGTCGATCTGCCGGTTCTCGATGTATTCGCCCGCCTTCACCGGGCCGATCCATTCGCCGCCGGGCGGCTTGAGCATCACGTCGAAACGGTCCTGCGGCGAGTACCAGATCTCCAGTTCGTTTTCCGAGACGTCCCAGAATCCGTCGCCGGCGACGATCCATTCGATGTCTTTCGCCAGACCGGCGGACTCGATCGTGCCGCTCGTGTGAATCCGGCCGAAGATCCATCCCAGGTCGTCGGGCGAGGTTGCGCTCTCCTGGCCGGCGTTCCCTGCCGCGATCGACACGGCGCGTCCCGGTGTCGTCAGCGCGTTGTCGATCCACCGGCTGATGGCGCTGCTGCCGTCATGCGCGGCGCCGTTGGTACCGAGGGAGATGTTGATCGACAGCCGCAGGTTCTCCTGCTTGGCCAGCGCGACGAGGTATTCGACCGCATGTGCCACCCGTGTCGAGTCATAGAACGACCTGCGGCGGTCGACGTCGTCCTTCGTCAATGCGACGAGGACCCCGGCGATCTTTGCGCGACGGCAGATTCCATGGTTGCCCGCCGCAATGCTCGCTACGTGAGTTCCATGCGAGCCGGGCTCGGTCTGCGACTGTCGCTCGAGCGCCCACGCCGGGACCTTCAACTTAGGGCTTTGTGCGATGGCATTGTCGAGATCGGCCTTGAGGAACTGATGTCCATAGTCGAAGCGGACGTCGCCGATCTGGCCGGGCGGCGTGCCCTCGGTTGCGCCCTGGTCCCAGATCCGCAGCCAGCGAGTGCCTTCCGCGTTCTGAAAATCGGGATGGGAAAAGTCGAAGCCGCCCACGTCGACGATCCCGATGAGCACATCCTCTCCGAAGCGGTGTTTCTTCTGCATCGCGTTGTCGCCGAAGGCGCGTGCTTTTGGATCAGGCTCCTGAACGTCGGTCGCGGAAACAACCGGCGACGGGGCGGCGAGCGCCTGCCCCGCTTCCACCAGGGTGACGTTCTTCGCTGACGCGATGTCGCGCAAACTGTTCAGCGGCACGGTCATCGTCATCAGCTGGCCGCGCCGGACCGGCGTCCCGACTGCGGCCTTCGCCGCCTGCGGCACCTCGAGGCCGTTGGTCGTGTGAATGAAGACGTTTACGAGGATGCCTTCGGCGGTTTCTTTCAGGTCGCTGATCTTGGCCTTTGAACGCGAGACATTGGCCGAAGCCTCGCGGACATCGACCGGTGACGTGTCGGCCTTCGTCGTCATCGCCGAGCACATCGTCGACCGGACGGCGTTCACCGCGAACGCGCTGTTCTCGATCATGCGCAGTTTTGGATGGAGCTTACGAGTTACGGATTCAGGCATGGCTCTCCTTCCTTCTTGAATGAGAAGGACAGCTTTCGGTTTTTCCCGGATGAAGGACGGCAGGATGTCAGGCGATCCATACGCTCGCCATGACGCCTCGAAGGCAAATCGCCGATCGTCGTGCTACGGTGAGTTGCATGACCGCAGGCCTCCGCCGCGATCTCGGGACGATCGAGTCGTACGCGACGCTGCTCGGCATCCTCATCGGCGCCGGCATCTTCAAGGTCACGGGCGACGCCTGGCGGATGACCGGGCCGAGTCTCATCCTCGGCTACATCGTGCTCGCGCCGGCGGTGCTGGCCACCTCCGTCGCCTACTCCGTCTTCCTCTCCACGCCGCTCGGCCGCGAGCCGGGGGGCGAGTACACCAACATCTCCCGCACCTTTGACGGGAACCTCGTCGCGTTCGTCGGCGCGTGGCTGAAGATGATCTCGTACACCGGCGCGCTGGCGTATCTCGCCGGCGCGTTCGCGTCCTATGCGCAGACGCTCGTGCCGGTCGACGCGAATCTGCTCGCCATCGGCGCTCTGCTGTTCTTCTACGTGATCCACGTCGCCGGCGTGCGCTGGTTCGGCCGGCTGCAGGTGTGGATGTGCATGATCCTCGGCCTCTCGCTGATCGTGCTCATCGTGCCGGGACTCTTTGCCATTCATCCGGCGTACTACCGGCCGTTCTTCACGCACGGCCTGCGTGGATTCGCGGCCAGTCTGCCCGCGCTTTTCTTCGCCTACGCCGGCTTCGAATCGCTGGCGCAGACGGCGGGGGAGGTGAGCGACAGCACGCGGCGGCTGCCGCGAATCTTCCTTCGCGGCATCGCCCTGACGTCGCTCATTTACTTCTTCATGTCGCTCGTCGGCCTCGGGACGCTGGCGCCGGAACGGCTGCGCGCCTCGGTCGCGCCGATGGCCGAGGCCGCGGCGGGATACCTGCCGGTCGGGGCCGCGGCGCTGGTGACCATCGGCGCGATCATGGCGCTTCTCACCTCGGTCAACGCCACGATGCTCGTGCCGTCGCGTGTGGCCATCGTGCTGGCGGACGACCGGCTCGCGCCGCGCTGGATCGGCGCCGTCTCACCGCGCACCGGGACGCCGATCACCGGACTGACGCTCACGCTGGCCGGCGCGATCGCGTTGCTGGTGACGAACGAGATCGGACTGGCCCTCAGCGTCGCGATCTATGCGCTGGTGATGCTCTATCTCCTGCACAGCTTCGCGCTGTTGATGTTGCCGCGGTGGAATCCCGCGTTGTTCCACGACGTGACGGTGGCCATCCCGATCTGGCTGCAGCGCGTGGCCGGCGTCGTGTCGATTCTCTTCATGGCCACGATGCTGACGCAGATCTCGTTGTTCGCAGTGGAACTGCTCCTGTTCTGGGCCGCGATCGGATTGCTGCTCTACGCCTGGTCACGTCGCGTAGCGAACCGCGGGACTGCCGGCGGGATAGAAGACGCCGAGGAGCCGAAGCTCGGCTGAGCCGGTGTTCTCGAGGCAGTGGCGCTGGCGGATGGGAAGGAAGATGCACGAGCCGGCGCCGACCGGCGTCGACGAATCGCCGGCGTGCATGATCCCGTCGCCGGCGAGGATGCAGATCACTTCCTCGTACAGGTGGAAGTGATCGGGCGCGCGGCCGGGCGGGATCGAGCCGACGAACTGCGTCACCTCCGCCTGGATCAGCTCCGCGTACCAGCGGTCGCCGGTTTGCTGACGTGGGCGATCTTCGAGACGGACAACCTGAGAGGTTGTCGTACGTGTGGACGCGGGGGTCAGCGAACTGACGTACGTCGTCTTCGTGTTGAGCGTCAGCGGAAGGCCGGCGGGGATGTAGATGCCGGCGTTCTGCTCGAGGTCGTAGAGCACTTCGTCGTGCGCGGCGTTGGCGAACGTCGCCTCGCCGTCGATCTCGATCACGCGCAGCGAGAGCCGGCTTTCAAAATGTTTCCAGATGCGGAGATTGCCGGCGACTTGCGGTTCGCCGTCGCGCATCGACGTCACGCGGCAGCCGCCTTCGAGCTCGATGAGCATGGCGGAAATTATGTGTCATCCTGAACCGCGTAGACGGTGAAGGACCCGTATCCGATGAAACAGGACGAAGGCATCCACGCCACGAACCAGGATTTCATCCGCTACGACCAGGTGGAGAAGAAGCAGAGCTACCACCTGGCGGAGTCGGAAGGGGAGGACCGGTTCGACGACGACTTCGTGATCCGCACGTGCGACATGCGCAGTCCGGCGTTCGCGCAGGAGCTCGGCGACGCGTTGCGCGAGATCGGCTTCGCCATCCTCTCCGGCCACGGCGTCGATCCGGCGCTGTACGACGAGGCGGAGGTGAAGGTCGAGGAGATGTTCACGCGCCTCTCCATGGACGAAAAGATGCGCTACCGCGCGCAGCGCCACGGGTCCGTCAATCAGGGCTATTTCCCGATCAAGGAGACGAGCAACATGCATCCCGACCTGGTCGAAGGCTGGGTCTTCTGCCGCCGCGCGTTCGAAGGCGGCGACTTCTGGCCGCTCGCCGGATACCGGACGTTCTTCGAACAGATCGTCGCCGCACACGAGTCGCTGATCCTCCCGGTGATGCAGAGTCTCCTGCGATACCTCGGCTGCGATCCGCATCTCTACGACGCGAAACTGACCGCCACCAACTTCGGCCTGCGCCTCAATTACTACCCGCCGATGTCGGCCGAAGACGATGCCTCCGGCGCCGCGCGCCTCCTCGGCCACGAGGACGTCGACCTCTTCACGTTCCTCCCCGCGCCCCGCGCCGAAGGGCTGCAGATCCTCAATCGCCGCAACATGAAATGGATCCGCGTCGCGGCGCCGCGCGGCACGATCATCCTCAACACCGGCGACTACATGCAGCGCATCAGTAACGACATCTTCCCCTCGACGACGCACCGCGTCAGCAAACCGCGCGATGTCTCCCAGCGCCTCAATCCGCGCGTGTCGTTTCCGATGGCGGTCTATGTGTGGGAGGACGAGGTGCTGGAAGTGCTGCCGTGCATCGCGGAGCCGAAGTATCCGCCGGTGAGGGCGATCGAGTTCCATACGAGCATCACGAGCAAGTTTTATGGGGATGGGTATGCGGTGAAGCCGCCGATCGCGTGAACGTGATCACAATTTCCCGAGCAGATCCTTCCACCGGATCCACGCCGCGTCGCGCGCCTTCTTGTTGCCGGCGTATGCCTCGGTCGTCTTCTGGTCGGCGTCGGACGGAGGAGGCGGCGCGTCGCCCGCGCGCATGAAGCCGTGTCCCGCGCCTTCGTACGTGACGACGTCGTACGTCTTGCCCGCCGCCTTCATCAGTTCCTGCGTCTTCGGAACCGTCGCGCCGATGCGCGCGTCGTTGCCGGCGTAGAAGCCGTAGACCGGCGCCTTGATCGCCTCGGGCGACTCCGGCCCCGGGCCGTAGAACACGAACGCGGCGGCGAGCGTCGGACGATTCGTGGCGAAGCGGAATGACTCCCCGCCGCCCCAGCAGAATCCGGTCACCGCGACCTTGCCGTTCGCGGCGGGAAGTTTCGAGACGTAGTCGGCGACGGCGTTGAGATCGGAGGTGATCTGATCGGGCGGCAGGTCGCGGATCGCTTTCCCGATCGCGTTGTTGTCCGCCGCGAAGTCGCTCGTGCCGCCCCCTTTCGGACCCATGCCCGACAGGAGGTCGGGCGCGATGGCGATGTAACCCGCGGCCGCAAGCTCGTCGGCTTCCAGCTGCACCCAGTCGCTCATCCCGAAGATCTCGTGAATGACGACGACCGCCGTCGCCTTGTTCTTCACCTCGGGGTAGGCGACGAACGCGCTCACGGTGCGATTGCCCGCCTTCACGTTCACCCACTCGCGATGACGCGGCGATCGCTCCAGCGCCTGTTTCGCCCAGTTCGCCGCCGGCGCCGCCGCCGTCATGTGATCGGCGTGGTCGGCCGCACGATCGGCCGCAGGTTTCTGCGCGCACATCGCGAACGCCAGGAGAAGGAGCAGCGGGATCGATCGCTTCATGAACGGTTCTCCCTTCAAAACAGGTCGGGAAGATGCTCGAAATGGGCCAGCGCGGCGACGGTCGGCGGCGAGATCGGCTGCAGGAACCAGCTGAGGGCCTCGACCGTGGCGGCGGGGATGGCGTAGCGCGTCACGAAGCGCACCACGGCGTCGCGATGCGGACCTTCGGGCGCGCCGCCGAAGAGGTCGTCGACGGCGCGCTCGTTCGGATTGACGACGTTCGCGCGCACGCCGCTCTCCGCGAACGCGGCGGCGAAGAAATCGTTCCGATAGCCGTAATGCGTGCAGGCGAGCGCCGCGACGACCGGCGCGCCGGCGTCGGGCATCTTCCCGATCGCGGTCTGCACCCAGCGGCGGATCTCCGCGTTCGTCTTCGTCCCTTCGCGATCCTCGGAGATCGTATCGGCCAGACCGGGGCACGCCTGGCTGACGATCCGCGACGATGCGATTCCGCGCCCGGCGAGGATGCGCGGATACGTCCCCGCGTCGATCGTCGTCTGCGTGCCGACACCCATCGATGGAGCCACGATCGAGGAGGCGATATCGGCGCGATCGTCACGAATACGAACAGCGTGGTCGAAGACACCATCGCGGTGAAACCAAGTGGCGGCTCGGCATCCGTTTGTCGTCTTCGAGTAAAAGCGCGCCTTTCACCACGTTCGGCTTTATTGAAAGCGCCACCCCAGTCGGGTCGCACAGCGCTCTATTCGACTGCGCAGCAGCTGCCTGTGCCGCCCGAAACAATACGCGATATTTCTGCGGAAACGCACGCTCACGCGCCGACTGCTCTTCTTTGGATCGTCACATGCGATCGAGTACGGCGAAGCGGTTCGAGCAGCGATGGCTACCGCATCTTTTTTAGAGAGCGGGTGGGTAGGGAACAGCTTAGTTCCAGCACTCCTAGGTAAATGAGTAAAGGAACTGTGCTCGTCATTGGTGATTTCATCATCGACCGGACCTGGCTCGTCGGGGAGCCCTCCCGTGCTGAACAGCACAACTCGCATTACGAGATCCATCCACGGAATTTGGTCGAGCCGGAACGAGAGCCCGACGTGGCGGGTGGCGTGGGCACTGCCGCGCGCGCGTTGGCCGCCATCACTGATGACCTGGACATTGTTGTTGTTGGTGCTTGGAGTGACTATGCGGAAGCCGAAATGGTGCACCGTCTCATTCCGCCCGATGGTGATCCGTCGATTAAGAAGCCCTCGCGAATCGAGTTCCGCCGTTTGATCGCGACCGGTTTCACGAACTTGAAATCACGATTCTACCTGCCAGTGCTCGATGGCGCTCGGCTCACGTACCAGTTCGACCGCAATGCTGAGACGGTGAAAGAGAAAGGAAAGCAGCCGAAGCAGGACGCAATCAAATGGCCCTCCCCGGACGACGTCCGCATGGTCATAGTCGGCGACTATGGATACGGTCTGCTGCATGCTCGTGGCCTCGTCGAGCGAGTGAAGACCTACGGCCGACATGCCGATGTGATCCTCCGTTCGTTCAATCAGACGATCATTCAAGCCTACTCTTGGAACTTGCTGACATTGAATCTGAACCTATTCGCGCGTTATATCGGACGCGAGGGCGGGTTCGATGCGCCGGTTACCAAGCAGGTGAATGACCTCTGCCGATATCACCCCTTGTTGGTCGAAGCCTTGGACAGTGCGGAGGCATTGAAGGACCATCCACATTCCGCCATGCTCGTGAACCTCGAGCAGGAAGGTGCGCTCCTCATACAGAATGCGGAGATCACGCCTTATATCCTCTCGAGCGCCGCTGAGGGATTGAATACCGGAATCGGGGTTAATGATATTGTGCTGGCCCAAATCGCGAAGGGTTTGCTCACCACAAAGGGCCACTTCGACGAGAGATTGAAGGTCAGCGTAGGTCCGGCCGTGCGTGCGGGTAGCTTCTTCGGCGCCCGCGCTCGGCAGCTCATCACGATCCCGGGCTGGTACACACCTAAACTTACGGTGACAGATGAAGAGATCGGGCGAGCGACACCACTGCTCAAACGGAGCAGCACGTCCCTGCCTAAGGCGCCCGACGTACTGCACGAGATCAGTGCCGCGACCGAGAAATCCGAGACCGTCATCCAGCTTCACGACGCCGGTTGGTATCTCGACGGTTATCTTACCGTCGACTCCACGCTAGGCGCAGAGATCATGGCGCTTCGCGCAAAAATCGAGGATAGCGTACGCAGCAGGCGAGAGCGGCCGTTCGTAGCCGTACTGTGTGGTGACCCCGGCGCCGGGAAGACCACACTCGCGCAACGTCTCGGACAAGTGACGGGCTGTGCTGTCATTCTCGATAATGCAGCACAGTGGGCGTCTGTCGATCAGCTCTTCGGCACGTGCGAGCGTATTCGGACAGCCCGGATGCAAGCACGCGTACCGCTTGCGTTCATTGACGAGGTCGACTCGATGCTCCAAGGACAACATGTTTACGGCAAACTGCTTTCACCAATCTGGGACGGCGCTTACTATGTCAACGCGGAAGAGCGGTCGTTGGGATTTCCGACGATCTTCTTGCTGGCTGGTTCTTCTGCGCCGTGGCGAACACGGACGGCGCTCCTCGAGCAGGCGCGAAAAGACGACAATGACAAACTCGCAGATCTTGTATCGCGTCTCTCAGCGCTGCCGGTCAACATTACCCCACTCGCGGACCGCAAGGCGGATATTGTCTACATGACAGCGGCGCACATCGTCCGGAAGTTTCCACGCGTACAGGCGGCACAGCGCGGCATTTTTCGCCTGTTCACCGAGTCAACGCTCCGCCACGGCGCACGCAGCATCGCCGCCCTCGTGGATTTGTTTCGACAGCCGCTCGATGAACGGCGCCTCGCAACAGACGATCTGATGCGCAAGGAAGATCTCCCATTGCACATCGACAATGAGGCGAAGAACTGGCAGACCGACAACAAGGTCGTCATCGGCATCAGGCCGTAGGACTCATCAGGAGGTGAATTTCGCCTCCGCTTCCGCCACAACTCGGCTTCATCGAGGCGCAACGGGCGAGGCGCACGAAAGATGTGCGAGTTCGATGAGAAGAACTAACCGCGGCCCGGTCACCTCCGCGCGCGGTGCTCCGTTGGCTAGATACTCTAAGAATTCAAGACTTTGCGAGTGCCTGCTTTCGCTTTTTTCGAGCGTTGCTCGTGAATAATCCGGCTAACCTTCGCTACCTTTGGGTGACGTCACTAGAAGTGACGGGAGGTGCAGAGACGCGGCGCGCTGTATGTCGACGACGGCCTCGGCGGCGGGCGGGGCAGGTTCGGGAAGGCCGCGCGCGATGGCACGCTGGCGCTTCAGAACAGGTCGGGGAGATACTCCAGGTTCTGCATCGCGGCGACCGTGCGCGGCGAGATCTCCCTTAGAAAGTACGTGAGCGCCTCGACGGTTGCGTTCGGGATGGCGTATCGCGTCACGAACCTCACTTCAGCGTCGTGGTGCGGACCTTCGGGTTGTTGCCCGAAAATGTCCTGGATCGCGCTCTCGTTTGGATTCACGACGACCGCGCCGATGCCGGCCTCTTCGAACGCGGTGGCAAAGAAGTCTTTTCGATATCCGTAATGCGTGCAGGCGAGGCAGGCCACCACGGACGTGCCTGCGTGCTGCATCTTGTCGGCGTTGTGCTCCGTCTTGTGTAGCGCAGCGCCGACCCATCCCCGGATTTCCGCTTGCGTTCTCGTCCCTTCACGGTCCTCGGAGATCCCATCGGCCAGTCCGGGACAGGCCTGGCTGACGATCCGCGACGGCTCTACGCCGCGCTCGCCGAGCAGGCGCGGGTACGTCCCCGTATCGATGGTGGTCTGTGTAGCGAAGATCAACGCCACACTGCGCGGGTCGGCTTTGAGCGCGCGAAGCATCAGGCCGGCGGCGGTTTCGACGATCCCGTTCACGGGGATGGGTGCGTTCGCGAGATAGGGAGTGTCCGGCAGCAGCACCGACAAGGTGTTGCACGCGACATAGATCGAGTCAGGGGCGAACCGTACCACCATCTTTCGCAGAAAACGGTCGAACGTCGCCAGCTTCTCTTCGCGCGTCGGCATCGAGTTGTAGCCGTAGTCGTTCGCCGGCGCGGCGTTGGCGAAGGTAAGCCGCAGCGGCTCGCGCAGGCCGTGCGTGCGCACGAAGCGCTCGGCGTACGCGACGACCGAGAGACCGCCGACGCCGGAATCGGTGATGAGGATGTGCATCAACGCGCCTCGAGCTCGAAGCGGCCGGTCATCAGGTCGATGAGGATCGGCACGTGGCGGTCTTTCAGGGTGTAGAGCGACGCGTCTTCCAGCTCCAGCGTGACGAGCGTCAACGCGCGCTCGCCCGCCCACGTCCCCATCGAGCCGGGAGTCGGATAGCCGATCTCCGTGAGGAACCGGAGCGCGCAGCGATCGGCGAGTTGCCGCCCGAGGTGCGAGGCGCCGGAGTCGTCGACACAGGCGAGGGCGGAATGGAGGGTGACGACGGCGCGCGGCTTCAGCCGGTCGATGAGCTCGATGAGCGCCTGGGTCTCCGGCTCGGACGCGGGCACGAGGCCGGGGCTGAGCGCGATGTCGCGCGCGTCGTTTGCCCGGCTCTTGTAGAAGACCGGATCGGGACGCCAGTTGGATGTGGGGAAGTTGCGATTGAGATCGACGCCGCGCGCGTTCCCCCGCGTTCCGCGCAGCGCGCCGTCGGGATTGCCGCAGAGAATCACCGCCGCCGCGAGATCGCCCGACGGCAGACAGCGCAGCGCCTCGGACACCGCGACGGTCGTCTCCATCTCATCGCCATGAATTGCCGCCAGGATGAGAAGGTCCCCCGCGCCGGAGTGGGGGAGAAAGACGGTGAGGGCGACGCCGTCGACCGAGCTGCCGTAGACGGAGCTCGCATGGCGGATCACTCCGCGATCGCGGCGCTCGACCAATCGCTGTTCCATAGGTGGGAGGTTACCAGTACGACGCGTTGCCGAGGTTCTTCGCTCGCTTCGCGAGCTTCTGGTCGAAGGTGACGATGGCGTCGTATCGGTTCGCCAGGGCGAGGGCAGCGATCGACGCGTCCGCCAGGCCGGGAAGAGGATTGGGCCAGATCACTTCGAAGACCACGAACTGCGGAAGGATGACGGCGACCTTTGCCGTATTCCGCTTCCTGCAGCAGCGCGGCGGCAACTTCCTGCTGCTTTTCGCGCCGGCCGGTCAGCAACGACAAGAAGACGTTGGCGTCGACGATGACGTTCCGCACGTCAGATGCGCCCTCTGCGCTTGTGTGCTTCGGCGACCGCTTGCACCGGGTCGTCGGGGCCCCCTTCACGGTGCCGACCCATCGCAGAACGCGGGACGTTCGGTCGTGACGGCGACTCGGCCGCCGTGGACTTCCCAGGTGAGCTTGTCGCCGGGGCCGATGTCGAGGGCATCGCAGACTTCCTTAGGCACGGTCGTCTGTCGCTTGCTGGTGATGGTCGAGCGAGGCATCAGGGGATCTCCTTACAGATTCTAGCATGTGTAAGGAATTCTGAGCGCCGCCCGGCCAAGGTTCCCGTTCGTCTACTCACAGTAGACACTTTTCCTGCCGAGGTACGATTTCCGGCATGAGCTTCATCGCCGAAATCACCGATCCCGTGCTCGACGTCGTCGAACGGACGTGGGGCTTCACGTCGCTCCTTCCGCTTCAGCGTCAGGCCATCGACGCCGTGCTCGCCGGACGTGACTCGCTGCTCGTCGTGCCGACCGGGGGAGGGAAGTCGCTCTGCTTTCAGGCGCCGGCGTTGCTGCTCGACGGCCTCACCGTCGTCGTGTCGCCGTTGATCGCGTTGATGAAGGACCAGGTCGACGCGCTCGTGACGAGCGGCGTGGCCGCGGTGGCGTTGAACAGCATGACGCCGCGCGAGGAGCAGCGCGCCATCGAGCGCCGGATGACCGACGGTTCGCTGCGCCTGCTGTTCGTGTCGCCGGAACGGCTGAAGACCGCGTCACTCCGCGCGTTGTTGCGCGAGGCGCGCGTGCGCGCGTTCGCCGTCGACGAGGCGCATTGCATCAGTCATTGGGGACATGACTTCCGTCCCGAATACCGCCAGCTTCGCCAACTGCGCGAGCTCTTTCCGGGCGCGTCGATTCACGCCTTCACGGCCACCGCGACGGAGCAGGTGCGCGCCGACATCTGCGGCGAGCTGCAGCTGCGCGAGCCGCTCGTCCTGGTCGGCGATCTCGACCGGCCGAATCTGCGCTACCGCGTCGTTCCGCGAAGCGATGAAGTCGCGCAGGTCGAGGAGGTGATCCGCCGCCATCCGGGCGAGGCAGGCATCGTCTACTGCATCCGCCGCAGGGACGTCGATTCCATGGCCGCGGCCCTCGCGTCGCGCGGTTACCGGGCGAGGGGATATCACGCCGGCATGAGCCCCGAGGAGCGCCGCGAGGCGCAGGACGCGTTCGCGTCCGAGCGCGCGGACATCATCGTGGCCACGGTGGCATTCGGGATGGGCATCGATCGCTCGAACGTCCGTTTCGTCGTCCATGCGGGGATGCCGAAGTCGATCGAGCACTATCAGCAGGAGGCGGGCCGCGCCGGCCGCGACGGGCTGGTGTCGGAGTGCGTGCTGCTGCACGATCCGGGCGACGCGATGACCTGGACGCACATCCTCCGGCTGGGCATCTTCGACGAGGGTCAGCTCGCCGTCGCCATCCGTCAACTGGAGGAGATGAACGCCTTCTGCATGTCGGGCGTCTGCCGTCATCGCGCGCTCGTCGAACACTTCGGCGGCGCCTGGAGCGCGGAGCGTTGCGACGCGTGCGACCTCTGTCTCGGCGAGCTCGAGACAGTGTCGGATTCGACGACGATCGCGCAGAAGATCCTCTCGTGCGTCGTGCGCACGGGACAGACGTTCGGTGCCGGACACGTGGCCAGCGTGTTGCGCGGCGAGCGCTCCACGCGCGTCCGCGAGCGGCAACATGACACGCTGTCGACGTTCGGACTCCTCGGTGAGCACCGCAGCGATGAGGTGCGCGGCTGGATCGCCCAGCTCGTGGCGGGCGGTGCCCTGGTGCAGGAGGGACATCCCCGGCCCACGCTCCGCCTGGGACCGGCGGCGCGCGCGATCCTGCGCGGCGAATCGGAGGTGCGGCTGCTGCAGACGGGCAACACGCCGGTCGGCGACGGGGCGGACGAATGGGCAGGCGTGGACCGCGACCTCTTCGAGCTGCTGCGCACATGGCGGCGCGACACGGCCGCCGCTCGCAATGTCGCCCCCTTCGTCGTCCTCGGCGACCGTACGTTGCGCGACCTCGCGGCAATGCGGCCGTCGTCGATCGAACGGCTGCGCACAGTCAATGGGATCGGCCAGGTGCGGCTGCACGATTACGGCAACGAGCTGCTGCGGCTGATCGACACGCATTGCGCCGGCCGTGATCTGGAGCGCGACGTTGCCATTGAAGTTCGGCCACAGCGGGAGCGCCCGCGCACGCCGCGGACGACCGCCGCGAAGACGGAGGCCATCCGTCTCCTGCAGGAGGGCCGCACGATCGAAGAGGTGATGGAACGGACCGGCCGGGCGCGCTCGACTGTCGTGGGAGATCTGTGCGAGATCATCGAAGACGGCCGCTACCAGCCGTCATTGCGTATGTGGGTGACGGAGGAGGACGAGGAGGTCATCCGCCGCGCGGCCGTGGAAGTCGGGATCGAGCGTTTGAAGCCGATCCGGGAAATCGTCGGCGAGACGATCTCGTACGACCAGATCCGCATTGTCGTGGCGGCCATCCGCGCCGGCGATCAAGCGATTCGTACGTACGATCATGTTAGGCTGTACGTACCATGATCAAGAAGCTGACGCGCACCGGCAACAGCATCGCGCTGGTCCTCGACAAGCCGCTGCTGGAGGAGCTGGGACTCGATGAGAACGCGGAAGTCGAGGTTTCGACGAACGGACAGATCATCGTCATCACGCCGAGACGCAGCTCCGCCCGCGAGCGCAGGTTTCGCAACGCAGCCGACAAGATCAATCGCAAATACGCCGGTCTCTTCAAGCGCCTCAGCGAGTAATGAATCCGCTGTTCCTCACTTTGGACGAGGGGCTGAGCCTCCATGCCGAGCAGATCCGTCTCTTCGGTGGATCGTCCGGCCTCCGCGACCTCGGACTGCTGCAGTCGGCGATGGGAAGCGTCGAAGCCACGTTCGGCGGCGCCTTTCTCCACGAGACGATCTTTTCGATGGCCGCCACGTATCTCTACGCCATCCTTCGGAATCATCCCTTCATCGACGGCAACAAACGGACCGCCGTCGCGGCGGCGCTGATCTTTCTCGAGCTGAACGGCGTCGAAGTCGATGCAGAGGAAGACGCGTTCTATGACATGGTGATCGGAGTGGTCGAAGGAGATGTGAGCAAGGCCGCGGTCACTGTTTTCCTCGAGGAGCACGCGGCGAAAAGCCGTTGACGCAAATGAAAAGCCGCCTTGCGGCGGCTGGTGGAAACGTAATTTGGCGGGGCGGACGGGGCTCGAAGCCGAGACCTCCGGGGTGACAGGCCGGCGTTCTAACCGACTGAACTACCACCCCGCGTTGGGAACTTTGCCGATCCAGGATAGGTACAGCTGCTCACCTTCATAAGGCGCGTCATGGACTCGCGATCGTGATTCCGGCCGCTTCCGCCGCACGCACGACCTCCAGCCATCCTGTACTCGGTGGATAAAGGCCACGTGGTGCCTCGATGACCTGCAGATCGCCGCGAGCGACGTCGAACCGAAGAGAGCAACGGCTTCCGACGCGTCGTGCTGCCGCGACATCCAGATCAAACCGTCGGCGGTGGGATCACGCTCGAACAGCGCCTCTGCCCACCGTCGCGTCGTGAAAGACCGTTTCTGAAAGCGCGCCGTCAATGGAACTAGAGCCGTAGATGGTGGGAATCGGCGTGGTGCCGCGGCTCTGGATCGGATGGAATCGCCCGTTGCCTACGCCGGGATTGAACTCGGTGGCCCCGTATTGGACGTGATGCATCGATGACGGGACTCTGCAGGCGCAAGCGGTCAAATCCCTGGCCGGCTCCCCGAACATGACCGCGCCCCGCGTTCGGGCCCAGCCGATCGGAGCCGCGCGCTTCGAGACGAACAAATCGAATTGCATCGCTTCCTCTTCGTTTTCGTTCACCGCGGGCCCCAGTGACACCGAGTGACTTAGCGCCCGGAAAGACCGACCTTGCGAGTTTAGCCCGTCTAGCCGCCGCGTCCGGTCAGTTGTGCGTCAGGCAGCAATCAGATGGCTTGTATCGGATCTCCAGCTCCGCGGCACACAGTGTCTCGCAGATCTGCACCTGCTGATCAGAAACGACTCGCCGAGGAATTTGTCGCACACTTTTTCGTCGTCAGATCGTTACAAAGCCCCCAGCGCTCGCAGATGTAGCGCGCGAACCAGTCGATGTAGCGATCTACGGAGCGAGCGCGACGAGACCATGTGAGGCATCTCCATAAGTCCTGATTCGGACGCCATGAAATTTTCCGTCCCGCAATAGTTATTAGGCGTGTATCGGCGGCCGTCCGAATTCCTCAATCTAAGGACTCTCTCTTGACGACACGACTCTGGTTTCTCATCGCCGTACTGGCGACGTTCTCGACGTCTGCCTTCGCGGTCTGCCTCACCGAGCCGACCATCATCAACGGCGTCGTGCAGTACGACGCCGACGGCACCCGCCACTACGCCAGCGGATTCAAGGACATCTGGCGCAACAACCTGGAGCAGGACTTCGCGGATTACGGCCTCCTCTTCGAAGACGCCAAGGATCGCAACTGCTCGCTGTGGGCCAAGCAGTCACTCGGCTGGAAGATCGACGACACGCTCGCCCGTGCGACGAATCGCACCCACACCCACAACTCCGCCTGGACCAATGTCGGTCCCTACCAGAACTGGCTCGAAGGGGCCCATGTGACGATGATCATGACCGCGGCGCTGCAGATCGGCGGCCACGGAGACATGACCTCGGCGCTGGACTCGAAGATCCAGTCGGTGATCACGGACTTCACCAACAACCCGAACCGGCCCTACGGCCAGAACACGCTCGGCCAGTGCGGCATCGGCACGTACTGGAACGACCTTCAGGGCACGTCCGACACCTGCATGGACGAGCACACGGTCGGCGCGGCGGCGTACGCCTGGATCGCCGCGTACCAGAACAAGCGCGGCAACACCACCTCTCGCAGCAGCAACATCACCTCGGCCAGGACGGCCATCGACTCCGCGTTCAGCCTCGACGACAGCATCTGCCTGCACGACCCGAACGTCGCGATGAGCGCCACCGGCCGCGGCCCGTGCAACGTCACCGATCCCACGCAGATCGTGAGCGTGCTGACACGCGGCTCCAACCCCGGCTGGACCTACAGCTTCAATCGGGGCCAGAACCAGGCCTACGGCTTCGGCCTCCTGGCCTCGGTCTCCGCGGCCCTCATCGGCCTCGAGGAAGCGGACGCGCCGGACATCTACGGCAACGCCATCCTCAAGGACTCCGACGGAAATCCGATCGCGCCGACGTACCTCACCGATCCGCAGAAGAAGATCGCGGTCGCGCTCCTCAAGGAGGCGCAGCGCAGCTCGACGCCTTCCACCGGTGACTACTTCAACGGTCACCTCGGCGGCACCGGCAACTGCCGCAACTTCGGCGTCAGCGGCTCGACCGTGTACTGGGAGGACGGCAAGGCGTGCGCGGACAGTCTCCAGCGCGCGCGCTGGTACTCGCTGGGCGGCCCGGCCGAGCCGACCATCGCCGGGAACACGTTCTTCAGCAAATACATCGGCGTCACGCCGTCGACGTCGGTGTACGACCCGCAAGGGAACGTCACGATCTCCAACGCGTTTACGTTCAACCGCTTCCTCTGGACGGACTTCGTCAAGGATCCGGCCACGGCCGGCAGCGCCCATTGGGCCCGCGCGGTGTGGTACGGCAACCTCGGCTACTACTGGCACACCATCGCGCCGACGCGCAACCAGTTCAACACCGAGCCGACCGTCGGCCAGGTCCGCGGCCGCCTGGCGGCGACGAACGACGACTACGACCCGATCGGCTACATCGACGGCATCACCTCGAGCGGCGTGGCGTACGGCTGGAGCTGTGACAAGGATCTTCCGAACACCTCCGTCGCCGTCGACTTCTACGCCGGCGGCATCCCGGGTGTGGGCACGTTCGCGGTCCGCACCACGGCGTTGTACTCGAGCGAATCGGCCATCAACACCCTCTGCTCGGGCGGCACGATGCACCGCTTCTCGGCGCAGCTTCCGGGCTGGACGCAGGGCCAGTTGATCTACCCGTACGGTCTCGACGCGACGTGGCGCGGTTACTACCTGCTGCCGCCGTCGACCGGCTGCGCGGGCGGCTACTGCTCCTGGTAATGGTTTCGACCGTGGAGGATGGGCGCCCGCCTGTCCTCCACGGACTTTCGATGGACTCGCGGGATGCGACCGCTCGCCGGCGAGAACCAAGACTCTCCTGCGACCACTTCGACGCGGCTAGCGCGGCGTTCAAGGTCGGTTACGAAAGCCCCATCGCAACGGTGGCGTTGGCGTGCGAGTCACTTGATTCCTAAACGCCAGAAACACGTAAGACGCCAAAGTGGCGGCAAATCAACTGTTAATTTGGCGGGGCGGACGGGGCTCGAACCCGCGGACCTCCGGCGTGACAGGCCGGGGGACTAACCGACTGAGCATCTGGCGAGGAGCCATGTCCACACTGCTGTCGTTCGTCATGACTCGTGCCGCTGAAAGCGGAGTTTCACGCCTCTGCTCGCCGCGAGTTGCCTGCGTCGAACTCCACGTCAGCAACTCGTCCGGCGGCATCGGCGCGAGCAGCGTCAGCGATGTGCCAACGCAAGTGAAGGCGATCGCCGGTCACGGGATTCATCGCCACGAGATCCGGCACGCTGGGCACCTCGATACCGTTCGTCCAGCCGAAAAGGACGAACGCCCCGAGGTTGATCGGAATCGCCGCTGCCACGTGCGCGATGCGATGAGTCTCCGCGACCAGGAGTGCCAGGCGACATCCGGTGGAGCAGGCACGAAGTCGATGCCGTTCAGACGCAGCACAATGCGCGTCTGCTGAAACGATTCCTCGTTTTTTGACACTACTAGACGAGAGAAACCTTCAACATGGGTACGAGTATCTGCAGGTCGCGTGGCGCGGAGTTTCTGCGCCGGTTTCGTCCGTGCGTCGTGAACTACGGAGTGCATTTTCGTCGGAGCGTCAGTTCCGGCCAGTATTTCCTGTCGCCGCATCCGGGTTACTCGAAGCAATGGGGAACGCCGCCTTACGGGCTCGCGCCGGAGGAGCTGTCGGCGTGGGGTGGAACGTACTTCATCGGAACGGAAACGCAATGTGCGGACCGGCTGCATCACGATCTCGATCTGCTCGCGGGCGCCGGCTTCAACGCGCTGCGCGTGGTCGGCGTCGAGCCGCTTATCGATCAGAACGGGATCGCGTACCCCATTACCCCCAAGAGCGAGGCCTCACAGGCCACGTATCTCGATTTGCTCGCGAAGCTGCTCGCGGCGATTTCCTCGCATGGCCTCAAGGCCATTCTGCTGATCGGGAGAGGACCGCAGTGGCATTACCGCGCCATCCACCATCAGTTCCTGACCGACCTCTGCACGTCCATCGGCGATCATCCTGGCGTGCTCGCATATGACCTCTACAATGAGCCGGCCTGGCTATATCCCTGGAGCCCGGACATCAACAAACTTGCCACGGCGCACTGGATCGCGGAGTCGTACTGGACGATCCGGCGGGCGTCGCCGAATCAGCTGGTGACTATCGGGCTGACGCACCCCGATGCCGTCCAGGTCTGGGATCCATCGCTCATTCCCGTCGACTTCGTCTCGTATCATTTCTACGCGCCGCCTCCGGCCGTCGGCTCGATGGATCGCTTGGCGGCGCTTCTCTACTGGGCGGGCCGGACGTCCGTGCGGCCGTGGATCATCGGCGAAACCTCGCTCGCCGGCTCGGACGAAGTGGTGGACGATCCCGTCGTCGCATCCGAGGCCGAACAGAAGGCGTTCGCCGACTTCACGCTGAAGCGCTCGCTCGACTGCGGCGCGTATGGATATTCATGGTGGCAATACCAGGAAGTCGACTGGGGCGACGCCAGCAATCGCATGGGGCTGATCACGCGTCTCGATGATGCGAATCCGCAGAACAGCGATCGCAGAAAGCCGGCGTTTTTCTCATTCGCGAGTTATCCGGGCGCGCTGCCGGAGCCTGCAAACGCCGTCAAGCCGGCGCTCTACCCGAACTTCGACAACCATCCGGCGACGGTTCTTCAGGGACAGTGCATCGACGACGCGGGACAACCAGTCGAGGACGCGACGGTTCGCGCGCAGCGCCAGCAGGAGTCGGTCGCGTACTGGACGTTCTCCGCGACGAACGGGGCGTTCGAGGTGAAAGGTCCAGCGTCCAGCCAGGTGATCGACTGGGGCTCGGCCTCCAAGCCCGGCTACAGCTGGGCCGATGCGGCCGCGAGTCCGAATCCCTGCGTCCTCGAACCGTGGCGCGACGACACCTGGAGCCGGCGCTGGGTTGCCACGGCTCCGGGACGCATCGACCATTCGTCTGGCGCCTGGATGCTCGATCCGGCGGACCAGTTCTACATCGGAGATTTCGACGGCGACGGATCGGAGGAAATTCTTTGCACCAGAACGAACGGGAACGACATCGCCCTGTTGCGGTTCGACGGTCACTGGAAGCTCGTCTGGAGCAACGACGCTGATCCGAATGCCGGCAACGGCATCCATCCTTATCGCTCCAACATGATCGCTGGCGACTTCGACGATGACGGCGCGGATGAACTGCTGGGGATTGCGGCGAACGGCGATTGGCTTACGCTGTTCAAGTACCAGAACGGGAACTGGCAGTGGATCGCGAGCACATCAGGCAATACCCAACATGCCCTCAAGCCGTATGCGAGCCGGCTCATCGCCGGAAATTTCAACGGCAGCGACGCCGATCTGCTCCTTGGCATCGCATCGTGGACAACTCTATTCCGCTTCGATGTGGGCACGCACGACTGGGTCTGGGTCGACAGCGACTACGGCAAGACGAACGATCCTTCTCATCCGTTAAGCACCGTGCGTCCCTACGCCGGCAGCGTCCTGGTCGGCGATTTCAACCGCGACGGCCGTGACGAGATCCTCGGATTTGCCGGCACCGACGCCGGCTCCTGGGTTACGTTGTTCAGCAACTCGTTTCAATGGATGATCAGTAACTACGGCAGCCGCGAGGCCTTCCTCTCCAGCATTACGCCGTATCAGAGCCGCCTCATCGCCGGCGACTTCGACGGAGAGGCCGATCTCGTCCTCGCTCTATCGGAACACGCTGCGCTCTTTGCCTTTGCCAGCGAAGAATTCGAGCACGTATGGGGCTCCACGCGCACGAAGCTGGCTGGCCTGAAGGTGGATCCGACCGACAAAGTCCTGCCGATCAAATGTCAGAAATCACTTCCCGACTACCTGCTCGTCATTCCAGACACCTCGCGCAAAGCCTCTCTCATCGCATTCGATCCGGTTCCGAGGAGGTAGTCGCGTGGTGGGTCCGACGGCGCAGCTCAACGAAATGCCCAGGTGTGGACGTGTCGATCGCTACGGCCAACGCTTTCTGTACCGACCACGCACTAATCTGCGAGATGCCTCACGCTTCTGTCCGGATTGCGTGCTCGCTTAAGCGCGCTTGCGATGCGTTTCTTTCATGGAACATTCGCGCCAAAGCGAGAAACATTGCACTTTTTGGTCGCGGGTCCGCGGCGATTTTTGCGCGCCGAATTTGCGACGTTGCGAGTGACTTTGCGAGTCTGCAATTTTCTAAGCGACCCGCTCCGTGCCGCGTCCCGTCTCGCCATCGCTGCACCGCAGCGCCAGGTAGCGGCCGGTGTCGCCGTTCAGGATGTCGCCGAGGGGTAGCGCCGTGCCACGGCTCACCAAATCGCGCGTCCACAACACACCGTGATGAACAAGCCGCGCGGCGAAGGCGTACGCGCGCCGGTGCTCCTGATTTCGGGAACTGGATCGCGGCAGCCGGCTTCAAGATCGGCGCGAAATACACCGCGGTAAGTGACGAGGAAGGCCGGCTCGTTCTCACCGTCTACAACCAGCGCCGGAGTCGCCGCAACGTCGCTGGCAGGGAGAGACCACCGTGCCAGCGACGGACACTTAAAAGCGAAAGACGTGAGTGCCGATCACGTCAAAGTGACCGCGCGTCAGCTTCTTGTGAGGGCGAGAGCAGCATCGCCGATGGCGACGGCCGATCACGAACAGCGGTGCAACCATGTAAGGAGTTGATTGCACCTGCATGGTTTGTGAATGTAAATAGTCGCCATCCCTATTGACATGAGGAGTGGGCGGAATAATATTGAAATAGGTCCATTTTCCGAAAACTGGGAAGATTCTCGAGGTCGAGGCGAGCTTTGTCGCGCGTCCCGGCCACCAATGGCATCACCCGGTATCCCGGCGTGTACGACCGATGACCGCAAGGAGGATCCCATGCCCCTCATCATGCAACAGCAGAACGTCAAGGCAGGCGAAACGGCGATATTCAACTACAACACCCCGGTCGACAGATGGGTCGTCGGCATATCATACTGGGACTTCGAAATGGAGAAGCGGGACCACCACGTCCGCACCCTGGCTCTGAACTTACAGGTCAACAAGCAGCAGCCTAGCCCGCAGCAGAGCGTCATCACCGCCAGGGTTGATGGAACGCTCGACGACGACAGCGCGCACCATATTGCCTTTGCCACGTCATCTGTGACGGTGTGTTGTGTGGCGTTGGCCGGCGACGACCCGAATCTGGGCCTGGCCAACGCTCAAGGCGTCAACAGCGGCGGACAGAGCCCCGACCTGCTTCTAATGAAGACCGCGGATCTGTCGATCTCCACAGCCTTCCTCTCGGGATTCAATCTCCGCTATCCCGACCATAACCATCACGTGCAGAGCATGTGGGCGAGTACGGGAAGCATATCCAGCAGCAAGGGGATCGAGATCACTGGGATCGCGATCACTTCCGCGTCCGGGATGAAAGATGGCAGCGGCCACGAGGCGAAGGATGCCTCGATCAACGGCGGCCTCATCGCCGCGACTAAGGCAGAGACGGGCCTCATGACGAGGAGTCTGAACGTGCAGAAGGATACGTCGGTCGTGGTGGACTTCTCCCGCAATATCGCGCAGGCCGTGGTCCTGTTACAGAGCATCAACGTTCAGTTCGGCGGCGATGACCACCACATCCGGAGGATCGGCGGAGGAACGAAGAGCTGGACGGTCAACGGGTCGGCGGTCACGCTCGACAGCGCTCGCGCTTTCATGAAGGACGACGACGACTCGAACCATCACCAGGACGACAAGACGTCGAGCGTCACCGTCCTTGTAGCGGCCGTCCCTGCGTAGGCTCAAAGGTGTTAAATAACTGCTCGAAATTCGACCTGTTCGCGGGACCGACGGCCAGCGTCGCTCTCCGCGCTCGCCATGCAGCAGCCCGATTGCTGCACGACGTGCTCGACCGGCTCGACCGGTCTAATCGAAATTGTACAAAATGATACTTTCGCAGACCGTGCTGGCCACAAAATCGATGTATACGATGTTGGGTTTCCTGGCCTTGCCGAGCACGATCTCATTGCGCAACACGCCCGGAAGATGGGAATTGGCGATGCTGGCCAGGGAGCTGATGCTCGGCGTTATTGGAGGATTGGATGACGTCAGGGTCCAGGAGAGCAGAAAGAAATGGCCCGCACCGAGGCCGCCGGCATGGTCCTTCCATTCCTTCAACTGGCCCGATTCCATCGTGTGGTAATCGGCCGTATCCGAATATTTGTCATAGACCGTGAAATTCGATCCGGGTTGCATCGTGCTGCCGTTCATGTATCGAAACCGGCCGGTCGATGGATCGATGAATTCATCGTAATTGAAGACCAGAACCATTCTGCCCCTGGCGTCCATCAGGCGGGCTTCGGCCAGGTTTGTGTCGGCCCTTTCACTGGTGTACAACAGGTTGCGGTAATCGTTCAATACGCTATTGATTTTTAGCTTCGTATCCGCCGGATTGTGACGGTCATAGTCGCGGATATGAGAGAACCTGAGGATGGCCGTTTCGGCTCGATGAGCGGTCAGGAATTCCCTGGTCTGATCGAGAACATCCCTTAAACTCTGGCCATTGCAGCCATGCGCTCCCGTTCGATGGTACGTGACCAGATCCTGATGATCGTAATCCACCCGGATATCGAAATACCTTGCGCCGCTGACCAGCTGGGCTCCCATCGAGCCGCTTTGTGTCTGCGTGTATGGACCAGCCAGTTCGGCCGGGTTGCAATGAGACAATTTCGACATCCCGGTATCGTGGCTGCCGGGCAGCACCAGTTGATCGAGCGTACGCGAATCATTGATCTCGCTCATCCATTCCGAGGTATCGACGATGGACCTTGGCTTCCCTTCGACCGCTGTTACCTCGACCACGTTCACGTGGTTTCCACCTCTCAGGAAAACAAAGTAAAACGGGGATCCTTTGGAATTGACTCCTTTGCAACTGACCTGGTTGTTTTGAATGTAGAAACAGTGTTGTCCCCCAAACCACCAGTTGTTACTCGTTCCGGCTTGTCCCTGCGCGAGGGTAATCCGGGAGAATTTGAATGTTTCGCGGCTGCTCCCGAAAATACCGCCGGTGATCGTCATTTCCAGGGTACCGAGAAAAGCAAAATTCAGGGCGCCGGCATCGTGGTCGAACGTATTTTGTGGCTCCGGGATCCGGTCGTTGAACCATTTCGCGACCTGATCAGAGCCGCTTCGGCCGACGCTGAAGGACATCCTGCCGTCGCTGCTGAAGGATACGGTCAGGCCGATGTGGATACGGCCTTTGGGATCCTGGCCATCCGTGACGGAGAAATCTTCCACTGTATAAGAGCCGCCGATCAGAGAATAGCCACTTCTCACCGCGAGCGTCACTTCATTGTCATGATAGTTCATGATCCGTCTCCGCACTTCGTCTGACGCTTCAGGCCGCAGGACTCGCTAGTTTTTGGCGACTGGTATGTAAGCCTGCCGAAATCGATCGAAATATCGATATTTTTTACCAGCTTAATACAGGAGGCATGCCTCCTGTTCCTTTTCTTGTGTGGCCCTTCAGCTCCGCGAGCTGCTGCGAATACTTCAGCGCCAGCCCCCGTGGAGCGACGAGCGCGGTTTGAAACGCGGGCTTCCCGGTCCATCGTGAAGAACGGCATGCCGTCCTGGTCATCGACGAGTTCGCGGCCGTCTTTCAGCCGCACGTAATTGCACCAGTCCGGACCGCGTCTCTTGATGCGATCGAGGATCGTGCTGCGCGCGACTCGCGGCGCGTCGCCTCTGTGTGCGGCAACCGCAGGTATTCGTCACCCGCCATACGAGATGCGCATCATCGGCACCTGGTCCGCTTCGGCGATCGCGAACGTGCAGGGACGCGACGACGGCACGTTGTGATTGGTCGCCATGCATCAAGATGGAAACGCGCGAGATTATCCAGGGACGGCTTCGCGTGAGCCACGAAGCCGTCCCCAATCCGTTACCGCCGAACGTAGGTGAATGTCTCCCACGGCCCGATCCGTCCGGTTCACGCGGATGATGCACGTCCGCCGCGCAACCGCACGTGACCTGCTCGCGCCGGCAACCGCGCTTCAATCCGCGCCATGCTGACCCGCCGCACCGCACACCTTACCCCGCTGGCTTTCAAGTGCCGTCGCGGGGCATTTTTTCCGTGCTTTGCGAGTCTGCAATTTTCTAAACGACCCTCTGGAAACACGAAACGCCGCGAAGTCGCGGCGCATGAGAGCTTTAGATTGGCGGGGCGGACGGGGCTCGAACCCGCGACCTCCGGCGTGACAGGCCGGCGTTCTAACCGACTGAACTACCACCCCGCGTTGGAAACTTCGGTAACGCTGCCGCCCTGAGGCGCATTCCCTGAGGAGCGCGCATCGTAAAGGGCGGGGGGCGGGGTGTCAAGGCCAGCTGCTACACTCGTCCGGCTCCTGAAAAACACCTCCATGGCCAGCCCCACGGACGACGTTTTGCGGTTCGATCGCTTCCTCCTCGATCGAGGGCAGCGGGTGCTCATGCGGGACGGCGAGATCGTCCGCCTGACGCCGAAAGCGTTCGACCTGCTCGAGCTCCTCGTCTCGCGCGCGAACGAGGTGATCGGCAAGACGGAGCTCATCGAGCGCCTGTGGCCCGACACCATCGTCAGTGACGCGGCGCTCTCGAAGCTCGTGTTCACGGTGCGGAAGGAGCTGGGCGACAAGTACATCGAGACGATTCCGAAGCGCGGATACCGCTTCGTCGGAGGAGGGGAGCGAATGTCTCGTCCGCTCGATGCCGCGCCGCAGAGCGGACGTGAGGTCCGCTCCCCACTGATGATCACCATCACGATCGCGGTCGTCGTTGCGATCCTCGCCGGCGCGGGCGTGATGTGGTGGCGCGCAAACGCGCGAGCTCCGCGCCGCGAGCGCGTCTACCTGATGGTGATGCCGTTCACGCCGGTGATGGGTGGCGACGAGTCGCTCGCCGCCGGCATCAGCGAGTTCGTCACCGCGCGGCTCTCGACGATCCACGGCATTTCGGTCCTGCCGGCGATGATGGCCGGCTCGACGCCGAACGCCGATCCGCGCGCGCTCGGCCGGCGCCTCGGGGCCGACCTGGTCCTCCTCGGCAGGGTGCAGCGCAACGGCGATCAGATCGGCGTTGTCTTCCGCATGATGAGCGTCGACGACAAACGGCAGGTGGGCGATTCGTTCCTGCTGACGTCGTCGGACATCTTCGACCTCGAAGAACGGGTTGCCGGCAACGTCGCGAACCTGCTGGAGCTCGATCGTTCGCTGCGCCGCGCCGCCGATCGCGCGCTGGCCACGCCCGACCGCCAGCAGGCCTATCTCCGCGCGGTCGGCATCCTCTCGCGATTCGGCCGCGACGCGCGCCTCGACGATGCCATCGCGCTGCTCGAGCCGCTGGCGTCGGGCAGGCAGCGCTCGCCGCTGGTCATGGCGGAGCTCGGGCGCGCGCACCTGCTGCGCTTCAAGTTGTACGGAGACCGCAAGGACCTCGAGGCCGCACAGTCGTTCGCCGCCTCGGCCGGCACGATGGCGGGAGGAGAGGCGCGCGTGCACGCGCTTCGCGGCGCGATCGCCCGCTCGCGCGGCGACCTTCGCGCCGCGGCGGTGGAGCTGCGTGCGGCGCTGGCGCTGGAGCCCGACGCGAACGACGTGCTGCTCGATCTCGCGTCGGTCTACGGCGCGATGGGGCTCGCGCCGAAGGCGGAGGAAACGTACGAACACGTGATCCGCATCCATCCGCTCTGCGCGGTCTGCTTCGATCAATACGGCATCTACTACAAGAAGGCGGGACGGCTCGAGGACGCCGTGGCCATGCATCGCCGCGCGATCGCGATCGACGCCGACAGCTCGCAGTTCCACTCCAATCTCGCCGTGTCGCTCATGCTGCTGGGCCGCTTCCGCGAGTCGATCGTCCCCCTGACCAAGGCGCTGGCCATCTCACGCGACAACGAGGTCCTCTCCAACCTCGGGTACGCCGAATATCTGGTCGGCGACTACCAGGCGGCGGCGCAGCACTTTCTCGATGCGACGGAGCGCGCGCCGAACGATTACCTGGTCTGGGGTAACCTCGGCGACGCGTTGCGCTGCCTCCCGTCGCGGAAGAGCGACGCCGACCATGCCTTCGATCGCGCCATCGCCCTCGCCCGCGCGGCGCTTCAGGTCAATGCGACCGATCCGCTGGTTCACGCGCATCTCGCCGAGTACCTGGCGAAGCGCGGCGATGCGGCCGCGGCGCAGAAGGAGATCGACAGTGCCCTTGCGAGCGGTCCCGGCTCGCAGGACGAGGCGGACATCCTCTTCAGCGCCGCCGCCGTCGCAGCGGTAGGCGGAGAGAAGAGCGCGGCTGCGGAGCTGCTGCAGCGCGCGGCATCTGCGGGAATGTCGCCGACGCTGTTCACCGCCGATCCGCAATTCGCGTCGCTGCGCGCAGAGCCGAAGTTCCAGGCGCTGCGTTAAGGGGTGTCATCCTGAGCTGCGTAGACGGCGAAGGACCCGTAGCCCACAAGCGCCGCGCCTGAATCTACGGGTCCTTCGCCGTCTACGCGGCTCAGGATGACACGCGACACGTCAGGCCAGCGCGGGGAGGACTGCCGCGTCGCGGAGCGGAGTACCGGTCAGGAAGTCGCCCCGCAGCGGTGCCCGCCGGATTTCGCGCGGTCTCCGGACCAGAATCGTGTTCAGAAGAGCTCTTCGGCCAGCGCGACGATGATCCCCGCAGGGCCTCGCATATAGCAGAGTCTGTACTTCTCCTCGTACTGGACCACCTCGCCGAGGAGCTCGGCGCCCTCGGCGCGCAGGCGAGCGACCGTGTCGTCGACGCTTTCGACCGTAAACATGACGCTGCGGAGGCCCGGCGTGTTCGGCGGTGCGATCGCCGGTTCGATCTCGACCAGCTTTGGATGGCGGAACTTCGTCAGCTCGAGCCGCCCGTGCCCGTCCGGGGTCCGCATCATCACGATGTCGACCTGGATGCCTTCGATCCCGTTGACGCGGTCCACCCACGGGCCCTCGATCGGCATCTCGCCTTCGATCGTCATGCCGAGCGCGGTGAAGAAAGCGATCGCGGCTGTAAGGTCATCGACGACGACGCTGATGTGGTCCAGTCTCTTGATCGTCATGTTTTGTCACGCGCACTAAGCCAGCGCGGGGAGGACTGCCGCGTCGCGGAGCGAAGTACCGGTCAGGTCCTTCGCCGACACGATCGCATCCGCCTGCGCGATCGGCCATTCGATCCCGATCTCCGGGTCGTTCCAGAGGATCGTCCGCTCGCTCGCCGGTGCCCAATAATCGGTGCACTTGTAGACCATGTCGGCGTCGGTCAGCGCGCAGAAGCCGTGGGCGAAACCGCGCGGAATCCAGAGCATCCTCTGATTCTCGTCCGACAGCTCCACGCCGTACCACTTGCCGAACGTCGGCGAGCCCTCACGCACGTCGACCGCCACGTCCCACAGCACGCCGCGCACGCAGCGCACGAGTTTTCCCTGGCCGTTCGGCTCCTGGTAGTGCAGTCCGCGCACGACATTGCGCCGCGAGCGCGAGTGGTTGTCCTGCACGAACTCGTCGGCGATGCCGAAGGCGCGGAAACGCTCGCGATGGTATGTCTCAAGGAAGAAGCCGCGTTCATCGGGAAAGAGCCGCGGCTCGAGCAGGAGCACGCCGCTGAGTGAGGTTTCGGTGATTTTCAAAGCGCGCGGATGATAACGCAGGGAATACCATGTTGTTGCTTACCGATGAAGGTTGAGTCATGTACACGCATGCACACATTCTCCCGATAGCAAATCCGGTCCCCTCCCTGGCGGCCGAGTCGATCCG